>VAPR01000687.1_pt1 | contig 20218 bp, 16 predicted proteins | sample 3380701 | NCBI WGS metagenome assembly VAPR01 (sample SAMN11536904, study PRJNA540576) | hot springs metagenome | isolation source: hot spring wet sediment | place: Spain: Lobios | collected 2014-01 | reverse complement strand
GCGGCTTGCCGACACCACTAGCGTACCGGTTTCGGCAATGAGTGCGTCCACGCCCGTAATTCCCGCGTCCAGAGCAAAGAGGGAGTCTTTCACGGCCAGGGGTTCCGGGGCGGCCGGTGTCGCCGCTCGCCAAACTTCCATTCCGAACGCCTGCAACCGGCGAGAGAGCTGCAGAACCTCCTCCAGAAGTGGCTCCGCGCTGATACCGACGCGACGAACACCGCTGTTTTCAAGAATACCCAGAATCACTCGCGGGACCTCCGCCAGCTGGGCCAGACGATGAAAATGCCCACCACAGCGTCGCAACGCCTGGCCAAAACCTTCCGCCGGGTCCGGTGAAGAGCTTCCTACGTAAGCGATGCCGTGGCGCGGACCTGGTTCGGCACTGCCAGCGTAACGGTTACCGAGTTCCACTGCCGACCGGATGCGCTCGAGCATACGCTGCCGGCGAACAACCTCGTCCTGGCCCATGAGTTACCCTTCCTTTCAGTTTCGCGGAGTGTGCTGCGGCAAGGACTCCGGAGCTCGTTCTACCGAACGGAAACGCCAGCGTAAATCCCGAAGGAACAGCCACCCTGCCTCACTCATGGTGAGCGTAGCGGCAAGGAATACACCTGCACCGAGAACGCTTTAAGCCGAAACGTAGATGGCCTCGACAAGTCCCATTAGCCGCCATACAAATGCAGCAATAAATGCTTTCCAACCAAGGCAGACCGGTCGTCCGCTGGCAGACGGTTAGTTTGGAGCAATGCGGACGCGATTGCGGCCAGCCTGTTTCGCCGCGTAGAGAGCTTGGTCAGCCTGGCGGAAAAGTTCTTCAGGAGAACGACCTTTAGCCGTGCGCGCAGCTACGCCCACGCTGACGGTGATGCGTAATGGCAGCTGCTCGGAACCCCAGACTTTTTGCTCAGCAAGCTGGCGAATTCGCTCGGCCAGCACCTGGCCGCCTTGTAACGTTGTGCGCGGGCAGATGATGAGGAACTCCTCGCCGCCAATCCGGCAAGCCACGTCGCTACGCCGTACTGCCTGGCGCAGCAATTCCGCCGCTTGTTTCAGCACCAGGTCGCCGACATCATGCCCGTGGTTATCGTTGATCCGCTTGAAATGATCCACGTCCAGCACCAGGCAGGCCAGAGGTATGTCATGGCGGATGGCTTCCTGCCATTCCTGTTGCAAGCGGTCGAAAGCGTAACGACGGTTGGGCAAACCCGTGAGGGGATCGGTCAGGGCGGCTTCCTGAAGTTTGCGATTGGCAATGGCGAGCTCGGCGGTGACGCGGCGGAGTTCCTCTTGCTCGTGTTCGATTTCACGCTGCAATTCGACGACCCGTTGACACGCTCGCAATCGTGCCAGCAACAACCGTGGCGTAATCGGCAAGCTGATCACATCATCCGCACCAGCTTCAAACGCCTGAACCATCTCGTCTTCGCTGGCCGATTCGCGGTAGAGCACCAGGTAAAGATGTCGGCCGATGCGCGTTTCCCGTAATTGCCGGCACAGCTGGATACCACTCCCGACTGGGGAGGCTTTTCCGTTGCTCTCGCTGTTTTTCGACGCAAGCGGGACGAAGATCAGCTGAGGCAGCACTTGCAAAACCAGCGCCAGCCCGGATTCGGCGTCGTCGGCGGTAAAGACTTCGTGCCCGGCCTGGCGAAGCGTTTGGCAGAAGAAATCGCGAGTGGCTGCCGTGCTCTCCACAACCAGCACCCGCAGAGCCGCTGCGGTTTTCGCATCTGTCATGTCCTGCGGCGTATCCTGTGCCGCTGTTTCCGAACCAGCCGGGCTCGCAGCATTTTGCAGCAAGTCGTGAATTGGCACAGAACTCTGAGTACGCACATCGAGAATGCGCCCCCAGGTTTGCCATTCCTGGGCAGCTTTTTCGTAAAGCTCGGCGAGTTGCAGCGGGGGAATCTGCAGCGGTTCGGCACGAAGCAGCAGCTTCTGCGCCGCCCGGGCACGCCGTTCGGCACTGCTGAGACACAACTCCGCCATCGCCTGGGCTGCCCGCAGGATTCGCACCAGGCGTTTGGTGGCGTCGTAAGCGTCTTCCGGTTCGCCGGTCAGATAACATTCCACAGCGGCTGCCTGCTCAGCCGGCAAACCCCAATCCAGAAACATCGCTGCCGACAGCTCGCAGTGATTGGCAGCAAACACCTCCCGCTCGCAGGACAGTAGTTGTTCCACAGGTTGTCCCTGACAACGTTGCAACAGCTCCGCGTACTTATCCGGATAAACGCAGGCCAGGGCCAGTTGACCGATGTGAGCAAGCAGAGCGGTGGTAAAGGCTTCGTCTGGCGGAAGCAATCGGCTTTGCCGGGCCAGTTCCTGAGCAGCTACGCCACGTGCCAGCGACAACGACCAGAAAGTCTGATAGTCAAATTGGGCACACCGTCCCTGGCGGTAGGCGGATATGAGGGAGAAACTCAGAGCAATTCGCCGCAGTGTGCCGATTCCCAGCCGCAAGACGGCTTCCTGAACGGAACTGACGGCCCGACCCACCTGCATCAGGGCCGAATTCGCGTATTTGATGACTTTGCCCGACAGGACCGGATCAGCCATGAGCACTCGCGCCAGCGAACTGCACGATGCACTTTCATCCTGCGCGAGGCGAACGATCTCCATAGCCACGCCGGTGGGTGTCGGCAATTGCCCGGTCGCCTTCATTTCGTCGAACCGAGCCAGATAGGGACGCGGTGTATCGTTGGTTCGGCCCGCTTGTGGCTGCTTTTCGAGATGGCACAATCCGGGTCGCATAGATTTCGTTCCCGCCCCACGAAAGGACGTTTAACCAGGCACTTTGCTCCCAGAGTGTGGGTATGCAGGAGCAATGAGGCCTTGTAGCCGATGTCTGTCATCTCCCCGAAAAGATACATCACGTTTTACGGGCGGGCACAATTTTGCCGACCATTTTTGCTAATGCGCGAATTCGGGCAGGCAGGTTCCGAACGGACGGACCTGCCCTCACCCATCACCGGCATTACCTCCGCGACGATGACACAAACCTTTTCGCATGATACGCTGGACAATCCTAAATACCCCGTGATTGCCACCAGCGATCATGACACAAACCTATTCGGGCTGGCGTTTGCAAGACCGCCAGTCCATTAGAGCGGTGGCGGATTAACGCAGCGGCATTCCCTGGTTTTTCGAACTATGCGGGTGCTTCGCAACTACGCCAGCGGTGGCTCAGGGAGAAGGCGAGCGATATAACGTCTGCACCGTGCGAAAACCCAGGGACTGATACAGCCGCACCGCCGGTTCGTTCTCGGCAGTAACTTCCAGAGCGGCACGGTGAAGCCCAAGCTGACGAAAGCTGTGGAGTGCCTGCAGAAGCAAAGCCCGGCCGAGCCCTTTGCCGCGATGTTCCGGTACCACGCCGACATTCTGAATCGTGCCCACGCGCGGCACGAAACTGCTGCACTGAACCGTACCGCAACATTCGGTCGCACAGGCGATCAACCAGGTAGCCTGGGGCAGAAAGTAAGCACTGCTGGAAATGTTCTCCAGCAGCAATCGGCAACCGAAATAGTCGGCGAAGGATGGAAATAACTGTGCGTCCAATTCCTGACAGAATGCGCGATAGTGGACTTCGGCGTGGTCGGCCAACAGAGCGGGATCCCAGGGTACCCAGAAATAACCTTCGGGCAGCTCCGGAACCGCTGGCAACCAGCGGAGCTTTCGTTCCATGCGGTATCGCTTGAAAAGGACTGCCGACATACTGCGGCTCCCACGGGCCTCCTCGAAGATATTTTAGCCGGCGTTTCGCTGGTTTGCATCGGCCAATACAATGCCAGTGCTTTATGGCTAACCGACCGCGGTTGATCGAAAAACGGTCCGCCCCTTGACCAGCTGTGCTGAGTGATAAGGGGCTGGTCGGAATCGTGGCAGATGCTTGCGCACACCTGCATGGGATTAATCATGCCGGCGGAATCACCCAGCGACACCGTCGCCAAACCGCTCACCTGGACGGAAATCCAGAGCGAGCTCTTTGCCCTGGGCTGGTCTGCCACGGCGATCACGGTGGCCTGGCTCGGCGTCGCGCTGGTGCTGTTCTGGAAAGGGCGACTTACCTGGCGACGAATCTGGCCAAAACAACGTTTCTTTGCCGTAAGCTGGTCGGCTTTTCAGGTCGCCTGGCTGGCTTTGCTGGGATTGGCGGGCAGCAGTCTGGTGATGCACTGGACACACCGCGACGCAGGCGGGCAGTTGTTTGGATTTGTGCTGGCCAAGGCAGTGGAATGCGGATTTTACGTGCTGGTGCCGATCTTTGTCTTGCGAATCCCTGCGTATCAGTTGGGATTGCTGGGATGGCGCTGGCGAGAAGACGTGGTGCTCGGGGCTTTGCTCTGGATACCGGCACTTTGCATCACCTGGGCGGTGTTTTTGGGAGCGGCTCTGATCACCCCTGTTCGTGAGCATGAACTGGTCAAACAGTTCCAGGCGATGCCGAGCTTGCTCAACGGCGTTGCCCTGACGGTGGCGGCAGTGGTGCTGGCGCCCATGGCGGAAGAGGTATTATTTCGCGGATTCGTTCTGCGAACCATGGCTGGCGAACCGTTCTGGGCCGATTTGACCGTTCTCGTGGCGCTGGTCTGGGCAATCGTGCAGGGTTATTTGCACACCACCTGGGGGCCGGTGCTGTTTCTGGTTACCGTCGGTCCGGGATACCTGCTCTTCGAGTGGCTGACGAAACGGTTGCTGCTCCGGCCGGGCTTATCCCGGGCCGTTTACGCCAGCAGTCTGTTATTCGCGGCAGTGCACTGGAATGCCTGGCCGGCACCGATTCCGCTCTTTTTCCTGGCTCTGTTTCTGGGATTAGCAGCGGCACGGACGCAAACGCTATTGGCTCCCTTCCTGCTTCATGCCGCTTTCAACGCGACAACGGTTCTGGCGCTGTTGGGGCAATGAACGGTAGCGAGCTCACCGTAGCGGAAACTGGGCCGGTGGGGGTATTGGCCAGGACGCAGGTGCCCGGTTGCCAGTAGCCACGCCGTAACCACCCCAACGCAATGGCGCCGTACCTTGGGGAAATTACCGGAGAGGTAACACGGCCAATCTCGCCAGTCGTCACCGTGCGAACAGCGGTCGGCGACCCTCCACCGGTTGCGGCACTGCCCGCTGGTGTCGCCGGGTACAAGGGAGTACCGGGGCCCGGCAAACGGTTTTCCGCGAAACGCAAGCCGCAAAGCAAGCGGTTAACGTGTCCGTAAGCGCGAATGCGAGCCACCGTTTCCTGCCCCAGGTAACAGCCTTTGGTGAAACTGATGGCGCGGTCGTCGCGTGCTAATTCCTGCGGCAGGTTGGTCTCATCATAATCCCGCCCAAAGATGGGCCAGCCGTTTTCCACCCGCAAGACTTCCGCGGCTTGCATCCCTGCGGGGGTCAGGCCATTTTTCAAAAGCGCAGTCATGATTTCGGCCGCGATCGCCGGCGGGCTTACCAAATCCCAGCCCGGCAGACCAAACCGCGACAGTCGGCGGACATGCATTTCCTGACCCTGCACGTGGGTCAGCAAGTGTTCGTGTTCAGCCTGAGGCAGATCGGGCAGGCCAATGACGGCAACAACGCTTTCCCGAGCTTTCGCCCCGCATACATGCAAAATCGCCCATTGACCAGTGCGATCCTCAAACGTTACGTCCTCACTAATCTGGTAGCGCGACAGGTGTTGCACCATTGCCGGGCCGCGATCAGCATCGGCGTCGAGAACAACCGCATCCTTTCCGACAAAGGCGTGAAACCAGGCCAGGACTTTTGCCTGAGCGGTGGTCAGGAATGCTTCACAGCCCTGGCCGACCGGCGTGCGGAGGATGTCGTTGGTGCAGAAATTGTGCAGGAAACTGACACGATCCCGACCGAGCAAATGGATCGTCGTGCGGTACGAGAGATCGAACACCGCCGCCGCGTGAACGGCCGCATCATATTCCCGCTGCCAGTCACCGAAATGTTCGGGCAACTCCCAGCCGAACTCCACCCGCCAGTGTGCTGACAGCTCCTGCCACAACTTCGCCAGCGGCAAGACCCTGGCGCTGAGAGCCTCCGTCGCCATGGACGATTCCCCCAACCTTTACGCTTGCCAGCCCGCTTTGGCCGCACACGCTTGCATGTACTCCAGGCTGCGCGTGGCAATGGTCTCCGGATCGGGAGAATAATCGAACACCTCGACCGAAACCCACCCTGTGTAACCAATGTCGCGTAGAGCCTCAAAAATCGGCACGAAGTCCACCTTGCCAAATCCCGGCCCGCGGAGGTTTGGATCGTTGGCGTGGAAATGACGCAGCCATTTACCGTAACGGCGAATGAGTTCCGGCACACTGGCTTCTGCATCCGCGCACATCGCTTTGACATCCAGGTGCAGCCCGACTCGCGGATGGTTCAAGCGTTGCACCAGCTCCAGACCTTCGCGGCAGGAAGTGAGAAAATTCGTCTCCTGGGCCGTCAACGGTTCGATACACAAATCCACCTGCCAGTCTTCCAGGTAGGGCAACAGGCCGCGGAACACTTCTTCGGCAAAAGCGAAACCTTGCTCGCGGCTAACTCCCTGGGGCAGGGAACGCTGTGCCGGCGAGCCGAAAACCAGGATTTGCCCGCCCAGGTCATGGCAAAGCCGCGCCAGCTCGATGAGATATTGCTGGGTGCGGCGACGCACCTCCGCATCCGGTGAGGTCAGATGCAGCCCCTGGGTGCGGGCCAGAAGCCAGTGCAAGCCGATAATGCGAATGCCCGCATCCTTGGCCTGGCGACGCAGACGCTCTCGCTGTTCCGTACTCAGAGCAGTAACGGTATCGGCCAGTGTAAATGGAGCGACCTCCAAACCGTGGTACCCCACCCGGGCCACGTACTGGCACACGCAACCGTGATCCCAGCCGCTGAAGGTTTCGTTACAGATCGCGTAGGGCATGCGGGTAATCTACCCCGAAATTGTTCCGAAGACGCGGGAAATTGAAAAGGCTTCCAGACGCTCGGCCAAGCAAGGCCTGATCTGCGTGGAAATCGCTTCTAATACGCCGCATCCAGCGGATATCCCCACCACCTGCATGCGCGTAATCTACGGCGAAACCGTACCCCTTTCAAGGAGCCGTAACGCTTTTGACAGCCGGAATGCTACAGGCCGGGGGGTGATTTACCGGAAAATTGTACCCCATCGAAACGACGAGACCCGGCAAGACCGAAGGAACCGCAATGGCTGAAGGGTAATTTATGGGAAACTTGCAGCCGCTGAAACGACTGCCCGCGCTCAAAACGCCGATACAAAGGACGCCAATCCAATGCTCGAATCGTGCCCCCGAAATCACCAGACGGCGCAGGTGGGTCCTCCAATGCAATGTACGCCGATCCGAAGAATCAAATCCCTCTGGACTTGCGAAAACTTTGGGCCGGAAGCCAGCGTATAATAAAGAGGCTTCCCTGCCTCGACAGCGATCCTTCGTAAGAGAAAATTCCAGGTCGGTTTACAATCCAGCGATTGAGTGGTATAATGGAGCAGCCGGAGTGCCTTTGGTGAAAAAATAGCGCCCCAGGTAAGGTGCTTCGTGCCTCCAGACGCATCCTTGCTTCGGCGAAAGGCGCGGATGACCTCACCCTCCAGGTATAGCACCCGGTCAACCGACGCATCGCCGTCTGGCCTACCTGGGGCGGCGCTTTCGGGCGCTGGGTGCTGAAAGCGCCGATGTTTTGCCACTCCCGGTAAGAGTTTACGCACTCAGTTGTTCAAAGAGCTTCTGGAATCCAGGCATGCGTTTGCGGACATATCTCCGCCACGCTTCCGGGTGCCACAGTTCGATGCAGACCGCGGCCCCAATTACCAGAACTTCGCTGCCTGGTTCGACCTGCAAGAATTCGCGGAACCCTTCGGGCAGGACAAAGCGTCCACGCTCACCGATTCGCACCTCCCGATAGCGCGTGGACAACAGTCGCCCGAAGACCTGCAGTCGGCTGAGCTGACCTTCAAGGCGATGAGCGGCCAGCTTGTGGCGAATCAGTTCGATCCCAGCAGCAATTCGTTCCTGCCAGGTATCCCGCCGCCACAGGCTCAGGCAACCTGCCCGTTCCTTGGCCAGCATGCCGATCTCTTCCTCCGCTGGAAATAGGGCATCCACGAGCTCCGGCGGAAGACTCAGCCGATAGCGATCATCCAGAATCCGGCTGTACTCGCCCAGGATTAGCCGCGATGTGCCTGACATAGCGGGCCTGGCTCCAGCAGATGGGCAATTTCGTCAGCGCGATTCGTCAGGCCTCATCCTGTTCCAGCCGCGGTATGCGTTGGCTTCCGTTCCCGGGCGACGCGATTTGTTACTAGTGGAGCTTCGGTCTTACCAGAGGGCAGCGAATCGTCCATCGCACCTGGTTCGTGGGAAGAAAATCCCAGTTTCCGTCAGCTGACGAAGCGACTATGGGAAGGTTTCCCACGACCACAGGCAACTACATTAGCCAATCGGGCAAGGGGAATCAAGAGGGACCGACAAATTTTTGTCCCATAAATCTACCGCTTTTACCTAGGATTCGGAAAATTCGAGGGTTACGCCAACGGGTCAACCGAAAATTTTTCCAAAAAAGTTGCCAGACCTGCCCGCCAATTCCATCCGGCGAAGCTGTTCCCCATCCGGTGCCATGCCGCGGGGAGTCATCCCGGCCCAGCCAGGCGTGAACCATTTCCGGTACAATGATGGTCGTGAAGCCGAAACAGCAGCGGTACTATCGGAGGCGCGGGTGAACCAGTGTCCGGTGCACCCGCCGCGAACCGTACCGTAAAATCGTCTTCCGATGTGCAATCCCAGGGAAACGTAGAGCATGATTACGCGGATCACCGGGCGTTTGGTGCGGATTCTTGACGAAAGTGTCCGGCTCGAAATCGGGCCGTTGGAGTACGACATTCTCGTTCCGGCTCTGGTGCGTCAGAACTTGACGTCACGCCTGGGCCAGGAAGTTACCCTGCATGTCAGCCATTTTCTCGAAGGCAACCCCATGCAGGGTCGCCTGGTGCCACGGTTGGTCGGATTTCTTCACGAGGCAGAAATGGAGTTCTTCGAGTTGCTGTGCAGTGTGGACAAGGTGAGCGTGCGGCGGGCACTCAAAGCGATTACCGAACCCATCCGCGACATTGCCGAGGCGATTGTTCGGGAAGATGTGAAGTGGTTGACCCGCCTGCCCGGTCTGGGCAAAACTTCCGCAGAACAGGTAGTCATGGCTTTGAAGAAAAAGGCCGTCAAATTCACCTTGCTTCGAGCTGGGGCCGAACCCAAACCGCTCCCCGAACCTGCCACCGACCAGACTATCCTCGATCTGGCGGTGGAAGCGTTGCGAACGCTGGGTCATCCCGTGAGCGAAGCCCGGCGGCTCGTGGACAGCGTTCGCTCGCAGGGGCCGTTTCAGGCTGTCGAAGACGTCCTCCGCGCCATCTACGATCGCAGGAAAAGCAACGCCTCGCCTTCTTCCTGACTGTGTCCCGAATGGCAGGCGTTTTGCCCATCACCTCTTGGCAAACCAGACCGCGAACTATGTCGAAGTTTTGCTTCGGATAATTGTCGGTCGGGCACAAAGCACTTCTGGTCCTGGCGGCTGGCCATGCCGTAAAACTGGCCTGGCAAACGCAGCAAACCGCATTCATGTTGCCATAATCATCCCGCGGCAGCTGTCAATTTTCGCAGCACCGGCATTGAGTGTCGCCGAACCATTTGCCGATTAGTCCTACGCAAGACCTGGCCGATATCCGCACCAAGCCACGCACTGGTCTTCCTGAACGCTAGCGGGCCAGCAACAGCACGTCCTGTGGAAATCCGGCTCGTCGGCAGAACCGCGATCAGCAAGCTGCCGGCCAGGACGGCATACAATCTCAGGCTTCGCCTCGGACAATCCATAACGCCGATTGTCAGCATGCTCGGCTCAGCTTCAGGGTCCTTGGCCCGCCCTAGGCTTCGGCTCGGACAATCTATAGGGGCAGTTGTCAGCAGAACCGCTGGGGATATAATCCTGGTAGAAGCTTTGACCGGGTAAAGGTCGCGGCTTATGCGATATTTCTACCGACGCTGTTGTAGCTGCGGTTGTAAGTGTCCGGCGGTCGCCGGGTGCTGATACTCTGCCTGCGGTCTGTCTCGCCAGGTTTGATTCGCCAATTTTTATGACACCAACCCCTGTGCCCGCTTACCATCATGCTCAGAAAAGGAGTCAGGTATGGCCAGTAATCCCAGCCTGAAAGAGACACTTCCCGAAATCACGGAAGCGATCGTCGAAAGTTACATGATGTGCCAGCGAATCAATCACCTCGGGCATTACCCCTTGCCCAGCCGGGAGGCGATCATCGATATTCTTGGCGACCTCATGGAATTGCTTTATCCAGGCTACCACCGCCGACAAAACCTCCACATGGGCAACGTCATCTACCATGTCGGCGATCTGGTGGACGGTCTGCATGACAAACTGACGCAGCAGATCGCACGCGCCCTGCGGCACGAATCCCAGCGCAGTGCCCAGATGTCTTCTGCCAGCAACCAGGCGGACAGTCCCGCTTTACCTCAGTCCGCTGAAAACTCACTATGCGATTTCGAGGCCATCGCTCAGCAAAAAGCCATTCAATTTCTCCGCAAAATCCCCGATTTACGCTATCTCCTGGAAGAAGACGTTCACGCCGCCTATCAGGGCGATCCGGCGGCGAAGAGTTACCACGAAATCGTCTTCTGCTACCCAGGCCTGGAGGCGATCACCATCTACCGCATCGCCCATGAGTTGCATCTGCTCGGAGTTCCCCTGATCCCGCGCATCATGACCGAATACGCCCATTCCAAGACCGGCATTGATATCCATCCCGGCGCCCAGATCGGTCATTCGTTCTTTATTGACCACGGTACCGGCGTGGTGATCGGAGAGACTTGCGTCATTGGTAACAACGTCAAAATTTATCAGGGCGTTACGCTCGGCGCGTTGAGTTTCCCCCGCGACGCCGATGGCAAAATCATCCGCGGCATGAAACGCCACCCGACCATCGAGGACGAGGTGGTCATTTACGCAAACGCTACCATTCTCGGCGGAGACACGGTGATCGGACATCACTCGGTGATCGGCTCCAACGTCTGGCTCACCCACAGCGTCCCGCCCCACACCGTCGTGCAACTGGAAAAACCGTCATTACGCATTCGGCGACCCAACGACGAACTGGTACCGAATTACCAGATTTAGCCTGCCGTTTTAGCGTTCGCCACTGCGCTGCCCCGGGGCCTGGTTCGTAAGATACCGACAAAGGCACACGGCCCGACCCATGCCTGTGTGTCAGGGTTAGACGAGCCACTCAGGCGGTGGCAGGAGGATTCAGGGAAGCGTTATCCGCGGTGGGCTGGCTAATGGATACCGCCTCCACCGCCAGCATCCAGGAATACCACCATGGCGCGAACGCAATCGCCTTTGCCCGACCCCGACGACATGTTTGCCGATACGCGAATGACTTTCGGCGAACATCTCGAGGACCTGCGACAGCATCTGTGGCGGGCCATCTGGAGTTTCGTTATTGCCGTATTCATCAGTTTCTTCATCGCCCATTACGTGTTGTGGATTATTCAGGCTCCCGTAGAGAATGCCTTGCTGGAGTATCACTGGCGCTATTATCAGAAAAATCCGGACCGGGAAATGCGCATTCTGGAGCAAATAAAAGGGGACTTGCAAAAGCATCCCAATGCACCGTATCTCAAACCATTCGTGGAACCGGTGGCGCTCGAAGCAGGCCTGTCGCGGGAGGCATTGCAGCGTGCCCTGCGAGAGATGTATCCGCATCTGTTCAAGCAAGAGGCGTCGCCCGGGGGTCGTGCGGAAGTCTCGGCCAATAATGTGAATCTCGGTGATCCCCAGGCCAATTCGGCCGACGGCAATGCGGACACGATACCGGCGACGATCACGGTTCGGCCCATAGATTTTCTGGAGAAATTCCGCATCCCGCTCGGCATTGTCTCCAAACGAGTTACGCTCATTTCCATGAACCCGATGGAAGTGTTCATGGTCTGGTTCAAGGTGGCAATCATTACCGGACTGGTGCTGGCCAGCCCGTGGATTTTCTACCATATATGGAGCTTTATCGCGGCCGGTCTGTATCCGCACGAAAAACGACTGGTGTATAACTCGCTGTTTCCGAGCGTGGGATTGTTTCTGATTGGCGTGGTGGTTTGCCAAATTTTTGTGATTCCGGCAGCCTTGAGGGCTTTGCTGGAGTTCAACTTGTGGCTGAACATCGAACCGGATTTCCGGCTGAGCGAATGGCTGAGCTTTGCCATTCTCATGCCGGTAATTACGGGGCTGTGCTTTCAGTTGCCGCTGGTCATGTACGTCCTGGGGCGGATTGGCATTATTACGCCGGAACAGATGGCCAGCAAACGGCGGATTGCCTGGTTTGTGATGCTGATTCTCGTAGCGGTGGTTACTCCCTCGGTGGATCCGGCGAGTCTGCTGATTATCTGGCTGCCGATGGTTTTGCTGTACGAAGTCGGCCTGTGGGCGGTAAAAGCGGCCATCCGTCGGCCGCCGCAGGAAGAGGAAGAAGTCCCCTACGAGCCCGGCGAGACCTGGTGGGATTGGGAAGAATCACCGCAGGCGGATGGCCGACGTTAAGTTGGCGCTACGGGATTGTGCACCAGCCAGGCGGCTCACCGCGTAAGCCGGGTGGGAATTTCCTGCTCGCAGCTTGCCAGACGGCAAAACGTTTCCTCGCCTCTGAGAGGCGTTATCGCTAAATTCCTGAGCAGTAACGTCCCCTGAGCAAACAGCTGACGCACAGGAGCTGGCCATGAGTCCGCAAAGAGCAGGTGACTTCGTACGGCAAGTTCTTTTCCCCACAAAGTGCGAGCGAGTAATTTCGCTGGGTGGATTGCTACCCTGGCGAGCCGGCGTAGCAATCCTGGCGATCCTGGCAGCCTGGTATGCGGGGCGCTGGCAAGCGAGTCGTGATCGGCTCGGCGAGGCCGTGAGCGTGGCTGCGGAACCATCCCAGACTGCGGAGCCGAGCATTCGCGGTTGGAAACGCGGTCAGGGCTGGGGATGGGTTTGGGGTAAAGAGGACGAAGTGGGCGCACTCAACGCCATGACTGATCAAACTCGGCTGGCCGCCTTGCGGCTGGTGCAGCAGGGCAAGGTGTACGATCTGGGCGTTACCTACAGTCGGCGTTCCTATCGCTGGCCAGGACATAATCCCGGCGAGATTATTCTGTTTCGCTCACCGGAAGGGTTGCGGCGACAGAAGGATTTTCCCGCGGTCAGCGATGCGCAGGTCAATCCGCATCAGCTGGCCTGGCATAGCTGCGCGCTTTTCATCAGCGACAATGTGGGCACGCAAATAGACGGTCTGGCTCACATCACCGCAGGCCAGGACATGCACTGGTACAACGGCTTTCGTGAGTCGGACTGGAGCGGCGACTTTGGCGTGCGGAAATGCGATGCCGTCAGTATTCCGCCCATCATCGCGCGAGGCGTTCTCATTGACGTTGCCACTTTCCGGAAGGTAGATGCGTTGCCCAGTCATTATCGCATCACCGTGGAAGATTTGAAAGGAGCCCTCGAGCACCAGCGAACCCAGCTGCGACCGGGTGATGCCGTGCTTATCCGGACGGGCGTGCTGCGGTATTGGGGCGAGGATGGCGCTGACCACGACCGGATACGGCAACACGATTCGGCCGGCATCGATCTGGCAGCTGCTCGCTGGCTGGTGGAAGAACGCGGCGCCATGCTCATTGGTTCGGACACCAGCGGTCTTGAGCACTCGCCAGGACCTAACGAACCCCCCAGCTTTCTGCCCGTGCATCATTATTTACTGATTCAGCAGGGTGTCCATATCGGCGAGCTTCATTATCTGGAAGAACTGGCTCGTGATCGAGTTTACGAGTTTTGTTACATCTGCACGGTCAACAAAATACGCGGAACGACCGCGGGATTTTGCCTTCGCCCTATCGCGTTACGCTAAGCGCGTGCAGAAACGAACCGCTGAACACGACTGCATTCAAGCTCGCAGTTCTGCCGATAACTCCGGCAAAACACACTCTTCTGTCCGCGTGGCCACTGTCATCGTTAGGGCAGACACAAAGGCGTCGCCTGAGCCGCGATGGCTTCGCTTGTTCGCGTGGATTAGGTTTGCCGGGACGGGATCGGCTGAGCGCTGTTTTTCTTTGGGTCGTATTTTTTACGGGCTTCTTCCTGGTCGGGGCAAATGCGCAGGTAATCGGGATGGATGTCGTACCAGGCACCGTCCTGAAAATCCACAATGCAGCGGTTGTTCATGTTGACGGTGACAACCCGACCGACTATGCCCTGGAATCGGCGTAACTCCGGCCGGGAATCGTCCACGACCACGAATTTATCGGTCCACTGCTGTTTGAGCCGTTCGTTGAGTTCCCAGTCCATTGTCAGTATCCCTGATGGAGGCGAGTTTCGTTCGGGAAAGACCGACGACCACTTCTGGCGGAAAAGCTAGCCGGATGCGTTTGGGCAGAGCCTATTTTATGATTCGGGGAACTCCTGGCGTGTGGGAAAATCGAGACGCTTAAGGAACTGGCAGGCGTCGGCAGCACCGAATTCGGGATGCATATGGGGATCGGTCCAGGCCACCGACAGGGCTCCGGTGTAACCGATGTCGTGTAAGGCTCGCAGCACGGACTCGAAGTCTATCTGGCCGTGTCCCGGCGAACGCCAATCCCAACCCCGACGAGGATCACCACTCGGAAGCGGCGACAAAACACTGTTGCCTCCCGTCAAACGCACCGCCACGTCGCTGACACGAACATGAACAATGCGATCGGCAAAGCGGCGAATGAACTCCGCCGGTTCCGCGCCATGCCAGTACATGGCCCCGGTGTCCAGGGCCAATCCGACCTGCGAACGCCAGCCCAGCGCTTCCAGAAACAGCTCCGCTGAAAAAGCATCCCAAACCGCCTGGCCAGGCTGCACCAGAAAAGCCAGGCGAACGTCCAGCCCGGAAAGTTCGTCGAGCACTGCTGCCCAGTGCTGGGCCAATTGCTGCAAAAACGCTTGATAACGCGGCAATCCATGCTGTGTCGAGAAAAATACGCTGGCCGGCAAGGCGCATCCGCAGGCGGTTACCAGAACGCTGGTACCCAATCGCTGGGCTGTTTGCGCCGCTGCGAGCAATTGCCTGGCTGCTTCTTGCCGACAGGCATCTGCGTCAGCGTCAGGACCCGACTGTGCCGGCCAATCGCTCTGGCATTCGGCGCTTGCAGGATCGGTAAGTAACTGTCCTGCCGTCTGGCAGCTCAGCGCCGCAACTCGCAATTCCTGAGCCTCGAGCAAACGCACCAATTCCGGCAGATAACCTTCTTCCTCCATAGCCCGGTGGGGCGAGCAATGATCGCCGATGCACTCCAGTTCCAGAGCCTGGTAGCCCCAATCGCTGGCTTTGCTGGCCAGCTCTGCTAAGGGTCGGTCAGGCCAGCTACCGCTATAAAGGGCGATGGTTCGTGGCATAGCGTAGATGATAGGTACGGGCCGGCGGTTAGAAAGTAGCGTTGCACCCGACACCTGTGTAAGCCGCTAAAGAATGGCAACCCATTCGCGCCGCCAGGCTCCTGCGTCGTAAGCAACACGCGATGGGCCAATTCCGGTATGGCTCCGCCAGCGCGACCGCAGCTTCTGGTTGAAGCGGCGGCGCTCTTTTCGGATGTGAACTGTCCGGTGACCGAATCCAGGAGTCGGCCCGTCATTGCCCCGCGGAACCGCCTTCCGGTTTGGGCGGCGTTTCCGTACCGGCAGAAGGAGCCGACTCGCTACCCCCGGTCCTTGTCGTGGTTACGTCCGGTGCGCTGACCTGGGTCAATGTAACTTCGGGCGGGGTTACCGGTCGCGGAAACAGGTCGTCCTGTTCTTCTTCCAGATACACTTCATCCAGGTCTGTCTCATCCACATTCTTGCGGAGCAGGAAATAAATGACGGTGCTGGCTGACCAGAACAGGCTGTAGGTAAAGCCCAGCATACCCAGAAAGACCAGGTGCAGCCAGAAACCGAGTATCCAGGCGGCTACCCGAGGCACCACCGCCATTTTCGCCGCCACTTCAGCCGGGGACTCCATACCAGGGGCCAGCATCTGTCGCCAGCCATACGATTCGGGTGCGTAAATGAACAGCGCGCGGATGACATCCACGTCGCCACTTCGCCACCACGGTCGCCAGGCCAGGTTTAGTGCCCAGCCCGTCAGGTACACGAAAAACGACGTGAACGTTACCACGAAGAACAATACCAGCACGCCGTAAACCAGCGTCACCGCCCAGTAAAAGACGTAATGCCACGGCCGCTGATACATGTAGGACATGGAACGGCTAATGGCATCAAACGCGTCCCCGGCTTCGGCACTCACAGCCGGATACATGATCGGCCAGCCTGCATACACGAGCAGAAGCACGCCCATCAGCAACCCGGCCAGCAGTGCCAGCGGAAAAGTCAGGGCACCGATCATATCGCCTAACCAGGGAATCATTACCAGCACCGTAGCCACTACCCACACTACCACCGTCAGTACCACGACCACTCCGATCGGAAAGATGGGAGCAGCCAGCAGCGACGGGAACTGCCGGGCGGCAAATCGAATCGCCTCCCCTAGGGGGATACGATCGCGGCGGGCAAATTCGACGGCAGCGATCCGTGTCAAAGCGCCCCCAACGAAGCCCCAGACCACCAGCGTCCACAGCACGCCGAGCGTTGCAAAAATGTAGCTTCGCCACCCGGCTCGCTCGTCCAGGAAATAAGTCAGCGGCCGGACGAGACGTGTCAATGGTTCCAGAATCGCTGGCACCTGGGCCATCCAGTAATCCACTTTTGTCAAACGCGGATGGAGTGTGGCGACGGCCCGGTGAGGCGGTAAGTCCGGGTCGCCACGTTTCACATTGGCGGGCCAGTCCAGCCATTCCTGAGTGATGGTGCGCAGGTAGTTGCGTCGCTGCCATTCTTCCCATTCGGGGTTCGCCTCGCCGGTATCCTTGACCCTGGCCGGCTCGGGTCCCGGATCGCCTGGATCGAGAACCAGCGCCAGAAGCGCCCAGCCCAACCAGGCCGCGACAATACCCACAATGGCCAAACCCAATTTACGAAAGTCCAACGCGATACTAAACGACCGAAAGATATGCCACCACGGAAATACCCGCTTCCATTCGATCACCAGTCGCGCTTCTTTTTCCTCGGGCATGATTTGCTCTCCCGCTGGTTTTCAGCCGCGATTGCACCTGTCCGTTTAGCTTTCCCTGGGCATAACAGCGGTTTCAGGCCGCTGATGATTCGGTTACCGTTCCCGATACCGCGTTCTTGCAGCGCAGGAGCTATCGGCTGCGTATTATAACCACCACCATGTCGCTTTCAACTGTAGCTTACAATCCGCCCCGATGCAGTCCAAGGCCGATCCGAATCTGCCGGTCGTTCGTCATATCTTACGGAACCAGGCGAGGGAATCTGCAAGCTTCGATTTCGCAGATACCAGCAGCGCCGCACTCGCGGTCAGGATCACCGTAAAAAGGAGGCCGGTCATGAAGCGCATCGCCATCGTTTGGCTCGGTCTGCTGGCTCTGGTCAGCGTCTCTGACGCCCGGGGGCTTATCATTCCGAAAGAACCTACCCTTCCGCCCCTGGCGCTGGTTCAGCACGAGGTGCAGGTCACCATCAACGACCAGATTGCCCGGACGCGAGTAACTCAGGTTTTCCGCAACCATACGTCGCGCCCACTGGAAGCGACTTACGTTTTTCCGGTTCCCAAAGGTGCGGCGGTAAATGAGTTCACCATGTGGGTCGGCGATACCCCGGTCAAAGCGGAACTGGTGGAAGCGAATAAAGCCCGCGAAATCTACATGAGCATTGTCCGCCAAAGCCAGGATCCGGGACTGCTGGAATATCTTGGCAGCGACCTGTTCCAGGCCCGAATTTTCCCGGTTCCTCCCAACGGGGATCAGAAAATCGCCATCGCCTTCACCTCGGTCTGCGCGCGGGACAAGGATACGGTGGAGTTTGTTTATCCACTGAAAACCGACGGTCGGGCCTTGCAAACGCTGGAAAAATTCAGTTTCCGTGTGCAGATTGAATCGCAGCATCCCGTGCTGAATATTTACAGCCCGTCGCATGCCGTTTCGGTTACCCGCAAAAGCGACCGCGACGCCACGGTGAGTTTCGAGAAAGACCAGGCCCTGCTCGACCGCAACTTCCTGCTGTATTACACGCTGGGCGGCGAGTCCATCGGATTGACCGCGCTGGCGCATCGTCTCCAGAAGGATCGGCCGGGGTATGTGGCACTACTGTTGGCGCCGCGCTACGAAATAAGCCAGAACATGCGCGTGCCCCGCGATGTGGTGTTTGTGCTGGATACTTCCGGCAGCATGGCAGGCAAGAAAATCGAACAGGCTAAGCAAGCCCTGATTCGTTGTCTGGAAAGTTTACCGGAAACCGACCGATTTGCGTTGCTGCACTTCGCCAGCACCGTGAACAAATATCCCGGCGGGATGCAGCCAGCGAACCGTGATAACATCGCCGCCGCCAAAAACTGGGTGCAAAAACTGGCAGCCACTGGAGGAACGGCTATTCAGGACGCCTTACTATCTGCACTGGCTCTGCGGACGCAGGAACCGGGCCGCATCTTCCTCATCGTCTTCATCACCGATGGCCAGCCTACCGTCGGCGAGACCCGAATCGAGCGCATCCTGGCCAATGTCGCCCGCGAAAACACCGCCAACACTCGCATATTCCCCATCGGCATCGGTCACGATCTCAACGCTTCGCTCCTGGATCAACTGGCCGATCAATCCCGAGCGTTCAGTACCTTCATCACCAAGGATGAGGAGATCCAGGAAAAAATCACCGCATTCCAGGAAAAAATCAGCCGACCGGTTCTGGCCAATCTCCGTCTGGAAGTAACCGGCGGTGTGCAACTGGAGGAAATTTATCCGCCGCAGTTACCGGACCTGTATCACAACGGCCAACTGGTTGTTTTCGCTCGCTATTCGGGCAGCGGTCCCGCGACGGTTCGCCTGACCGGAATGCTCGGCAACGAAAAACGGGAATTCGTCTTCCCCGTGGAGTTGCCGGCTCAGGCAGATGGTAAACCATTCGTGGAAGAACTCTGGGCTCGTCGCAAAGTCGGCTATCTGCTGGAGCAAATTCGGCTCAACGGCGAAACCGACGAATTGAAAAACGAGGTCATCCAGCTGGCCAAACAATACGGTATCGCCACGCCGTACACCAGTTATCTCCTGGTGCCGGATGCACCTCTGCCACCGGTAGTGCGACCATTGCCAGGAAAACCTGAACCCCAACCGGCTGTGCCGATGTTGTTGCGGGGTGAGGATGGGAAACAGGTTCGCCGCTTAGCAGAAGCAGTGCAGGCCTTGCAACAGCAACCGGGAGGTCTGGGCCAGGCCCGTGATCAGGCTCAGATGAAACTTTACGGGTCGCTGGAAAGGGAAATCGCCGATGCCGCGGCCAAAGGTGCACTGCTTCCGCCGGTGGCTCGGCAACTGCAGGAACAGATTGAGCGTGCTCGCGGCACTCAACTAGCTAATGCCCAGGCGGGATTGGGACTCCGGGCGTCCCCCAACGGTTATCGGGCCTTGCAGGTGCAACAACTCGGTGTCAACCTCTCCGAGTATTTCAACCAGCTCAAGCACCAGAGCCAGCTACCCGCTGTTGCGCAACGGCAGGTGTTAGGTCGGCAATTACTGGAGGTCGGAGGGGTGTGGATTGATCAGGGCATCACTCCACAGACGAAAACGCAGGTGGTCAAGGCTTTCAGCCCCGCCTACTTCCGCATCCTCGAACGCCGACCGGAAACCAAAGAACTTTTCCAGCTGGGCAGCCATCTGGTGTGGATTACCCCGAGCGGCACAGCCCTGGTTATTGACACCCAGGATGGCGTCGAACAACTGACCGACGCGGAAATTGACGCACTTTTCCGTAGCAATCGCGGCTAATTTCGGCAACTCAACGCAGCAACGCCTGCACGAATCCTCTTCTGACAGGCCGCAGCGGTGAGACTGGATCACCAACTTCGGCGATTCGACACGGCGACGCAAGCACGAGCCTTTCGCTCATACGCTTCACGGCAAGACAGGATGCCGTAAGCTCGGAACGTCCGCCCGGCGACCCCAGCGACTGTCGGGAACCCGATACGAAAAAGACAACGCCAAACGAGCTGCGCTGAAAAAAGTCGCCGGCTGACTTGCTCGGCTTATATGGCGGGCTGAGGCCCGCCGCTCTTGATTCCGTGTCGCAT
>VAPR01000685.1_pt1 | contig 20276 bp, 13 predicted proteins | sample 3380701 | NCBI WGS metagenome assembly VAPR01 (sample SAMN11536904, study PRJNA540576) | hot springs metagenome | isolation source: hot spring wet sediment | place: Spain: Lobios | collected 2014-01 | reverse complement strand
CGGCGTTTACGGTCACATAGACGCTGCCCATTTCGGTGCGCAACTTGTAGGTTTTGCCAACCATGACCATTGGTCGGGGTTTGGGCATCAAGCGCCCGCGCTTTTGTTGGGCAAACTCTTCAGTGATGAGCACGCCTTCTCGGCTGCCTTCTCGGTAAACTGTGATCCCCTTGCATCCCAACTTCCAAGCCAAAAAGTAAATGCGCTCTACCTCTTGGGGAGTGATGTCGTGAGGGAGGTTCACTGTAGACGAGATAGATTGATCAATGTGCGATTGGATGATGGCTTGCATGCGCACCCTCATCTCAGGAGCAATCTGATGAGCGGTAACGAAGAACTCAGGGAGATCCCGTTCATCTTCAACCCCAAACAACTTCATATAGCGGTGCACAGCGGGGTGAAAGACGCGGAACTCCCCTTTGCTCAAAGACTCGCTGCGGCGCAGGTAGGAGAGGGCAAAAATGGGCTCAATACCGCTGGTCACACCTGCCATCGCAGCACCTGAGCCAACGGGGGGAACGGTTAGGATGCAGACATTGCGCAACCCGTGTTGGCGAATTCGTTCCCGCAACTCACTGGGTAGCCGCTCCCGAATGAAACCCATCTGTAGGTGTTGTTCAACATCAAAAAGCGGGAAGGGTCCGCGTTCAACAGCAAGGTTGACACTCTCGTCATACGCCCAACACTTAATCCTATGGAACAATTCGTCTACAAACTCTAAGGCGTCATCGGTATCGTATCTCAGCCGAAGTTGCACCAACATGTCACCCAAGCCAGTGAAGCCTACACCGATCCTCCGTTCCGAAACACACCGCTCTTTTTGTTGCGGGAGGGGCAACCGATCCTCACGAACCGCATAAGTGATCACGTTGTCCAAGAAACGCACGGCGTAGCGAACGGCTCTTTCTAAACTCTCCCAATCCACTCTTGCTGCGTCGGTGAACTCGTCCAAAACAAAAGCGCTTAGGTTAATATTGCCCAAGTTGCAATTGCCGTAGGCAGGGAGGGGTTCTTCAGCGCACGGGTTCGTGGAGATCACTTCCATGCCGTTGTATTCGCTGGTGCTATAGCGCTTGACTGTAGACCAGTAAATGCAGCCGGGTTCGGCGGAAGCCCAAGCGTTTTGGATGAGTTTGTCCCAAACTTCTCGGGCATCTATAGTCCGGCGGATGGAGAAGTATTCGCCGTCAAAGCGCAACTCAAACTTGCCGTTGCGCTGAACGGCTTCCATCAACTCATCGCTCACGCGCACAGAGATGTTGGCGAACCGCACCCGTCGCCGTTCGGGATCGTTTTTGATGTCAATGAACGCCAAGACATCAGGGTGGTGGTCAGCGATAGTGATCATTAGTGCGCCACGGCGACCGTGCTGACCGATCACACCTGTCACCAGCGAGTAAAGTTCCATGAACGAGACTGCACCAGTAGAGGTGCGGGCAGCGTTGCGAACGGGAGCGCCTGCAGGGCGAAGCACGGAGATATCAATGCCCACACCCCCTCCTTGCGAATAGGTCCGCGCCATCTCCTTCGCACACTCAAAAATGGCTTCCAAGGAGTCACCCCTAATCGGAATTACAAAGCAGTTGAAGGGAGTAACTTTTCGGGGATTGCCGATAGCATGCATGATACGACCGCCGGGAACAAAGCGGAAATTGGTCAAAAGCCAGCGAAACTTTTCTCGCCACTCTCGGCGCTTCTCTTCTGTCTCTTCCACTTCCGCTAACCCCGTAGCGATCCGATCCCACATCTCTTCGGGTGTGAACTCCAAAGGAGTCCCGTCTAAGTCTTGCAGGGCATACTTTTCGTAGAACACACGCGCCCGGAGTTCATCACCCTCAAACCAATCCAGCGTCTCTTTGGGCAGCTCGTTTCCGTTAGCCACCGTCAAGCCACCTCCCACCATGGGTTGTGTTTTTGCAATCAAGCAAGTGTCTCCAGACAAACAAAAGCAATATTTTTCAAGAGAAACCGATCAAGGACAATGAAGGGTAGCAGCGTGACCACAATATATTGTGGCTCAGGTCGCTGACTACCTCAATATCTCGTGGCATTCCTATTATGGCGATGCCGGTCTGTGGCGTCAATAGCCTAAATGCTACCATTTTGGGCGTAAATTAGCCCCTTTTCTTCGGTCACCTACCTTTAATCTGCAGTCAAAGATGCATGGAGGGAAGGGATGAGGGATAGGGCACCGGGCTTACTCCTAAGCGCTGTCCAAACCTCATTGTTCTGTCTGGTGGTCGGACACTCTTTGACGGCTTTGAGGCTGTAGGTAGGTGAAAGTTAGCGGTGTGGCTGACGGGTTGCTTAGCTGCCTTTGAGCAGAGGGTTGTTGACTTCTGTCAAGGCTTGAAGGTGCAGATAGCGGAAGGCAGAAGCGACAGGTGACACTATGCAGCCGTTCAAGGAGAGTAAAAGCACTCGAGCCTTGCTGTTTCGGATCAGATGGTGCTTTCCCCTTGGAAGGCAATGCTTCCGCATCGCCGAAGATCATCAACGCCTTTGGGGGATGCACCTTCCGGTGTGCTGAAAATCAGCACCTCAGAAGAGACTTACTCCAACAGACGAAATTCGGCGTAACTAAGGAGCCTCGTCAGGGACGAAAAGTTCTTCGCAGATGAAGCCACTCCTTCAGTCGGCAAGCACTCACAGATGACATCGGTAACCTCTTTTGAGGTCAGTGGCATGGATGTTGGGGCACCGCCTTGAATTGAAGAGCGAACGGCAAAAGTCGGTGCTTCCTTAAATGCGCCATAGGTTCCTGTAGGCATCTCCTACGGTCAAACACCAATTTGAACGACCGTGAAGCGTTCAGGCACAAAATCCCTTGATTTTGACGGCAAAATACCTTGTTTTAGCCCTTGCGTCTTCCACTTCGGGAGGGCAAAATAAGATTGCTACAGTGCTCTATAACACTGGATCAATTGGAGGCACAAACGGTGCGGGTCAATCGGGTCAGTCAGGTTCCGCGCTACGAGCAAGTCAAACAAATCATTCGGCAGTTCATTCAAGAGAATGGGTTGCTCTCAGGGGCACCTCTTCCTTCGGAACGGGATTGGGCGCGGCAATTACAAGTGAGCCAAATGACTGTCCACCGAGCATTGAGAGAATTGGAGCAGGAGGGTTTGATCACTCGTTTGGTGGGTAAGGGCACCTTTGTCCTCAAAACCCCCTCAGGCACTTCCCCTACCCCTCGCCACTCCTTGGTGCTTGTTTTCCCCTTCACGGAGACGGCAGCCTTGACTGACCACAACATCTACTACGGTCCCATCTTGCAGGGAATTCTGAGCGCGTTGGCTGATGTGGGATGCTTGGTTCAGTTTTGGAAGATGGGTTTTGATCAGTTGCGAGAGATGCCGCCGGAGATGTTAGTTCAACGGGCTTTGTTGGTGTTCACCCCCTTTGAGGAAGCCCTCCCTGTTTTGGAAGCTTGGGGCTACTCTGGCGTTCCTTTTGTGGTGATTGGGGCGTCTTGGCAAAATTGCGGTTTCCCTTGTGTTGATACGGACAACTTTGCCGCAGCTCAAAAAGCAGTGGATTTCCTTGTGAGCTTAGGGCACCGACGCATTGCTTTGTTGGCAGGGCGGTTGATCGCGCCTAACAACCGGGACCGATGGGAAGGGTTCGTCTACGCAATGCAGAGAAACGGTCTACCTGTTCGTCCTGACTGGCTCATAGAATCTGAGCGATCCACCATTCTGACACCGAGAGCCCAGCAGCAGTTGCTTGCTATTTTGAACCGTAAGTCCCGACCAACAGCAATATTTGTGGGGGGGTATTACTTAGCGGCAGAAGTCCTTCGCTTGGTCAAAAGAGAGGGTCTACGGGTTCCTGACGATTTGTCCCTTGTCGCTTTTGATGACCCTCCTTCTGCGAACTATTTGGAGCCACCATTAACCACTCTTCGGCAGCCGTTGGTGGAATTGGGGCGGAGGGCTGTCTTCAAACTGCTGGCTATTTTGAATGGGCAGTTTGAGCCGATGGTGGAGAAGTTGCCGATAGAGTTGATCGTGCGGGCAAGCACTGCGCCGCCCGCAAATGTCTAAGGGAGGTGTTCGGAAATGTTGTGCCGCATCAGATCACTTGCAGCACTACGCCCCAAGGTTTCTCGGCGAGGCTTCACCCTTATTGAATTGCTGGTGGTGATCGCAATCATTGCGATCCTGGCAGCAATTCTGTTCCCTGTGTTTAGTCGAGCCCGAGCAAAAGCCCGTCAAACCATGTGCTTGTCCAACTTGCGTCAAATCGGGATGGCAGCAGTGCAGTATGCCAACGATTACGATGAGCGATTTCCTCCTTACCAGTCGATAGGCATTTTTGTCATCCCTGAATGTTCTGCCAGCCCTGCTACCTACACTTTGGGCTACTTAGCGCTCCTGATGCCCTACACTCGCAACACTCAGTTCAGCCAGTGCCCTGACACAAAGCCGTTGACTTCCACCAGCCCTTGTCATCGGAGGCGCTTTTTGGAGTTGGAGGGGCGTATCGGCTATGGGATGGCTTGGCCGACCCCAGGTGCAGAATACTCCGCTGCCTCGCCTGCTGCTCTTTTGATAAGGAACATGTTGGCGCTAATAGAAGAACCTGCCACCCATGTTGGTTGGATGGATGCAGTGCCTACAGGAACTTCCAGCCGCCCTCTGTATGATAACAACGGCATCTACATGAACCATGTGACGACGCCGTTCGGTGCTAACCACTATCCACCCCTTGGGTTTACAGGGACGCAGCCTTCCGCATGGCACCAAGCCCCCGAGCCTCGGCACATGGAAATGGTGAATGTGACCTTCTGCGATGGACACGCAAAAGCGTTGCCGATGGAGCGAGTTTACGGTGTTCGCTGCCAACCCGCTGACCCTCGCGCCCCAGCAAACGCTCCCCTTTGCCGCGACCTTGCTTTGAACCCTAACGATCCGCAATGGCAGGAACTATGGCGCATGTGGAAGTAGCGTAGCAAATGGTAGTTGGGCAGGACATTCTCTGTAGGGGTGTCCTGCCCGCCGAAAGTCTAAAAGGAGGTGTTTGCGATGTCGCATCGCATCAAAAAGGCGTATAGTTTAGTTTCGTTACGGCAGGGCTTCACCCTTATTGAATTGCTGGTGGTGATCGCAATCATTGCGATCCTGGCAGCAATTTTGTTTCCCGTCTTTGCGACTGCTCGGGAAAAAGCGCGGCAAACAACCTGCGTGAGTAACATGCGCAATCTTCTGATGGCAAGCGCTCAGTATGCCCAAGACTATGATGAGGTGTTGAACCGCATCCGTGTCTGGAACTATCCGTGGCAACAAATCTTTCCTGACCCTGTCCATGCCAACTGGGCACTTGGTGCAGAGGACATGTTGATGCCTTACATGCGCAACGAGCAATTGTTGGTATGCCCCAGCGACAATATCCCTCGCGACGATTGTGACAACTCCTTTGGGACACCAATTAGTTACTCTTGGACACACTTTCAGACAGGCTACGATGATGGTGACACAGGCGGATGGACGGCAACTTTTGGGCTTCACGCTTACTACAACTTCGAGCGATTCTCCAAGGGGCTTTTTGAGATTGGTGCTCCGGGTGATACCATTAGCATCTTTGAACTTTGGACCACTGCCAGTTACACCCAAGGTTTTGCTTACTGGCGTTGGGATGTCCGCAATGTTGCTGATCCCGGGTGGCCGACAGGTCCCGACTTCTTCACCTTTACTTGGTGTTCGGCAAGTCCTGGAGGCGCCCGAATGACCATTGGCGCTCACAATCGGATCTCTACCTTTGGCTTCGTGGATGGGCATGTCAAAACTTTGGATCGTCGAAGGACTATGGAGTGGCCGTGGACAGCGACGGCTATCCAATCAAGGGCTGCAGCGGGTCAGTCTAACCGCAACTTGCTACACTGGAAGGTGAGCGGACGATACGCTCCATCCTACAAGTGAGGGGTGGTAAAAATGTCTCAACCAGCGAAAACCGTGCTTGCTGTTGTAGTAGTCATCATTGCGGTTGCCTTGGCTATATGGTCGGGAATTTACTTCCTTCGCCCTCAACAGGGGCGAGAGGTAGGGAAACTGCCTGGGAACATCCCGCTTAAGGAACAAGAGGCAGGCATTGCCCCTGCTCCTTCTCCTCCGGTCCCTACACCCAGTGAGGGGCGATGAGCCGTCACCCCTTTTGAACTGTAATCCCAGCCAAGTTTCCCTACACAGCGGCTCTGTAGTTTGGATTTTGGAGAAGACAAAAAGGTGCCTTACCTCTTTGGGGAGGCACCTTTACTTTTGTATCCCTTGCGCTACTTTTTAGGTAGCGACCAAGGGGCAAGGAGGGATTGTCATGGCGGATGAAGTGAAACTGATCGCGACTTTGGCCCGCCCCAAGATGTTGGCGAACGCTGCACCACAAATCCAATATGTGCTCCTTGAGGCAATCCCTGTTGGCGAAGGTTTGGCCGAAGCAGCCCCTCTCAACCTCTGTTTCGTCCTTGACCGCAGCGGCTCTATGGCAGGGGAGAAGATTGCAAACCTTCGGCAAGCCGTGAAGTTGGTGATTGACCAGTTGGACCCCAACGATATTGTTAGCATCGTCATTTTTGACGACCGCGCCGATGTTCTTGTCCCCGCTTCCCCAGCTTCCGACCGCAATTACCTGAAACGCCAAGTGGACAGCATCACTGACCGGGGCGGCACCGAAATGAGCAAAGGGATGAAGTTGGGCATTCAGGAACTGCAAAAGCACTTGACTCCTGATCGCGTCTCTCGGATGGTGCTCCTAACCGATGGGCAAACCTACGGCGACGAAGACGAATGCCAAAAGTTAGCCAACCAACTGAAAAGCCTCGGTGTGCCCCTTTACGCCTTCGGTTTAGGCGATGATTGGAACGAGGATTTGTTGGACGCATTGGCAGATTCTACTAAGAGCTTGGGTGGTTTCTCGGAGTTCATTCAGCGCCCCGAACAGATCTTGCAGCACTTCCAATTAGCAGTCCGCAGCGCCAAGCGAGTGGTTGCACGCAACGCCTTCTTAACGCTGAAACTGGTTCAAGGGGTTGGTCCGCGCCAAGTTTGGCGAGTGCTGCCTCTTATCGCTAACTTGGGATACCAACCTATCTCCGATCGGGATGTGCAAGTGTCCTTGGGCGACTTGGAACGAGACGAAGGGCAAGCCATTTTGGTGGAGTTATCGGTTGCGACAAAACCGAAAGGTGTTTTCCGCATCGCTCAAGCCGAAGTCACTTACGACTTGCCCCACGAAAACCGCTATGGCGAAAGAGTCAAAGCAGACATCGTCGTCGAGTTCACCGATGACCAACAGGCTGCCCAACAAGTGAACCCTCGTGTGATGAACTTGGTTGAAAAAGCCACCGCGTTCAAGTTGCAAACTCGAGCATTAGAAGCAGCGAAAGCCGGCGATGTGGGCACGGCTACTCGCTTGTTGCGCCAGTCAGCAACCCGTTTGTTGAACATCGGCGAGCAAGAGTTAGCTACTGTCGCTTTAGAAGAAGCCAAGCGATTAGAACAAGGGCAACAGATGACCAGCACGGGCACTAAGCGGTTGCGTTATGAAACGCAGCGCCTTACCCGACCGTTGCCCAAGGAGTAACCTTGGGCGTGCTAAGCTGCCAAGGTTTCACTGAGGCAATGCTATTATTGACCGATATCCGATCCTGCGATGCCGTTACGGGTGAGGTTGATGTCAGGTAACTCGTTGACAGCGGGGTTGATTTGGCGCCGTCGCAAGAACTTGACATGTCCGTCAGCGAATAGGTAGTTAGCGCTCCCGTCCCAACTCCAAAAACCGCAGTCGTTGTTGAACTTCTCATGGTTGCTGAGCCATTCAGCGCAAAGGGCTTTTTGAGTAGGATGCTTGACTTGCGCCTCCCTTTGGGCAACGGTTGGTAGCCCCCGCAAAGCGCTCACGATGACATTCCAGTTTTCGCACCGACTTCCTTGGAGAAGAGGCTCAAGGCTATCAATTTGAGCAGGGGTGTGGAAAAAGGTTGCTGAGTAAGCATACGAAGTTCGTTCCCAAACCTGCACCGCCCGTTCGTCTGAAGGGCAGAGCAAGATGTCGCTGTGCCTTACCGAAAGGGGTTGCCCGTAACCGGGAGGCAGACTGGTGATAGTGCTGCCGGGCAAGTAGGTTTGGATCACAACCCGCCAGTTCCGTCCCATCCATAAGTTTGGGTCACCGTTGCAAGGATAGTGCTCGTCGTAGTCGGTGGTGTAAAGGCGAAACGCCACACCAATTTGGCGCAAGTTGGTTTGGCAAGAAGCTTTCCGAGCGCTTTCGCGCGCTTTCGCAAACACGGGCAGCAGGATGGCTGCCAGCAACGCAAGGACAGCAATCACCACCAGCAACTCCACCAAGGTGAACGCTCGGCGCACAAACATCCCCCCGTCGGAAAGTCTTTAGGTGTGTCCGCTAATTTTAGCGCTGCTGACCGACACTTCTTCGTTGCTAAGAGCATACTCAGCGTCAAACTTTTGCACGGCGATCCTGTTGCAACGCAAGCGGAGGTGGCAAAGATGGCTGTGCGGGTCGGTATCATCGGCTACGGGTATGCTGGACGAGTGTTTCACGCTCAACTGATTGCTCAGGTAGAGGGGTTGGAGCTTTACGCAGTAGCATCTCGGGACGAGGGACGGCGGCAACAAGCCCAAAGGGACTGGGGCGTCGTTGTCTACTCTTCTCCCGAGGATTTGTTGGCTGACCCGAAAGTGGATTTGATCGTTGTCGCTACGCCTCACGACACCCATCATCCCCTGACCAAGGCAGCGCTCCAGGCAGGCAAACATGTGGTCGTGGACAAGCCATTCACCCTAACGGTAGCGGAAGCCGATGACTTGATTGCTGAAGGGAGGAAGCAGCAACGGGTGCTAAGCGTTTTCCACAATCGCCGTTGGGACTGGGATTTTCTGACTGTGCGTAAAGTTTGGGAGAACGGTTGGTTGGGTGATGTGTGGTTAGCCGAACTGAGTGTGGGGCGCTACGGTCCAAGCGGACGATGGCGTGGGGAGCGCGAACACATGGGTTCGTTGTTGCACGACTGGGGTGTCCATCTGGTAGACCAAGCCTTACTGCTCATGGGGCGACCGAAACAAGTAATGGCGTGGCGGCACTTTCGGGTTTGGCAACAGAGCGTGGAAAGTTACATCCGCACAGTGTTGGATTATGGCGACGGGCGCATGGTGATTATTGAGGTCAACTATCTTCGCAAAGGGGAACGACCCCGCTGGTATGTTTTGGGGGACAAAGGGGGGCTTGTTAAATACGGCTTGGATCCCCAAGAAGAAGCCCTCCGCCAAGGGGACCTTTCTAAAGCCCGGGAAGCACCAGAACACCGCGCCAAGGTGTGGATGGAACTGGACGGACACACCGCCGAAATGATCGTGGACAGTGTTCGGGGTGATTGGCGCGAGTATTACCGAAACATCGCAGCGGTCCTCAACGAGGGGGCGGAACTGGCGGTGAAACCAGAAGAAGCACGCACGGTTATTGATTTGGTGGAGCGATCGCTCCAGTCAGCTGCTTTAGGACAGCCTGTTCCCGTTTGCGTTTGACCCCTCTCCCAAGGGGCGCCAAACATCGGTGACAGGATCCCGCAACAAAGCCAAGCGGGCCAATTTGGCTGTGTTGGCGACAGGCAATGGCAATTCCTCCAATTGCCGAAGGACCTCGGCGGCTTGCAGGATTAGTCGTTGCAGGTCACCTTCTTCGCTTCCGCTGCGGTCCACCAGTGTTTGCCAATCCCATTTCCCTTCTGCCCAACGGAAAACGACTGCTGCCCGTCGGTAAGCATCGCTCCACTGGTCACCTTCCAACTCTTCAGTGAAGCGGGAGGGTTCCAGCTTGAAGCGTTCTTCCAGCGTTTCTATCTCGTAAGCGAGCCACCAGAGGGGTTCTAAGGACAAGCGGGCGACGGGGAAGCGAGGGGAGCGTTCCGTTGTTATGGCAGCTGCCCAACCCGCTAATTCTGCAGGTGACAAGGTATCCATTAGCCCTTGCCGCACGGCTTCAATGATGAACAAGGAGCGTTCGTGGCGGATCAGCAGTCCCCATTCGCCGATTACTGTAAGGCGCCAATCTTCTGTCAAGTAGCCTAACGATTGGAGCAAAGCAGCACGCCGCTTGAATTCTGTCCGCAACTCTTGACGGATGGTGCGGGCTTTTCGGTGGCTGCGTCGCGCCATCTGGTAAACCGCAAAACTTTTGTCCACGATGGTTAGGGCATCTTCGTAGCCCATGGTGGCGAGCAGGTTGAGGACTTGGTAGTATTGCACGCGGAAAGCGGAGCGCAAGTCTTCAGGTTCGCTTGTTGCCAACTCTTTGGCACGCTCAAAGTCCTTCAGGTGGCGTGGGAGGACCAACACGAACCCTATCTTATCCTTGCCTCGTCGCCCAGCTCGTCCTGTCATCTGGTGGAATTCTAAAGCGGTGAGGAACCGTTCCCCTTGCTCATCCCGCACCCTTAAGGTGGGCAAAACGACAGTGCGAGCAGGGACATCTAAACCGGCCGCCAAAGTGGTTGTAGCGAACACGGCTCGCACCAACCCTGCCCTCAACATGCGTTCCACCACAATTTTCCACGCTGTCAAGTGTCCTGCATGGTGGGGAGCGACACCAGCTTCTATCAAGTGGTGCGCCAAGGGATGCTCCCACAAGCGAGGAAACTGTTGAGCTAAGGAGGCAAACAACGCTTCTCGCTCCTCCCGCCCTTCTTCCATCCGATACCGGCGGAACATCCGCACTGCCTCGTCGCAATCCCTTCGGCGAGGGAGGAAGATGATAGCAGGGAGCAAATTGCGCTCCCGCAACCGATGCACTAAGTCCACAGGGTGCACTTGCTGCCAGAGGAGTCGATGGAGGGTTTTTGCTGGCAACAGGTCTGCAATCTCCAAAGGCATTGGACGACCGAAGCGGTCTATGAACCCGTAGCGCAACGGCACGGGACGCTCGCTGCTGTCCACCCAAACAAGAGCCGGTTCCTGCCCCCGCACTTCTGCCAACCATCCTGCCAATTCGTCTGCGTTGGCGATGGTTGCCGAAAGGAGCAAAAAGCGGCTTTCTGGCGGCGCCAAGATTAACACTTCTTCCCAAGTCACTCCCCGATCTGGATCGGCTAAGTAGTGGGCTTCGTCCAGCACGATGAAATCCGCTGCGATTTCCCCTGACGCAGAGTAAAGCAGGTTTCGGAGCACTTCTGTTGTGGCGACGATGATGGGCGCTTGGGAGTTTTCCCTCCGTTCGCCCGTCAGCAGCCCAACTGTTTGCTCGCCGAACAACTCGCGGAAGGCGTCGTATTTTTGGTTGCTGAGGGCTTTCAGAGGCGTGGTATACCAACTGCGGCGCCCTTCCGCTAAGAAATGGGTGATGGCTTGTTCAGCGATCCAAGTTTTGCCACTGCCGGTTGGAGCGACCACGATAGTGTCACGCTGCAACACCGCTTCCAAGGCTTGTTGCTGGAAAGGGGAAGGGGTGAAGGGTTGGGGTTCGGGTTCCCCCATCCCCTCCAAAAACTCTCGCACCCAATCCCGAACGCTGCGTCCTGCCAGCCACCGGGGCGAGGTGATGATGCGTGATGGCGGCACTGAGTGTCGCTTCATGAGTTCAATCACCTGCATTTTGCATTGGTTGCTCTATCAACACTGCCTCACAAATATAGCGCAACAAGCAACACAACCCTTAAATCGTTTGCCCCTGCCGGCTTCTCCCAGTTCAACCGCACCATCGTGTGCACCGCCGTGCAAGCTAACTCTTACGGTTTCCCCTGCGTTTCTCCCCACCAATCAACGCAGCAAATCCCAAACGACAACAACGCTACAATTGGTAGCGCGGGGCAATCAGGGATTGCCCTGACAAGAATGCGGAATTTCAATGGCTAAATTTTTTAGGCAGTTTGGGATAGGCATGGCAACGGAAGCTTTGACAGAAGTGAGGTGACCGTGTTTGGCAGCACCCGTCTCGCGTCGCCAATGGCTTGGTCGGTTCGTGACTTTTGCGGCAACGGCAGTCACTGCTATTTTTAGCTTTCCTCCCTTGCTGATGCTCATCATACACGCCTTTCGGCGGGAACCTAAGCCTTGGCTTAAGGTTGGACCGCTGTCCGACTTTCGCCCGGGTGAGCCTAAGCCCGTCACTTTGAGTTACCAACGGCGAGATGGTTGGATGATCCGAACGGTCCGAACAACCGTCTATGTCGTTGCGCTGGGCAACGGGAAGGTTAAGGTGCTGTCCAACATTTGCACCCACGCTAACTGTGCCGTGCGTTGGGAGAGAGAAAAGCAGGCGTTCTTCTGTCCTTGTCACGACGGTTACTTTGCGATCACGGGTGAAGTGAAAGCGGGTCCACCCACTCGTCCGTTGGACGAGTTTCCACACAAGGTGGAGGGAGATATTTTGTTTGTGCGGCTGCAAGTCTCGTAGGTTGAAACGCTGTTGGCTCCAGAAGGAGCGAAAGGGGAGACGCGATGCTGCGGCGCTTCTTTGATTGGTTGGAACGGGAAACAGGGTTGGTCAGTGCTTGGCAGCGGTTCTGGTCCCAACACCTTCCCGCAACAACGGGTTGGGGACACATCTTCGGAGCACTGCTGCTGTTGTGTTTGGCTGTGTTGTTCGTCACTGGTGGCACCATGATGTTCTTCTACAGCCCAACACCTGACCAAGCCTATGCCTCCGTGCAATACATTGAGCACTACTTGCCTTTCGGCAAATTCATCCGGGCGCTGCACTACTGGGCGGCTCGCCTTATTGTGCTCTTGATCATCGTGCATGTAGTGCGGGTATTCCTGTGGGGCGCTTACAAAAAGCCACGCCAGATGATTTGGGTCACTGGCGTTTTGTTAATGTTGTGCGTGGTCGGGTTCGGAATCACCGGCTATGCTTTGCCTTGGGACCAGAAAGCCTACTGGGGCACTGCTGTGCGGCTCAAGATTGCCGAAGGCATCCCCTTGATTGGGCACGCTGCTGCTAACTTCTTGCGGGGCGGTGAGCAATTGGGAGCAATCACTTTGATGCGTTTCTATGTGCTCCATGTGTTCGTGCTGCCTATTCTCACCTTTTTGATTGTGGCATGGCACATCTTGCAAGTGCATCGCTTGGGTGTTGCACCAGCGGGTGCTGCTGTTGGTCAGGAAGAGACGGTGCCCAAAACTCAACGGTTGCATCCTGATCACACAGCCCGGATTGCTGTCGGTGCGTTGATTTTGACGGGCGTGTTGATCTGGTTGTCCACTCGTTACCCTGCTCCGTTGGAACCTCGGGCGAACCCGTTGGATACGGCTTACAAACCGCATCCCGACTTTTATGTTTTGTGGCTGCACGAACTGCTGAAGTTGTTCCCGCCCCAATTGGAGTTCATGGGTTCCTTCGTAGTGCCCACTATTTTGGTGCTGTTGATGCTTGCGGTGCCCTTCATAGACCGCAGCCCAGAGCGCTACTGGCGGCGTCGGCTCCCTGTAGTCACAACTGGGTTGTTGATCGTGTTTGCTATCATCGCTTTGAACATTAAGGGCATAGAGGCCTTGCCTCATCCCGAGAAATTGTCTCCGTTAGCTGAACGGGGACGGGAGATTTTCATTGAACAAAAGTGCTACTCGTGCCATGGCATCAACGGTGGCGGTGGTCCTGTCGGTCCTGACTTGGGCTTAGGTGGGAAACGAGATCCGAAGAAAGTGGAAGCCGTTTTGCGTAACCCGGGCGCTTTCAATGCACACACCCTCATGCCTGCTTACGATTTGCCCCCAGAAGATATGAAGGCATTGGTCGCTTACATCGTCAGCATTGGCCCCAACTCCCGCATGCCACCCATCCCACCTGTGGAACCCGAAAAGCCACCGTCGCACTTTGAGGAAAACTGGTTTGTCAACCACAAGTTTGAAACACGCAAAGATCCCGAAAGTTGCGGCAGCTGCCACAAGCCTTTCTTCTGCCAAGCCTGCCACCAAAACCGCCGCCCATCGTCCCACGACGAACAGTGGATGAAGTTCCACTTTGGCAACGCAGCAGAACAACCTGGCGTCTGCAATTCGTGTCACACCCCTGATTACTGCGAGGAATGCCACAAACTCATGAGGCACGATACACAGTGGTTGAAAGGGCACGGGGCGCAATTGACAAAATACGGGGAGACGCAACGATGGTCTGGTTGGACTTACCAGCAACTGTGCTATCACTGCCACTCCAAAGAGTCGTGCGACGAATGTCACCGAGGTGCACTCCCAGAAAACCACAAAGCGCCTGATTTTCTACGGCGACATGGGGAATTGGCAGGAGCGAAGGAGCTGGGCATCTTCCCTGATGGAGCCAGCAAGGCGAGTGATCTCACGCCTACAGGCGTTGTCCGTCGGATTAACCAACAACAAGCCTGTGCCACCTGCCATACTCAGCAGTTCTGCCAAAACTGCCATCAAGGGGCAAAACCGCAATCTCACGAGCAGCCAAATTATGTGTGGCGAACTGCCGCAGGTGGAAGAGCCAAGAGTGGTCACGCTTTGGAAGCCTTGCAAAAAGGGGATCAAAGTTGCCGAACTTGCCACGCTCAGAGTTTCTGCACCAACTGCCACGGCACGGAAATGCCCCATCCGCAAGGGTTTGTCCAAGCCCACATAGAAGCTGCTCGCAAAGACATGGCGCTCTGTCAACGCTGCCATCAATGGGAGCAGACCGGTTGTCGTGAGTGCCACAGCAAGCGACCGCCTTCGCACACCGCTGATTTCCGCCAAACCCACCCCCAGCGTATCCCTGACGGGGGCCTCAGCTGCCAAGTCTGTCACGGGCGCAACGCTTGCATGGATTGCCACAAACTTCCTATGCCTCACCCGCGCAACTTCGTCCGAACCCACGGGGAAGTGGCAAAGCAAAAGGGACTGAGAGGCAAAGACAGTGTGTGGCAGTTGCAAAAGCAACTGTGCGTGACCTGCCACACCGACCGATACTGCCGCAATTGCCACTTGCCTTCAGCCAGTGGTGATAGGCGATCTTCTGGTGTCCCATTGCGTCCATAAGCAGTCAAAGTGAAGTGAGGGAGAAGCAATGCTAAGCGCAAAAACTACTCAGCGGCTCATGATTCTCTCCACCTTGATCCTTTGTTGCCTTTTGGCACTGGTTTGGGCCCAAGGTGTTAGAGGACCCCGAGTTCGGACGACCCTGACTCAGGAACAAGAAATCCGAGCCTGCCAGAAGTGTCACGGCAAGCCCGACCTTTACGGCTTTGATATTCGTGGGCGCAAAAAGAGCGTTTATGTGGACGAAAAGGCCTTCCGCCAATCAGTGCATGGCAAACTGCGCTGCACCGACTGCCATAGGGACATTGACCCAACCCAACTGCCCCACCCTCGCCACACAGAGAAGGTAGAGTGTGGCTCGTGTCATTTGGAGCAAGCCTTGCCACAAGCCCCAAGGTTTAAGGTCGCGATCTTCAAGACCTATGCTGACAGCGTGCACGGGGAATCAGTAGCGCAAGGTAACCCTGACGCGCCCCGCTGCGCCAATTGCCACGGTCATCACGACATCTTGCCAGCAAAGGATCCTCGTTCGTTAGTAAACCGCAACAATGTGCCAAGGATGTGTTCCCGTTGCCACAGTGACGCTCAGTTGGTGGACTGGCACCAGATTCCCAAGGGCGAAACCTTGCTGTATTACGAACGCAGCGTGCACGGACGATTGTGGCTCAAGGGAATGAAGAAAGGGAGCAAATCGGCTCCTGGTAAACCTCCTGCAGTCTGCACCGACTGTCACGGCATTCACGGGATTCGCCCTGCAACCGATCCACATTCCAAAGTCGCTCGTCCCCACTTGCCTGAAACTTGTGGGGAATGCCACGAGCAGATTTACGAGGAATGGCAACAAAGCATTCACGGGCAAAAATTTGCTGAAGGGGTCAAGGAAGCCCCCATTTGCACCGATTGTCATGGGGAGCATGTCATCCGCAGCCCAGAAGACCCGACTTCTTTAGTGCACCCGCAGCACATTGTGGCTACTTGTTCTAAGTGCCACGAAAGTGTTCAGCTGCAACGCCGGCTGGGAATGCCTACCTTGCGATTAGCTACCTACCACACGAGCTTTCATGGCATCATGAACCGCTACGGGGTCACAGAGGTGGCACACTGTGCCTCTTGTCACGGGGCTCACAACATCTTGCCTTCTTCTGATCCTCGCTCCCCAGTGCACCCTGCCAACTTGGCTGCCACCTGTGGCAGTTGCCACCCGGGCATCGGAGAGGGGGTAGCAAACGGAAAAATTCACTTCGCTGGCACCCGAGAAGAAAGTTTCGCCTACTGGCTAATCAAAGTGCTCTACCAGTTGTTCATCGCTGGGCTCATCAGTTTCTTCGTTATCTACATTGTGCTGGACTTGGTGAATTACGCTCGGGGGCGACCCAGCCATGCTGTCTCACCGCACCACCCTAACGACCCTCTGTCGCACGAGTATGTGGAGCGGCTCAATTGGAACGAACGGTTGCAGCACTTGGTGTTGGTCATCAGTTTCACCTTGTTGGTCCTTTCGGGAATGCCGCTGAGTTTTCCTGAAGCGAGTTGGGCGGAACGGTTGCTCACTTTCCCGGGAAGCCCCATGTGGCGCTACTACCTGCACCGAATTGGTGCGGTGATGCTCATGGCGTTAGCCGTCTGGCATATTGGCTACCTGTTGACGCCACGAGGACGAGAGCAACTGTGGCACATGCGTTGGACCCGAAAAGATTTCGCCGACATCTGGCAAATGATCCTTTGCTACTTGGGTCGCAGCAGCGAGAAGCCAAAGTTTGGGCGATTTAGTTGGATTGAGAAGTTGGAGTATTACGCCGTCATCTGGGGCACCACGGTCATGGTCTTGACAGGGTTAGCCTTGTGGTTTGAATCTCAAGCCCTTGTTTACCTCCCCCTGTGGGTTTGGCACATTGCTCGCCTCATCCACAGTTACGAAGCGCTGCTGGCGTTCCTAAGCATCATCCTTTGGCACCTTTACCATGTGCACTTCAAGCCCGGCGTTTTCCCCATGAGTTGGGTTTGGCTAACAGGCAAAATCTCCTTGCGCCACCTGCAAGAAGAGCATCCTTTGGAGTTTGAAGAGTTGCAACAGCGTTCGTTGCCCACCGCTGGCGAACAGCACCGTTAGCCCTTTGAAAAAGCGCTTGTTGCGGGGAGCACAAGGCATCGCCCAATCGCTTGCGCCTCATGGCACTCCTAAGCGTTCTGCGTCTTTTGGTGGGCATCTCCCGATGCGCAGAGTTGTTGGCTTTTTAAGTCAGCAGGATCCTTGCTCTCCGGTTTTTGTCCCTCGTCCCTGATCACTGTGTGCTATCCTTTTTGTGTCCCGACCATGTCTTGACAGTCTTGTTTTGAAGGTGGCGAAGGGAGCATGAAGAGCCTTTTAGTGCTCTGGGATGGTGCTGCGGACGAGCCGGTAGAAGCGTTGGGCAACAAGACACCTTTAGAAGCCGCTGACTTGGTGCCTTTGCATCGGTTGGCAAAGGAAGGCACGGTCGGTTGGACAAACACCGTCTTGGAAGGGTTGCCCGTGCAACCTGAAGTGGCGGCTTTGGAAGCCTTCGGCTACGACAGCCCTTTGTTCTACACAGGGCGAGGAGCATTTCGGGCGTTGGGCGCAGATGTGCCTTTAGGGCTTCGCGATGTCGCTTTCACCCTTGCGTTCCTCTCCACCGACGGAGAACGGATCACGGCTACGGAAGTGCCCCTAACAGTGGATGAGGTGCGTGCGTTGACCGAAGTGCTTCAGGAGAAATTGGGAAACCACCGTTGGCGCTTTGTGCCCTTGCGGGCGGACCGCCATGTGCTTTTGTGGCACGAAGGCTTTGCCCGGCTGCACTGCACACCTCCTGACGAACTGGAAGGGGAACCTCTTGCAGCCCATTTGCCACAAGGCGACGGGGAACAAATCGTGCACCAACTGATTTACAACGCGTTGGAAATTCTGGAGCGTCACGAACTCAACCGTCATCGAGTAGAAGAAGGCAAACCGCCTGCCAACCTGATTTGGGTTTATGAACCGGGCATGTTGCCTCGTTTCCCCTCGCTTCGGTTGGTAGCAGGCATGGTTCGGATTGATGCGGTCACTGACCACATTCCTTTGCGGGGCTTGTGCATCGCTGCGGGAGTTCGCCCTCACCGCCCAACGGCTGTTGACCTTGACAATTTGAGCGAAGGCTACGAACGGTTGGCAGCGTTTGTCCATGACCTGCTTCCCGACACAGATTTGCTCATCGTGCACTTGCGGGAACCAGACAAAGCAGCCCATCGGAAAGATCCCGAGTTGAAAGTCTTTGCGTTGCAGCGCTTCGCTGAGATCCTTTTGCCTCGCCTTTTGGAAGTGCTGCAGCGATACGAAGACGCTCGCTTCTTGCTTCTTTGCACGCACCGAACCAGTTCCGTGACAGGCAAGCATGTAGGTGGGGCAGTGCCCTTCCTGTTCCTTCCCCGAAAAAGCCACAGCCGTGCCGACGAATTTCATGAAGCCGCCGCCCAATCTGTGGGCATCAAGATAGATCGCGCCTGCGAATTAGCCCGGTGGCTGTTAGACATTGAACCCCCGATCGGGTTGCGATAAGCGGACTTTTATGCTTAATTGCTGTAGTTTTCAAACCACAATGTTGACGATTTTGCCCGGCACGATGATGAGGCGGCGGATAGGTTTGCCTTCAATGTAGGTGCGGACATTGGGCTCGCTGAGCGCTCGTTCTTTGATCTCCTCCTCGCTGGCATCCACCGGCACCACGACGCGTCCTCGCACCCGACCATTGACCTGCACCACGATGGTGATGGTTTCTTCCACCAACGCAACTTCGTCTACTTCTGCCCACGATTGAACCAAGAGGCTTCCTTCTTCACCCAACCGCTCCCACAACTCATCGGTAATGTGTGGGGCAAAAGGATGCAAGATGCGCAGGAACAAGTCTGCAGCTTCGGAAAGGACAAGTTGCGCAGATTCTTTAACGGTGCCGTTGTTAGCGGCTTCCCGTTTGGTTTGCTCCACAAAATCTTGCAACTCGTTCAGTAGTTCCATCATCGCTGCCACAGCGGTGTTGAAGCGGAAGTTTTGGATATCGTCGGTAACTGTTTTGACTGTCCGGTGCACCTTGCGCCGGAGCGCCCGTTCGGCATCCGAAAGGGTGGGAATTAGTTCGGGCAACTTCGTCCTCCAATCGGGAATGAACCATCCCTGCTGATGAATAGTCAACACTGTTCGCCACAAGCGAGTTAAGAAGCGGTAGCAGCCCTCCACACCCACCGGCGTCCACTCAGCGTCTTGGTCAGCGGGACCAAGGAACAAGATGAACAAGCGCCCTGTGTCCGCTCCGTAGCGTTCGCAAATTTCTTCAGGCGTCACCACATTCAATTTGCTCTTGCTCATCTTGTCTAGCGTGATTTGGGTTGGTGTGCCACAGGCTTTGCAAAGGGCAACAACCTTCCCGTCGGTTTCTGTGCGGTCTACTTCTTTTGGTCGCCGGTAAACCTTGCAGGTAGGGCACCAATAGGCTTCGTGGTAGATCATCCCCTGCGTAAACAGGCGAGTGAAAGGTTCGCGGAAGTTGACCATCCCCAAATCGTAGAGCACTTTCGTGATGAAGCGAGAATACATCAAGTGCCCCACAGCGTGTTCAATGCCGCCCACATATTGGTCAACAGGCATCCAGTAGTTGACTTTTTCGGGATCAAAGATGGCTGTGTGGTTGTGCGGATCGCAAAAGCGCAGGAAATACCACGATGAGTCCACAAAGGTGGACATGGTGTCCGTTTCTCGCTTGGCAGGTTTGCCGCAGCGAGGGCAACTTGTGTTAACGAACTCAGGCACTTGGGACAAAGGCGAACCACCTTTGCCCGTGATGGTAACCTCGTGCGGCAGCAGAACAGGCAGTTGGTCCTCGGGCACGGGCACCACACCGCAGTCATCGCAGTAGACGATGGGGATGGGGGTGCCCCAATAGCGCTGGCGAGAGATCAGCCAGTCCCTCAACCGATACTGCACGCTTCTCTGCCCAATCCCTAATTGTTCCATGTAATCGGCAATAGCTTCCTTTGCTTGCTCGCTGTCCATCCCGTTGAACTGCGCCGAATTGACCATGATGCCTGGTTCCACATAGGCTTGGGTCATCGTCGCTTCGTCCAACTCCGCATCAGGAGGTTGAATGACCACGCGAACGGGCAACCCGTATTGACGGGCAAACTCCAAATCTCTCTGGTCGTGAGCGGGCACTGCCATGATGAGGCTGAGGATGAAGAACCATCGGAACATGCGCATCGTTTTTCAGTCACTCCTTCGGCGTGAAAAAATTACGGCTCAAT
>VAPR01000680.1_pt1 | contig 20302 bp, 19 predicted proteins | sample 3380701 | NCBI WGS metagenome assembly VAPR01 (sample SAMN11536904, study PRJNA540576) | hot springs metagenome | isolation source: hot spring wet sediment | place: Spain: Lobios | collected 2014-01 | reverse complement strand
AACCCGGACTTCGTCATCGGCGCCAACTACCTGGTGGACGCGGTGCTGATCACCCGTACCCTGAAGGAGATGCGCTGGTTCCCCCAAGGCTTCATGGTCCACGCGGGCTTCACCACCGTCCCCGACTACCTGAACACCGTGGGCAAAGACGGTTACTACTTCCTCGCCCGCGCACCCTGGGCCCTGGGGATTGCCCGGCGCAAGCCCCTGGTGGCGCGGGTGAACGAGCTGTACCGCCGCAAGCACGGGGCGGACATGGACGAGGTGGCCGCACGCGCGTTCACGGGGATGATGACCCTGGCGGACGCCATCAACCGGGCGGGGTCCACGGCTCCCGCATCCATCCAACGCGCCCTGCGGGAGACCAACATCCCGGGTGCACAGCTCATTATGCCCTGGCAGGGGGTCCAGTTCGACGAGCGAGGCCAGAACCGCTATGCCACCGGCCTGATGGTGCAGATCCTGGACGGGGAGTACAAGGTGGTGTGGCCCTTCGAGGTCGCGGAGGCGGAGCTCGTGTGGCCCGCACCTCCCTGGGATCGTCGGTAGGGAGGGTCGGACTCCCCTAGGACCATGGAACTGGTGTGGCACGCCGCGGTGAGCGGGGCGGTGCTGGGGCTGGTGTACGCCCTGGTCTCCCTGGGCTTGTCCCTGATCTGGGGTGTGATGGATGTGGTCAACCTCGCCCACGCGGAGTACCTGATGCTGGCCATGTACGCTACCTACTGGCTGTGGGCCCTGGCGAGAGTGGACCCCTTCGCGGCGGTGCCCGTGGTGGTGCCTGTGTTCTTCGGCTTCGGCTGGCTGACCTATCAGTTGCTGGTCCGGCGCATCGTGCGGGCGCCGGTAGCCGCACAGATCTTCGCCACCTTCGGCTTGTTGTTCGTCCTCAGGTACGCGGCCTTTGCAGCCTTCGGGCCCAATGTGTACGGGGTCTGGCGGCTCGGGGAGGGCACGGTGAGTCTGCTGGGCGTACCGGTGGCGAGTTCCAAGGTTCTGGCCGGGGCGGCGTCTTTGGGAGCGTTCGCGGGGTTGGCGGCCTTCCTGCGCTTCACGAAGACGGGAAAGGCCCTCCAGGCGGCCGCTCAGAACCGGGAGGTGGCGCTGTCCCTCGGCATCCCGGTGGACCGGATGTACGCCCTCAGTTGGGGCATCGGGATCGGCAGCGTGGCCCTGGCCGGGGCCCTCCTCATCCCCTTCTACCAGGTGTCGCCCACCATCGGGGACGCCTTCCTGCTGGTGGCGTTCGCGAGCGTCGTCCTGGGTGGCTTCGGCCGCGTGGACGGCGCGCTGGTGGGCGGGCTGTGCATCGGGTTACTGGAGAACCTGCTGGGCACGCTGCTGTCGCCCACGCTGAAGCTTTTGTTCGTGTTCGCGGCCTTCGTCCTCATGCTCCTCTTACGGCCGCAGGGGCTTCTGGGAGAGCCGGGCCGATGAAGCGGGTCGCGGGAGGGCTGCTTGCCGCCGGGTTGGCGTCTGTCCCCGTGTGGGTGCAGGACAGCTTCTTCCTGAATGCCATGATCCACGTGTTCCTGTTCGGGGCCGCGGCACAGGCTTGGAACCTGCTCGGCGGGTATGCGGGCCAGATCTCCTTCGGCCACGCGGCCTTCTTCGGGATCGGAGCCTACGCCACCGCGTGGCTTCTGGCCCACCACCGGCTTTCGCCGTGGGCCGGCCTGTGGGTGGGCGCGGCGCTGGCGACGTGCGCGTCCTTACTGGTGGGGTACCCCACCTTCCGGCTGCGGCGCCACTTCTTCGCCCTGGCCACCCTGGCCCTCGCGGAGATCGTGCGGATCTCTTTCCTGAATTGGGAGGTGGTGGGCGCGGCCACGGGCCTGTACCTCCCCTTAGGGTACCGCAATCGGTTCCAGTTCCTCATGTGGGACGCCAAGGCGCCGTACTACTGGACTGCCCTCACGGCGCTCGTGCTGGCCACCGGGGTGGTCTGGGTGGTAGACCGGCACCGGGCCGGGCGCTACCTGCGGGCGGTGGAGCAGGACGAGGAGGCCGCGGAGATGCTGGGGATCCCCACGCGCCGGTACAAGCTGTACGCCATGGCTCTGAGCGCCGCGCTCACCGCGGTCTGCGGTGGGTTGTACGCCCTGTACGTGCTGTACATCGACCCCTACAACGTCATGGCGAGCCGGATCTCCCTGCTGGTGGTGGTGATCGCCCTCATCGGCGGGCGGGGCACGGTATGGGGCCCTGTGTTGGGGGCGCCCTTTGTGGTGCTGCTGAACGAGTACACGCGCGCGTGGCTGGGCGGGGCGGGTTCGGGGGCGGACTTCATCCTGTTCGGGTTGGTGGTGGTGCTGTTGTCTGTGTACCAGCCGAAGGGGCTGGTAGGGCTGCTGGCAAGACCTGGACGAAAAACTCCCTTCGCCGTGGCCGGAGCGGGTGCGGACGAGCCCGGGCTCCTCCCCGCCGCGCCTGGGGACGAGGTGGTGCTCGAGATCCGGGGCGTGCGAAAATCCTTCGGCGGCGTCCGCGCGGTACAGGGGGTGGATCTTTCGGTGCGGCGGGGCGAGATCCTCGGGCTCGTGGGGCCCAACGGGGCCGGGAAGTCCACCCTCTTCGACTGCCTGACCGGGTTCGTGCTTCCCGACGGAGGGTCGGCGCGACTGTGGGGTCGCTCCCTGCTGGGGCTGCCACCCCACCGGGTGGCTTGGGCTGGCCTTGCGCGGACGTTCCAGGCCACCCGGGTCTTCCCGGAGCTCTCGGTGTGGGACAACGCCCTGTGCGGGGCCGAGCACCGGGGCGAGTCCCTCTGGGAGGCCACCACCAGGGAAGCTCCTCCCGCGGTGCAGGATCGGGCTGCAGCGCTGCTGCGGTCCTTCGGCCTGTGGGAGCTGCGGGAGTCCCCTGCCGGGGAGTTGTCCTACGGCCAGCAGAAGCTCCTGTCCCTGGCCATGGCGGTGCTGCGGGAGCCGGAGGTGGTGCTCCTGGACGAGCCCGCCGCGGGCGTTAACCCCGTGTTGGTGGGGGAGATCGAAAGACACCTGCGGGCGCTGAACGCATCCGGGCTCACCTTCGTGGTGATCGAGCACAACATGGAGTTCGTCATGCGCAGTTGCCACCGGGTCGCGTTCATGGCTGAGGGCCGCGTGGTGACCGTGGGACGTCCGGAGGACGTGCAGCGGGATGCTCGGGTGCTAGAGCTCTACTACGGCCGATGACCGCGCTCTTGGAGGTGCGGGAGCTCCACGCGGGGTATGGCCGCCGCGACGTGCTGCGGGGTGTGGAGGTGTGCGTGCAGCCCGCGGAGGTCGTGGTGATGATCGGGCCGAACGGCGCGGGGAAGTCCACGCTGCTGCGCACCATCTTCGGCTTCCTCCGGCCGACCCGCGGGCAGGTGATACTGGCCGGAGAGTCCATCGAGGGGCTCGAGCCCCCGCAGGTGCTGCGGCGGGGCGTGTGCTACGTGATGCAGGGGTACAGCGTCCTGCCCAACCTCAGCGTGTACGATAACCTCCTGCTGGGCGCGTACGTCCGGCGCGACCGGCGGGTCCGGGAGGACGTGGAGCGGGTGCTGGCGCGGTTCCCGCTGCTGCGGGAGCGGCGGCGGTACCCGGCGCGGGTGCTGAGCGGCGGGGAACGCCGCATGCTGGAGCTGGCCCGAGTCCTTCTTCTCTCCCCCAGACTCGTGCTGCTGGACGAGCCCACGCTGGGCCTAGCCCCCTCGGCGGTGGACCAGGTGTATCGGATGGTCCACGAGCTGCGGGCGCAGGGCATTGCGTTCTTCATCGTGGAGCAAAACGCCCGCACCGCCCTGCGGAACGCGGACCGGGCCTACGTCTTGGAGCAGGGTCGGGTGCGGTTCGAAGGTCGGGGCGAGGAGATCCTCCGCCACCCCGAGGTCCAGCGCGCGTACCTCGGGGCTGCTAGTCGTCCAGGGGAGCGAGCCGCGCCACCTCCTCCACCTCCTCCGGGGTGAGCTCCCACTCCGCCGCTTTGGCGTTGGCCTGCACCTGTTCCGGCGAGGTGGCGCCCGCGATCACCGTGCAGACCATGGGACGGGCCAGCAGCCAGGCGATGGCCAGCTCCGACAGGCTGCGCCCCCGCTCCCGGACCCAGCTTTCCAGGCGTCGCACCACCTCAAAGTTCCGAGGCGTGGCGAACCGCGCGTACATGTGCGGCAGCTGCGCGAACCTGGTACCGGCAGGCGGAGGCTCCTGCTCCCGGTACTTGCCCGTCAGCAAGCCCCCGGCCAGCGGGAAGTAGGGGATCACTCCAATCCCGAAGGCCTGGCAGGCGGGCAACAGCTCTCGCTCGGCGGCGCGGTTCAGCAGGCTGTACTCGGGCTGCACCGTGACGAACGCCGGCCAGCCGCGGCGGTCCGCAAGCCACAGGGACCACACGAGCTGCCAGGGAGCGAAGTTGGAGCAGCCGACGTAGCGCGCCTTGCCCTGCCGCACCACGTCGGCGAGCGCTTCCAGGGTCTCCTCCAACGGGGTGTTAGGGTCCCACCGGTGGACCTGGTAGAGGTCCACGAAGTCCGTCCCGAGCTTGCGCAGGCTCATCTCGATCCCGGAGAGGATCCGCGCCCGGGAGGCACCCCGCTGGTTGGGCCCGGGCCCCAGTTCCCAGCCCACCTTGGTGGCGATCACCGCTTCGTGCCGGCGGCCGCGAAGGGCCCGGCCCAGGTACTCTTCCGATTGTCCCCCGCCGTAGCTGTCCGCGGTGTCGAAGAAGGTGATCCCGCAGTCGAGGGCCGCGTGGACCACCCGCGCGGTCCCCTCCGCGTCGAGGGTGCGGCCAAAGTTGTTGCAGCCGATCCCCACCACGGACACTTCGAGCCCACAACGTCCCAGCCGTCGGTACTTCATGGACACCTCCTGAGCCGCGGTGCGTGAGAAAATTCCCCCCTGAGCCCTGGACTCCTTCCCGCAGGGATGCCCGGGCGCGCCGGCGAAGGGAGGAGGGCGGTGTCGGTGGATGTGCTGCTCGTGATCTCCGACACCCGGCTGCGAGCGTTTGTGCTGGCACAGCTGGAGGAGGACGGCTACCGGGTGGTCGCGCTGCCCGGCCTGGAGCCGGCCCGCGAGCTCCTGCGGACCTCAGCACGGCCCCGGGTGGCGCTGGTGGACCTGGGCGACCTGTCCGACGAGGACGTGCAGGAGCTCGGGCGCAGCGGCGTGCCGGTGGTGGCGGTGGCAGGGGTCGTGGACCGGGCGCGGGTGCCGCGCCTGGGTCTGCGCCACGTGCTGGCCAAGCCGGTGACCGTGGGCCAGCTGGTGGCCCGGGTGCGGGAACTGCTGCCGTCCCCGGGAGGAGGGTCGCCGTGCCCAAGTTCAGCCCCAACCTGAGCATGCTGTTCTCCGACCGGCCCTTTTTGGATCGGTTTGAGGCCGCGGCGCGCTGTGGCTTTTCGCGGGTGGAGTTCCAGCTCGCGGAAGCAGACGCCGACGAGATCGCCCGCGCCCTGCGGGAGGCGCGATTGGACTTGGTGCTCTTCAACCTCCCGGCCGGGGACTGGGCCCGGGGAGAACGCGGGATCGCCGCAGACCCCGCGCGACGCCTGGAGTTCCAAGCGGGGGTCCGGGAGGCTGTGGAGCGGGCCCGTCAATGGGGCTGCGCTCGCCTGAACGCGCTCGCAGGCCGGCGCAGGGAGGATGTCCCGGAGGACGAGCAGTGGGCGTGCCTGGTGGACAACCTCCGATTTGCCGCCCGGGTCCTGGCGGCCGCGGACCTCACCCTGCTCGTCGAACCCGTGAACTCCTACGACGTCCCCGGGTTCCTCCTCAACACCACCGGGCAGGCGGAGCGGCTACTGGAGGCCGTGGGCGAGCCGAACGTGCGGGTGCAGTGCGATGTGTACCACATGCAGCGTGCGGAGGGGAACCTGGTCCACACCCTTCGGCGGCTGGCCGGCCGGACAGGACACGTGCAGATCGCGGACGCGCCGGATCGACACGAGCCGGGGACGGGGGAGATCCACTACCCGTACGTCTTGCGCGAGCTGGACCGCATGGGCTACAGGGGGTTCGTGGGTCTCGAGTATCGACCCCTGGCGGGGACCGAGGAGGGGCTTTCGTGGATCGAGCGGATGGGGTTCGCGAGGGACTGAGAGGGGAGGGTCGCGGGTGCGCGTAGGATTCGTAGGGCTCGGCATCATGGGCAAGCCCATGGCCCGCAACCTGCTGCGGGCCGGCTACCCTCTTGTGGTGCACAACCGGAGCCGGCTCGCGGTCGATGAACTGGTGGCCGAGGGCGCGGTGGACGGAAAGTCTCCCCGGGGTGTGGCAGAGCGCTCCGACGTGGTGATCACCATGCTGCCGGACACCCCGGACGTGGAACGGGTCATCTTCGGCCCCGAGGGCCTCGTGGAGGGGTTCCGGCCGGGTGCGGTGCTGGTGGACATGAGCACCATCTCCCCGGTGGCGACCCGCGCCATGGCCGCGCGGCTGCGGGAGCGGGGCGTCGAGATGTTGGACGCACCTGTCAGCGGGGGGCAGCAGGGCGCGCAGGAAGGGACCCTGTCCATCATGGTGGGCGGGGATGCGCAGACGCTGGAGCGGGTGCGGCCCCTGCTGAGCGTCCTGGGTAAGAACATCGTGCACGTGGGTCCCATCGGGGCGGGCCAGGTGTGCAAGGCTTGCAACCAGCTGGTGGTGGGGCTAGGGATCCTGGCGGTTTCCGAGGCTCTGGTGCTTGCACAGCGCAGCGGCGTGGACCCCGGGAGGGTCCGCCAGGCCCTCCTGGGCGGGTTCGCAGCCAGTCGGGTCCTGGAGGTCCACGGCCAACGGATGCTGGAGGGGAACCACGAACCCGGCTTCCGGGCGCGGCTGCACCACAAGGACCTGCGCATCGCCCTGGAGACCGGCCGGGAAGCGGGGGTGACGCTCGTGGCCACGGCCCTAGCCCACGAGCTGTTGGGCGCCCTGGTGGCCCGCGGCGAGGGGGAGCGCGACCACTCCGCCCTGGTCCGGCTCGTGGCGGACCTGGCGCGCCCATCGGGCGGAGCCGCGTTGTGATGAGCCCGAGCCCGTGGTAGAGTACGTGCCGAGTTGCCCCGAAGGCGAGGAGGCCCCATGGACAAACGTACGGTGCTGGAGAAGGCGGAGGCGCTCGGCGTGCGCTTCGTGCGCCTACAGTTCACGGACATCTTCGGGACTCTGAAGAACGTGGAGATCCCCGTAGACATGCTCGAGAAGGCCCTGGATGGCGAGATCATGTTCGACGGGTCGTCCATTGAGGGCTTCGTGCGGATCGAAGAGTCGGACATGTACTTGGTGCCGGACCCCGCCACGTTTGCCCTCTTCCCATGGAAGGACGCCCAAGCGATCACCGCGCGGCTCATCTGCGACGTGTACACCGCGGATGGCGAGCCCTTCCCCGGGGACCCGCGCCACATCCTCAAGCGGGCAGTGGAGCGCGCTGCCCGGCACGGGTACACCATGATGGTGGGTCCGGAGTGCGAGTTCTTCCTGTTCCCGACGGATGCGGATGGCCAGCCGGTGCTCGCCACCCACGACCGGGCGGGCTACTTCGACCTGGCGCCCATCGACCGCGGGGAGGAGGCCCGGGCGGACATGATCACCGCTTTGAGCGCCATGGGGTTCGAGGTGGAGGCGGGCCACCACGAGGTGGCGCACGGCCAGCACGAGATCGACTTCAAGTACGCGGAGGTCCTGCGGACCGCGGACAACGTGGTCACTTTCCGCTTCGTGGTCCGAACCATCGCCCGGCACCACGGGCTGCACGCCACCTTCATGCCGAAGCCGTTAGCGGGCATCAACGGGTCGGGCATGCACACCCACCAGTCCCTGTTCCGCGACGGCCGCAACGCCTTCGACGACCCCGCGGGCCCGTACGGCCTGAGCGCCACCTGCCTGCACTACATCGCGGGGTTGTTGGAGCACGCCCGGGGGATGGCCCTGGTCACAAACCCTCTGGTGAACTCGTACAAGCGCCTGGTGCCGGGCTACGAGGCCCCCGTGTACATCGCCTGGGCGGAGCGGAACCGCTCGCCCCTCGTTCGGATCCCCGCGGCCCGGGGCCAGGCCACCCGGGTGGAGCTGCGGATGCCCGACCCCTCGTGCAATCCCTACCTGGCGTTCGCGGCCATGCTGGCCGCGGGCCTGGACGGGGTGGACCGCCAGCTGGACCCCGGCCCGCCGCTCAACCGAAACATCTACGCCATGACCGAGGAGGAGCTGGAGGCCCTGGACGTGCGGGTCCTGCCCCGCAACTTGGGCGAGGCGCTGGAGGCGTTCCTGGCAGACGAGGTCCTGTGCGAGGCCCTGGGCCCACACGTGGTGGCGGACCTGGTGAAGGCCAAGCGGCAGGAGTGGCGGGAGTACGTGGCCCAGGTCCACGCGTGGGAGGTGGACCGCTACCTCACGCGCTTCTAGCGTGGAACTCGCGCCGGGGGCGACCGCTGATCGCGGTGGGTGGCCGCACGCTGCTTGCGTTCCCCGCTTCCGGCCGCAGCCCCTCCCGGCCGCTGACGGGAGGCGGGAAGTCCGTCCCCGCCCGGGGCGTTTTGTACAATAGGGAGCATGGGAGACGCGGTGGCACGTCCCACCCTCGGTGACGTGGAGGCCATCCTGGCTGCACTGGCCCAGGAGGGCTATATCGCAGACCGGGAGATCGCGACCGCCATCTATCTCTCCATCGAGCTGCACAAGCCCCTGCTGGTGGAAGGCGCCGCGGGGGTCGGCAAAACGGAGATCGCCAAGGTCATGGCCCGCGCTCTGGGCACGGACCTGATCCGGCTGCAGTGTTACGAGGGCCTGGACGTCCACACCGCCCTGTACGAGTGGAACTACCAGAAGCAGATGCTGCGCATCCGCCTGGAGGAGCAGAGTGGCCGCAGCCTGGAGGAGAAGGAGCAGACCATCTTCTCCGAGCCGTTCCTCCTCCGTCGTCCCCTCCTGCAGGCCATCACCCACCCCCGGGCGCCGGTCCTGCTCATCGACGAGGTGGACCGGGTGGACGAGGAATTCGAAGCGTTCCTCCTGGAGGTTTTAAGCGACTGGCAGATCACCATCCCGGAGATCGGCACCATCCGGGCCCAGCACGTGCCCTACGTGGTGCTCACGAGCAACCGGACCCGGGAGCTGTCCGACGCCCTGCGCCGGCGCTGCCTGTACCTGTGGATCGACTATCCCACCTTCGAGAAGGAGCTGGCCATCGTGCTGCGCAAGGTGCCCGGTGTGTCCCGTCGGCTGGCGGAGCAGATCGCCGCGTTCATGCACGCGGCCCGGGCGTTGGATCTGCAGAAGATCCCGGGGGTGGCCGAGACCCTCGACTGGAGCGCCGCGTTGATCCGCCTGCACCGGGACCACCTGGACCGGGAGGCCGTGGAGCGGACGTTGGGCTGCCTGTTCAAACACCACGAGGACCAACGGGTGGCGAAGGGGCCTTGGCTGGACCGGGCGCTCGGGGTGATCTCGGAAGCCCAGCGAGACGGGCAGTCGCTGGCGACCTCCCTGGACCGGTTGGAGCGCCTGGCGAAGGGGTGAGGGCCGGGCCATGCGCCCGGAGCTTGGCAGCCTGACCGAGCACGTAGTGGAGTTCGGCCGCCGCTTGCGGGCCGCGGGGGTGCTGTGCGGGCCCGGGGAGGTCACCGACGCCCTGCGGGCCCTTCAGGTGGTAAACGTGCTGGACCAGGAGGCCTTCCGGCTTGCCCTCCGCAGCACCCTGCCTCACCGACGGGAGGACCTGCCTCTGTTCGACGCCCTGTTCGAAGCGTACTGGATGGGGCGCCTTGCGCCGGAGCGGCCTCAAGACACCCAGGACGCCCAGCCGCAGGCGCAGCCCGAGTCCGCTACAGGGTCCTTGTCCGTCCAGCGATGGGCGGAGGGCGCGGAGGACGGTGACCAGGAGGTCCCCGGCTACAGCCCTCTGGAGTTGCTGGGCCGCAAGGACTTCTCCACCTTTCGCGAGGACGAACTGGATCAGATCGCGCGACTGGTGGTGGCCATCGCCCGCCGCATCGCGACCCGGTGGAGTCGGCGGTGGCGCCGGGCGCGGCGCAGCCATACCCTCGACATGCGGCGCACCCTGCGGTTGCACCTGCGGTGGGGTGGGGCGTTCCCGGAGCTCGCGTTCCAGCGGCGGCGCGTGCGCAAGCACCGCATCGTGCTCCTGTGCGACGTGTCCGGGTCCATGGACGTGTACAGCCGCTTTTTGATCCAGTTCGTGTACGCGCTGCAAGATGCGGTGGGCCGGGTGGAGTCCTTCGTGTTCAGCACCTCCCTGACCCGCGTGACCCGCGAGCTGCGGACGCCCTCCCTTCGCACAGCCCTGGATCGGTTGAGCCGCAGCGTGCCCAACTGGTCTGGAGGCACGAGGATCGGCGCGAGCCTCCGCCAGTTCCTCGACCGCTACGGAGGGTTGCTGGATCACAGGACGGTGGTGTTGATCGTGAGCGACGGGTGGGACACCGGGGAGGTGGACGTGCTGCGGCGGGCGATGCACGAGATCCGGGCGCGGGCGGCCCGCGTGATCTGGTTGAACCCCTTGCTGGGGAGCCCGGGCTACCAGCCCCTCACGCGGGGTATGCAGGCCGCGCTCCCGTACGTGGACGTGTTCGCGTCCGCCCACAACGCGGAGAGCCTGAGGGAACTGGAGCACGCGTTGGCGAACCGGTTGCGGGCAGGGTAGAGCAGCGGACCGGAGGCGGGAATGCGGGAACTGGTGGACGTGTTGGAAGCCTTGCGGCAGGCCCGCCAGGCCGGGGAAGACGCGGCCCTCGCCACCGTGGTGGCGGTGCGCGGCTCCACCTACCGGCGTGAGGGCGCACGGCTCTTCCTCAGCGCCTCTGGCCGGCAGGTGGGCTCGGTCTCAGGTGGGTGCCTGGAGGGCGACATCCAGGTGGTGGCGGAGGACGTGCTGCGGGACGGCCGGCCGCGCAGGCTGCACTACGACCTCACCGCCGACGACGACACGGTGTGGGGACTGGGCCTGGGGTGCAACGGCGTGGTGGACGTGCTCCTGGAGAAAGTGGGGTCCCTGGAGCCCTCGCCCGAGTCCTTTCTGGCGCGGGCGGTGGAGGGCGGGGTGCCCCTCGCGGTGGTCACCGTGGTTGGCCCGGAGGAGGCGCCCGCGCTGGGCCGCCGGCTCGTGGTGGAGGCCCACGGGCGGGTGGAGGGCAGCCTGGGTTCGGCCAGCCTGGACCGCGTTGGCGTTGAGCTGGGGCGGCGGGCGCTGGAATCCGGGCGGCTGGGTCGGGAGGAGGCCGAGGGGCTAGAGCTGTTCGCAGAACCCATCCTGCCGCCACCACGCCTGGTGGTGTGCGGGGCAGGCCACGACGCCATCCCTCTGGTCCGCCTTGCTGCGCAGGTGGGGTTCCGGCCGGTCGTGGTGGACCGGCGCGAAAGGTTCTTGAACCGGGAGCGGTTCCCGGAGGCCGACAGCTTCGTGCCCACCGAATTCCCCGAGGCCGCCTCGGCGGTGCGCCCGGATGGGCGCACGTGCGTGGTGATCATGACCCACAACTACGTGCACGATCGTGACCTCTTGCGCTCGTTCCTCCGGTGGGAGCCCTTCCCCGCCTACCTGGGGATGCTGGGACCGCGGAACCGTACGGAAAAGATCCTGCGGGAGCTCGCGGCGGAGGGGACCATCCCTACACCGGAGCAGCGGCAGCGGCTGTTCGCCCCGGTAGGGCTGGACATCGGCGCCGAAGGACCCGAGGAGATCGCGCTGGCGGTAGTCGCGGAGATCCTGGCGGCCCGGAACTCCAGGTCCGGCGGGTTCCTGCGGGATCGCCGGGGCCGGATCCACGAAGCCGTCGCTGCCCCCGGGTGACGCCCCCTGCACCCGACCCGGAAGTGGCGGCCGTGGTGCTGGCCGCCGGCGAGAGCCGCCGCATGGGGAGTCCCAAGCTCCTGCTTCCCTGGGGCGGAAGGAGCCTGGTGCGCCGGGCAGCGGAAGCCGCCCTTGGCGCGTGCCGGCGGGTCGTGGTGGTGGTAGGCGCGCAGGCGGACCGGATGCGCTCCGAGCTCACCTCCCTTCCTGTACGGGTGGTGACCAACCCGGACTACGGCGAGGGAATCGCTGCATCCCTGCGCCGCGGGCTCCAGGAGGTGTCAGACGCCCCCGCAGTCCTCGTGGTCCTGGCAGATCAGGCCGCGGTCACCGCGGAGCACCTGCGCCAGCTCGTGCGGGCGTACCGAGAGACCGGTGCGGTGGTGATCGCCGCCTCCTACAAAGACGGGCTGGGAGCGCCCGCGGTGTTCGCCCGGCGGCTGTTCCCGGAGCTGATGGCGCTTCGCGGGGATGCGGGCGCCAAGCGGATCATCGAACGCCACCGGCAGGAGGCGGTGTGGGTTCCCATCCCGGAGGCGGCTGTGGACGTGGATACACCCGAGGACTGGCAGGTGCTGAAGGGGCAAGAGCCCTCTGATCCCGTGCCCTAGCGGGGGCATCGAGCGCCGACCCTCTGAGCTCGGCCCAAAGCACCTGCGCCCGAGCCACGGTTCGCTGCGCACACCGAGCCCAGGGCGGGTGTGAAGGTCTACCGGACGCCGAGCCAGTCAGGGAACCACAGGGCGAGGGCGGGCCAGTAGGTTAAAAGGACCAGGACGACCAGCAAGGCGAGGAGCAGGGGCAGCGCTGCGCGGGCGATCTGCCCCACGGGGGCCTGGGCCAGGTGGGACGCCACGTACAGGTTCAAGGCCACGGGGGGCGTCAGCGTGCCGATGGAGAGGTTCACGGCCATGAGAACACCGAACCAGACAGGGTCCCAGCCAAATTTGAGCATGACGGGCATGAGGATGGGGAGGAACACGTAGAAGATAGAGATGGCGTCTAGAACCATCCCGGCGAGGAGGAAGAGGACGTTGAGGGCAGCCAGGAGCACGTAGGGGTTGTCCGTGCGGGCCAACACGGCCTGCGCGGTGCGATCCACGACGCCCAGGGTGGCACCCGTCCACGAGTACAGCCCGGCAAAGGCCACCACGGCCATCACCACCGCGGAGGCCAGGGCGGCCTCCCGAAACGTCTCGTACAGATCCTTCAGGGTGATGTTGCGCAACACCACGAACCCGAGAAGGAGACCGTAGGCCACCCCGACCACGGCTGCCTCCGTGGGGGTGAAGACCCCCGAGTAGATGCCGCCGAGGATCACCACGGGCGCCAGAAGACCCCATTTGGCCTCCCACACCGCCCGCAGGATCTCCGGCAGAGTGCCCCAGCGGTCTCCTCCCCACCCCCGGCGCTTGCTGATCAGATAGACGGGGACGGCCAGGGCCAGGCCCATGAGGAGTCCCGGTACCACGCCTGCTGCAAACAGGCGGGGGACGGAGGTTTGGGTGATGACGCCGTACACCACGAAGGCCACGCTGGGTGGGATCAGCACGTCCGTGGTGGCAGCGGCGGCGACCACCGCGGCAGCGAAGCGAACGTCGTAGCCGCGGCGGACCATGGCGGGGATCATGATGGTGCCGATGGCCGCCGTGTCCGCGGGACCTGTGCCGGAGATGGCCCCAAACAGCACGCACCCCCCGACCGCCACCAACGCTAGCCCGCCGGGGACGGGTCCGATGACTAGGCCCAACAGGTCTACGAGCTTGCGGGACACGCCCACGCGATCCAGCACGTAGCCTGCCAGGATGAAGAAGGGGATGGCCAGGAGAGGAAATTTGGCCACGTTGGAGTACACGTTGGCGGCCATGACCTGGACGCCCAGGGCGTGGGTCCAGAGGAACACCAACGCGGCCGCACCCACCGCGGCGAGGATGGGGGTGCCCAGGAGCAGCAGGAGGAGAAACAGGCCGAAAAAGGCGAAGTCGGTGGTCATCGACGCAGGGATCGATGTGCCCGCACGGCAGCCTCCAGGGCTCGCAGACCGCACAGCCCAGCGAGTAGGGGCACACCGAGGGTGTACCACCATTGGGGCAGGGCCAGGGCTTCGGTGGTGAAGCCCATCTGCCGTTCCAGCTGAACCTGTTTCACCCCGTAGTAGGCGAGCGCTGTAAAGAGGAGGACGGTCGCGGCGGTGGAGACCCACAGGCACAGCCGTCGGAGCGGGAGGGGCACGGAGTCGATGAGGAAGGTGAAGGCCAGGTGGGCGCCGCGTCGGAAGGCGACCGCGCTGCCCAACAGGGTGGCCCAGACGAAGGCGGCCAGGACCAGTTCCTCGGTGAAGGCGAGGGCGTAACGGAGGACGTAGCGACTCACCACGTTGGCGAAGGCGATGACGAACATGAGGAGGAACAACAGGACCAGGAGGAACTCCTCTAGGGTTCCGAGGAGATCTCCAGCCCGGCGCGGGCGAGCTGGGCTCGGCCGATCCATGCCGAAGCTAGCGCACGCTCCGGATCACCTGCTCGGCCGCATCGACCAGCTTCCGACCGATCTCCTGCTTCCACTTGCGGTATACGGGGAGGGTAGCCTGGCGGAAAGCTTCCACCTCCTCCGGGGTCAGCACGATGACTTCCATGCCGTTCTTCCGGAGGGTCTCGAGTGCCTCCAGGGAGCCCACCAAGCCCGCCCGAGCTTCCCGCTTCTGGCGCTCCATGACCTCCACGGCAGTGCGGCGCACCACATCCCTGTCCTCGGGCGTGAGGCTGTCCCAGGACTGCTTGGACATGCCGAGGATGAGCGGGTCCACCACGTAGTTCCAGACGGTGATGTACTTCTGCGTGGTCCAAAGTTTGAAGGGGATGATGACGGAGTTGACGGGGTTCTCCTGACCGTCCACGGTGCCCTGGGCGAACGCCGTTTGGGCTTCCGCCCAGTTCATACTCACGGGGTTGGCCCCGAGGAAACGGAAGATGTCGATGAAGATGGGGGAGCCCACCACGCGGATCTTAAGGTTCTGGAGGTCTTGGGGTTTGCGCACCGGCCGCACGGAGTTGGTCAGCTGTCGAAACCCATTCTCCCCCCAGGCGAGGGGGACCACCCCCTTCTTCTCGATGATCTCAAACAGGCGTTTACCCACCTCACTTTGCTCCACCGCGTCCAGGGCGCGATAGACCTTGTCCCCGGGAAACAGGAAGGGGAGGGAGAAAAGGTTCAGCTCCTTGACCTGGGGCGACCAGTTGATGGTGGAGCCAATGGCGAAGTCCGCCACGCCCTGCACGAGGAGCAGGAACTCCGTGGTTTGGCGGCCCGCAAACAGCTGGCCAGCGAAGTACGGCTTGACGTGGATCCGCCCCCGGGTGCGCTCCCGGACCAGCTCCGAAAAACGAGTCGCTGCTTCGCCCCAGGGGCCCGCAGGGCCCACCACCACGCTCATTTTGAACTCGGGCTTGTACTGGCTGGGGGCAGCGGCCGCGAAGGCCAGCACGAGGAGCAAGGCCAGAGCAATTGTCGCTCCGCGACGCATACAGACCACCTCCGTGACGGGTGGGGATCGGCGTTCAACGCCAGGAGAAGCTTCTTCGCGGATCCCCGGGGCTCCTCCCCAGCGGGCGCACCCCGCCCGAAGGCACCGCCAGCTCCACCGGCCCGGAACCACTCGACCTGGAAGGCCCCGGAACCCGTGAGGGGATAGGCGACTCAGGTCTCAGACTTCGCCTTTGGCATGGGCAGGCCTCCCGTCCTCGGCCTGTAGGGAGCCGTTGTTTGGGGCGTCGGGTAGCACATGGACGAACCGGGGGTCCAACGTGACCTGAATCGGCCTCCCAACCTCCACGCCGAGCTGGCTGAACAGGGACCGGGGCACGGTCACCTCCAAGCGGCCGCCGGCTTGAACCTCCAGGTGCACCTCCGGGCCATGCCAGTGCACCCTTTCCACTCGGCCGCGCAGGCAGTTGGCAGGCTCTCCGTCGATTGCCTGTCCCTCTGGAGGATGAGATCTCCCCTCCCCGGCCGCGAGGCTTCCCTCTTCGGCGGTGGGGCCCACGAGGGGGTCCCGTCCGTGGACCGCCACCACCACTCGGGCTCCCGGGGCCATCCACGGCGCGCACGGCGCCCGAAGGGGTCCTAAGGCCGTTTCGACAACAACCCACGGTGACGACACCCGGGTGATCCGGCCTTCGAAGAGGTTGTCCACCCCCACCAGCCTCGCCACGCCCAAGGTGGCAGGTCGCGAGAAGACCTCGGTGGGTGGTCCTTCCTGAACCACCCGCCCGCCCTCCAGCACCGCCAACCAGTCGGCGAGTCGGGAGATGGCGGGGTCGTGGGAGACTGCCAGGACCGGCATGCCTGTGCCCCGGATCAGGGAAACAACTTCGGCCATCACGTATTCCCGGGTCGATGGGTCCAGGGCGCTGGTGGGCTCGTCGAGGAGGAGGAGGTCGGGCTCCCTGGCCAGCGCCCGCGCCAGAGCGACCCGCTGCTTCTGGCCTCCCGATAGTTCGTTGGGGAAGCGATCGGCGAGGTCGGCTATGCCGACCCGATCGAGCAGCTCCAGGGCTCGCCGGTGCTTGTCGGCTCGGCGGCCACCAAGGGGAAAGGCCACGTTCTGCCAGACCCGAAGGTGGGGGAAGAGGGCGTAGTGCTGCGGCAGGTAGCCTACAGGCCGCCTCTCAGGGGGTAGTCCGCCGAAGGGCTGGCCCCGGGCCGGGAGGAGTCCGGCGATGGCCTTCAAAAGGCTGGTTTTACCCTCCCCGCTCAGGCCAAGGACCACCGTGAACCCCTCGACCCGCACGCGTACATCCAGCTTCACTGGCCATGAGAGAACATAGTGGATCTCCATGCCCGCCACCTCGCCTCCAGCAACCGGGCTCCCCCCAGCAGGGTGAGGGAGAGGGCCAGGAGTAGCGCCGCGACGCGGTGAGCCTGATCGAACTCCAACGCCTGGACCAGATCGTAGAGGAAGATGCTCACCGTCTGGGTCTTGCCGGGGATGTTACCCCCGACCATGAGCACGACCCCGAACTCGCCGATGGTATGGGCGAAGGCCAGCAGGCTTCCCGACAAAAGCCCCGGCCACGTCAGGGGCAGGATCACCTCCCGCCACACCTTCGGCGTCCGAGCGCCCAGGGTACGGGCCGTCTGGATTATGTCGGGATCCAGGGCCAGGAAGGCTTCCCGGTAAGTGTTGAGGGCAAAGGGCAAACCGAACAGGATGGAGGCCACGACGAGGCCTTCGAATCGAAATGCCCACTGGAGCCCGGTAAGGCGATGGAGCGGCCCGCCCGGGGCAAAGAGGAGCAGCAGGTAGAACCCCAGCACCGTGGGAGGCAGGGTCATGGGCAGCATGAAGACTGATTCCACAATCCACTTTCCCCGGAAGGAGCGAAACGCCATCAACCAAGCCAGGGGGGTGCCCACCAAGAGCAGGGCGGCCGTGGCTAGGCCGGCGACCTTGAGGGTTAGCAGCAGGGCTGTCGCCAGGGGGGATAGGCTCACGGGCCGCCGCCCCCTCACTCCGCCGGCTCGTCCGGCAGCAGAAAGCCGTAGCGACGGAAGATGGACCGGGCCCGTGGCGAAACGATGAAGTTGTAGAAAGCCATCACCTCGGGCCGGGTACGTCCCCGCAGCACCACATAGGCTTGCTCGAGCCTCATGTGGCTCGCAAGGGGAGCTAACCAGTAGCGCCCCGCAGCTTCCATCGCCTCCGCCTTGGCGATGGAGAGGGCGAGGATACCGACACCCGTCCCGGCAAGTGCGAGCTGCGCCGTGTGGGAGATGTTCTCGCCCAGGACGAGTTCGAAGGAGGGCTTGCCGGCCCGCAGGGGGCCAAAGTCGAAGTAGGTCTCCAGGGTTCCCTGCATCTTCTCCCACGCCACGTTTGTCCTGCGCCGCGCCAGGCCGTAATGTTCCAGCAACGTCAGGGCAGCCCGACCGTAGGGCGCATGCACGGGGTTGGCGATGGCCAGCCGCACCACCCCGGGGCGAGTGAGGAAACTGGGATCCGGGGAGGACGTCTTCTCCTTGGCCAGGAAATCGTTGCGTGCCCAGATGACCATCCGACCCACGGCGTAGAGGCGACGGCTGCCCGGCTCCACCAGGCCAGCCTGTTCGAGCCGCTCGGGGAACCGGGTGTCGGCGGAGAAGAAGAGGTCCACCGTCAGGCCTTGGGTGATCTGGGTGAAGAACTTGCCAGAGGAGCCGAAGGAGAGCTGAACCGGGATCTCCGGACGCACGGCCCGAAAAGCCTCCGCGATCTCCCGCAGCGCGTACTGGAGGTCGGCTGCTGCCACAACCGCTACCGGCCGCGGACTTCGAGGCGCGGCCCCGGCACCCCGTGGAGGGACCGAAAGCCCCAGACCGAAAGCCACCAAGAGACAGCAGACCGCTCCCAGGCGATGGGGAACGGGAACCGCCCGGCCGTACCAGGGTCCGCAGGGCATCTGGTAGACCTCCACGGTCGAGGGTGTCAACCCCCCGCAAGTCAAGTATAGGCGTCCTTGGCAACTATATTTGACACAGGGATCCTCTGTGCATTCGGCCCCCTGACCCGGTTACTTCCAGACGTTGCCTACGCTGTTGAGTTCAGCGACTGGAGCGTGTCCGGTAGACCAGCTCGTCGGGGTCGACTCCGTCGGGCCCACAGGCCAGGTCGCGCGGCCCCGAGCGGTCCACCCGTCCCGGAGATCCCGAACTCCCGCGGCCGATTGACCAGGTCGGAGCAGGGGAGCCGCTGTTGGGGGTGGAAACAGAAAGGCGCAGCCGGCCGACGATGGGCCGACCTCAGTCGACCGGCGGGAGGTCGCGGCAACCGGGGGCGAAAGCGACGGTGTGGGTGGGCTTCTGGTGATCCCCGCGGGCGAGCCGGTGCCCCAGAGAGGAGCTACGGCCAGGTGAGTACGGGATGGAGGGCTGAGACGATGCAGAGCGTCCCGTCGGACCCCTGGGAAATGGCATTAGAGCAATTCCACCGGGCCTCCCGGTACGTCCCTCTGAAGCGGGGGATCCGGGAGTTTTTGGCATTCCCGAAGCGGGAGCTGACGGTGAATTTCCCCGTCAAGATGGACGACGGGTCGGTGCGGATCTTCACGGGTTACCGGGTGCACCACAGCACTGTACTGGGACCCACCAAGGGAGGGATTCGCTACCACCCCGGGGTGACTCTGAACGAGGTGCGGGCCCTGGCCATGTGGATGACGTGGAAGTGCGCCATCGCGGGTCTCCCGTACGGCGGGGCGAAGGGCGGTGTGGTGTGCGACCCCAAGCAGCTCTCCGGGGGAGAGCTGGAGCGCCTGACGCGACGCTACGCTACAGAGATCAGCGTCTTGATGGGGCCGGAGAGCGACATCCCCGCCCCGGACGTGGGGACCAACCCCCAGGTGATGGCGTGGATCATGGACACGTACAGCATGCACCGGGGCTACTCGGTCCCCGCGGTGGTGACCGGCAAGCCGCTCTCCGTAGGGGGGTCCGTGGGCCGGGAGGAGGCCACCGGTCTAGGGTGCGCCCTCGTTGCGCGGGAAGCCGCCCGCCTGCTCGGCTTCTCCCTGGAGAAGGCGCGGGTGGCAATCCAGGGGTTTGGGAACGTGGGCTCCCACGCCGCCGTGGCGTTGCACCGGATGGGAGCGTTGGTGGTGGCGGTGAGCGACTCCCGTGGAGGGATCTACGACCCCACGGGCCTGGATCCGGAGGCGCTCCTGCGGCACAAGCAAGCCCGCGGGACCGTTGCGGACTTCGGCCAGGGGCGACCGGTATCCCCTGAGGAGGTGCTGGAACTACCCTGCGAGATCCTGATCCCCGCGGCCCTGGAGGGGCAGATCACGGTTGAGAACGCGTCCAGGGTGCAGGCGAGGGTGATCATCGAGGGCGCGAACGGCCCCACCACGCCGGAGGCGGACGACGTGCTGCGCGACAAGGGTGTGGTGGTCGTCCCGGACGTGGTGGCCAACGCGGGGGGCGTGGTGGTTTCGTACTTCGAGTGGGTCCAGGACCTGCAGGCCTTCTTCTGGTCGGAGGAGGAGGTGCGCGAGCGGCTGGAACGGCTTCTGGTGCGGAGCGTGCGGGAGGTGTGGCGGGTTTCGCAGGAGCGGGGGGTGGACTTGCGCACCGCGGCGCTGGTGCGTGCCATCCAGCGGGTGGCGGACGCCCTCCACACTCGGGGGATCTACCCTTAGAGGGCGGGAGCAGGAAAGGGAGGCGTGGCACCGTATACGGAGTCTAAACCGCCAACGAGGGAGGGACACCGATGCGCGCCGTGTGGATCCCACTGGTGGTTGTAGGCCTTCTCAGCCTGGCGGCGGGGAGCATCGCCGGGCCGGCTACGTGCCCCCTGGGTGTACCGGCGATCCGTTTGGGTGTTCAGGGGGCGGCGTCCGGGGCCCACGCGGATTATGGCCGGCAGATTGAGATGGGAGCGCAGCTGGCCGTCGAGGAGATCAACGCTTCTGGGGGAATCCTCGGGTGCAGGCTGGAGATGCGGTTCATGGACGAGGAGTTGCGGCCGGCCACCGCGGTTCGCAACGCCCGGTTCCTGGTGACGGAGTGGGGCGCC
>VAPR01000679.1_pt1 | contig 20319 bp, 16 predicted proteins | sample 3380701 | NCBI WGS metagenome assembly VAPR01 (sample SAMN11536904, study PRJNA540576) | hot springs metagenome | isolation source: hot spring wet sediment | place: Spain: Lobios | collected 2014-01 | reverse complement strand
GCTATGCCCGCCCGCAGATACTGCTGCACCTTCCGCATCACCATCCCCAACCGATCCGATGGCGACAACACCTCCACCACCAAATCGGGCAACCGCTTCGCCAGGCCAGGTGAAATTTCCTCCAGCCGCACATTCTCGCGGTAATATGCCAAATCCGGGGCCCGCACCGTGTCCGGATCCCGGCTCAGCAGCAAACCAGGATCGTTGCACAGCACGGCTCCCCCTGCCCGGCGAGCGTAGTCCATCAGCAAGGCCACGATCCACGCACACTGTCTACCGTGTAGTTCCCCCGCTGGTGGCATGACGATGAGCCTCCCTTCGTCCAGCTCCAGTTGCCTGTCCGCATACTCCGGCCGCTCGCACAACGCCAGAAACTCCTCGCAAGAAATCTGCCCGCTGGAAACAGGCGATGGTGTTCGCAAACCCGATTCACGTTCGCTGACCAGGATTGCACTCATGGTGGACTCCCCGTGCGTCGGCCAAAATGACCGCCTGTGGGCATTGTAGCCGACGAAAGCCCAACCGCTCGCGTACCGCTGTGCCGCGTTTGCCGCACCGTCCGATGAAGAAAAACTCCACTGGAGCGCGTATGTACGCTAGACGTCGAGGTTGCGGACTTCGAGGGCGTGTTTCTCGATGAACTCGCGGCGGGGCTCGACCTGGTCGCCCATGAGGATGCGGAACATTTCGTCGGCCTTCATAGCGTCGGAGAGTTGCACTTTCAGCAACGTTCGCCGGGCCGGGTCCAGCGTGGTTTCCCAGAGTTCCTCCGGGTTCATTTCGCCGAGGCCTTTGAAGCGTGTGATGGTGCGACCTTTTTCGCCGAGTTGCCGAATGCGTGCGGGCAAATCACGTAAGTGCAACAGTGGCTCGGAGCGGCTGTCGGTATCGAGGAAGAATCGCGGCGGCGGTTCCTGCCCGGCAACGGACCTCGGTGGCACGAGACAGTCCGCATCCAGACTCAACTGGCGCAACTTTTCCAGGTTGCGGGCCAGCGGTTTCACCTCGTGCAATTCCTGAACCTCGATCGCTTCCTGCCCGCCGCTGGGCAGGTCGTCGGCCACTTCGAGCTCCTGCCCACGCCGATCTTTTTCTGCCCGAACGAAGGCTTCCACCTCGGCCGGTGTGTAAAACCAGTGCTCCCGAGTGCCGACCACGACACGGAATTGTGGAAGCAGGTAACCGGCCTCCGTCTTTTGCGCTCGCTCAAGCAACACCGGCAGGCTGAACCCACGCCGTTCGAGAATCCGCATTGCTTCCTCAAGCTGGCCCAGCACTTCGACCAGTTGCCGCAAGCTCTCCCCCTCAAACACGCGCGGTGGGTCGAGCTGGCGGAGCCGGGCTCCTTTCAAACCTCGTTCGAGCAGGTCGCGATTCATTTCCTCCTGCGTTTGCACATACCGTACCTGGTTGCGTTCGGTGATCTTGTAAAGCGGAGGCTGGGCGAGGTAAACGTGTCCTTCTGCCACCAGTCGCGGCATTTGCCGATAAAAGAAGGTCAACAGCAGCGTGCGAATGTGGCTGCCGTCCACGTCGGCATCGGTGAGGATGATGATACGTTCGTAGTTGCGTTTGCTGACGTCCTGGTCTTCGCCGATGTCCGTACCGACGGCGGCGATGATGCTGCAGATTTCGTCGTTGGAGAGCATTTTCTCGATGCGTGCTTTCTCGACGTTGAGGATTTTGCCTCGCAACGGCAGAATCGCCTGGAAAACACGATCTCGCCCGCCGTCAGCCGATCCGCCCGCGGAGTCTCCTTCGACCAGGAAGAGTTCGCACTCATCACGATCCTTGGAAGTGCAATCCATGAGTTTGCCGGGCAGACCGTTGCTATTGAGGATATTTTTCCTCTCCTTGAGCTGTTTTCTGGCGCGGGCTGCGGCTTCCCGTGCCTCTGCGGTCAGGGCTACCCGCTGCACGATCTTTTTCGCCACCTGCGGGTTCTCTTCCAGGAACCGGCTGAGATGTTCATTGACCACGCTGGTTACAATGCCTTCCACTTCGGGATTGTTGAGGCGGACCTTGGTCTGGCTCTCAAACTGCGGATGAGCCACGCGCACACTGACGATGGCCGTCAGCCCTTCTCGGAAATCCTCGCCAGTCAGGCTCAGTCCTTCCTTGAGCAGGTTTTCCCGGCCGGCGTAGAAATTCACCGTTCGCGTCAGGGCCGAGCGGAACCCCGTCAGATGCGTTCCGCCCAGCGGCGTATGCACGTTGTTGACGTAGGAATGGACGCGTTCCTCCTCGCCGGATGTGTACTGGAACGCCACTTCTACCCACACTCCCTCCCGAACCTCGTGGATGTAGATCGGCTTATGCAGTGTGGTTTCGCCGCGGTTCAGCCACTCCACGAACTCCACAATCCCGCCGTCGTAGCGGTACACTTCCTCCCGACCGTCCCGCTCGTCGGTGAGTTTGATAGTCAAGCCTTTGTTGAGGAAAGCCAGTTCCCGGAGCCGGCTGGCCAGCGTTTCAAAGTCCACGCTCAACTGGCCAAAAATTTCCGGGTCCGGCTTGAAGGTAATGCGTGTACCAGTACGCCGGCTGACACCGATTTCCCGCACCTCGCTGACGGGTACGCCCCGCTCGTAGTCCTGCTGGAACACCTTACCGTCGCGGCGAACCTCCACTTCCAGCCATTCGCTCAGGGCGTTCACTGCCTTGACGCCGATGCCATGCAGGCCTGCGGACATGGCGTAAACGTCCTTTTTGAACTTTCCCCCCGCGCCAACCTCACACATCACCAGTTCGAGCGTGTTGCGGCCCTCCGTTGGATGCATGCCGACCGGGATGCCCCGTCCGTCATCGGCGACGGTTACACTGCCGTCCACGCCGATCTTGACATGGATGTTTTTGCAGTAGCCAGCCATGGCCTCGTCCACGCTGTTGTGCACCAGCTCATAGACGAGGTGGTGCAAACCACGCGGCCCGACGTCGCCGATGTACATACCGGGATTGGCGCGGACGTGCGCAGCGTTTTTGAGCACCTGAATGTTGGCGGCGGTGTAGCCACCATCTCCAGCGTGCAACTGCTCCTGGCCGTCCGCGTGTTCTGCAACACCAGCCGAATCCGCAGACTGCTCCGAATCCCGCGTCGCATCTTGCACACTCGCAGACGCAGCGCGTTCCTGCACCGCAAGCGTTTCCGAATCGTCCATTCGCATCCGTTTTTCGTCCATGGCTCTCCTGCCCAGAAGGTTTGTCGTATCCGTGTGGCCGGGTCTATCCCCGACCGGTCGGTTTCAGTTGGCCACAACCCGATGCGTGCCTGGCTTATCGAGTCGGGAACCCTGGGCTTATTCGGGCAACCGCACCGTGACCGTCGCGGTGCCCGTCAGCCCAGCCGAAATCGCAAGCGCGTTACCAGGCCCGGCCCCAGTTCTTCCTGCAATCGTTCCAGCAGCCGCACCGCCTCAAACTGTGCCAGCCGGTGCAGCAACGCGGCATCGGAAGCGATGATTTCCAGCACACCCCTTCGCCAGGCACCGAGACGCAATTTCTGAGCCTGCTCTGCTCCCACAATTTCGACCCACGCCGATTCCAGACGCCGACGGGCCTCCACTCGCCGCAGACCGCGACGCCAGATCACCTCGGCGACCGCTTCTGCCAGGGGCACGGGGCCGGTCTGCCCGGAACCATCCCCTTCGTACCCGCAGCCTCGGCTGGGCCGCACTTGTTCTTTCGCCATCACGCACCCTCTCGTGCCATGGGCATGACCACGTACAGATAATCGCTCCCGGCACGAAAAGCCGCCGCCTTCTCCCGTCCCTGATACTCGAAGACGACCTCCTGGTCGGCATCCAGCACCGACAGCATCTCCACCAGGAAACGTGGATTGAATCGCACCTCCAGCTTCTCACCGGCGTACTCAATCGGCAACTGCACCTTGGCCCGACCACCGCGATCCTGCGAGCTGGCCTCAAGCACCAGCTTGTTTCGCTGGAATGTCAGGTCCACGCCATGCCCACGCTCCGGATCGGCAACAACTGCCGCCTGCTTCACCGCCGCCAGCAAAGGCCCTGCCGTCAGGGTTACCTTCGCAGTCACGTTCTTGGGAATCACTTCCCGATACGGCGGGAATCGGCCTTCGACCAGCCGCGCGTGCAACACCAACCGCGAGGTTCGGAACAGGCAATCCTGCTGCCGCAGGCGAACGAAAACCGGCTCACCAGGATCGCCAAGGTTGCGTTCGAGAATGGTCATTGCCCGTGTCGGCACCACCGGACTTCCCTGGCTCGCATGAGCACCATGCCGAATCGCAACCCCATCAGCTATTGCCAACCTTCGGCCGTCCGTAGCAACAAGCCGCACCTTTTCCCCGTCCAGCTCCCAGAGCACCCCATTCATCGCATACCGAAAACTCTCCTGAGCCGTGGCGAAAACCACTCGTTCGATCAACCGCCGCAGAGCATCGGCCTGCACCTGATGACTGTCGCCTTCTTCAAACCCCGCTACTTCGGGATACAGTTGCGGATCCTCAGCCGGCAACTCATATTCGCTGTACTCGCCGGAAATCCGCACACTGCTGTCGCCGCTCTCCAGCACCACTTCCTCATCGGTCAACGCACGCAGCATCTGCACCAGTTGCGCCGCGGGAATCAGCACATCTCCCGCCTCGTCCACACGGACACTGCGAAGCTCCATCGTCAGGCCGATCGTCTCCAGATCGGTCGCCTGCAGCCGGGCGCCGTTCTCTTCGACGATCAGTCGCAGGTTCTCCAGAATCGGCCGCGGTGAGCGGCTTGGCACCACCGAATTGACGATGTTGGCTGCTTGCAGTAACGCTTCGCGGTCGAATGTTGCCTTCACGATCCCGTGTCTCCGTTGATGTTAGAGATTCATTCAGCCATCCAGAGGCTCAGCAGCGCAGATGCGCCGAGAAGTTCCGGCTTCTGTTGGTGAAGATGCGAAAGTGGTCTTCGGGCCGCCGATTAGTGCGTTCGGCAGTGTGCACGGCGCGGTCGGTAACGGCGTGGATGGGCGTGGAAAGTAGCTAACAGCTGCAGGCCTGACCGGTACCGGGGGCAGCTGTGCACACTCTCCAACACTCAGGCCACGCCAGGAGCAACCGTGCTGTGCATGCTGAGGCCGGAGTTTGGACATTGCGGGTAGAGCTTTCATAAGCCAATACTATTTTACGAAACGGACGCCGCTGGGAAAAGGCGTGATTTCTGGGCGTAAGCTGTTCCGTGACAGTAACTTGCGTCTCGAATGTGCGGGAATTGGACGGCGTGTGTGGGTGGATTTGCGTTGACGGAACGGGCGGGTTCACGCGGCGGGGTGGGGGCAAATGTTTCGGCGTGCGAAACGGTTGCGGCCGGGAACGGTGCATCAGGCGACTGGTCGCGTGGGGGACACAGGGGCGGCGTGGGTCAGCTTTCGGGCGGGGAAACGGCGACGGTAGCAGGCTCTCGCGCCAGCGTTTCGGTTGGTGAACGGTGTAAGGGCGGGGCTTCGCGGCGAAGGAGCGGGTGCTGGCTCGCGGAGACGAGGTTCCTGTAAGATTACACGGTAGCCTGTAGGGCAGAACTTTGCTCGCTGGACAGGGCGACGAACCGCAAAGACCTGCGGGGTCTGCCTCGCCGCTGCGGGGACTGGGAATGATCGGGCAGCAGTATCGGCCAGTGGCATTACGCCGCACAGGGACAATCGGTGTCGAGATTGATTGGAGCGACGGGCACCGCAGCGAGTACACCTGGCGATGGCTGCGGGAAAACTGTCCCTGCGCCAATTGCCGTCAGCAACGGGAAGGTGCACAGCAGCAGGTCTTACCGACCGGGCAAGGCGCACCTTCGCCAACCGGCGGCAAAATCTCCCTGGCCGTGGTCGGGCCGGGTCAGGTAGGAGGTAATCCTTTCGAGGCTGTGTCGGTTACTCCAGTTGGCCGATACGCTTACAAGATCGTCTGGGCCGACGGGCACGACACCGGCATCTACAGCTTTGAGTTGCTGCGCCAGCTATGCCAGTGTAGCGATTGCCGTGCGCGAAAGCAGGTCAGCGCGAAGTAAGTCCTTCCGTCGGCGTGACGGCATCAAGGCGGGATGTGGAAATTGGCGAAGGCTTCCGTCGAGGCTATGGTGTCGGTTGCGGGCAGCTCGAATCGGCGCGACTGTTGCGTAAACTACCTCAGAGTCCCGGTGTGAGCCTGGTGGCGAAGTGCGGGACCTTGCGGATTCGAGAGCGGCAGGTTCGCATCGTCGGTGCGTTTCCTGCTGGAGCAGATGCAATAAACCCATTCGGGAAGGAGCGCGATATGTCTATGCCGGGAATGGCGGCACGCAAGATCGTGCTGCCGGGCGTGAGCTATACACTGGCTGTCGCCAGCGGCAAAGGGGGCGTGGGCAAGTCCACGGTCGCGGTGAACCTGGCCCTGGCACTAAGGCAGAAGGGTAAGCGGGTCGGCTTGCTCGACGCGGACATCTACGGCCCCAGTGTCCCCATGATGCTCGGGCTGGGCACAGTGGATCCGCGGCTGGCAACGTTTCCGCTGGAAAAGTTCGGCATGAAGGTGATGTCCATGGGCTTCCTCGTCCCGCCGGATCGCGCTGTGATCTGGCGGGGACCGATGGTGCATAAAGCGGTGGAGCAGTTTCTCAGCGACATTGACTGGGGGGAGCTCGATTTTCTGGTGGTGGACTTGCCACCAGGAACAGGCGATGCCCAGCTCACGCTGACCCAGTCGGCACCGCTCACCGGCGCGATCATCGTAACGACGCCGCAGGATGTCAGCCTCATTGATGCACGCAAGGGTTTGCGCATGTTTCAGGAGGTACGTGTCCCGGTGTTGGGCATCGTCGAGAACATGAGCTACTTCATCTGTCCCAAATGCGGCGAGCGGTGGGAAATCTTCCGACACGGCGGCGGACAGCGGTGCGCTGCGGAACTGGGTGTCCCGTTTCTGGGAGCGATTCCGATCGATCCAACGGTGGCGGTGCAGGGTGATAGCGGCGTGCCCATTGTGGAAAGCCATCCTGACTCCGAGGTGGCTCGCGTCTATCACGAACTGGCTGACCGGGTCATCGCCGCCGCAGCTTCAGCGAAAGAACAGGAATCGCCCTTGCCGTCACTCTAGCGGCAACCGACCACGCTGCGAGGGATGGTTGTGCACAACGGAGCCGCTCGATCCCCGGACAAGGGATCGATCTGGGCTATCCCAGGTACGGTTTCTGAACATGGTCGATTCGCTGGATTTCGGCCTGACACCAGAGCCCAGCCCTGGGCTTGTTGATGTTACACCGGGAAGAAGCGCAGGTAGTGAACGGCTGGAAGGGCACGGTTACCATTGCTTGAGTTCCCACCAGCCCCAGAACAGGGTCGTCAGGGCGACCAGCCACAATGCCCAGAAACACACCCGAGCGAAAACTCCAGAAACAGGTTCGAACACGGGCCAGATGACCTGGTCCGCCAGGGCGATAAGTGCAGCACCTGCGGTCATCTTGGCCTGGGCGGTTTGCCACCAGGGTCGGTGTTCGATGCCGACGCGGCGAAGGTAAACGTAGGCACTTTCGACTTCGGGTGCTTCGACCCGTTCGCGTTGGTGGTAAATAGCCGCGGCGATAGCAGCTTGTTCCAGGGCCTGTTCAACCAGACCGATCAGGGCGTGCTTCCTCTGTATGGCCTGGCGTGACCATCGCACCCGCGACGGCTGGTCTGACGAAGCGCTAGCCCGACTCATACGCTATTCCTGAGGAGTGCAAGCAGGTTCGGAAGAGGAGGCCAGGTATGTCTCCATCTGATTCAGAAACGGTTGAATCACGTCGGCATGTTCGGGGTGGGATTCGACGTAGAGTTTGAGCGCATCTTCGAGCACTCGTGCAGCCCGCCGGGCATGTTCCAATCGCACCAGCGGACGAGGTGTGGTTGCGCGGGAGAAGGACTGGTCTTCGAGGGCGAACTTCGCGGCAAGCTCGGTGATCAGTTCGTCGAGTTGCCTGGGGAGCCAGTCAAACACCCGAAGCGCGTCGCCAGAGATGTCGAAGTCGGTGGGCAGTTCTAGCTTCGTCGGCGGCATGGTTGCGGCTCCGCTCATTTAGCTTCCAGTTTCGGCATGGACGGGCGCTCGCTGCTGACATGGGAACGGTACTTGGTTTCCTGTTTGATCTCCATAGTGGAAGTGGGTTCGGCATCGGCGGGTTTGCCGGCGGCAAGTACCAGCACCACGCGAAGACGGTAGCTGGAATTAAGTTCGCTCCGGGCGAGCCGGCCGGCCTCACGGTCAAACCACAGCGTGCCTTTCCAGTCCTGTTCGAGGATTTCGCCTTTGCTCACCTGCACAGGCAAATCCCCGGCGGCTTTCGGCAGCGTGTAGGTCGCGGTCGCGGTCGAACGGATGCGGTCCAGGACTTTTCCTTCCACGGTTTCCGTACCATCGTAGGTCAGCTTCTGGCGGAGATTGAAAGTGCCGAGAGGCCCGGCGGGGATGGTGAACTGTCGTTCCCACTGGTCGCCGGGCTTGACTGGCTTGTCCGGCAGGAAATTGAACTCGCCCTGAATCTGCTCGCGCAGCGAGGCTTCGCTCACCATTTCCTGCAAAACTTTCCCCGCCACGGGGTCGTCGGCGCCGATTTTCTTGAGCAGTTCCTGGTGCCCTTCCAGCTTGGTAATCTTGAAGCTGCGGTCCATGTGCACTTTCAGCTTGATGCCGCGCATCTGCGCGAAAATGCTGCCGAGCAGGTCGCGGTTATCGGTGGCCACGTCTTCTACGGTGTGTTCCAGCACATAGCCGTTCGGAGATGCTTCGAGAACCTGATAGCGATAGAGCATCACCACGCGCATGCGCTGGGAAACAGTCTGGTCTTTGAGGGTCGTGTCGCTCCTGGCTTCGGTGTCGGTAAGGAGATAAAAGACTTCTCCGGGGCGGAGTTTCCAGTTCAGGGAGACTTCCTGAGCAGGCACAGGTGCAGCGACGCACACCAGCCCGACATAGACCAGCCAACCCGTTCCCACAAACCGGCGAATGGCAAGGCGCGACATACGTTCCTCCTCCTGTGCGCGAAGGTGATAGTGGTACGCCACTGGATTTGGCAAGTGTGGCGAAGCTCGCAGCAATCGCCGACATTGTAACGTTTCGCCCCAGCATGACCAGCCTGAGTCGCGGCAGCGCTGGGGTTAAGCGTAAGGCTCGGCAGCAAAAACGAATCCGCAGGCAGCCCGATCGTATCGGCTTACCGGAACCGAGCAACATCGCCTGGAGTATCGCACCGGCCTTTTCGACAGCCAGCTGGCCGCAGGCAGAACCAAGGCAGCGAAAGAAGGATCGAGCATCGCACCGGGTGCTTGGCTAGCCCGCAATTGCCTGCGCTTTATCGTGCCTTGCCTATGGTGCCGTTCCTTTCGACCACCGACAGTGGCGGCGAGACAAGCTGCGTGAGTCAATGCTGCGAATTTCGGTGGGGCAAGTGCGAAGTAACTAATGGGTCGAGCCGATCGGCTCGCCGGATTATGCGGGGGAGCAAGGGGCAAGCGGCTATCCGCTACAATAAGGGCAGAGCGAACAGGCAAACGTGTCCCAATGGCGGAATACATGGATCACCGCTGCCTTGCCCATACGGGGGGACCCGTTGCACCGCAGGGTGGCGTGATCGGTCAGAGGGGGAATAAAGCTTCCGCGGGGCTGCCAGCCAAAGCAGGTAGGCGAGGAGTTAGCCATGTCCGAACCGATACGTGAACCGCCAGACGAGCACCGAGACAAACCGCAACCCGAACCGACCGATGGGCAGGAAGTTCCAGAGCAGACCGAAACACGACCCATCGAAGAGTGGCTGGCGGAGCTCGATGGTGTTTGCCAGGAGATGGCCAAGATTCTCCGGAACGTAGAAGAGCGGCTCGATAAGTGTGAAGCACAGCTCAAGGAACACAGTGAAGCGCTGGAAACGCTGCGTAACCAGCGGCCAGCCGGGGAAGCTTCCGACCCGGTGGAAGCAATGCCCAGCCGCTGGCTGATCGCCGACATCTGGCACGATGTGCGTCTGGTAGTGCGGATGTTTCGGGATGCGCGTTATCGAGTGGCATGGACGACATCCATCATAGCGTTGGGAGCGTTGATTTATCTGCTGTTCGGGACCTGGTTGCGGAACTGGCTGGGCTGGGGTTGGAATGTGCCGGTGCTCAGCTATGTTGATATTGTGGTGGTGGCGTATCTCGGGCTGAAAGTGCTGAGCCGGGAGCTCCGCCGCTACGAGTATTTCCTGCAGACACGGAGGGGACGATGATTCGATTAGGAGTGAACATAGACCACGTGGCGACGGTTCGACAGGCACGCCGTGGCCGAGAACCGGATCCGGTCTGGGCAGCGGTCGAGGCTCAGCTCGGCGGTGCCGACGGGATCACCGTTCACCTGCGGGAAGACCGCCGACATATCCAGGACCGCGATGTGCGTTTGCTGCGGGAGATTGTGGCGGTGCGGCTGAATCTGGAAATGAGCCTGAACGAGGAGATCGTTCGCCTCGCCTGTGAGGTGCGTCCCGACGAAGCCACGCTGGTACCGGAACGCCGGCAGGAGTTGACAACCGAAGGCGGCCTGGATGTGGTCACACTGGAAGAACGCGTGCAGGAAGTGGTGGCACGGTTGAAGGAACGGGGCATCCTCGTTTCGCTGTTCATCGAGGCGGATGCCCGGCAAATCGAAGCGGCACGACTGGTGGGAGCGGATGCCGTGGAATTCCACACCGGCCGTTACGCCAACGCTGCCGATCACGAGTCGCTACGTCAGGAGCTTGACGCTCTCACGCACGCCGCACGCCGTGCTCACGAAGCCGGACTACGGGTACACATGGGACACGGGTTGAATTATCAGAATGTCTGCGCCATCGCGGCCATTCCGCATGTGGAAGAACTCAACATCGGGCACAGCATCGTCGCTCGCGCTATTTTCGTGGGCATGCGACAGGCCGTGCGCGAGATGAAGGAGGTGATTTGCCTGGCCGAACGGCGAGCCCGGTAGCTCGTTCGGGCCGACCGTAAGACATGGCATCGCGGTGAAGATCACCGGGTTTCCAAGGCTCGGCGTCGGGCAATGAGTGCCGCGACATAGCCGCCTTTGAACCCGCTATCAATGTTGACGACAACCACGTTGGCGGCGCAACTGTTGAGCATGCCCAGGAGCGCAGCCAATCCGCCGAACGATGCCCCATAGCCAACACTGGTAGGCACGGCAATCACCGGGCAACTCACCAGTCCGCCGACAGCGCTGGGCAACGCCCCTTCCATGCCCGCTACCACCACCAGCACGTCCATCTGCCGCAATCGTTCCAGGTGGCGGAACAGGCGGTGAATCCCGGCGACGCCGACATCGGCGATCAACTCGGCCTGGCATCCGAACGCGCGCACGGTCGCCAGCGCTTCGCGTGCCACCGGGAGGTCGGCGGTTCCAGCCGTCACGATGCCAACCCATCCCGCCGGGCTGGGCCGGTCAGAAACTTCACCCGGTAGCCAGAAGGTTCGACCCAGGCGATCCTGCTCGGCCTGCGGGAAACGCTGACGTAACAACTCCGCCTGGCTGTCATTGACACGGGTAGCCAGACAGGCCTGGCCAGCCTTCCGCAGTTCTTCGACGATCGCCACCACCTGTTCCGGTGTTTTGCCCTCGCAAAAGATCACTTCCGGAAAACCGCAGCGGCGCTGGCGGTCCATGTCCACCTGGGCAAAACCGAGATCGGCCACGGCGGTTTGGTCCAACAGCGCCAGCGCTGCCTCGACCGTCAATTCCTGGCGGTGAAGGCGCTCGAGAATTTCCCGACGCGAAAGAGCGGTGACGGCTAGCGACATGGCCTGGAGCGGGGTCAGGGTTGTGCGGGTGCGAAGACGTACAGCTCGGTAACTTTGGGAGGCTGGGTGTCGAGGAATTTGAGCAGCGGATTGATGTCAATGGGTTTGCTCAAGTCGCGGGCGCGGGTCAGTTCGTCGAGCGGCTTAATCATGAGCGGCAGGAGTTTCTGCACATAGGGTTGTTTGGCGTAAGCCGGGTGGCTTTGCACTTCCAGAAGCCGGGCCCGGAGCAGAGCGGCGTAGAACTGCCACGGTTGGCGGCGTCCTTCGGTGTCGGCGTTGGCCTGGGTAATCAGCTCGGCGACAAACCGGCCGACCTCGTGGAAAGCGTAGTCGCTCTGGTAGGGCCCTTTCGCATCGGGCAGCAGTGCCAGCAATCCTGCCGCCGCTTCTACCTTTTCGGCGAGGGAAGGTTGTGGGCTGAATTTCGCGGCTGGGTCAGCTTTCATGACCTGGAGAAAAATTTCCGCGACTCGGCCGGTCTTGGGATTGGCCGGGTCGAGCAGGGGCCGGCGAAGGTGAGCCAGTGCGCGTAATCCCGCCCGACGGAACGACTGCCAGCCCGCCTGTTCTTCCGGTGGCCAGGTTTTGGTCAGGGCCGGATCGAGATGGTAAGCCCAGGTGAGCCAGCGTTCGATGAGGGTAGCGGCTCGGGTTACGATTTCCGGCGGCAGAATGATCCGCTTCGGATCGCGGTTGCTGGCCACAGCGTGAAACAGTTCGCCAAAACCGCGGATCGCCCAGTAGCGCTCCGATTGGTGCGCTGCCGAAGCATCTATCGGGTACTTTTCCAGCGGATACAAAAGGACAGGGTAGATCTCGCCGATCCCCCGCTCGGCAAACAGATAGGCCATGCGCATCGCGTTGATGCGTACAATCGGTCGCGGATCCTGCAAAACCCGCAGCAAGGCCGGAACGAACGCTCTGGCCAGTTCGCTGGCGTACTGGCGAACACGGCGAGTCTGTTCGGGCGGAATATCCTCGCTCAATTCCAGGGCGCGGGCAAACGGTAACACCGTTTTCGCAAGCTGATCCATGTGTTCGCGGAGGGCGTTTGGTGTTGTGTACATCGGGTTTTCATGGGTAAGTCTGTAGGCGTAAAACCGTGCCACCTGTTCGAGCAACTTGCGGCGCTCCTGCTCATCCATACTGAACTCGACATCGCCACTTCGCAACCGCGCCAGGGGAATTCGGTGGGCAGGAAGCAACTTTCCCTCGTCGAGACGGAGCGATTCTGCGGTCAGTGCGATGCCGGGCGCGACCGGTTTGGCAGGTGCTTTGTCCCCCGCCTTCTGGGCTGCGGGATCCTCGGCCGGCTTAGCGGGGGCTGGTTTGTCGGTGGGCTTGTCTTTATCGGGCTTTTCCGGCGCGGATTTCTCCTGTGCCACCACCAGTGCCGCAACCACCATCAAAATAGCGCAGACTGATTTGTGCCGCATGAGGTGTCTCCCAAGGCGGATTGACTGGACTACCTGAAGCAGAGCCCGGCCCCCCAACTGAGATGCCTCCACCATCAGGTTATCACCGCATCTCCACCGCGTCAAGCATCAGCGAAGCCGGAGACTTGCGACTGCGGTTCGATCTGACTGTCGGCCACTCACCTGCGAGAGAATCGCTCTCTCGCAATGACGGCTGCCGTCGCAGTACCACGGCGGGCTGACGCCCACCGCTCTTGGTCGTGCGTGCGTATGTGCAGCGTAAAAATCGTTTTTTCGCCGGCAGAGATGCGCGTTCCGCCACAAGAGCGGGGGGCGTTAGCCCCCCGTGGCGCCGATAAACGCGAATGCAACGGCAATCCGCACACACACCGTCGGCGGTCTGCCGACGAATAGCGGGCGTGTGTGCGGATGCGATTTTGCCGGCCCACGGCGGGCTGACGCCCGCCGCTCTTGTTCGGATGTGCGGATGTGCAGCGTAAAAATCGTTTTTTCGCCGGCAGAGATGCGCGTTCGACCGCAAGAGCGGGGGGCGTTAGCCCCCCGTGGTGTTGCTCTACGCGATGGCAACCCTAAGGCGACCACAATGGCCTACTGATTTAGTAACGCGTTAGCCCCCCGTGGTGTTGCTCTACGCGATGGCAACGACGGGGTCTGCAAAGTTATCGTGGACCCCGACGGTCGTTAGCCCCCGTGGTGTCGCTCCACGCGATGGCAACGGCGGTCGGCACACGTACTCTCGGCGGTCTTCCGAGCGTTCGCGCTCGGGCCGGATAGTACTTACGGGCGATCGTAGCAACCGCGAGGGGGTTTGCGAACCGGAGCAGAGCGTTACTCGGCGGGGAAGAGCGGTGTACTCAGATACCGTTCGCCGAGGTCGGGGATGATGACGACGATGACCTTACCTGCATTTTCCGGCCGATGGGCTACCTGTAAGGCCGCCCAGGTCGCCGCACCGGCACTGATCCCGCACAGGATACCTTCTTCCCGTGCCAGCCGACGCGACATCTCGAAGGCATCCTCATCCTGGACGGTGATAACCTCATCAATGATGTTGAGATTGAGCACATCGGGAATGAAACCGGCACCGATACCCTGAATGCGATGTCGGCCGGGCTTGATCGGCTCACCGCGTAGCCGCTGGCTAATGACCGGGCTGGCGGCCGGCTCGACGGCAATGCAGCGGAAGGTGGGTTTGCGTTTCTTGATTACCTCGCCCACGCCGGTGATGGTTCCGCCTGTGCCCACGCCGCTGACCAGGATGTCGGCAGCGCCGCCGGTGTCGTTCCAGATTTCTTCGGCAGTGGTTCGGCGATGGATTTCCGGGTTGGCGGGGTTCTTGAACTGCTGCGGCATGTAGGCGTTGGGGGTTTTGGCCAGGATTTCCTCGGCTTTGGCAACCGCCCCACGCATCCCCTGATCGCCGGGCGTCAGGATGATTTCCGCACCGAATGCTTTGAGCAACCGCCGACGCTCGATGCTCATCGTTTCCGGCATGGTGACGATGAGCTTGTAGCCTTTGGCAGCGCAGGTGAACGCCAGAGCAATTCCCGTGTTGCCGCTGGTCGGTTCGACAATCACGCTCTCGCCGGGTTTGATTTTCCCCTCGCGTTCTGCGGCTTCGATCATGGCCACGCCGATTCGATCCTTCACCGACCATAGCGGGTTGAAATTCTCCAGTTTCGCCAGCACGGTCGCTTTGGCGTCGCCGACCACGCGGCGGAGTTTGACCAGTGGCGTGTGGCCGATGGTTTCGGTAATGCTTTCATACACGCGACCACGAAACGGCAATGGATATTTCATCTCTCGTCCCTCACTGGCATGGCCGGCGTCCCTGGGCCTGGCTCAGTGAGCGGGTTCCAGAGCGTCGGCGCGGCCGGTCACCGGAACTGCATGCGGCAGCCGGATCAGCGGCGTTGACTCACTCTCCACCAGGTGAAATCCCGCGGCAAGAACATCAGTTCTGCTCGCCAGTGCCCTGGCGGTGTTCCCCTGCGATCGGCATTTTTAGAATATAGGCGGATTGCGGCGACGAATCCAGGTCAGTTTTGCTGGGGCCGTCTGCGCACGCACGGCCATCTTGTCTGCCCTTCCGCTTCAGCCGCGTTCCCTGCGATCAGCCGTGTTCCCAGCGATGGGTCTTAGCGCGAGCCGGAACGCAGGTGCTTGTCGAAAAAGTCGGCGATCGTCTTGCGGATCTCCGGGGTGTTGAACTGCGGGCCACCGTGACCAGCACCGTCCAATTTGACCAGCGTAACTTCCACGCCGGCCTTCTTGAGAGCATCGGCCAGGATTTCGCTCTGGCTGACCGGCACCAGTTTGTCCGCCGTACCGTGCAGGATCAGGAATGACGGGTCGTCTTTGCTGACATGAGTAACCGGACTGGCGAGCCGGGCCAGGTCTTTCTTTTCCTCCACCGTGCCGCCGAACAAACGCGAGATCGCGGACTTCGGATCACGGTTGGCCGGTTCGAAGCGGAGAAAATCGGTGGGGCCGAACAGGTCGCACACCGCCTGGACGCGACTGGAAACGCCGGTCGTGCCGAGTTCGCCTTCCAGTTCTTTGACATCCCCGCCGGTGCCCAGTAATGCTACCAGATGCCCGCCGGCAGAACCTCCGGCCACACCGATCCGCTGCGGGTCTATGCCGTATTTGGAAGCGTTGGCCCGAAGCCAGCGAATCGCCGCTTTGCAATCGTGAATCTGGGCCGGAAAGACTGCGTGCTGGCTCAGCCGATAACCGACACTCGCCACGGCGTAGCCGCGTTCCAAAAGCCAGAGCATCGGCACATTATCTTTCGAGCCGGCCTGCCAGCCGCCGCCGTGAATCCAGACCACCAGCGGCAGGGGAGACGTTGCTTTCTCCGGCAGGTACAGGTCGAGCTTCTGCCGTTCGTGTCCGTTGGGAACGTACTCCAGGTCGCGCAGTACCTTGGTTCCCGGCGGCAAAGTCGGTTTGGGCTTCGCTTTCTCCTGCGCCGGGGTCTGCAAGAGCAGGCACGCAGTCAGCAGCCCGGCCAGTAGCAGTTGCGGCAGCGTTCGCGGCATGGCCATTCCTCCTGGCACCTTATTATGGCGCTCCGTCTCACATCCGCCCCGCTGGCGAATGTCCCGGAGCGACAATCTTCGCTGCAAAATCGAGACGTTGTTCTGGCACAAGCAGTGGATAGGCAGGCCGATTCCCGCTCGACCGTCTTCCGGTTGGTCGGATCGCCCTCACTGGAACAACGCGCTGACCGATTCGTTGCGGTGGATGCGGCGGATAGCTTCGCCCAGCATCGGCGCCAGGCTGAGGATGCGCAGGTTGGGGAGCCGTTTTTCCGGCGGCACAGGAATGCTGTCGGTGACCACGATTTCGTTGAAAGGAGCTTCGCGGAGTCGCTCAATTGCGGGGCCGCACAACACCGCATGGGTAGCGAAAGCGTAGATGCTGCGGGCACCGTTGCGAGCACACACCTGGGCAGCTCCGACGATGCTCCCACCCGTCGCGATCATGTCGTCAAAGAGCAGTGCCACTTTGCCCCGCAGCGGATCGCCAATGAGATTCGCCTGACGCGTTTCGGTGGCGCTCGACCGGCGTTTGTCCACGATGGCCAGACCACCGCCCAGTTTCTTCTGGTGAGCCAGCGCCATTTTGATCCGCCCTTCGTCCGGGCTGACGATCACCAGTTCGTCGCTCTCCAGTCGCAGCGTTCGCTTGATGTATTCATCGAAAACCGGCGCTGCCAGCAGATGGTCAACCGGAATGTCGAAGAATCCTTGAATCTGATAGGCATGCAAATCCACGGTCAACACGCGATTGGCGCCGGCTACCGTGAGCAGATTGGCCACCAGCTTGGCGGAGATCGGCACGCGGCCGACATCCTTGCGATCCTGCCGGGCGTAACCGTAATACGGCAACACCGCCGTGATCCGTGCCGCACTGGCCCGCCGAAAGCTGTCGATCATGATCAGCAGTTCCATCAGGTTCTCGTTGACCGGCGGGCAGGTCGGCTGCACCAGGAACACATCGCGGCCCCGCACATCCTCCTCGATGCGCACCGAAATTTCCCCATCCGGAAAGTTGCCCAGCGACATCTTGCCCAACGGCACACGCAACGCCTGGCAGATATCCGCGGCCAGTTGCGGATGAGCCCGTCCGCTAAAAATCTTCATCTCGAAGTTGTTATCCTGCATGGTGCGCATATCCTCGGCGAAACCCCCAACACGCCTGCCGCCATTATCGCCCATCGGTTCTCTTTCGTCAACCAAAAACCGAGGCCAGGCCCATCTTCTCAAGCCGACCAGTATCGTCTTGTTGAGGTGTTACTCGTTGGGCATCCACTGGTGCTACTAGGTTGTGGGAAGTTCGTCCATTCGGGTAAGCCAGACAATACCTTCGCCAACTATCATACCTTGGAACTGGCTTCGGATTACGATAACCTCAGCCATCTGGTTCAGATGGTTTCTCTACACACAGCGATTCGCAGAATAGCGAATGAAGGGTACGAAGCATGAACCGACCGATGCAGCTGACCTTCGATCTTACATCCGAGCAAGAAGCAGAAGTGGAGCAGTTGCAGTCCCTGCTCGTGGCGGAAATGAGAAATAAGAACAAAAGCGGTAAAGTCTTAGCGATTCGCTGGTACGGTGGTAAGTTTAGCCATCTGGACTGGCTACTACCGCTTTTACCTCGATGTCAGCATTTCTGCGAACCGTTCGGTGGCTCTGCAGCGGTTCTGCTAAACAGGGATCCAGCGCCGGTGGAGACGTACAACGACATTGATGGTGACCTCGTCAACTTTTTCCGAGTGCTGCGGGACAAACCGGAAGAGCTTATCGAGAAACTGGTATTGACGCCATTCTCGCGGGAGGAATTTCGTGCGGCTTACCAGATGCGTGGCAGAGCCGACCTACCCGACGTCGAAAGAGCACGCCTGTTTTTTGTCCGTGCAGAACAGGTACGAATCGGACTAGCCCAAACCTCCACGGCGGGACGATGGGCTTGGTGCAAGCTTACCAGTAGAAGGGGCATGTCAGGCTCCATTTCCCGATGGCTCAACAGGATAGATGCACTGTGGGCTGTGAGCGAGAGGCTCCGGAGAGTTCAGATCGAAAATCGGGATGCCATCGAGCTGATCGAGCAGTATGACAGCCCGGAAACGCTATTCTATGTGGACCCACCTTATCCCCACGAGGCCCGCGGGGACGTTCACTCCTATGCTTACGAGCTGACAGAAGCGGATCACGAAAAACTCGCCTCCGTCCTGCATTCCGTAAGGGGCAAAGTCGCTCTTTCAGGATACCGCTCTCCGCTCACCGACCGACTTTACCGCGACTGGACGCGAATAGACGCTCCTCAGGCTATCATTCACTCCGTCAAAAAACCACGCACAGAATCCGTTTGGATCAATTACAAACTCGCGGAGATTGGCCAGTCGGCCGTTCGCAAATTAAAGGAGTTAGGAGTCAAGTTCCATGTCCACGCCTAAGGATTTACAAGCCGAAGCAAAAGCGGTGCTGGAGTCGGCATGGGAACAAGTGAAGCGTATCCCCACAGAAGACCTTGAGAGCCACCACTTTGTGGCCGAGGTCGAGCTTCAAGCAAAGATAAAGGAGTTGATCACTGCTCGCACCACGGCTTTCCGGTATGCAGTTCTGACTCAGGCTCTCGCCAAGGCTTCACAACAAGACCTAAACTGTCTCGTGCTTCAAGCTGGCGCGGGTCTCCCAGGGGCATTCGACGCCAGGTCGCTTTGTAAAAAAGTCGTCGTTCCGTTTGAGAGGCGATATTTCCCAGGCGTTCTTGGAACATCTCAGGATCCCTATGTTAGCAAGCCGCTTCGGCGTCCGTGCGTTACTTTGGAAAAGCGGGTTCTTCGCGAAATCAAAAACAAGGGCGAATGGGAGAAGCTATATGATTTGTTGAACGCGATCGAGCAGCGCAACGACCCCGACTTTAGTCAACGTGTACTCAGGCAGGTCTTGTTGGAAATACGCAGGCTCGCATCGCAGCGACTGCCACCTTTGCCCAAAAACATAAGCGCGGGGGCGATTCGGGCCATTTTGGAGAAATACCTTGCCCGTTCTACCCTGGGTTTGGGACCCCAAGCTGTTGCTTATGCGTTACTGAAAGTTTTCAACAAACGAACTCGCGCCTATCAGGAGGTGATCAGCAATCAGCCAACCACCCCCGATGCTGCTGCCGGCCGTGCAGCCGATATCGAGTGCACGGGCCCAGATGGTACTTTGCAGCTCGCTGTCTGTGTAACCCAGAGACTGGATGTTCAAAAACTGGAAGAGGATTTGAGAAAGTGCAGCCAAAGTGCGGTAGCCAACGTTTTATTCCTGGCCTCCCAGATTACTGTGGACTTGGAGGAGGCGTATCGAAAGGCGGCCGAGCACGGGGTCAATGCCACGATTAACACGCTCCGTGACTTTGTGTTATCTGTTACGGCTCTGCTGAACGGCGAAATGCGACGGGAATTGATCGAGGAGGTCGTGCAAGTTCTGGATGATTGGGGCGGTATCAGCGCCGTGACCGAGTTGACCGACGTGATCAGGGAGATATTGGGCTTGCCGTAAGCCAGTCGTGTGAACGCCGTTGTGATGCGTTGGTGAGCCGCGGCGTTCCTGGGAAACATGCGTTTGTGCACCGCGAATCTCGTTATTTTTGAGTGAACAAACGACGTGCACCAGGAGCGGCTGGCGTGAGTCAGCCGTGGACAAAGTAACGCGCCCGTCCCTGAAAAGCGCATATCTGCAACCGCATCCGCACGTGCACCAGGAGCGGCTCGCGTAAGCCAGCCGTGGTTCAGGATAGTCGCACTGGCAGGGGACTGCGCCTTCCGACGATGACCGCGGGTCGCTTGTGTTCATCCGTCGCATCGTCGGCGAACAGTACCGGATTTTCGCGGCACAGCGTTCGGTCTGTCGAGCCACGGCGGGCTGACGCCCGCCGCTCTTGCGAGTGGGCGTTCGCACATCGCAAAAATCGTTTTGTCGCTCGCAGACATCCGTACACCAACACAAGAGCGGGGGGGGTGTAAGCCCCCCGTGGTACCTATTTAACGCGAGTGCAACGGCGATCCGCACAAACACCGTCGGCGGTCTGCCGAACAAGTGCGCTTGTGTCTGCG
>VAPR01000676.1_pt1 | contig 20441 bp, 21 predicted proteins | sample 3380701 | NCBI WGS metagenome assembly VAPR01 (sample SAMN11536904, study PRJNA540576) | hot springs metagenome | isolation source: hot spring wet sediment | place: Spain: Lobios | collected 2014-01 | reverse complement strand
GCTGATGAGACAGCCCTGAACTTGGGGGAACTACGGATAGCAGAAATGCACTTCCGACTACCACCCAAGAATCCCACTGATACCGAACGTGTCAGCTTGCCCCGGCACAAGGTCCCCTTTAGGGGAGGGGTGGGAGTCTCAATGGTATTGTCAAAAGGAAATATGCCGCAGTATAATAGATGCGTACAACTACACAATTCCTTCGGGGCAGGGTGAAATTCCCGACCGGCGGTGATCACGCAAGTGTAAGCCCGCGAGCCTCTTGAGCGGTTTTTGCGATAGAGTGCAGGATCTGGTGCGATTCCAGAGCCGACAGTACAGTCTGGATGGGAGAAGGATGACGACAGTACGTTCGCACACGTGCTTGTTTGCTTGTGCAAACGGATAGGTGCGGGGTTGATTCGCGGGAACGCAACCCTTTTCTTTCCTATTTCGTTTTGCATGAAGCGCGGTCATGGTAACGGAGCCCTGGGGATTTTTTCGTCCTCAGGGCTTTTTTGCTTGCGACAAGCCGTGACGAAGCCGCTGTTGCCATTCCTCTAAGAAGGAAAGAGAAAACGAGGAGATGGTACAGATGAAAGACACAGCATTACACGCGCAACAATCCACGCAGATGAAGCGGTTGGTCACAGTGCCGCTTTTGGCAGCAGTCGCTTTTATTCTGCAGTATCTGGAGTTCCCGGTTCCCTTGATGCCAAGCTTTTTGAAGCTTGACTTCAGCACGCTGCCTGGCTTGGTCGGCGGTTTGATGTTCGGTCCGATGGCAGGGGTTCTGGTCGAGCTTTTGAAAAATGTGCTTCACATGTTGTTCAAACAGACAGACGGTCTGATTATTGGCGAGCTTGCCAATTTCGTAGCGGGTTCCAGCTTCATCCTGGCGGCGGTTACCGTTCAGCGTCTGCGGAGGGACAGAGGCGGATTGCTTGCCGGACTGGCGATCGGCACTCTGCTGATGACTGTAGTCATGGCGGTTGCCAACTGGGCGTTCTTGCTGCCGGCGTATGCTGCGCTCTATCAGGTATCCCTGGAGCAGCTGCTCGGCATGCTGCAGGTCGACAGCTTGTGGTCGCTGATCCTGGTGGGAATCGCACCGTTCAACATAATCAAAGGGGTAGTTCTCTCGCTGCTGGCTTATCCGATTTTTGTTAAGCTGGCACCGCGGCTAAACCTTCGCGCATAAGAAAGAAAAAGCAGAACCTCCCGCGGGTTCTGCTTTTTCTATTTTCGTGCGCCAAACATGCCGTTCACGCATATTTGACTTCCCTGCTAAAAACTTGTCTGGGAATCATCATATCAGTACTGATTTATTCTATAAGTTGTGAGACAATTGAGGTATATGTTGGGAAATGGGAGTGGTTACATGACGATGGGAGATGCTTGAGTCACAACACGTAATGTATCCCAATATGAAACGAGTACATACCTTGCAGAAAAACATACGTTCGGTGGAAAACCAGATTGTTGAGAGGTGTATGAAAGTTGCAACCCGATTTGGAACATACTTCTATCTTGCAGCAGCTGAAACAAAACCACCTGTTTCATTCACTCTCTGATGACGAGCTGCAGACGATTCTTTCCATTACGGAAAGACAGCAGGTGGGGCAGGGGCGTTTTTTTATTCACGAAGGGAATTCGGATAAAAGTGTCTATGTGATCGAAGAAGGTTCAGTCGAGATTGTAATCCATGCCGGTGACCAGGAGAGTCCTGTCGTTCTTACCACATTGGGAAAAGGTGCCGTTGTGGGGGAAATGTCTTTGCTTCAAGGGGATCAAAGACGGACGGCGTCAGCGCGCACCAAGGAAGATTCCGTGCTGTTGCGAATCGATTTTCAACACATTCGATTTTACGAAGAGTATGGCAGCCTGTATACAAAGATCTTGGGCAACCTGGCAAAGGAGCTTTCCAGAAAACTCGTCAATACCAATACCATTACACTGGAAAGCATGAAAAAGGAGCTTGAATCCAGCAGGGCCCGGATTGCCATGGGACTTTTTACCGTGAATATTCTGTTCCTTCTGTCGATCTATACACTGGCGTTGCGCTCGCTTGCTGAGCTGGTTCAAGCCCAGGAAAATTCCACCTCTATCTCCGTTGGAATATTGGCATTCATGGCACTTTTTATGTTCGTTTTAATAAAACGATTTGGCTACCCATTGCGGACGTTCGGGTTGACTCTGGACAATTGGAAGCGGGTTCTCCTTCAGGCAGTGATGTTCAGTTTGCCGGTGATGGGTCTCATCGTCTTGCTGAAATGGCTTGCCATTACAATGATTCCCGGTTTTGCGAGCGAACCGCTGTTTAATCCGGCAGCCATTTTTCGCGGACAGTCAGAATTTGACTTATCGATTTATGTTTCGGGACTTGTTGCTTACGCCATTTTTTGTCCCATTCAGGAATTTGTCTGTCGGGGCGGAATCCAGTCGGCTCTCGACAACTTTTTGCCGGAGACGAAGCACAAAACGTTGTTGACCATCGTACTTTCCAACTTGCTTTTTGCGATGGCCCATTCCCATTTGACGTTGTCCTTTGCCCTGTTTACGTTTGTGCCGGGCTTGTTCTGGGGGTGGATGTTCTCCAAACAAAAATCACTTGTCGGCGTCTCGGTATCCCACATACTGATTGGTGTATGGACTGTGTTTGTGCTTGGAATTGAAACCATGCTGACCAAATAAAAAACGAGAAGGCACTCCCAGAATGGACGGGAGTGCCTTTGTTTGCCCCTGCTGTCTTGTCAATGGCTGGTTTTTCGTTGGATGTCGAGTAGTTTGTACGACGATACCCAATTGACCCTGACGTCGAAAAGAGACGGGAGTTCGCTAGCCTTCACGTATGTGACCCCGCCAATCAGCCGGGTTGACTCAGATTTGAGCGGGATTGGTTTGCCATCTCGCACGACTGCTATCTTCCTGGTCACTGGGTGATAGGAAACGGTTCCTTGCCAACGCTCAACCATTTCCCTCAAGGGTACCCAAGCCATGCCGTCGACGAGAAGCGGCTTATGCTTCAGCAGGAGGGGGGAACTGTCTACCACAAGCCGTATGTCGTCAAGTGCGGTACGGTCAGGCAGACGTATCAGGTTTATGTGGCGAAGCGAGCGGTTCCAATGGTCGGCGATCAAAAGGGAATGGTCTGGCAGAAGTTCTACGCCGACAGGTCCGTCGAATCTGGCGTTCATGCCCCAACCGTTGACCATGCCGTTGGAGTCTCTGCCTGCGAGAGTGCTTACCTGGCCGACAGGAGATATGGCACGAATCATGTGGTTGTAAGTGTCCGCAACATAAACGGTTCCATCCGCTCCCACCTCGATTCCAAGCGGAGAGTGAAATTTGGCAGCCGCTGCCTTTCCGTCCTGATAACCGCCTTTGCGATAGCGGTTCTCAACCATTTCCGTCCCGGAACCGGCTAGCGTCTTGACTTCACCTTCCCGGGTTATGAACCTTATGCGTTGATTGCCCGTGTCGGTAAAATATAGCTCGCCAGTCGGTGAGAACGAAAGAGAGGTGGGCTCATTAAGACGAGCCGCGGTCCCTCTGCCATCCTGATCTGAACCGATGGGAAACCCATCTTCATCCACTTGATCTCCACCACCGGCTACAGTCGAAACCTGGCCCGATGCGTCGATCTTTCGGATGCGGTGATTCAGCGTATCGGCTACATACAGGGCTCCGTCTTTTCCCCATGCGACATCAGATGGGCCGTGAAAGCGTGCGGAATTTTTTGTCCCGTCGCGGAATCCGGGGGTACCTTCTCCAGCATAGATGGTTGTTGTTCCATTTGAAGCAACCTTGTAAATTGAGTTGGCCTCGCTGTCTGCCACATACAGATTTCCCTGTGGGTCTACGGTTATGCCCTGCGGTTTTTTGAAGCCTTTTGCGTAGAGAGCAGGTTTGGCTACAGCAGCGGCTTTCAGGGAAGATACGGGCAGAACCTGAATGGTGTTGGTTTCTTCTTCCGAGTAATAGAGGTGGCCATTATGGTAAGCGATGTCAGTAACCCATGCTTGCACCTCTATCGAGCGGACAAGTGGAACGATCTCGGCAGATGCGTGCCTTGGCCCGAACCACAGCATAAAGCCCATCGCCAATAGAAGAGCTTTGGTTGTTGATTTCAAGGAAACCTCTCCTTTCATTGCGTTTGGACACGAGAAGGGGAGGGGCATGCCCCTCGCAGAAGCAACGTTCACCCGGTTATTTGAGTTGCCTCTCATGTCTCTTCGGTTGAATTCTTTCTTGGTGGGCAGTACCCACTATCATCACATGGCTGCGGAGATGTTGCTGCCGTCATCAGAGCCGCCGTCATCAGAGCCGCCGTCGTCGGAGCCGCCGTCATCAGAGCCGCCGTCGTCGGAGCTGCCGTCGTCGGAGCCGCCGTCGTCGGAGCCGCCGTCGTCGGAGCCGCCCTCTTCAGCACCTTCGTCGCCGCTACCCTCGTCCTCAATATCATCGCCTTCCTCAATCGTGAAATCCGATTCCAGCGTGTCTTCCTCTGATTCTTCCGTCGTCTCGTCAATACCCGGCGGATTGGGGTTTTCTTCGATCCATTCTTCTACGATGACCTCCACTTGGTGAAGTGTCGTTTCCCAGTCTTCCGGAACATCGATCGTGCTGTCACGGCTTGAAGCCTCCTGGATGAATTCCTCGGCTTGCAGCAAAAATTCGTTTGACATCCCTTTGCCATTTCCGCCCCCAGAGCCGCCTGCAGCGATTTCCTGAACGGACTCCATGATGTCCTCCGACGCTTCACGAAGCAGGGTGATGTCCATGCTTTCCACGAGCGCTGCCGCATCGATTTTTTCGCCGGTGATGCGGTCGGGTTGGGTCTCAATCCGATGGTTGGTGCGTACGATCGATTCTTGAGAGCGGGTTGTCTGAATCGATCGAACTCCCACGGCTCCCTCCGTTACCCAAAGCCCTGATTGTTTGGGAGCTGCGGTGATAAACAGCATGGTTCCGCGAATGCCCATCACCGCAGTGGGAGTCTCAAACTGAAAGCGGTCGTTTGCGTTTGTTACACTTTTTATTTTGGACCATACCTGGCCGTTTACCACTTTGATAGCTGTCACTTTTCCGCCTTTTGCCGTTGTGACGAGTTCGCTGATCAGGCTCTGCGTATTGGCACCGATGACAATTTTGCTGCCATCGTCCAGTTGCAGCTGCACGCTGCTGTTTGCTCCGGTGTAGATGGAGTCCCCCCTGGTGACGGTCATATTGTTGAAGGCCTTGAACGGTTTGGCACCACCCGCCTTCTTGACCCTCACGTCATTTTTGACTTCCGTCAATTTGGCAACGCGCTCCACCTTGCCGGAAGCGGAAACGGGGAATGCATAGACTCCCAACGCGAGACAGATCGCCAGTATCCATCCCAACCATTTTTTTTGTGCGGACATCAGTGTCTCATTCCTTTCCTGTCGTGTTCTCGCCGATCACCCGGTAGACGGAAACCGGCTTTTCTTTGCCTTTCACTTTGATTTCCCCGAGGGGGAGCACCTCGAACAGATGGTGTACCCGTTCATAGGTAGACTGGCTGATCAGGATTTGTCCTGCTTTCGCATTGGATTCCAGGCGGGCGGCCATGTTCACCGTGTCTCCAATGGCCGTGTAATCCAGACGGTTTTTCGACCCGATGTTCCCGATGACAGCGTCCCCGGTGTTGATGCCGATGCCGAACGAAACGGAATAGCCGTATTTTTTCATCAACTTCTCCTGCAATGCAATAGCGCCTCTGCTCATGTCCAGTGCGGCTCGAACGGCAAGCTCCGGATGATTCGGCTGATCGATTGGAGCGCCAAAAATTGACATGATGCCGTCCCCGATGAATTTATCCAGGGTTCCTTCCTGTCGAAACACTGCCTTCGTTCCAAGCTCCAGGTATTCGTTCAGTACATCGATCACTTCTTCTGGTTCGATCCGCTCCGAGAGCGTGGTAAAACCGCGAATGTCAACGAACATTACAGAGACATTCTTGCGAGTGCCCCCGAGGTGCTGGGCTGCCTCTGAACCGAGAATCTCGTCTACCACCTGCGGGGAGACGTACCGGCCAAACAAGGTCGTCACGCGGTTGCGCTCCTGTTTTTCGCGTACGTAGTTGCTGACAACGGCCCACACATACGTTGTGACAATGGTCAGCACCGGATAGGTAAAGGGGAGAAGCAACGAGAAATACAAATTCGCATATATTTCGACCAGGGTGTATCCAACCAAGAAGAGGACGAAAGATACAGCGGCCCATTTGGCCCGCGCTCGTTCGGCGACCGTGTACATGCCAGCGGAGAGGACGAAGAGAATAACGTACCCCAGCCATTCGTATTTTCCTTCCAGCGTTACGAAAAAGCGATGATCCTGCAGGGCCGAAATGATATTGGCATGAATCTCGATTCCGTTCATTTTGACGGATTGACTCATCGGCGTCAGATATTGGTCGCCGAGGGCGACGGAAAAGGGAGCGATCAGGACAAGCTTGCCGTGAAAATACTCGGTCAACGCTTCCTGTTCCATGTTCAAGACATCCACGTATGAGAGCGGCGAAATGTCTCCGGGTGGACGAGCGTAAGCAAAATGCAGCTGGTTGCGATCATTGGTGGGGATGATCCTGGAACCCACTTTCCATTGACCGTGCTCATATCTCACTTGCTGATCGGGAGGCAGAAGCATATTGGCCAGGCGGACACTGAAAGAAGGAACCATCCGACCCTGTTCGTCCAAAACCCCCAGCAACCCTTGCCGAACCACTCCGCCTCGTCCGGGCAGTACGTTGATGTGTGCGGTTTGTTCCTCGGTCAACTGGTAAACCGGACGCAAAAGCTTGCTGTAGGCAAGCGTCGATCCGCTTTCCTGGGTTTCGGGAAAGACAAACGCTGACGGAAGAATGACGTGGGGGCGATTCGCCACTGCTTGCTGCATGGCTTCGTCTTCGTTCGGGTCCTGTGAGGGTTCGGAGAAGATCAGGTCAACGCCGATTCCTTTTGCCCCGGCTTCGGCCAACCGGTTGATCAGTTCCGCATGAATGGAGCGTGGCCACGGCCAGCGACCGATCGCTTCCAAACTGGCATCGTCGATACCAATGATGGCGATGCGATCATCCAGGGCTCTTTCCTCGTAGGTAATTCGGTCGTAGAAATTATTTTCGATATTGTATAACATATTCACATGAAACAGAGCGCCCATGACCATGGTAATCACAACAGGAACAAGGGCGGAGCGGAGCCATTTGTTCACAGGTAGTCCCTCCAAAGAAAATTGGCGACACAAATCATTTTTTTCAGTCATAAGCCGATTATAATAGATAAGAAACATGAGCGGTACTTTTTTCCTATCCAAGAATGAAAGGAGGTAATCAACGTGATCATCATCCCTCTAGGGGTGGGAGGAGCGTTTACCGAGAAGTTTTTCCATAATAATTACTTGTTTCAGCTGGGAGAAAAGACCCTTCTTGTTGACGCCGGAACAACGCTGCGTTATAGCCTGAAAGCAGCCGGATGGTCCCATGAACAGGTGGACTATCTTTTCGTGACGCATTTCCACTCCGATCATGCGGGCGGAGTGGAGGAGTTTCTTCAACGTTGCTACTGGCGGTTCGAGGGGCGGGAGCAGCGCCCGTACAGGCCAACGCTTCTGATGATGGAATCGCAGGAAAGGGAATACAACTGTCTGTTGGAGTCAGGGTTAAAGACGGATGGTTTGTCCCTGCCAGACTATTGTCGGATACAGGTAGTCCCGAACCGGTCGGAGAAGAGCGCACAGGTGACGATCGGGAATTACGTTGTGGAGATGATCGACACGACCCATTTGCATTGCCGCGGCATGCAAAGCTTCGCCCTGAAGGTGACGGAACTTGCAACGGGAACAAACATTTTGTTTTCCAGCGACATCAAGCGGCTGGAACAAAGCGGAATCCGGGAGCGGACAGATGCGCATACCGTTGCCATTTTCCAGGATGTGCAATTCCGGGAAAATGGCGTGCATGCCAGTCTGGAGGAGGTAGCGGCGTACTATCCTTCGCATCTGCACGAGAGAATCTATGCCATGCATGTACCGGACGATGTAGACGCGCATATGGACAGGCTTGAGGTGCATGGGATGAAACTGGTGAAACAGGGGATTCCGCTTTCTTTTCCGCTGGATGGAAGAAATTGAGGGGGATCGGATACGAGCATGCTATGGGCAGTCCAAAAAAGACCTAGACTCGATTGAGAGTCGGGTCTTTTATTTTGCTACGCGATTGTCAGAACCACTTTCCCAAAAAGATGGATAAATATGTGACAGCATATGTCCTGATTGATACAGAGCAATGCAAAAAGTCCGCAGAATTCTGCAGGATGAATCCGGCCGTAGTGGAATGCCACCGTTTGGCATCGCCATGAAAATCCCTTCGGGGTGGGGCTTCGGGTGCACCACGTCGTCACCTGTGATCATGACGTCAAAATACTCTGCCAGTTCAAGGGCGCGAAGGGAGATGTCGGCGCTTCGCCTTCCTTTGCCTGTTACGACTCCCATCCGAATCCCCGCCTGTTTGAAGTGGGTCAGCATTTCCCGAACAGGATCATTTTCCACAGGGAGAGAATGCTCGCGCTCGTACGCGTGAAAAAAGTGTTCCACGGCTTCATGGAGGTTCACAGCCGGGATCAGCTTGTGCAAAATGCCTGTTTCCGTGGGTCCGAATAACCCGACGATCTGCTCATCGGGGTATGCGGAGTTAAGAAATGTGTGAAAAGTGGAGCGAAATGCAGAGAAAATAATCGGCAGTGTATCGGCGACAGTTCCATCAAAGTCAAACAAAACGGTTTTCATCAATGGGTCCCCCTAACAAAAAGAAAACCATCAACAATGATGGTTTTCACAGATGTGCCGTTCACTTTATGTTTATTCGTCTTCGTCTACAAAAGATTCGTCATCGTCTTCACTCGGATCGGCCGGAGTCAAGGGAAACAGGATGTCGTAATATTTGAACTTCCGACGGCCACCCTCACTTTTGAGCCCCTTGTACTTGTGCACGAGATCCTGAAGCTCCCGAACAAACTGGTTGCGCTCGTCCTGGTTCATGTACACTTCCGTAAAGTTGTAGGCAAATGTGTCCTTATACTCCTTGCGCACGTCCACATCGCTTGCAACAAAACGGTTCATCGTCCGAACGAGATCATTTTCCGTGGTGCGGAACGGGGTCAAGATAATATCGCTCAGTTCCTGTGCGTTCTCTTCGATCATGACGCGCAGGCTCACCTGAATGACTTTGGCAACTGGCTGATAATATTTTTCCACGATGGAGCCCTTTACGCGGGTGTCCACCTGTTCCAGCAGACCGACACGCACCAGTTCCTTCACGTGGTAATGCAGACGGGCAGCGTTTTCGCCCAGCTCAGTGGCGATTTGCTTGGCAGTGCGCGGCTCCAGGTCTTCAAACAGTTCGAGAATCTTTACGCGTTCCGGTATTGCAAGTGATTTAAGGGCTTCCGGGTCGGTTACATCAAAAAACTCTTTCATATTGCTTTTTCACCATCCAGCTAGCTCAGCGAATTTATAATTCTTTATGATTAACTATCAATCAATTCTATCTCTTTCTGTCCCAAAGCGCAACGTGTAAGCGAAACGGGAAAACGCTTTTCGTCTGTGGTAAAATAAGTCAAGAGTCACAATGCAAAGGATGGGATGCCAGATGGTAGCGGTAGGACAAGCTGCACCTGATTTTACGCTGAACTCGAGCGGCAATCAGACGATTTCCCTGAAAGATTACCGGGGGAAAAACGTCGTGTTGTACTTTTATCCGAAAGACATGACACCGGGATGCACCACCGAGGCATGCGATTTTCGCGATTACCACCCGGAGTTTGCCAGACTGAACACCGTCGTGTTGGGGATCAGTCCCGACGATGTGAAATCCCACGACAAGTTTACGGCAAAGCATGAGCTGCCGTTTCCCCTTTTGGCAGACACCGATCATCAGGTGGCGGAAGCTTACGGCGTCTGGGTGCTGAAAAAAATGTACGGCAGGGAGTACATGGGCATTGAGCGTTCGACCTTTGTCATCGATCGAGACGGCAATATTGCCAAGGCATGGCCGAAGGTGAAAGTGAAAGGCCACGTCCAGGAAGTGCTGGAATACATAAAAGAACATCTTCAATAGGAGGGGACATTTGATGACGGTATCGACAGATTACATGGTAGAGGCATTCTGCACATTGGCCAACATTCCCAGCCCATCGGGAAATACGGGAAAAGTTATGGCGTGGATTGAAGCGGAGCTGGAGCGTTTGGGAGTTTCGTTTGTCCGCATGAACAAAGGGGCGGTGCTCGCCACGCTTCCGGGCGCAAACGACGAGAAGCACCGTCTGCTGACGGCCCACGTGGACACGCTGGGAGCGATGGTAAAAGAGATCAAGGGCAACGGCAGATTGAAGCTTAGCTTGATCGGCGGATTTGAATTTAATGCGATCGAGGGGGAGCACTGCCAGATTGAGACGGACTCAGGCAGAATCATAACGGGCACGATTCTTTCCACGAAGGCCTCGGTCCACGTCTATGGTCGGGAAGCCGGCAAGATGGAGCGGACGGAACAGAACATGGAAGTTCGACTGGACGAAAAGGTGAAAAACAGGGAAGAAGTGCTGGCACTGGGCATTCGCGTTGGCGATTTCGTTTCCTTTGACCCGCGTGTCACGGTCACGGAGAGTGGTTTTATCAAATCCAGACACATTGATGACAAGGCCAGCGTCGCCATTTTGCTGGGAGTGCTGAAGCACTTGCGGGAAACGGGAGAGTCCCTTCCTTACACCACTCATTTCCTCATCAGCAACAACGAAGAGATTGGCTACGGCGGAAACTCCGGCATACCGGAAAAAACGGTTGAATACCTGGCTGTCGACATGGGCGCGATCGGCGATGGACAAACCACCGACGAGTATTGCGTCTCCATTTGCGCCAAGGATTCTTCCGGCCCGTATCATTACGGCCTGAGGAAACATCTGACCCGACTGGCGGAAGAGAACGGGCTGAACTACCAGGTTGACATCTATCCCTACTACGGTTCCGACGCCAGTGCAGCTCTGCGGTCAGGTTACGATATCATCCATGGATTGATCGGACCGGGCGTTGACGCTTCCCACTCGCACGAGCGCACGCACAAGGAAGCGCTCGACAACACGGCAAAACTGGTGCTCGCGTACCTCAAATCCGAGCAGATTCAAGAGTAGGAGCTTGTGACATGAACAACGATATGTATCGCTGGGCGGATTACTATGACCTCACCCAGCGCGGAATCGCGGGAGACATCCCGTTTTATCTGGAAATGGCACAGCAGGCGCAGGGGGAAATCCTCGATCTGGCATGCGGTACGGGTCGAATCACCATTCCACTTGCGGAAGCGGGCCTAACCGTGACCGGGCTGGACTTGTCGTCCGACATGCTGAAGCGTGCCGAACAGAAGGCGATGGAGCAAGGGGTCTCGGAGCGAATTACATTTTTACAGGGTGACATGCGTACATTTGACTTGGGAAAAACATTTTCGCTGATCATGATTCCATTTCGCTCGTTCCTTCACTTGCTGCACATTCACGAGCAGATGAAGGCGTTGGCCTGCATTCGGAAGCACTTGGCCCCAGGCGGAAAGTTCGTGATGAACGTATTCGTCCCGAAAATCTCCCATCTCTATGAGGAGAGCGAAAAAATGTCCCTGCGGGCGACGTACCGACTCGATTCCGGCGAGGAGGTGGCGATGTGGGACTATACCCGTTACGACCACTTCCAGCAGCTGTGCGAAGTAACCCGCACCTACGAAAGGATCAGTCCGGAAGGCGTGATGACGGAAAAAGTGGTAGGCCGCTTTACTCTGCGGTACATTTTTCCGGCTGAACTGCATCATCTATTGAGATTGAACGGATTTAAGGTAGTGAATCGCTACGGGTCGTTTGCCAAAGCGCCGTTTGACCAAACCAGTTCGGAGTTGATCATCGTGGCGGAAGCGATCTAATCTTGTCGATTTCCAGGGAAATAACCAATTGAGGGGGAGATCTGCATGAAGATTTACACGAAATCAGGTGACAAAGGGGAGACGTCGCTGGTCTATGGCGTGCGTGTCCCGAAGTACGCCGCTCGGGTAGAAGCGTACGGTACGTGTGACGAAGCCAATTCCAACATCGGTCTTGCCCTCTCCCTGCTTCCTGAATCGGAAGAGTGGAACGAGTTGCGGAAGGTGTTTCACATCGTGCAGACGAAGCTGTTTCACATCGGAGCGGAGTTGGCCACCCCGGAGGGGAAAAAAGTGGGCTGGCCTATCCAGGATGATGACGTTGCCTTTTTGGAACAGCAAATCGACCTGCTGGATGCCCAGCTGCCGGCCCTTACCAACTTCGTGCTTCCAGGTGGACACCCCGCTGCTGCTGCGTTCCACGTGGCTCGTACGGTTGCCAGACGCGCGGAACGCAATGCCGTTCATGTCGCGCAGCAGGAGCAGGTAAACAGCGTGGTGCTGAAATATTTGAACCGTCTGTCCGACTATCTTTTTGTGGTGGCGCGGTATGTCAATCAACAAACCGGCAGGGTGGAACCAAACCTGCACGAATAGGAGCCTTGCATGGATTTCGTTCGGATTGTGTGTGAAAACGATATCGAGATGAAGAAAACCTTTTCCATGATGGAGCAAAGATCGTGGGGATATCTGTTCTGCCATGCAGAAAATCCGCTGCACTACGATGCGAACCACGCCCACCTGCACACGGCACCTGATCCGGAACAAATAGACGAGATCGTGCGGGAAGTGGTTGCGTTTTACTCGGAGAAAAAAATCATCCCGCGATTTTACCTGTACGGCCAGAAAGACAATCATGCACTGTTGGACTCGCTGCAGCATCATCAGTTTCGGCTGGAGTCTTTTCAAACACCGGTGCAGCTTTGGTCTGGCCGCTATGCGGAAGTGGAACACGCAAGCGATATTCAGATTGAACAGGTAACGGCAGAAAATTGCGATGATTGCTTGTCGGTGGAATCAATCGACGATTTCGGCGGCGGGTCGATTCGGGAAAAGGCGTTGGCTCTTGAACTGCAGCATCCTGGCTACCGGCACTTTCTGCTTCGCTGGAACGGGGAGCCGGCCAGTACCACATGTCTGTTCCAGGCGGGCGATACCGTGCGTATAGAGAGCGTAGCTACTCTGCCGGATTATCGGGGGCGGGGATTGATCGGTCATCTGCTTCGTCACGTACAGGAGGAGTTTGTCCGCATGGGGGCTGCCCATCTGCTGGTTTGTCCCATTAACGAGCAAGTGGAGAAAGTCTACAGCCGCTACGGATTTCAAACGGTGGGGCATGTCGATTTGGTACATGCATTTCGCGGCGGAAAAGGGATAACAGAAATTCGATAAAAATGAGGGAGAGCAATGTCTCAACAAGCCAGCAAATTGGTACGCGTTCGTGACTTCGCTGTTTCGTTCGACTTTTATCAAAATGTGGTTCGTTTTACCGTCCGGCAATGTGACGAAGTTCGGCAGATTGCCCTGCTCTCCGCTCCCGGCGGGGAACTGCTGCTGCTCGCTGGAGAATCAGCAGGGGACCTTTCCGCTTTGCTGACACCCGTATACGACCAGCCGAAGCCGGGGCAGAGCCATTATTTTTCCGGAGGCCCTTCGTTCCACACGTACAGAGACCTTTTGCTGCCGTATACTCAATACGGTGTGACGTGGAGGGAGACAGAGTGGGGCTGGGAACTGCTTCGAATGGTCGATCCGGACGGATACGTGCTTTCGTTCTGGGGAGGGCGGCAATTGACGGATGATGAAATCCTTGCCTTCTACGAAGCAGCCCCTGTCCGATTAAACCAGGCGCTTCACGGGCTTGACCAGGAGGGATTGGATCTGTCGAGGGCGCCGGGGAAATGGTCGATTCGGGAAATTGTCCTTCACATGGTCGATTCCGATGCGACGTCGCTCGCCTTGGTAAAATTTGCGCTGGCTGAGCCGGGTCGCACGTTTTACGGCAATTCCTACGATCCTGATGTGTGGGCGCGGGGTCTAGATTACGCTCACAGGTCCATTGGTGCGGAGGTAGAGCTTTTTACCTCGATTCGCCGGCACATGGCAGGACTGCTGCGCCACATTCCGGGTGCACTTGATCGCACTGTCACGCTTTCCACCGGTCAGACCGTTTCTGTGCGGCAGCGGATCGAACCGTTGATGGGGCACGCATTGCATCACATTGATCAGATTATCGAGACACGGACAGTTCATAACCGATAAAAAAGAGCCCCTGGATTTCGTTGGTCCGGGGGCGTGTATTTGAGGTGGGAAAGATGACAGTACGGCGCCATTTGCTTCGTGCCATCGTTTTTACGTTTTTTTTCGATCTGTTGGTTATCTTGATCCTTCCTGTTGCAGGCGGTGTTTTTTTAACGCACACCTACGTACCGGACATCGTAAATGCCTATGATTCTGCGACTGTTCTTCAGCAGGAGGTTGCGTTTGGGGAACTGGAGCAAAGCAGTATTGGCCTAAAGCTGTTGACAACCACTCTGATCGGCATGGGGTTATATGCCTTGATTGTTTTGGCCGCTACCCTTTTCAAACGCCTGTTTTCCTCACGTACTCCGTAAATACGCCTCAATTCCCTGCTGGAACGGAATCTTTTCCGTCCCAAAGACTTGGTACAAGCGCTCCGAATCCTGGCACGCATTTCCCTCCAGCAGCATGGTCAGCTGCGTGTTGGTGATGGGGAAGAACGAGAAGCCTTCCATCAGATTGATCACTGGCTTCATCAGGGGGAGCGGGATGTATACCTTGTTCACCCGTTTTTTGCCGATGGCTCGGCCGATCGCGTCAAGAATCTCCGCATATGTAAGCGGCTGAGGTCCCCCCACTTCGAAGACCTGGTTGGTCGCTGCCTCAAGCGTTAGCGCACGGGAAAAGATATCGGCTACCGTCCGACGGGAGACAGGCTGCAGCAGATAGGAGCCGTCACCGATCACCGGCGTTATCGGCAGGCGAACGATATCTGCCAGCATGTTGACGAACTCGTCACCGGGTCCAAATATGACCGAGGGACGGAAGATGGTGTAAGGGATCTTGCTTTGCATCACCAGCTGTTCGGCGTCATGCTTCGTTTGATGGTAGGCGCTGGTCGCACCGTCTCTCGCTCCGAGGGCGCTCATGTGAATGAACCGGCGCACTCCCGCTTTTTTCGCTGCCTTCAGTATGTTTTCCGTACCCGTTACGTGAATCCGCGAAAAGGTCACGCCCCTGCGAGGCTGTTCCCGAATGATGCCGACCAGGTGCACCACAGCCTCGCATCCATCGAGGGCCCCCTCCAACGAACCCGTGTCAAACAAGTCCCCTGGAGCAATCGTGACAGCGGACTGCACTTCTGGATGAAGCTTGAGCTTATCTTCCGATCCGGGCCGAACCAGACATACCACCTGATGGCCGTCTTGCGCCAGCTTGGCCACAATCCCGTTGCCGACGAACCCACTGGCGCCAGTTACGAGGATTTTCAACACGCTTCCCTCCCCGAGTAAATGATTTCCATTGAGTTTATTGTACACGAGGTCTACAATCACATCTACTTTACCGCATACCTTCTCGCGGTATAATACTCTATAGAAAAGAGAGGGGGCTCATAACAATGGCGCAGCGAAAAATACCAGTGGCGGAAATATTGAATAAACTTCAAATGATGTATCCGGACGCCCACTGTGAATTAAACTATACGACACCGTTTGAACTTTTGATTGCCACCATTTTATCGGCGCAGTGCACGGACAAACGGGTAAATGAAATCACCGAACCCCTCTTCAAGCTGTTCAATAAGCCGGAACACTACATTCATCTGACGCAGGAAGAGCTGGAAGAGCATATAAAAGGGTTGGGTCTGTATAAAAATAAGAGTAAAAACATCCTGGAGACCTGTCGGATCCTCTACGAGAGGCACAACAGCGAGGTCCCGCAAACGCACGCTGAACTGGAGGCACTTCCGGGAGTAGGGCGGAAGACGGCGAATGTGGTGCTCTCCAACGCTTTCGGCATCCCTGCCATCGCGGTGGACACCCATGTGTTCCGTGTAGCCAACCGGCTGGGCCTCGCGAAAAGCGACAACGTTGACGAGGTGGAACGCCAGTTGATGAAACGAATCCCCCGTGAAAAATGGTCGGATGCGCATCACTGGCTGATTTGGCATGGCAGACGGATTTGCGCGGCGCGAGGTCCAAAATGCGGGGAGTGTCCACTCAACGAGATGTGCCGTTACGCACAGGCAGAAGCGAAAAAAGCTTCGAAAGCAGCTGCCAGAAAAGCGGCCAAGTCCTCGTGATTCGTCGATTTTGACGGTTTCCGCGCAATGGATATTGACAGTGTTCCTCAACTAGACGTACACTTATTTAAAGTAATTCTAATCAAACATGATTAGGTTTTCGATGGACTGTGGGGTGTAACAAGATGACGCAGCGTGTGGAAAAGGCTGTGGAAATACTAAAGAATACAGGCGTGCGGATGACACCTCAGCGTCATGCGATATTGGCCTATCTGCTCGAATCGATGACTCATCCGACAGCGGACGAGATATACAAAGCGTTGGAAGGCAAATTCCCCAACATGAGCGTGGCGACGATCTACAATAATTTGCGCGTGTTCAAGGAAGCGGGCTTGGTGCGGGAGCTTACGTACGGAGACGCCTCCAGCCGCTTTGACGCCAACGTGTCTGAGGATCACTATCACGTGATTTGTACCGATTGCGGCTCCATTCACGATTTCCACTTTCCTTACTTGCGTGATGCAGAAACAGCTGCAGCGAAATCGGTCGGTTTTCAGGTAACCGGACATCGCATGGAAGTATACGGGGTTTGTGAAGCATGTCAACAAAAGAAACATTAATAGGAGAGGTCGAGTCATACAGGACGCTTTTTCTTGCTGCAGCTGCGTGGGAAAAAGCGTTTTTTCTGTTCGTCCGGCGGTAACGTTTTGCGTGCTTGCCTGTCCTCTTCAGTGGTAATATTTTTCAAAAGGTTGTGGAAATGGATGCACTCCTATATTATTCAGTGTGAAGAAACGTATGGGGGGTTGAAGCCGTGAGTTTGCCGTTAGGCATGTCTCCTCGCCCCAAACGAGGTCGTAAGCTGTTTTCACCGCTGCATGTGGTGATCATGGCAGCCGTCATTGGCGTGGCGGCCGCCTGCGTCTGGTTTGTCTTGCAACTGCCGTCTACCACAAAGGTTGAACCGTATGACGGCCGCAAAGATGTGATCCTGTTCCAGGGGAAGGCATACTCCAAGCCGTATCTGCTGGAGGCCGAACAGCTTATGCTTCCGTTTGACTTTATCAAGGAGCATGTAGATCCGAATGTGTACTGGGACGAGCCGAGCCGTTTCGTTATCGTCACAACCAAAGACAAGGTGCTGCGGATGGAAAGCGATCAGCTTGTCGCCTACCTCAACAAACGGCCGGTTGACCTGCGCGTGCCGGTGAAGGAGGTAAACGGCGTCCGATACCTGCCGGTCGCGCCGTTGGAAAAACTGTACCCGCTAGTCCTTACGCATAAAAAAGAGACCGGCGCACTGCTGGTGGAGAAGTCAGGATACGCCGTGCAGCAGGGCGAAGTAGTGATGACTGATCAGGGAAACGATCCTGAACTTCACCCGGTGAGAACCGGCGCGTCCATGAAAGAACCGATTGTGGCCGAACTGCAGTCGGGTGCCAAAATTGACATCCTCGGCGAAGAATCGGGATGGTACAGGGTGCTGACCAGTGATGGTGTTGCAGGATTTCTCCCGAAAGAGGCAGTGAAGCTGACAGAGGTCAGACAGGTGATCCTGACCCAGCCGACTCAGCCCTCGACTGCCTGGAAACCGCTTGGAGGCAAGGTGAATCTGGTGTGGGAACACGTGGTCAACCGAAATCCGAACCTTTCGGAAATTGGGGCAATGCCTGGGGTAAACGTGGTCTCTCCTACCTGGTTTGAGTTGAAGGACGATCAGGGTACGCTGGAAAACAAGGCAGATCCAGCCTATGTGCAGTGGGCGCACAAGCGGGGATATCAGGTCTGGGGGTTGGTCACGAATGGTTTCAACCCCGACTTCACAAAGGCAGTGCTCGGCAGCTACCAGCTGCGGGAAAAGCTGATCGCGCAGATTTTGCACTATGCCCGAATGTATGATCTGGACGGCATCAATCTGGATTTTGAGAACGTCTACCTCGACGACAAGGAAAGACTGGTTCAGTTTGTCCGCGAGCTCACACCTTACCTGCACGAACAGGGATTGACCGTTTCGATGGATGTGACAATCAAGTCGAGCAGCGACAGATGGTCCAGGTTTTACGATCGGGCAGCACTCGCGCAGGTTGTCGACTACATCGCAGTGATGACCTATGACGAGCACTGGGCGTCAAGCCCGAAGGCAGGTTCAGTCGCTTCCCTCCCGTGGACGGAAAAGGGGCTGCAGGGTGTGCTGGAAGAAGTGCCGAGCAAAAAGCTGCTGTTGGGCGTACCGTTTTACACACGCCTCTGGAAAGAGACGAAACAGCCGGATGGCAGCGTGAAGGTTACCTCCAAGGCGCTTTCCATGATGCGTGCACAAGAATGGATAAAAGAACGCAATCTTGCTCCGCAGCCGGATCAGGCGTCAGGACAGTTGTTCGTCAGCTACAATGACCCGAAGGATGGGGCTGTCTATAAAATGTGGCTGGAAGATGCGACATCCATGCAGAAACGCATGGCCCTGGTGCACAAGTACAATTTAGCCGGTGTCGCTGCATGGCGCCGCGGATTTGAGCAGGCTGACATTTGGACGACCATCGAATCGGAAATGAAAAGGAAATAAACAAAGAAGCCACCTTCTCCGGCATGGAGATCAGGTGGCTTCTTTTTGGTTAGATAGGTGAAAAGTTACGCGTTTTTTCCCTGAGCCCGCTCTTCATCCAGGAGCAAAGGCTGGCCGCAAAACATGCAGGCGTCCTCTTTGCCCAGCATCTTGGTTACTTTTTTGCACGACGGGCATTCCACCATGGGAGCGGAAGTGGAAACCATACCGGAGATCATATATAATACCGTCCCGATCATCATCATGAAAAAGCTGATCATTAACAGGATAAGAAAGAGCATCTGAAAAGATCCTTGCAAACCGGTACCGCGGAAATAAAGAAAGAAACCCATTCCCACAAACATGAACAGAATGGATAACCCCATGTTCCAGTTTGCCCATGTTCGAATGCGTTTAATTTTGCTGAGGCGCTCCGTTTTTTTCATCATCATTCCTCCTACCCGTACAGTATAGCATACCATGCATTTGTCTGTGGACAAGCAGGAAACCGGGAAAACCATGTAGAATCCATAAGTTCAAAACTGGCGAGGAGGGCGAGTCGTGGAAAACCTTTGTGGCTATACACAGACGCTTTTGCAACGAGCAGATGTGCAATCCGTGTTACTGGTACCACGGCACGACAAGCACACTTCCTTACTCGCGGGGCGGTTGTTCCTGATCGTCGTAAAGCGGCAGGATGCGGAATCAGCATGTCGACAGTTTGTTTATAATGGAGAGTTGATCATCGAGCAGCAGTTCAGTACGTGGCAGCTGGAAAAATGGGCGCATCAGGGTTTGGATGAACGTCTGGCAGGATTGTTCCATCAAGCGGAGATCATAAGGGACGAAGGAAATTACGTAACCGGTTTGATGGAGCGACTGCTGCGAATGCCTGCGTCTTTGCAAAAGCGGCGAGTGTGTGAGGAGTATTCGATACTCCTGCGCCGTTTTTTGGAGGCGAAGGACTTTCTTCATCATGGACTCGCACTGGATGCGTATGGATCGCTTATGCTCGCTCTCAGTGCGTGGGCCAGACTGATCGTCAGCCAAGCAGGCGAACAGCCTGATTCCGCCATCTGGCTGCAAGTTAAGCGGCTGGACTCCGCGGTGTACAAGCTGTACGAGGAATTGTCGGCGAGCAGTGAAGTAGTAGAGAAACGAATTGAGCTGCTTCTTTTGCCGATTGAATTTTGTCTCACTTCCCAACTGAAAGAGTGCGCACAATACGTGCTGGAGGTGATGCAAACGAGAAGTCGTCCGTGGCAGCTGCAAGAACTTCTCGATCACCCTGCACTGGCAAAGAGCCGCATCGAGCTTCACCTGCTGCTGGAGAAGCTGGTTCAACGTTCGATTGTCCATGAAGTACTCATACCTTCGACGGTGCATCAGGCGAGAGAAAGGGCATATCTTTTATCAGGATAAAATTTTTTAAGTTCTATTGACTTTTATCTCGAACTCGTGCTATATTTACAAACGTCGCTGCTGTCGCCAACGAGAAGCAGCACAAAACAAAAAAATACCACTTGATTTGATGAGTGGATCTGTGGTAAATTAAAAAAGTCGCCTCTGGGCGATGATGAGAAAAAATGCTCTTTGAAAACTGAACAGCGAAGCGTTTTTAAGTGAGTAAATCACAAGCCAAGCAATTTCTTTCTGGAAGTCAAAGATTCAACTCAACT
>VAPR01000674.1_pt1 | contig 20454 bp, 15 predicted proteins | sample 3380701 | NCBI WGS metagenome assembly VAPR01 (sample SAMN11536904, study PRJNA540576) | hot springs metagenome | isolation source: hot spring wet sediment | place: Spain: Lobios | collected 2014-01 | reverse complement strand
TACAAGCGGTCGGCGGCGCAACGGTGCTACTTGAATAGCACCCTTTTTGAGTTTCCAGTTCTTATGCAGACAATTGAAGGCAACCAACCAACAGCTGCTCAAGGCAAAAATTCGCCTTGCACCAAACGGGAGGTGTTGATGATGAGGCTTTACCGATGCCTTACAGGCTTTGCCGGTTTGATGCTGATTAGTGGGCTTCTCTTTGGTTGTGGCGGTCATCGTTCTTCCGTCACGGGGCATGGTGGGTTGGACGAACATGTGATTGTCCACCCTGTTCCTGAAAGCAGTCGTGGTTGCACCATCAGCACTAGCGATCCCACAAACTACGGTCTAACTGGGTGGAAACTGCCTTCAAGCGGATTAACTTACTTTGTCAACCCGCGTCGTGTGCCTACACCTCGGGGCTACCCGTTGCCTACAGACCAGATTGTGGCTTGCATTCGCAGTTCCTTTGCTGTTTGGACAGAAGCCAATCCTACATTGGCACTTCGCTACGGTGGGATCACCAACGCACCGGCAGGGCGGTTGGACGGCATCAACGCTATCTCCTGGCAACGGTTGCCGGCAGGAGCGCTGGCGATCACTTATGTTTGGGTGAACCGGGTAACAGGGCGTGTGGTGGAAGCGGATACCGCTTTTAACAACCTTTATCGCTGGTATGACTTTGCTATCCCAGACGGCTACACCGCTGACCTCTACTGCCCAGACCGTCCAGATGCCTACGATATCCGCAACATTGCGACCCACGAGTTTGGGCATTGGATCGGTTTGGCGGACCTTTACAACGAAGCAGACAAGGATGCGACAATGTTCGGCTACGGCGATAGGCAAGAAGTGAAAAAACGGACATTAGCAACAGGGGATCGCAATGGGGCAAACGCAGTTAGCCCTTAGTGTTTTCCCAAGAGGCACACAGCGGTGGTTCAAACCAAGCGTTTGATCATGCGAACCCAAACGCCCCAACCTTTACCCGCTTCCTCAAAGCCGAGGCGGCGATACCAATCCCTTGCCTTGAGGTTCTTTTCGCCGACCCAGAGGCTGGCGTATTCGCACCCTTGGGCGTAGGCATAGTCTAACGCTGTCAACATCAATTCTCGTCCCACGCCTTGACCTTGGTAATCCTTGCGGACAACCAGTTCGTGGATTTCAGCGGTGCGCCGTTGATACCTTCGGTCCCACCAATCCGCATGCACACTGACGAACCCAATGAGCTCCCCATTGGTTGTCTCTGCCACAAAAAAACCGTGCGGATCGCCCTCGTAAAGCCAAGTCAAGTAGTCGAAGATATCTTCCTCCGTCGTTTCTGCATATTCCTCCAACCCTTCGTAGCCGGAACGGTAGACTTCTATCAGTTGTGCTAATTCGCTACGGCGAACAGGTCGGATGGTAAAAGTCGGCTTCATTTCTGCTGCCCTCGATGGGCTCACTTCGGTCACCTCCAATGTTGCGAAAACCCGAGCACGATTTATAGCGAAGGTCCTGCGCTGCAGATGCTGTTGGTAACGCCAAAGTTAACAACAAAGGTGACTCAACCGTCGCCATCCGGACTACTCACAACCTCTTCGCAAGACGATAAAAAGCATAGCAACCAAGGCGCAACGGAGCGTTAGTGTCAATCCGCCCCTTTGGCATCTTGACGCAGACTCGCTTGAGACCCATGATTTGGAGCGAGGATAGCGCAATCGGGTGCAAACCGTTAGCCCAATTCGCTGCTCATCGGTTGTGCCGCGCAATGCTTTGGGATCAAAAGTGTCTCTGAGGTTGATGGACCGGAGACCAGATGCTCACACAATGCCACTGGGGAGCTTCTATTGCCTGCTGATCGTTAAAAGGGTAAGGAAGCCGTTATAGGTTGTTCTTGCGGTAGTCGGGAAAAACCAGTTGTGAATCAAGGAGGCAAAGAGGGATGAGTGATCGGGTGCGGGCGAAAGTTCAAAAGGTGCGGCTGCCTATGTATCGTTTCTACGAAGACCCCTTCCCTCCGCTGCAAAGAACGGGTTCGGCGCGCGTTTACCCCTACCCGATGCAAGACGATGTGACTGATGAGTTGGTGGAGCGGGAATTTACCGCTGTGTTGCTCAACAACGGGTTATTGCAAGTGACCATTTTGCCTGACTTTGGGGGACACATTCTGTCGGTGCGCGACCTGAAAAACGATCGGGAAGTGTTCTACTACAACCTGCCCCTCAAGTTTGGGTTGATTGCCCTACGAGGGGCATGGTATTCGGGAGGGTTGGAGTTCAATTTCCCTCAAGTAGGGCACACCGTTACCACTAACGACCCGCTACCATGGCACTTGACAGAACACGATGACGGGAGCGTCACCGTGTTTGTAGGCACGGTGGAGCGGCTCACCCGCATGGCATGGACTTGTGGCGTCACTTTGTGCCCTAACGATTGGCGGTTGCACACGAAAATTTGGCTGTTCAACCGCACCCCTTTTTGGCACCGCATCTACTTTTGGACCAATGTCGGTGTCCCCGCTCGCCATGACTTCCGTTTCCTACTCCCTTGCACTCAGGTGTTCTCCTGGTGGTGGGGTGAGCGAGGGATCGCAAACTTTCCCCTCCACGAAGGAACAGACTTGAGCCTTTACACCACCCACAAGCGACCGACGGATCTGTTTGCGAAAGATTTGCGGGCTGATTGGTTTGGCTGCTACTACGAGGAATTGGACTATGGCGTTTTGCATCACGCTGACCGTTTCGCTGTCCAAGGGCGCAAGTTATGGACTTGGGGCACGGCAGAGGATGGCGCCATGTGGACAAACCTGTTGAGCGATGCAGGGGAACCGTATTGCGAAATCCAAAGCGGTCGCTTCGTTCACCAAGGAGTGCACCGATTGATGCCGCCTCGCGCTGTGGAAACTTGGACGGAAGCCTGGTTCCCCGTTTGGGGGCTTGGGGGTGTCGTTCATGCCTCCAACACAGTCGCTCTCAACGCCTCTCGGGAAGGTAACTTGCTGACCCTCCGCTTGTTCCCCCTTGTCTCCATAGATGCCGCCATCATCACCATTACCCAAAGCGGCAAGGCGTTGGAACGCACTTCCACTCGGTTGGTGGCAGGTCAACCCCAAGAACTCTTCGTCACTATCAACAAAGAGGACCCAGTCACTTTTACCGTGCAACGAGGGAAGCAAGCGGAGCTGGCAGTGCGGCTGCTTGTCAGCGGCGATAAAGTGTTCGCCGATTACCAAAACGAACCAGCCCCTCACATCGGCTTGCCTGAGAGAATGTCAAGCGAGCCCAAAACCGTTACCGATTGGTTGCTCCGGGCACGGGAGCACGAAGAACGCAACGAGTTGGAGACTGCTGCTCAGTGTTACCAACAAGCACTGCACCTGGATCCAAACTGCACCGCTGCAATGAACGGTTTAGCCCAGTGGCATTTGAAGCGAGGGGAGCAGCAACAAGGGAGGGAATGGGCACAAAGGGCACTGCACATTGACCCTCAAAATCCAGATGCTCTCTGGTGGTTGGGAATCGCTTGTTGGTTGGGGGAACAGCAGCGCGATGTGCAAAAGGCTGTCTCCTCTCTGCAAGCGTTGGAACGAAGCCCTGTCTATGCTGCAGCCGCTTCCGCCCTGTTGGGAGAAATAGCGTTGTGGCAGAAGAGGTATGATGTTGCTCTTCACTATCTCGCCAAAGCTACAGAACGCAATCCGAACGATAGCAAGGCATTAGCCTTGGCGGCTTTTGCCGCTCGCAAACTGGGCGATTCGGAGCAAGCCCGACAATGGTTAAGCCGTTGCGAAAAAGTCAACCCCTTAGAACCCCTGCTTTGGAGCGAACGCCATTTCCTTTACGGGTTGGATAAGGAAACAGCTCCTTCTCCCCCTACTTCTCCTGTGCCCTGCCCCGACGAATTCCTGTGGTTGGAAATCGCTGGCGACTACGAGCAGGTTGGGGCTTGGGGCACCGTTAGCGTTTGGCTTTCTGCTGCCCGTCGTTACCTTGACAAATTGAGCCCAATGGTTGCTCTCCATTTGGCACGGGCAATGTGGCAGATGGAGAAGATTGCAGAAACTTTTGCTCTCTTGCGAGAAGCCCAGCAATCATCGCCACTTTTTGCTTTCCCTTCCCGTCACGAAGACGCCACAGCCCTTCAACTGGCGCTTCAATTGGTGCCCAACGATGCTTTGGCTCACTACCTGCTCGGCACTTTGCTGGCATCGTTAGGGCGATGGGAAGAAGGGCTGCAGCACTGGAGGCAAGCAATAAGATGGACTAACGAGACGACATTGCAAGCCCTTGCGTGGCGCAACATTGGGTTGTGGCATTGGCGAATCCGCAGCGAGTTAAGCGCTGCCCTTGAGGCTTATGACCGAGCAGTTGAGTGTTTAAAGGACGAAGGTTCTCCCCTTACCCCTTACGCTTGGCGGGTTTGGTTGGAACGAGATCATGTGTTGGCAGCCATAGGCGATCATGAGCGTCGGGTTGCCTTGTTGGAAAGCGCTCCAGAACCAGTGCGCCAAAAGCCACAAATCATTGCCCGCTTGGCAGAAGCGTTGCTTCGGGTCGGTAAACCCGAGGGCACGGTTGCCTTGTTGAGCGAAACAGTTTTTAAACCTTGGGAAGGCGAAGTGGCACTGAGGCAGTTGTGGAAAGAGGCTCACATGCAATTGGGACACCAACTACTGAGACGCAACGAATTTGCATTGGCTCGTTCTCACTTTGAAGCCGCTGCCAGCTACCCACCGAACCTGAATGTGGGCAAACCCCATTGGACTGATGACGCTGACGCCCTCTTTTGGGCGGGTTGGTGCGCCCTGAAAATGGGCGACAAAGAAGGTGCCCGCCAACTCTTAGCCCTTGCTGCTAACGAAAACCAAATGCCCAACGCCCGTTCCGCTGACTTCAAAGCGAGAGCCCTTACCTTGTTGCAAGGGCTGTAAGCACTCCCCTCAGCCAAATTGACTGCCCTTTGCGCAAGTTGGATAGTCAGGGCTTATCCCGATAGCTTTTGTCGCTGATGCGGTAGATTTTATTTTTGGTCTCCACAATTTGCCAATGCCAAAAGAGACAGGAGTCATCCAAAAGCATGTTTGTTCGCGTGATGACCCTCAATATTGCGGGACTGCAAGGGAACTGGGAACGGCGACGCCAACTGATTGCTCAGGTGCTGCGGCAAGAGCATCCTGACATTGTGGGGTTGCAGGAAGTTTGCTACTTGCCTACGATGCAAGCAGTTGGGCAAAACCAAGCCGTGGAGTTGGCGCGGATGGCAGGCTTCCCTTTTTGGCATTTTGTTCCCGCCGATCGGCGCCCCCACCGCACCATCGGTCAAGCCGTGCTCAGCCGTTACCCTATCATGGCAGTGGACTTTCTTCTCTTTCTCCGTGACCCCTCCGATCCGAAGGATACGGAAGACCGCGTCGCCATGTGGGTGCGGATTGGGATGGGGCGCTGCGTGGAAGTTTGCGTGACCCATTTGTCCTTGTCCCCAAAGGCAAGGGTTCGGAGCGTGCAACAGTTAGCCGAATGGCTGCAGCGGTTTGGTAACACCCCGAAAATCTTGATGGGGGACTTGAACGACCAACCCCAATCGCCGCCGCTGCAGTTTTTGCTTCGGGAAACCCAGCCGCCTTTTTCAGATGCGTGGCAACTGGTAAAAGAAAGCGGCGCCACTTTCCCTACCCATAACCCACGCCATCGCATTGACTACATCCTCTTTACGCCTCCCGATGCTTTTCTCGTGAAAGACATTCGCCTTGTCGGCGATGTCCACACCGCTGACGGCTTGTATCCTTCAGACCATCTCGGCATCGTCGCTACTCTGAAACTCTTGCCCTGAGAACGCCCTCAAAAGCCAACGCCCTTTGCTGTGACCGTTCAAGCTTTGGTGGTTGACTGTGAAGATACCCACAGGCATTTGGAGGCGCTTCTCCTGACTTGATCTTGCCAAAACAATCCTTCAGCTGACGAGGCTATACTTTCCATTGGCAACTTGGACAGGACAAGGAGGGAATGAAATTGGTGCCGCTGCGCTTTCCAGAAGATTTGCTTTACTCGCCAACCCATGAGTGGGTTCGGGTGGACGGCAATCGCGTCACCATCGGCATCACGGACTATGCTCAAAGCGAGTTGGGCGACATCACTTACTTGCAGTTGCCCCAGGCCGGCGACACAGTAGAAGCAGGACAACCCTTCGGCGTCATCGAGTCTGTGAAAGCTGACGAAGAACTCTTCTCCCCTGTTTCGGGAACAGTGGTTGAGGTCAATCAAGAAGCGATTGACAACCCCGAATTAATCAATGCTGACCCTTACAGCAAGGGTTGGCTGATCGTTGTAGAAGTCAGCGATGAGGAGGCATTGCGAGGCTTGATGACTGCTGAGCAGTATCGGCAAATGTTGGAGCGAGAAGGAGCGATCTAACATGCAGCACCCCAAAGGTGTGCCTTACTTGCCCAACACCGATGAGGACCGCACCGAAATGCTGCGGTTTATCGGTGCGGAAAAGATAGACGATTTGTTTGCTGACATTCCCGCTGAATTGAGGGAGAAAGCGTTGCTCAAGTTACCGCCAGCCCTTAGCGAACCTGAGTTGTTGCGCCACCTTCGTTCCTTAGCAGCCCAAAACATCCCTTTGGGCGAATTGCCTGACCCTTCCGTCACAAACGAACCCGTCCCTTGCCCTCCGTCCCTTGTCCCCTTCCTTGGCGCTGGCATTTACGATCACTACATCCCCCCTGCGGTCCAACACATCATCAGCCGCAACGAGTTCTACACTGCCTACACGCCCTACCAAGCGGAAGCCTCTCAAGGAACGCTGCAAGCGACTTTTGAGTATCAATCGCTCATCTGCGACTTGACGGGGATGGAAGTTTCCAACGCTTCCCTTTACGATGGCGCTTCTGCGTTGGCGGAAGCAGTGCTCATGGCGCACAGCATCAACGAACGCCGCAAAGTGTTATTGCCTGCTACATTGCACCCGCATTGGCAGCGAGTTGTCCGAACTTACGCCGACGGTATGAAGTTGCAGTTTGTGACCGTGCCCTATTTGCCCGACACAGGCACTCTTGACCCTGACTTTTTGCGGCGGGCATGTGATGACACTACTTGTTGTGTGGTGGTGCAGCATCCCAACTTCTTCGGCTACTTGGAGCCGGTCAGCGAAGTGGAAGCCATTGCCCACAGGGTCGGCGCTTTGTTCCTTGTCGCTTTTGACCCAATTAGCCTGGGCATTTTGAAACCGCCAGGCGAATATAACGCCGACATCGCAGTGGCGGAAGGGCAGTGCTTAGGGTTGCCACCCAGTTTTGGTGGACCCCTGTTGGGCATCTTCACTTGCAAAAAGGAGTTCATCCGCAAGATGCCCGGTCGGTTGGTCGGCGAAACGGTGGACTTAAAAGGGCAGCGAGGATTTGTGTTGACTTTGCAGGTGCGGGAGCAACACATCCGTCGCGAGCGCGCCACCAGCAACATCTGCACCAACCAAGCTCTGTGCGCTATCGCTGCCGCGGCTTACTTAGCACTGATGGGCAAACACGGTATCCGTCAAGTGGCGGAGCTGTGCGTGCAAAAGGCGCACTACCTTGCGGAGCAACTGGCGCAAATCGGTATCTCCCAGCGCTTCACTGCACCTTTCTTCAAGGAGTTCGTCATCACCCTCCCTAAAGACCCCGAAGCCCTCAACAAAGCCCTGTTAGGCAAGGGCTTCTTGGGTGGATTAGCGTTGCGCCGTTACTACCCTGACCTCACCAACGAGTGGCTGTTAGCGGTTACTGAAAAGCGCACCAAGGCGGAGATGGACGCTTTCGTTGCAACCATCCAGACTTGCTTGAACGAACAAGCGTGAAGATGAGCAAGATGAATTGGTGCCGATGAGTTGGGCAGCATGCCCTTCGTAAAGCAGCCGAAAGGGTGAGCACAAGTGTGGACAAGGGAGACCAACTCCCATAACTTGGAAGCATTAGCCCTGTCGAAGCCCGATAGTTGGTCGCGTTGACCAAAGAGCGGTTTGGGCAGCATATGGGAGCAAAGGCAGGCAGCAACGAGTAGGCAAGCCTCCTACAAAAAAGCTAATCCGCCAGCCAACACACCGGCGACAAACAACCACCAAAGCAACGCGCCACAGCAGCCGAGAACAAGTAGAAAGGTGCCGATGATACCCAAAATCATCCCTGCCATCGCCAAACCTTGTCCGCTTGGGGGTGAGAGTCCTGCGCGGATATTGCGCAACTCTGTTGCCCCCAACCACCACGCAATGGGGCACAGCGGTTGACACATCAGTAGCCCCATGATCCCCACAACCAACGCCCATATGGCTTGGCTACTGGCAGGTTCCTGCTGCATGCTTGCGTCACTCCTCGAGAGCCATCGGCTCAACCCAAGCCTGTTCGTTCCCGCTGCGTTGCCTTAGCCAACTGCTTCTCACTCCACCCGACAGGTGAAGATAGGGGGCAGGTGGAAGTAAGAGATGGACGGGTCGCTTTTGCCGAGGAAGCTTTTTGCCATCTCTACAGCGTCTCGCACAGTGGGAGCTGTTTCAACGCCCAGCCGTTCTGCCACCTTTTTGTTCCCCTTGACAAAAATCACCTTGCCAGCGTAAGCGTGCCCCAAACTACCCCAATACCACATGTAGAAGGGATGGACACCGTGATAGGCGTAATCGTGCCGATAAAGGTAGCGGTAGCGTTCGTTGAAAGCGAAGGTGGGCTCGAATTTCTCCATCTCGCGCGGGTCGCGAGTCTGCGGCATGACGGTGCGCCAAAAGTCCACATAACTGGGGTGGTGCTGCTCGTGAAAGCGTTCATAAAGCGGGTGGGTGAAAATCAGCACGCCCCCTTCCCGCAGGAGCGGTTTGCCAATGGACATCAGGTGGAACAAGTAGCCCGTTGTCAAGCAGTAAACGAGAATAGGGTTCATGATGCTGTTGACATTGTAGGGACCCAAGTAAGGTGTGCCGCATAGCACGATATCGCTTTGCCCCTTGACAGGGACTTCTTGTTGCTCTGCCAACTTCTTGAGGGTTTGGTCGTGCACGCTTTCGACTTCGCCAGCGTGGATCCCGATGACACCATAGGGCGCCTTAATGCTGTGCCAAATGCGCCGGTTCAACTCAAAAGGTGATGCAGCGCAACCAAACCGCAGCAGGTGAAACCATGCCCTTTCCCACCACTGCCACGAGCGTTCGTAACGCTGCAACATCGCAAAAGCAAGCGGGAAGGTATTGGAGTTGATCACCGTCTCAATTTGGAAGTGACGGATATGTTGCTCAATCAACCGGCCTTGCCGCAACAACACGCCGTGAAACGGGGAACGAGGTGGGTCCATGTAATACGAGGTCAAGAGCATGTGGGCATTGTGATGGTAGCGGACGGTAGCATAGTTGGTGACGCCCGTGACCAAAGATTTGTGTCCGCCGTCCATCGGCGTTAGGTTGACATTCACATAGATAACCAGGTCGCTTTCCGCAACCCGTCGGTTCAGCCAAACTTCTTCTCCTTGCTCCGTTTTGCCGAGGAAAACGACCCCATTGGGGTCTTCACCATCGTGGTTGTAGAGGCGCAACGGGTAGAAGGCTTTGAAAACCTTCTCGCCCACCTGGTGGCGCAATTCGTCAGGAGTCATCCGTCGGTGCAGCCCAATAGCAGCAATCAGGTGGATGTCATCAATGCCCTTTTCGGCACACTTTTGGAGCACTTGCTCAATGATGAGTTGGCGGATGTCAGGCTGTTGCATGGGCGGTAAGGGTAAGGAGAGGTCATCAAACACGATGGTGACCCTCATTCCCCGCCGCAGTTGGGCAGAAAGGGGGTCGGCATTCAATGGGTGCTCCAAAGCGGAGTCTATGGCTGCCTCCAAGTTGTCTATGGGCGTCAGGGGTGGTGGACCGTAAATGACGCGGGTGCCTTTCGGCAGCGGTTCCCAAAGGAAACCTTCGCCGAAGAAGAAAAGGAATGGCGCCTTCTCATCCTCCACAACCTTCACCAGTTGCTCTCGCTCTTCCAAGACCGTCACCTCTCATCCCTCCAATCGCCAGCGCAAAAGGCGAAACCCCTGCAAAAGGTCTAAAGCGAATATCGTTCCTCCGCTCCCAACGGAGCCCGAACCTTATCATCCATAGCGACCCCGTTGTTTTGCCGTGTTAGATTTTGAAGCAGCCAATGGGCGAAGAATGGGGGTTGGCAACGATGCAGCGGTTTGCAATTGGGTATGTCAAGCAAGTGTTGGTGGAAACGCCACAGATGCAGGAACTGGAAGTGGTGACAGAGGAGGGCGAAGTCGCTAAAGCCATCGGATACCCTGAGTTGGTTGGCGTGGTGCGACAAGGAGACACAGTGGTGCTCAATGTGGTTGCTGTGGAGTTGGGGCTGGGAACAGGCGGCTACCACTTCGTCGTTGCCAACCTGACAAAGCCAGAATGCGAGGCGACTCAATCAGGTCACATCATGAAACTGCGCTACACCCCTATGCAGGTGAATGTGTCCGCAGCAGAAGAGGAAGGAAGTCCCCTAAGGGATGCCATTTTGCGAACCTCGCATTTGGACGGGCTACCCGTGATTTTGTGTCCCCTCCACAGTTTTCTCGCTCCCGCTGCCGCTGGGGTGAAAATCGCAAGCCCTCGTTCTAAGGTCGTCTACATCATGACTGACAGTTCTGCCCTAATTTTGTCGTTCAGCAAACTGGTTCCGCTGCTAAAGGCAGTGGGGTTGGTGGATGTGACCATCACCTGCGGTCAAGCCTTTGGGGGCGATGTGGAATGCATCAACATCTACACAGCGCTGCTGTGCGCTAAAGCCTTGGAAGCCGATGCGGTAATCGTATCGCCTGGACCAGGGCATTTGGGAACTGCTTCGCCATTGGGTTTCTCAGGTGTGGAAATGGCGTGGGTATTGGACGCAGCAAACGATTTGGGGGGCAAGACGGTGTTCGCACCTCGCATCAGTTTTGCTGACCCACGCCCCCGCCACCGAGGGATTAGCCACCACACTATCACCGTGTTGACCCGCCTTTGCCACACCCGAACCTGTTGCGTGTTCCCGATTCTGGATGACGAAAAGCAAGACCTCATTTTGCGGGAGCAATTGCGACTTTCAGGTATCGCCGAGAAGCATGAGGTGGTTTGGGCAGAGGGGCACTGCGCTATTGAGTTGCTCAACGATTTGAACATCCCCTTGGAAAGCATGGGGAGACGCTACGAGGATGACCCTGCCCTCTTCCTCGCTCCAGCTGCCGCCTCAATTTGGGCGATGCGGTCATCCCGATAAGCGTGGCAAAGGGGTGAGATAGGTGTTGTCGGAAGAGCGCCTGCGCGGGTTGCTGAGCGGGTTCCCTGAGGTAAGCGTTGCTCTCATCGGCGATTTCTTCCTTGACAAGTATTTGGATTGCGACCGCCAACTGAGCGAGACTTCTCTGGAAACAGGTTTAGAAGCCTATCAAGTGGTGCGAGTGCGCTGTTACCCGGGAGCGGCTGGCACCGTCGCCAACAACCTGAAAGCATTGGAGGTCGGCACAGTCTACGCAGTCGGTTTCATCGGTGACGACGGTGAAGGCTACGAATTGAGACGAGGGTTAGAACGAATTGGGGTTGACACTCGTTACCTACAGTTGGTTCCCGATTTGATGACCCCTACCTACACCAAACCGATGATGCGCGAGCCGGATGGTCAGTGGCATGAACTCAACCGCTTGGACATCAAAAACCGACTTCCCCTTCCCGACAAGGTGCAAGAACGGGTTTTGGCGGATTTGGCAACCCTGCTGCCGAAAGTGCATGCAGTCATCGTCGCTGACCAAGTGCAGGAGCGCAATCACGGCGTCATCACCGATAGAGTCCGAAATGTGCTGAACGAGTGGGCTGTTTCGCATCCTGATAAGGTGTTCTATGCCGATTCTCGAGAACGCATTGGGGAGTTTCGAGGTTTCGTCATCAAGCCCAACCGATACGAAGCAGCGAAAGCGGTGCACGGAGAATGGCATGGCGAAGTGTCTTTGGAGCAAGCCGCAGCCTTTGGTCACACCTTGTTCAAGCGCAACCGCAAGCCAGTGTTCGTGACAGTAGGAGAAAACGGCATCTTGGTTTTTTGCGATGAAGGGTCTTGGCATGTCCCCGCTGTGCCAGTCACTGGCGAAATAGACATCGTGGGCGCAGGCGACAGCGTCACGGCAGGGATTGTGCCCGCTTTGTGCTTGGGGGCACACCCTGTGGAAGCTGCAATGATTGGCAATTTGGTTGCTTCCATCACCATCCAACAAATTGGGGTGACAGGAACCGCTACTCGCCAACAAGTTTTGGAACGCTTTCGTCAAACCGCTTCTGCCCTTAAAGTGCACCCCTTGAACTTCTGATGCTTCCTGCTCTACCGTGCGTCAAAGTTCTGAGAGGCGCCATTGTGAGATTAGGAGGGATAATGATGAAAAGGCGAGACCTGCTTCGCCGCATTGGGTTGGGGTTGACAGTTGTTGGCGTGGAGCCCTTGATAGGTAGCGCCCAGCGAAAAGAGCCGCCTGTTCCCATCGTCGTAGTCGCTGAGAAAGACAAACCGGCATCACTGGTTCGCAAAGCCATCAAGGCGTTAGGTGGGATGAACAAATTTGTCAAGAAGGGCAACCGGGTGCTCATCAAGCCCAACATCGCTTTTGCCCGACCGCCAGAAATCCCCGCCAACACGAACCCAGAAGTTGTTGCGGAGTTGGTGCGCCTTTGCTTTGAAGCAGGGGCACAGGAAGTTGTGGTTTTGGACTACACCCTTGACCCACCCCGAATCACTTACGAGATGAGCGGTGTCGGTCCCGCCGCTGAAGCCGCTGGTGCTCGCACAGTGTTTGTCAGCTCCCGCGATTTTGTTCCTGTTGAGGTGCCTAAAGGGAAAATCTTGAGCGCTTACGATGTCCGAGTGCTTCGGCAGGTTTTGGATGCAGATGTGGTGATCAATGTTCCCGTCGCAAAAACGCACAGTGGCGCCCGACTTACTCTGGGCATGAAAAACTTGATGGGCATCGTCCAAGATCGAGGAGCTTGGCACCGAAGCGGCGACCTGCACCAATGCATTGCGGACTTCGTCACAGCGGTCAAACCTCAATTGACCATCATTGATGCGATTCGCATCCTTGCCTCTGGTGGTCCCAAAGGACCTGGTCGCGTGGAGCAAAAGGACACTATCATCGCCAGCACGGACATTGTTGCCGCTGATGCGTATGCGACCACTTTGTTCGGTTTGACGCCTAAAGATGTGCCACACATCATCAAAGCAGAAGAGTTGGGCGTCGGCGTCGCCGATTTGAAAAAGGTGAAAGTGGTGAGGGCGTAGCTTTTTGTGTTCCTTCCCGGGTTTTGGTGAAACTTGCCTTGAACGGGTGAGCCAAGAATGGTTACCATAGAACGCCTAAGGGCGCAAGCCCCAACCTGGCGTCGTTGGTTCGCTTTGCGCAATGGGCGCAGAATTGTTCAGTTGCTCACCTTCGCTCTTTTTCTTGGGCTCTTTTTCGCCACCGTTTACCCCCTAAGATCGCCGTTGCCTCCAGATCTCTTCATGCGGCTGAGTTTGCTCAACGATTTTTCTGCGATGCTCAGCAGCCGCACGGTAATTTGGTCGTTGGTTCCTTGGGCAGCCTTTGTGCTTATTGCAACCGTTTTGTTGGGACGGGTCTTTTGCGGTTGGGTTTGTCCCTTGGGCACTTTGATTGACCTGACCGACCGCCTCTTTGAAAAGCGGGTTCGTCGCTCCCTAATGAGGGAGCGGCGATGGCGCAATGTCAAGTTCTATTTGCTCGCGTTTATCGGCGTTGCTGCCTTTCTCGGTGTGCAAATCGCTTTCCTGTTTGACCCCTTAGCTCTCCTCACCCGTGCTTTCACCTTATCGCTATTTCCGCCGTTGCAATTGGCTTACCAGTTGTTAGGTGCGAAAGTTCCAACCGTTGGAGATTGGGCAGCTACCCACTTTGGTTGGATCTTCCCTGAAGTCGCCATTCACTTTCGCATGAGCGTTGTAGCCTTGACCTTGTTGGTGCTCATTATCGCAGCCAATGCCTTAAGCCCTCGCTTTTGGTGCCGCAACCTTTGTCCATTGGGCGCTTTATTGGGTTTGCTTTCCAAAGTGCCGCTGCTGCGAAAACGAGTTTCGGAAGCGTGTGACAAGTGTCGCGTGTGCGTCAGCTTGTGCCGCATGCAAGCCATTGACAATAACACCATTCGAACCAACTCTGTTGAGTGCATCCTGTGCATGTCGTGTGTGGCGACTTGCCCGAAGAAGGCGATCCGCTACGGGTGGCATTGGGGCGACACGGCACCTGCCAAATGGGCGGATCAGTTGCCTGAGCGTCAACCGCAACTGGTGCGCCGGCGGCTCCTCTTTGCGGGCTTGGCAGGGTTGGGTTGGGCGGCTGTCGCTCGAACCAACGCAGGAGCGGAACTTTCCGTTGCGCAGCAACCCATCTCGTCTCCATTTCTGCTGCGACCGCCGGGAGCATTGCCTGAACCAGAATTTTTGAGCCGATGTGTCCGCTGCAGTCTCTGCATGAAAGTTTGCCCCACAGGTGGGTTGCAACCTGCTATCACAGAAGCAGGTTTGGAGGGCTTTTGGACACCTATTTTGGTTCCCCGCATGGGCGAATGCGTCCCTGAGTGCACCGCATGCAGTCAAGTTTGCCCTACCCAAGCCATCCAACCGTTCACCGCTGAAGAGAAAGCGTGGCTTTACCTTGGCACAGCGGTCATTAACCGCAGCCTGTGTCTCGTTTGGAATTCGCAAAAGGAGTGCCTCGTTTGCGACGAGGTGTGCACTTACCGAGCAATTGAATGGCAACTCGTCAACGGCGTCCCTCACCCGTTCGTCAACGATCAAATTTGCGTTGGGTGCGGATTGTGTGAAGCAAGGTGTCCCGTCCAACCTCATGCCGCTATCCGCGTTTACAGTTTCGGCGACAAGCGAACTTGGAGCCGAGATAAGCAGAAGCGATGGCGACAGCAAGCAAAGCGAAAGGGAGCGGAATGGCATGAGTTGCTCCACACGGAAGGGAGTGCAACGCAGTGATGAGAAAAAATTGGCTCATTTTGATCACAGGAGGGTTAGCGTCGGCAATGATCCTTGGGCTTGGCGCAACGGAGACGCCTGCCGAGAAACTAATGATCCCAACCGAAGTGATGGGTTGGCGTTGGGACGGCAAGGACAAAGTTTACGACCGCGAAACCATCTTCGCTTACATCGACGGGATGGGTGAGGTTTATCGCGCTTACAATTTCCGTCAAGTCCTCGTCCGCCGCTATGAGAAACCTGAGCAACCGTCCATTGTGGTTGATCTGTTTGACATGGGTTCGCCCGAGGATGCTTTTGGCGTGTTCACCTTCGAGCGGGACGGGGACCCTGTGTCCATCGGGCAAGGCGCTGATTATGCGGTTGGGATGCTGCGGTTTTGGAAGGGGCGTTACTTTGTTGCAATTACGGCGGAAAAAGAAACACCTGAAACGAAAGAAGCCGTTTTGGCTTTGGGCAAAGCCATCGCGGACGCCATCCACGAAGAGGGATCACTTCCTGCTTTGTTGCAAGTTTTGCCGCGCAATGGTTTGGACGAGCAGCGTATTCTGTTCTTTCGCCACTACATGATTTTAAACCGCCACTACTTCCTTGCCGATCGCGACATCTTGAACTTGAGCCCTAAGGTGGAGGGGGTGTTAGCCCCCTACAAGGTGGGTAAGGACACGCTACGGCTGTTGCTGGTTCGCTACCCCAGCGAAGAAGAGGCAGCAAAGGGTTGGGCAACTTTCAGTCGTGCCTATTTGAGGGAGGGGCGGGCAAAAGGCGTTGTCCGAACAGAAAACCGAAAGTGGACGGCAGCTCGCTTGCTTGGTCGCACCCTTTTGGTCGTCTTGGACGCACCAACGGAACGAAGCGCCCTCCAGTGGTTGCAAGAAGTGGAACAAAAGTTACTTGGTGCAGAAGGACGGCAAAAGAGGAGCAAATGAGCGGCAAAAGACTTTGTTGATGAACCCTAAGTCACGCCTGCCATTGGCGGAAGCGATAAAGCCCTGCTGATAGCTCGTCGCTGATCAACCAGTCCAAACCCAAGTTGCGGGTTTCTTGTTCCCCAAGCGTCACAACCGCTTTTACGGGCAACCGATGAACGGAGTTTCTGCGCTTTGTCAGAAGCGAAATCACAGGATTCCTGCTACAAGGATGCGTCTTGAACCAAACCCACTACCGCTATGTTCTCTTCGCCAGTTTTTAACCTCGCCGCTTACAGTTTTGGTTTTCCGTCAAGGTGTTGGACAATCACCGACGCTTCTCTCGCATTGCCATTTTTGCTGCATTGTAGCCAGCGATGCCAATAACGCCACCACCTGGATGTGCCCCTGCCCCGCAAAGGTAGAGTCCTCGAAGAGGCGTCCGATATTGTGCCCAACCAACCACTGGACGAAAGACAAAAATCTGATCGGGCGTGATGTCACCGTGAAAGATGTTGCCACCGGTCAGGACGAATTCTACTTCCATGTCCTGCGGGGAAAGCGCTTGCAGGTGGACAATGCGGGAGGAAAAGTTTGGAGCGAACTCGTCTACGACTGCCAAGACTCGATTGACAAATTCTTCTTTCCACTTCCCCCAACCACCGACAGGTTCGTAAGGGGCATATTGGACGAAAAGCGAGACAATGTGCTTGCGGTCGGGGGAGAGGGAGGCATCCAACACAGTGGGAATAGTCATCTCCACCATTGGCTGTTTGGACGGTTCTCCTTGGACATAGTCAGCGTAGGCGCGCTCCAAATACGCCAGCGATGGGCAAAGGTGGATAGTGCCTCGGTGGTGAGGACCGGGCTGCTCAGATGGAAGGCAGCGGAAGTTAGGTAACCCATCCGCCACGAGGTTTATTTTGAAAGCCGCAGCGCTCATTTTGATCCGCTCTACCTTGCGCACAAATTCCGAAGGCAACTCTTCCCGAGGCACCAGTTGTAAGAAGGTGCGTTTAGGATCCGCATTGGATAGCACGACGGGCGCGTGGATTTCGGTGCCATCAGTTAGCACAACCCCTGTGACCTGCCCATTGCGCACCAACACTTGCTGAACCTCTGAATTGGTGCGGATGACGGCTCCGTGCTGCTGGGCTGCGCTGGCAATTGCATGGCTCAAAGCTCCCATACCACCTCGCACATAGCCCCACACGCCTCGCTTGCCCGTGATGCTTCCCATGATGTGATGGAAGAGCACCAAAGCAGTTGTGGGAGCCGTTGGAGGCAAGGCTGTTCCAATTACCCCATCGGTAGCCAAAGTTACCTTCAACGGCTCGCTGTCAAACCACTCACTCAGCACATCCCAAGCGCTGGCAGTGAGCAACTGCGCAAATAAGGTTCGTTCGTCAGGTCCTAACCCCCAAATGCCCATGAGCAAAGGCAAATAATCTCGCAAGTCCAACAGCGAAAAGTTAGGAAAGCGAGGTGGGATACGGGTTAGGAGGCGATCCATCAAGGCAGCAAGGCGATCCATAGCGGCTTCGTAGCGGGCAAAGGCGTCTGCATCACGGCGGGAAAATTTGGCAATCTGCTCAGCATTAAAACGGTCATCGCTGCCCAACAACAAGTAGCCTCCATCAGGGAGAGGGGTAAACGACGAAGGATCTCGCCGAAGGATTTCAAAGCCGTGCCGAGGCAAGTCAAGGTCGCGAACAATCTGTGGGTGAAACAAGCCACAAACATACGCTAATGTGGACACCTTATAGCCGCCCCATAGGCTCTCTGTTGTTGCGCAGCCCCCGATGACTGCTCGTCGTTCCAAAACGCAAACCTTCCACCCCGCCTTAGCAAGGTAAGCGGCAGCGACCAATCCATTGTGCCCGGCACCAATCACAATTGCGTCATATCTTTCCGCCATTTTGCGTTTCCTCCTCTCCGCCATCATTCTGAGGCAAGTAGTCCCCTTCAGGAACCCTTCCCATGTAGATGTGTTATAATTTGCGAGCGATGGGTGGAGGGATGCCCGAGCGGCCAAAGGGGCCAGGCTGTAAACCTGGTGGGCGCCGGCCCTTCGGAGGTTCGAATCCTCCTCCCTCCACCAGTCCCCTATCTGCTTCTCTTCGCAACCCGATCCTCCCCTCGTTCTCGCCAAGCATTTGGGTATGATGGGGTCAGGGAACCGGCTCGCAATGGTTCAGAGGGATGGGAGGGGGAAAGTGATTGGGTAGAAGGCATGTAGCTATGATGGTGGGAACAAGTTGTTGCAGGAGGTGGCAAATGGGACAGCGATAAGTCGCAATTACGATGCGAACGGGAACACGACAGCGAAGAAGATAATGGCAACCCCAAGTTGTCAAGCCCTGTTGGCTCAGAAGCCAAGCTCCATTGTGGCTTGTTTGAGGATTTCGGCGCTGTGTCGAAGGGCTGCCCGTTCCGCATCGTCCAGCATTAGAGGCAAAGTGGCAACGATGCCATCCCGACCGACGACGCGATGCAGGGAGAGCGCCACCTTGGGCACTCCTTCCACTTCCTCGTTCAGGATGGACACAGTTAGCACTGCCCGTTCGTCGTGAGCGATAGCGCGGACAATGCGTGCTAATCCTACACTGATCCCAAAGTAAGTAGCGCCTTTGCCCTCAATGATGCGGTAGGCTGCCCGTCGCACGCCTTCGTCTATTTGCTGCCGCACCACTTCAGTGAGGAGGCGTCCAATCTGTTCAGCAAAGGTGAACAGGCTGGTTCCACCCACCCGCGCTTCCGACCAAACCAACACTTCGGAATCTCCATGTTCGCCCAAGACATAAGCGTGCACTGATTGAGGGGAAACACCCAAATACTCGCCTAACAAGGTGCGGAAGCGGGCTGTGTCTAAAATGGTGCCTGAACCAATGACGCGTTGAGGTGGCAGACCTGAAAGTTCTGTCGCCACCTGTGTCATCACATCCACAGGATTGGTAGCGATGAGCAACAGGGCATCGGGAGAGTGCCTCACCACTTTGGGCACTACATCGCCAAACACTTGCGCGTTGCGCTCTAACAATTGCAGGCGTGTTTCACCCGGTCGCTGAGCAGCTCCTGCTGCGATGATCACCACAGTTGTATCTTTCAAGTCAGCGTAATCACCTGCTATCACCCGTGCGGGGTGAGCAAAGGGGGTTGCGTGCAGGATATCTTGCGCATGGGCATCAGCCAAATTTTGGTTCAAGTCCACCAGTATCACTTCGCTGGCAACGCCTTGGAGAACCAAGGCGTAAGCCGCCGTGCTGCCCACAAAGCCGCAGCCGACAATGCCTACCTTCATGCAACATCCCTCCTCGAGGATAAGATAAGGCCCCATTTACCGTTCCTCATTCCGAACGGCTTGGAGGGCGAATTCTGGGCGAGCCGATTTTTCTTTTTCGGCTCACTCCCGATCAACGGTGAAGGGTTTGAACGCTTTGTGGAAAGTGCTTTTCCTTTCGGCAATTTGGCGAGGGCAAATGTTTGCTATCGCCGCTCAAACCGCTTGTCCAACTCTGACTTGGTGAGGACGATGAGGATGGGTTGACCGTGAGGGCAAAGGGCTGGGTTATCCAAAGCGAGCAAGTCGTCCAATAGTTGCTCCATCTCCTCCATCGTCAAGGGATCACCTGCCTTGACCGCTGCTTTGCAGGCGATGGTGGAGATCAGGTCATGGAAAAGTTGGTCTTTGGAGGGCACTTCCCCTGTAGTCAGTTCATCCAAAAGGTCACGCAGAAGCTGCTCGTAATCCCGATGTGCCAACAAAGCGGGTACAGAACGCACGAGAAAGGTAAAGCGCCCAAAGGGCTCCAGCTCAAAGCCTGCCCGTTTGAGAACGCTCAGGTTCGCCTCAACAAAAGCGGCTTGGGCTTGCCCTAAAGTCAAAGCGAAGGGCACAACCAGTCCTTGCCGAAGCACTTCCCCATTTTCCATCCGCCGCACCAGCTGCTCAAACAGCACTCGTTCGTGAGCGCGATGCTGCGAAACGATGAACAAATCCCCGTTTTCGTCCTCTGCAAGAATGTAAGTTGCTGCTAACTGCTTCAGTGGAGTCAAGCGCTTGGGGCGGGGAAGAAGGGACGGGGTTGGTTTGATAGGTGGCGAAACAACAGGGGTTGGCGTTGCAGGTGTTGTTGATGATCCAGATATCGTTGATGGCTCGGTCGTCGGCGCCGCTAAAGTTTCGTCATCCTGTCGTCCAAAACGCAGCCGAAGCAGGGTGCGAAAGTCAGCAGCATCTTCCAAAGAAGGTTTTGTTGGCGCATGGGTCGGTGGGTGTAAGTCAAATTTTGCTTCAGCGGGAGTTTGAGGCAGTGATGGAAGGTTGACAAAAACAGCGGGCATGCTTTGCCCTGCCACTAAGGCTTGACGCAAGGCGCGCACCACTATGCTCTGAACTTCTGCCTCTTTGCGAAAGCGCACCTCTGTCTTGGCGGGGTGGACATTTACATCTACCAGATCAGGTGGCAATTCCAAAAACAGCACCACAACAGGTTGCCGCCCTTCGGGCAGAAAGCCGTGATAGGCGTGGCTCACCGCTGCTGCCAAGGTTCTGTTGCGCACAAACCG
>VAPR01000671.1_pt1 | contig 20495 bp, 18 predicted proteins | sample 3380701 | NCBI WGS metagenome assembly VAPR01 (sample SAMN11536904, study PRJNA540576) | hot springs metagenome | isolation source: hot spring wet sediment | place: Spain: Lobios | collected 2014-01 | reverse complement strand
AGTCGCCGCTCGGTAAGAGTTGACGACACGGTACCCGACGACTTCGACGTGGCGACGAGGGTGGTATCCACCGGGGCGAAAGTAGTTACGGAGCACTCCGTGTACTCTCCTCAGTCGCTTTCTTCGGACGCCACCGGCGGTCCGGGAATAGCCACAGCATAGGTTGTCGATGCAGCGCACCTATTCGGCGGCGGCGAGACGAAGGCGCATCGTCGTCTCCGTCTCGCTTGCCGTCTTAGCACTTTTTTCGAGGGGAACCCCAGGGCGAGTCGCGCACGCTGCGAGTAATTCGAGGGCGGTGGTCATTGTAGATACGGGACATTCGGTCCATATCGAAGTGATTTCCTTCAGCTCTGCAACGATCAGCGGGCTGGAGGCACTGCGGTTGGCAGGCGCCTCTCCTGAAACTGTGGGATACAGCGGCCAGGGCATCGCGGTCTGCAAACTTTACGGCGTGGGCCACGAGGCGACGCGCGACGAATGTCTCGGGACCCCGTCGGACCCGAGGTACTGGGCTTATTTCAGGGCGCCACCCGGCGCGAGGTCGTTTACGTATTCCCAGGTTGGGGCGGGTAGCTCGGTAGTCGGTGACGGATATGTCGAAGGATGGAGGTTCGGAACCGGCGCCCCTCCGCCCTTTCACTCGTTCTGCGAGATAGCCGGGTGCTCCGAAGGCGCCGGCTCGACTGCCGACAGCGATTCGGCGTCGGTTCCGGCTGGAATGGGCGCATCGCAGCAGGCCGGCGGCTCAGGTGGCGCTCCTGCAGACTCATCGGGCGCAGGTGACCAGGGTCCGTCTGGGACCGGAAGCGAAGCCGGGTCCGACGCTGGCTTTGCCGATGCGACGGCTATGGAGAACGGTTCATTGACACCGGGTATTTATCCGGCGCTAACTGAAGGGGCCGTGCCGGGCGGCGCTATGGCCGTCGCAGAGCAATCGAGTGAGGAAGAGCCGACAGGTGACCGAATGGGGCTCGGCGCGGTAGGCTCGGCGGTGGCTCTGGTAATTGCCATCGCGGCAATCGCAGCAGCCGGCGTCATAGCCCGAAGACGGCGTTTACCACCCGATTGACCCTACGTTCACCTCGCTTTTTGCCGTAAAAATCGCCCGCAAAACCGCATTAGCATCATCCCGGTTCTGCCGAGTATGCTTGGGATAGTTACAGGGCTGTGGAATGCTTGTCTTAGGGCGGGCGGGCAATTGAGTCATGACTGATCAAGAGTCGCCGAATCACGTAGTAGGGCGACACTCATTACTGATTGTCGGAATTTCTCGTCTGGCGATTCGCTTGGGGATCTCCGAGGACGAGGCGTCCAAAATCGTTCGGAGCAGAGATTTTCCGGTCGCGATTCGGCTGCGAATCGGTGGCGAGGAGCACGATACGTGGTATTGGCCTCAAGTTCGGGCGTGGGCCCGAGCGAAGAGAATGACGCTTCCAGAGGACGAAGGCTAAAAGCCGATTCCCCGGCATCGATCGAAGTCGCCGGTCTTGTAAAAGAATTCAAAGGCAAGCGGGTTCTCGACTCGATCTCTTTCCGGGTAGATTCGGGTGAAAGCGTAGCTCTTTTGGGCCCTAACGGCGCCGGCAAGACTACCACCCTTCTTATCGTGCTGGGTGTGGTCACACCCGACGACGGGGTGGTAATGCTGAGGGGATATCCCATGCCGGCCGGAAGACGGAAGGCTCTGGAGCGAACGGGCTTCGCCGCAGGATACCTATCCCTGCCCGATTTGATGAGGGTTCGTGAGGCGCTCCTAGTATTTGCCGATTTTTACGGCGTCCCGGAACCGCGGAAAAAAGTCGACGAGGTAATAGATCTTTTTCGGATCCGGCATCTCGAGCGCGCTCTCAACGGAACGCTTTCGGCAGGCCAGCGGACGATCGTGAACCTTGCAAAAGCCGTACTTTGTTCACCTGAGGTGCTGATCCTGGACGAGCCCACTGCTTCTTTAGATCCCGACGTGGCGAGGAGGACCCGGCGTATCCTCTGCGACCTTCGCCGTGAACTGGGATGTACGACATTGGTCACCTCTCACAACATGCGAGAGGTAGAAGAGCTCGCCGACAGAGTCATCTTCTTGCATCGAGGGCGGATCGTAGCCGACGGAACTCCGTCATCGGTGGCTGAGGCTTTAGGTGCGGAGAATCTCGAGGATGCCTTCGTGGAGCTGGCAGAGGTAGGCGCCGGAGGCGATATGGAGAGCTCGCCACTTGCTAACTGAAGGACTGCGTGATGAGGTCTAAGACTCTGCAACGCATACGGGGTTCGTTCATGCGTCAGTTCTACGTAACGATCCACTCTCCGTTTCGAAACTTCGAGATGTTCTTCTGGCCGCTCGTCGACGTTGTGCTGTGGGGGTTTCTTACCGTTTACCTGAGGGATCTTTCCAGCGATCTGGCGGTAACCGCCTCGTTTCTCCTGGGGGGAATGCTTTTGTGGGACATCATGTTTCGGGGAAAGCTCGCCATCGGGATATCGATACTCGAGGAGTCCTGGAGTCGAAACGTTCTGAATGTCCTCGCTACGCCGCTGAGCTCCAGCGAGTACCTGGCCGGCGCCACTTTGTTCGGATTCGCCAAGGTCGGGGTCGGCTGGACGCTTATCGCGGCTGTGGCATGGGGGGCATATTCTTTCAACGTGACCTCTATAGGAGTCGGCCTTCTGCCTTTCATCGCGAGCTTGCTCCTCACCGCATTGGTATTGGGGTTTATGACGATCGTGCTGATCCTCCGGCTCGGCAAGGGCGCGGAGGTCCTGGCATGGGGGCTGGCGTTCATATTCATGCCGCTCTCGGCTGTTTTCTTTCCGGTTTCGGTCCTGCCTTCGCCTCTTCAGGCTGCTGCCCGTCTCTGGCCTGCCTCCTATGTGTTCGAGGGAATGCGGGAAGTCCTGGCGGGGGGGCGGCTTCGCATGGACTGGCTGGCGGCGTCATTTGCACTCAACTTCGTGTATCTGGCCGTGATGTTATGGGTAGCGAAACGTAGCCTGGACGCATTCGCTCGCAAAGGTTATGTCACCCGATATCTCTGAGGTCCGCGAGTGAAGTACAAAGCCGGAATTGTGGCCGCGGTCGTTCTGCTGGCGATCGCCGCGGGGATGGCGCTTGCGCTTTTGGTGTCGGAAAATAGCGCCGAAAAATCTGTCGAGTCGAGGGGAAAAGGCGCCGCAGCGTCACCGTCTTGGGAAGCAGGCCGGCTCCTCACGGATGCGCCGACCCCGACGCCTATTCTGGCGACCGTTCCGCCCAACCCCTCGACCCCGCCGCCTTTTACGGCCGAAGGCCCGCCTGCTGAGTGGCTCGACGGAAAGTACCGGGTTTTGTTCACTATGACGGCGGACTCCTGTGGAGAACATATTCCTCCTCAAGAACACGACTTGCTGGTCGGCAGGTCCGGGCCGAACGTCAGAATCGAGGACACCTTCACCGGCTGGATTCTTGAAGGGCCGGGCGGCGCCGACGGATCCTTCAGGGTCGAGGTTTCGACTCCCCTTGTGCCGGGCAGCCAGAGAATGTCCCGACAAGTGATGGTGGGCAAGGCCGAGTCCGGTCGCATATCCGGCGACTACTTCGCGTACCCGGCTATTCGCGACTGCGCGGTGCAGATGCGCTTCGAAGGCTCCAAAATCTCCTAGTACCCGCGAGCCGAGCTACTACGCCTGCTCGATCAAGTCGGGAAGGATGAACTCGAATTCGATCGGATCGCCCCGGTAACCGAGTCCGATCGCCGGTTGGGGAAAGACGACTGTGGCAAAGTCGATCGGATCGCTCCCGGCGCAGGATAGTCGACCCTTCTGCATCTGTCCGTTTCCGATAAGCACGGCTACGGGGCTTTCCGCAAAGATCGTGTACGGTGTGGACGTGGGCGTTGGCGATGGAGTGGGAGACTGACCGGTCGTCGTCGGACTCGGACCGGTAGTGGGGCTCGACGTAGGAGAACTCTGACATGAAGGCCGCAGATCCGAATGCGAGCCGTGGTAGTCGAACCGAATCTCCAGGGTCGCGTCGATGGCTGCATTCTTCAGGACCAACGACTTGTCGGTCCTGGAGACGACTTCCCATCCATCCGGCACATTCACTGCATATTTGCCAAAGACGAGCCTCTTCTCTCCGGTTCCGGTTGTTTGCGAACCGGGCGTCGATGGACCGGGCCGGGCGTTTTCTGCCTCACCGCTGCCTTGCGAGGGCGCCCTTCCCGGGCTCAGAACGTATCTGCCGATCAATATCGCGCCCACCGCAAATACTCCAACCGCAACGGCGACGAGGGCTATGACACCGGCAGGCGGGCGTCCTCCAGTGGCTTTGGCGCGCGAGGTAGCCGTCTTCGGTACGGCATGCGAAAAACCCGTCCGGTAGGCTTCTGCGGTTGCCTGCGTCTCTTCCGGGAAAGCCTCGCTCGGCGTTTCGACCGATGTGGGGGGAGAAGACCCGGTACCGCTACCGTACGTCGCGATGCGGGGATCCAGGGGAGGCCGGTCGGATTTTCTGACATCTCCTCTTCGTGTGGTGCTCCTGTATGGCGCGCCGCGTGTTTCCCGCTGCGAGAAACGTTCGGTTTGGTTTTTGTCTCGATCCGACATGCTTCGATCCTCTGTCGATCCCGGTAAGTATGGTAGCCCCCTAATTGGGAGACGAAGAGCGGTCGGCTTTGTCTAGTCTTTCGGTGGACCTGTCGAGGAAGTCCGGTAGACGAGAAGGATTCTCGAGCCTCGAGGGTGCGTAGCTCAGCGGGAGAGCGCTGCCTTCACACGGCAGAGGCCGCTGGTTCGATCCCAGCCGCACCCACTTGCAGCTCCCAGGCCCATATGCTGTGGCCTGCTGCGGCTGCCTTATGCGCCGGGAGTCGGTGAGGCCGACGGTGTCGGGTAGGCCGGTCTCTTGGGCGGAGAAAAGTAGGCCCAAAGCCCGACGGCCGCTCCTGCCGCACCGAAGAAGAAAACCTCCAGTCCTGTAAGTAGCTCTCTTGGATCTACTCCGCCGAGCGCCCAGCCGAGCACGACTAATGCGACGCCCGCGATGAGTCCCAGGACTCCGAGGCCGATCACAGGGCCGACGCGCTTTTTTCCCCGTCGCATCGGAACGATGAGGGCCTCGGCATATGCGAAGACGGCCAGGAGTATCAACGAGGCTGCCATCGTGGGTATGGCAAAGAGGTTCTTGTTCGCCGGCTTCATTTGCACGGAGTAGCCCGGATTCAGTCTGCCCCCCTCATTAGGCGAGGCTGAAGTCGCTTCCTCCACTTTGAAATGGACCGTGGTCTTGCCGGCGACGAGGTACTTGAATTGTCTGCCTTCGAAAACGAATACGTTTACGTCTCCGTCTTTGACGCTTAGTTGTGACCGTACCGGTACTGTAATGCCGCCGGGCAGGGAGACAGACGCAAGGAGTTTCGATGCCTGCGGAATCTCTCTTGGTGCTCCTGGAGGCATCTTCATGCGAACGTCGACCGGTCTGTCGAAATCTACCGTCACGGGTTCGTTCGTTACAGGCGTTCCCTGAATAGAAACAGACAGGCCCTCGGGTCCTGAAGGCGCAGGCGCCGACTTCGATGGCCCCAAGAAAGCAAGAAGTATCGCGAGAGCCATCAACACCAGGGCCCCTGCAATCGAAGCCGATGCAAGGGTTTTGTTTTCGGGCGCCTCCACCGCGGGGGCGACTACGGGTTGGCCGCCCCCTGAGACCTGAGGCGCCGGGGTCCCGGCGGGCGTCGCAAGAGCAGGCAACCCGCTCTCCGAGATCAGCTTTTCTCCAGCGGGCGAGACTTTAGGAACTATTCCCTCGAGCGAGACACTCGTCCTCTCGGTGGCGGCGATTATAGGCCCGCCTCCTATGACCTGAACCGAACACCGGCTGAGCCATCCGGTCCCAAAGCTCGAGGTGGCAGCCTCGGCAAGCGCGACGCCGAAATCTTCTGCCGTCTGATAGCGCTCTTCTTTCTTGGTGGAAAGGCCGTACATCACGACCCGGGCGATCGCTTCCGGAACCTCCGGCGCTACCTTCTGGAGTGGCTCGGGCGATTCGTGGACGTGTCTGTACATGACCATCAATGGATCCCCATCGTCGGGGAAAGGAAGGCGGCCCGAAAGGAGTTCGTACAAGACCACTGCCGTAGCGTAAACATCCGTGTATGGACCCAGTTCACCGCCTGTGGCCTGTTCGGGCGCTATGTACGCAGGTGAACCGAGGACCTCACCAGCCCTCGTTCCCATTGTCGATGCCGCTCCCAACACCTTGGCGATTCCGAAGTCGGTAACTTTCAAAATTCCGGATCCGGAGAACATAAGGTTCTCCGGCTTTATGTCTCTGTGAAGCACTCCGTGTCGGTGTGCGAAGTGAAGCGCTGCGGAGGTGGCGAGAGCGATAGCGACAGAGTCTGCGTAATCGAATCCCTCGGAGTTGAAGCGGCTCCACACGGTACCTCCCGGGAGGTACTCCATGATCACCAGGCAGACGCCTTCTTTTTCGATGTAGTCGTATATGGGAACGATGTGGGGGTGATCGAGGGACGCGAGGAGACGGGCTTCGTTTACGAACCGGCGCCTCACGTCGGGTCTGGCTGAAAACTCCAAAGGGAGCTGTTTTACGGCTACCTCACGTCCGAGCTGTCGATGCCGGGCTTTGAGAACGACCCCCCACGATCCGCGTCCGATCTCTCCTTCTACGTCATATGCGGCAAGTGCTTCGATCAGATCGGGGCTCGGCGGCGCCGTCATTCTGAATCTCTCTCAGTCTGCTGAGTTGCCTCACCGGTAGAGGATACCGGACGCACTTTCTTGGTCGGGATAGACGTTCGTGCGCCGGGGATGGTAGGAGTAACGGGCGCCGATACGGTGGGAGCAGCCTGACCGGCGCTTGCGGAGCCTTGGTCCCCGGAAGCCTCGGGGTACGTAGCAGAGGTCTGGGGGAGCTGAGACGTCGGCGCCGATCCGGGAAATGCTTGCTGCATTACCTGGGTGGCGCCCGCCATCTCGGCTTGGAGAGCCGGTTCTCGTTGAGGCGTGGGAGACAAGTACCCCCCGATGGTGAAAACGATAGCCGGAATGACCACTACGGGTATCCAGTTCTCTGCATCCGGGACCATTACCGCGGTCGCCGCGAGCACGAAAACCAACGAGAAACCGACTCCTATTCCGACGGTCGTAAATCGCAACGCCCTGGAGAAGCGGTTACGGGGCAAGCGTTGCCTCAGCAGTGCCGCCAGGAGCGCTCCCAGAGAGAATACGGTCACCGCCACCAGAAAGACGCCGGTGAGCCCGTAGATGCTTTTGAGGCTTCCCTTGATGTCGAGTACGACTGCCCACCGCCTGAGTGGTGTTTGACCCTGTCCGTGTACCGTAACCGAGGCGGGGACGAGCCCGGTCGCCTGATCTCTGAGGCACGCCGGCTCGATTTCGAACTCTCTCTCGACGGTTTGCCCACCGGGAACCATGACCGGTGAGAGTACATCGCATCGGAAGACGGGAATTCCGATGACTTTTCCTTCGAATCGCAACCCCGTCAACTCGTGCGGCGCCTCTCCTTTGTTGCGAATGAGAAGCTTGAATTTGGTCGGTTCATCCGCGCGGACCTTTACAGGCGTTTCCTCGCCGGCCACTAGCTTGGTGCCCGAGAGTTCGACCTCGATGTCCAGCGCAGCTTCTGGCGAGAGCTGGGCCGAGGCGCTGCCCGCTGTGGCTATCGAAAGAACCAGGACACAGGCAAGAGTCGACATCTCCATCAAAAAACGGCATGTCGCTCTCGTAGATACCCTCGACAAATCTTCTCCTTGTACGGTTCGCTAATTTTCCCCAGCGCCGTGAGGTGCTCGCCGCGTCGGCTCTATAAAATCTCGGACCCCATGGACCTCTTCATAAATTCGGTGCATAATTCAACAGCCAGGCACAGCACCTACGATAGCGGAGGCGCGACACATGATGGAGGAAGGGGCCGTGACCAACGAGACGATTGTAAGTATTTTTCACGATCAGGTTGCGCGACTAGGAGATCGAGCAGCTCTAAAACGCCGTAGAGAGGGCGGACTCTGGGAATCGATTAGCTGGAACGAGTACAAGACGGCCGTCAAAGAGTTCGGTCTCGGCCTCGTTTCGATGGGCTTCGAGCCCGGCCAGGTCACCTCCATCTTCTCGAACAATAGACCGGAGTGGCACGTCGCGGATCTGGCGTGCATGGCTATGGGCGGCGTCACGGTGCCGATCTATCAGACCTCCGCCCCGGATCAGATTGCTTACATTCTCAACCATTCAGAAGCGCGATATATCGTCTGCGAGAACCCTGATTTTGCAAGGAAAATCCTGGATCTGCGGGAGAAGCTGGAATTTCTCCAAAGAGTCGTTCTCATGGAGGGTTCCCTCGACGACGACTTCGTTACCACATTCGACGAAGTCCGCAAATTAGGAAGAGAGCTCGACTCACAGGAGCCGAAGCTGTACGAGGAGAGAACCTCGGCAGTCTCCCCCGACGACCTTGCGACGCTCGTGTATACATCGGGCACGACTGGAATGCCCAAGGGCGTCGAGCTTACCCACCAGAACATCGCCTGGACGGTCAGATCGCTCCAGAAAGTGGTGAAGGCCAACGAATACGACAGGTCGCTGTCGTTCCTTCCTCTAAGTCACATTCTCGAGCGTCTGGTAAGTCACTTCAGTCAGATCGCGAATGGAACCACAACATGGTTCGCGGAATCGATCGACACTTTGGTGCGTGACCTTCAGGACTGCCAGCCGACGCTCATGGTCGCGGTTCCCAGGGTTTGGGAGAAGGCTTACAATCGCATCAAGGAAGGCATCGAGGAATCGACCGGCCTCAAGCACACCCTGGCGACTTCCGCTATCGAGCTGGGGCTCAAAGCCGTCGAGGCCGAGCAGGCCGGCAAGTCCCTGGGTATCTGGGACTCGATCAGGCTCGCCGTATTCGACAAGCTTGTTTTTTCCAAGATCAGGTCACAATTGGGGATGAACTCGGTGCGCTTGGCTTTTTCCGGAGCGGCGCCTCTCAACACCGAGGTTTGCAAGTTCTTCCATGCAATCGGCATTCGAATCGCCGAAGGCTACGGCCAAACCGAAGACACCGGTCCAACCAGTGTGAATCCGCCCGAGAAGATAAAGATCGGTACCGTAGGTCCGCCCATTCCGGGCGTTGCGGTCAAGATAGCCGAAGACGGCGAGATCCTGGTGAAGGGGCCGAACGTTTTCCGGGGGTATTACAAGAATCCGGAGGCAACGGCAGAAACACTGGTAGACGGCTGGCTTCACTCAGGGGATGTCGGGCAACAAGACGACGACGGATACCTGACGATCACCGATCGCAAAAAGGACCTCATCATTACTGCCGGAGGCAAAAACGTAGCGCCACAGGAACTCGAGTCACGTCTTCAGCTCGCACCGCTCATCGATCAGGCAGTGGTCATAGGTGACAGGCGTAAGTTCTTATCCGCGCTCATCACTCTCGACTCCGAAGCGGTCGAGAAGTGGGCTTCGGAGAAGGGAAAGTCGGGCTCCCTTGCAGAATTGATCGAGGACGAAGATCTAATTGCCGAGGTCCAGAAAATCGTCGACGAGGTCAACTCGCACTTCTCTAGCGCCGAGTCGATCAAGAAATTCAAGTTGCTGGACAAGCCGTTCACCATCGACGGAGGAGAGATCACACCGACCCTCAAGGTTCGGCGTAGGAACATCGTCGAGAAGTACGCAAGTGTGATCGAAGAGATCTACGCTGAGTGAAGTAAAGCCCGGATCTTTTGTCAGGGCTTCGGGCCGGGAGCAGACCCGTCCGGCGGCCAGGAGGGCTGGCCTTCCTCTATCGGAACGTCGGCGGTTTTGATCATGTACGCCACCAGCGTCCAGGCGCCGGCGATGGCGGCTGCCTCCACCGCTTGGATTTCTCCACCGAGCGAGTCCACCAGTCGTCGCCAAAGCTCCTCGGAGACCGCCTCGCCGCCCGCAAGAGCATCGGTCAGTTCGAGAACAGCGCGGTCCGACTGATCGAAGCCCGGATGTCGCTCCCAGGCCTTGACCCCTGCGATGTCGTCGTCTGAAAGCCCTATCGCTTTCGAAAATCCGTAGTGCTGAACCCATTCGTACTCGCATCGATTCAGCCACGCGACCCGAAGAATGATCAGCTCTCGTAAGCGGGGACCGAGCTGGGTTGCTGCCATCAAAAGAGAGGTCGGTTGAGTGAAGACCTTGGTAAGCAGTTCAGAGTTGGCGAAAGTTTTCGAGATATTGAGCTTGGATATAACAGAAGGAACGCCGGCGCTTTCTAGTGCCCGGCGTGCGGCTTCTTCAGAGACCATCGGTAGCCTCAGAACAGCGGAGGATGTTCTGGAGGTGTCGGCGCCTTCTGTCATTGCGACCGGGATTCGAGAAAACCGCACACGAGGTCTGCGACTGCTGCCGGATCCTCGAGTGCGGGAAGATGGCCCAATCCCTCGAGTATTTCCAGCCTTGCATTGGGGATTCCGTCCCGGAAGGCCCGGGCGTGGGCGATCGGCACGATCCCGTCTTTTTTGCCGTGCAGTATCAGGGTCGGCGCGGTGATCTTCGATAGACGTCCTATGAGCTTCGGGTCGTGCATATAAGGCGACCATCCTATGGCAGCTGTCGTTTCCATGGCTCGGAAGAAGTGCAGTATCACCGAGTCCGAGTCGGTGTTGCCTTCTAGAGCGGGAAGTACGTGTTCCAGAATGTTGCCGCCATTTGGGAAGACAAGCGGCATCAGCTTGACGGGGTCGGTGCCGAATAGTTCGGATACGGGCGCGCCCTCGACGTAGAGCCCTACCGAGTCGATGAGAACCAGAGAACTTACCCGATCGGGGAACCAAACGGCGAGTTCGGCGGCGAGCCATCCCCCGAGCGACTGACCGATCACTGCGGGTCCCCCAAGATCGAGGAAGTCGAACAAAAGGCGGTAAAAGAAGACAGCGTCTTCGATTTTGTGCCAATCCCGGCACGCATCGGAGCTCCCGAAACCCGGCATTTCCGGCGCGAGCACCGAGAATCCGTTTTCTACCAGCTTTTTGAGAAAGGGCAGCGCACCGAGCTCGCCAAAGCCGGAGTGCAAATACACGACCAGGGGCCCTTCGCCTTCGCGATAGATGCGAATCGAGATGCCGTCTATGCTCACTCGTTCCATCGGTTCATCCTTCCGGCCACGCAGGACCCTCGGGAAATTCCTTTTGGATCACCGGCATCACTTCAGAGGCAAAAAGCTCGAGATTCGAGACCGTTAGTTCGTGGGGGAGTGTCCCGAGCTGAAAAAGTCCGAGCAGTTGACCGGCGCCGAGTTGCTCCAGGGCCGTGGCGAGTTTGTCTATCACGGTCTGCGGAGAACCCACCACGGCATACATTCCGGCTTCCACTGCTTCCCACGATCTAACCGAGAGCATGAAACTCGACAGGGCCTTCCTGATTCGCATAGCGGACTGGACGCTTGTATAGCCGGGCGGATTTATCTGAACACCGTCGAGTAACTTGTGAGCAAAGTACCAGAAGTGTTCCTCGAATTCTTCGCGGGCGCGCTTGTCGGTTTCGGCGACATAGATAGGCACCAACCAACCCAGCGATGCAGGATCGGGCTTGCGATCTCGTTCGAGCCAGATCTTTCGAAACAGCGCGTAATTCTTCTGAAAGACGTCTATGTGGAAAAACGGGATTCCGGTATAGGAATATCCGCGATCCGCCACCAGCTCCATGGTCTCTACGGACCCGATTCCTGGTATCCAGATAGGTGGGTGCGGCTTCTGGAGCGGTTTAGGCCATGGATTCACGTAGCGAAGCTTGTAGAACTCGCCGATGAACTCGAAGGGTCCCGGCTTTGTCCATGCCGCTACGACGAGGTCCAAAGCTTCGTTGAAGCGGCGTCTGGCCTCGGCGGGGTTGATGCCGAAGCTGTAATACTCGGGTCCCCCTCCTACCACCATTCCTGCGATAAGCCGCCCTCCGCTGAGGACGTCGAGGATGGCGTACTCTTCGGCTACGCGGGTCGGGGGGTTGTACAGGGGAAGAGCGTTGCCGACGACTGCAATTTTGGCCTTCGAGGTTCGCCGGGCCAAAGCGGCGGCGAAAAGATTAGGGCTCGGCATCAAGCCATAGGCATTTTGATGATGTTCGTTAACGACTATCCCGTCGAATCCGAGGCGCTCCGCCAGCTCGAGTTCATCGAGGTAGCGGTTGTACAGCTCGTGACCGCGGTGGGGATCGTAGAACTCGTTGGGACAAGTGATCCAGGCGGGCCCGGTATAGTCATCCGGCAGATGAGGCCAGGGCATCAAGTGAAAGGAGAAAAACTTCATGCCAACGCTCCGCGGTAGGGCGATCGGGTCCGATAGTTATATTACCGGACGGTAACTTTTTAGTCAATGGGCCGCTGGAGCAATTGCGGCATGCAGGGGAGGGGGCTCTTCGGACTCTCCTCCCATCTTCTGGAGAATGCGTTCGGCGTCTTCGAGCGGGACTACTTCGCGAGGGATGTCGTCGAATGCGAATTTCTTAGATGCTAATAGTTCCAGAGCTTCTTTATAAGAACTCGAATCGACACCCAAAGCGCCCAGAATCGAGAGTTCTTTGTAGATCACCATGTCGGGAACGAAGCCCGGTGTCTCGGTCGATCCTTTGGTTCCCGCGAGCACAATGCGCCCCCCGGGTGCTGCCAGCGCTACAGCCTGCGCTAAAGCAGCAGGCGCCTTGGCCGTTACATCCACCACAACGTTGGCCAAACCGCCGGATTTTTTCTTGAGGATTCTCACGGGATCCTCCCGCTCGACATCGACTACGGCGTCCGCCCCGAATCGTTCGGCGACTTCCAGCCGGGGGGCGTCTTTGGCGCCTTTGCCCGTTACCATGACGAAGCCTGCTCCTGCGCTCTTGCTGGCTGCGAGGGCGGATATGCCTCTGATTCCCGGGCCGAGAATGACTACTGTCTCGCCCTCTTCGAGCTTTGGGACTTTTACACCCCAGCGAATGCCGGCGCCCAAGGGATTGAAAAGCGTTGCGACCACTGAGTCGAGCCCGTCTGGAATCGTGTGCAGGACAGAGTCGGGTGTCAAATAGACGTAGCGCGCATAGCCACCCCAGAGAGAGGGAGGCTTTTTAGTCGAGATAAAGCCGTATGTATCGGCAAGGCCGTGTTTGGCACAGCTTCTGTAGTCGCCTGCGTCGCAAGCTTTACACGATCGGCACGATTGAAAGATGTCGACGGCAACCCGCATTCCTTCCGTTACACCCAGCCGATCGGCAGCGTCGGGCGAAATCTCCCGAACGATCCCCACAATCTCGTGGCCCGGGATGAATGGATACGCTCCCGGCAGAGCGCCCGTGTATTGCTCGTGATCCGTTCCGCACAGTCCGCATGCTTCGACCTCGAGCAGCCCACCTTCGGCCGGAAGCTCGACGCTTATTTCTTCGAGCTGGAGACGCCGCGGGCCGTATAGGACTTGAGCTTTAGATTCGATTTTCATGGGATCTCTCAGCGGACGGTGTCAGTAGATACTACAGATTCCTGTTCAGTGGTGCATCGAGTCGCCCGATTGGTATTGGCGAAAGGTAACCGCTCTTAGAGTGGCTGGGACGCCCTCTAAGATGGGTCGTAAAGGCAGTTATCGGAAAGCTGGGGATGTTAGCCCAAGCCAGAGTCGATCTTTACAACCAACCCACGGGCTTGAACCTATTTGCAGGCGGTCTAACGGTCTTGCTTTTTGCCCTCGCAGCGGTCGGTCTTTTCGGTTATCTGCGGAACTTACGCGGTGGACGCAATAGCGCTGCAGGCCAATACTTTTTCTTTCTCGTCTACGGGGGCGTAGCTTTTCAACTGGTCCATATGCTCGAGCACACGCTGCAGTTCGGTTTCTGGATACGGAAGCCGTACTCATTTCCGTGGCTGACTCCTTGGGCGCTGGCGGCTCAGAAGGGCCTCACGAATTTCTTCGATCCTCAATCCCGGGTCCAATCGGGCGGCGAGATCCTGCATCTTTTGGGCAATTTGATTTTTCTGTTTCCACTGGTCGCTATCGTCGATGCCCTAAAGCGAGCGGGTACCGCTAAGAGAGAACGCCGATTTGCGGTCCTGGCTTTCTGGTCGGAAGCCGTACATTCTGCAGAGCATGTCGTGCTTACCTCCACGTGGTACCTCTTCGGGGTGCCGAGAGGTTTCAGTACGTTTTTCGGTTATGCATACCAGATGCAAGCTCCGTGGGCGTCCGGCGTTCGCATCATCTGGCACTTCTTGCTGAATCTGGTACCCACGGTCTGCCTGTTCGGCGCCCTGGCAGAGCTGAGACGCGCCGGTCTACTCAGCGAGAACGGATTCGCGAAAGCTTTTAGTTCGCCGCGAAAGCTTGCCGTCGAAACCGGAGAATGACAAAGCGACGCTTTGCTTACCGGACGCATCGTTCACTGCGGTGAACTTGCTCGCTGCAGAAGGCATTCGGACTCGCTGAGGATTATTCTTTTGCGGGCGGGTACGGCGGTGAGTTCCTGGCTGCATCCGCTTACCGGCCAGTGGACAACGACTCGCTCGACGGATGTCGCCGGACCGAGTCCGAAGTGAACGCCGGGCCCGTTTTGACCGAGGAAGCTAGAGCCTCCGATGACCTGGGTGGTCAGCCACTTTGCGGCGCCCTCTGGTTTCACTCTTATCGTCGCCCCAATTCCGGCGGTGTTCCCACCTCCTGAGCCGGGACCTGAGCCCCGAATCTCGAAGTCGATCCAATTGGAAGCATCATTCGAGCCGCGATTGTGAAAAAGCTTTGGCCGGTCGGAGTTCTGGACGATGAGTACGTCTTGAAAACCATCGTTGTCGTAGTCGAACACCAAAAGCCCTTTGCCTCGCCGGACCCTGTCGAACCCGCCCTTTGCAGACATGTCGTCGAAGACTCTACCGTTACGGTTCTTCCACAAAAACGAAGGATCGTCGTAGAAGTTGTCTGCCCTGAAGTCCGGATAGGGATAGAACTGCCCGGCTGTTTGGACAAGATCGAGAAGCCCGTCATTGTCGTAATCGAAGAACGAAGCTCCCCATCCCCATCGTCCGTTTCTCACACCGGCTTCGTCCGTCGTGTCGGTAAAGGTCCTGTCGCCGTTGTTGCGAAACATTCGGTTTCCACTGATTCCCCAATGCGCGCATATCTCCTCCTCGTTGTGAGCGACTTCGCACTGGGATGACTGAAAAATCGAACTCACGAAAATGTCCGTTAGCCCGTCGCCGTCGTAGTCTCCGAGGGCGAGGCCCATTCCGTTTTCTTCGGTGCCGATCCCGGAGGGTTTTGTTCCCTCAGTAAAGGTGCCGTTCCCGTTGTTCCAATAAAGCTTGGTCGACTCGAAATCACCGATCAGAAGAAGATCCTGGAAGCCGTCGGCGTCGAGGTCGGCGAAGGCCGGGGTCCACCAGAACTTCCCCGTAAGAAGCCCTCCGATCTTTTCGGGCACGACGCCTGCCGCAACCGATGCGTCCTCGAAGTATCCCGGCGCTTCCCGTCCTCTGTTTCGCAAAAGCTTCGAGTCGTTGGGCGCGTTGGGAAACGTCAGGTCGAATCTCCATTCGCCCACATAGAGATCTATATATCCGTCCCTGTCATAGTCGCCGGCGGCGATTCCGTAGCCGTACACGCTCGGTTCGGATCTTTCCTCCGCGAATCCTCGCTCCAGACCTTCCTCTCTGAATCCACCCTTGCAATCGCCCATGAAAAGCAAGTTCCGTCGGGAGTAGATAACCGTCATTGCCAGATCCAAACACGAGTCTCCGTCTACGTCCACGAAGGCGAGCCCGTTGCTTCGCTTGGCGTCTTCGATATCGAGACCCGAGCCTGCAGTTACGTCGATGAACCGTTCGCCTCTTTCGTTTTTGTAGAGAATAGGTGTCTCGTTGACCCTGCTGACTGCCAGGTCGACGAAACCGTCGTTATCGAAGTCGCCCGCTGCGGCGCCTCCGCTCATGTACAAGGGACCGCATGGGGGCGGATCGAAGCATTCGTAGGGGCGAAACTGCGTGTACTCCAGCCCCATCCGGCTTGCGACTTCGTCGAAAAGTTCGGGTGGCGCCTCCGGTTTTCCAGAGCAGGCGCTGGTGACGAAGGCCAGGGTGACGAATACGACGAGCCATCGTCTTACCCTGCGGCTATCGGGCGTCGTCCTCATTTCGCTCTCGGTCGCAGTCGGTTCCTACCAGCCACGCTAAAACCCAATTTTCTTATCTCGGCGTCGGAAAGCTCAGGTGAGTGCAGAATACCCTAGCTGCACTCTCTCGATGATTCGAGGGAGCGAACCAAATCTGAAAAGGCGTCGAGTTCGGAGAACAGTCGGAGAACAAAACCGTGGCGAAGTTCATCGTCTCGGGCTTCGAGCCTCGAGAGGCAGTGGGCAGAAGAAGCACCGAGGAGGCCGTTCGAGACTTATATCCCGAGGTGGCCGATAAAGCCGTCGCGGCGTGCGTCGACGGCGTAATGGTCGATCTTTCCGCCGATGTCGGTGACGCCGAGGAAATTCGAATAATCACGATCCAGGACCCCGAGGCGCTCGGCATTCTCCGCCACTCAGCGGCCCACGTGCTCGCCAATGCCGTGCTCAGTTTGTACCCGGGCGCCAAATTCGCTATCGGCCCCGCTACAGAGGACGGCTTTTATTACGACTTCGACGTCGAACGGCCCTTCAACGAGGAAGATCTCGACGCGATCGCAGCCAGAATGACCGAAATTGTCGAAGCCGATCGCCCGTTCGTTCGCAAAGAACTGTCGAAGCAAACCGCTTTGGAGATCTTCTCGGATCAGCCTTACAAAATCGAGGTCATCGAATCGGTCGACGAATCAGAAGGCGCGTCCGAAGCGGCGGTTAGCGTCTACGAAAATCCGCCGGACTTTGTCGATCTCTGCAGAGGACCCCATGTGCCTTCGACCCGATTCGTGCGCCATTTCAAATTGCTCCGGGTAGCAGGGGCTTACTGGCGGGGGGACGCCCGAAACAGGCAACTTCAGCGCATCTACGGAACCTGCTGGCCTACTCGAGAACAGCTCGAAGCTCATCTTCATCAGCTAGAAGAAGCCGCTAAACGAGATCACAGACGGCTCGGCGCCGAACTCGACCTGTTCTCTTTTCCGGAAGAACTCGGAAGCGGACTCGCCGTCTGGCACCCCAAGGGAGCCGCGGTGCGCAAGATCATGGAGGATTATTCACGACGCGAACACGAGGCTGCCGGGTATCAGATAGTCTTTACGCCGCACGTCGCGCGCTCGGTGCTGTGGGAAACGAGCGGACATCTCGACTTCTACGCCAACCTGATGTTTCCGCCTATGGAGCTCGAAGGCGGCAGATATTACGTCAAACCGATGAACTGTCCTTTCCACGTCATGATCTACAAGAGCCGAACCCGGTCTTACAGAGAATTCCCTCTCAGGTTTTACGAGCTGGGTACGGTGTATCGACTGGAGCCCTCGGGCGTGGTCCACGGACTCCTTCGGGCGCGTGGCTTTACCCAGGACGACTCTCACATTTTCTGCACCCACGAGCAACTCGATGCAGAGATCGTTTCGCTTATCGAGTTCATGACAAGAGTGATCGGAAGGTTCGGCTTCGAGGAATTCTCCGCGAGTCTTTCTACCAGACCCCCAGATAAGTCGGTCGGGTCGGACGAAATTTGGGAGCGAGCCACTTCCGCCCTGGAATCCGGGTTAAAAGCGACCGGGATGCCGTTCGAAGTCGACGAAGGGGGCGGGGCATTCTACGGACCAAAGATCGACATACACGTCGCGGATGCGATCGGCAGGCGCTGGCAGCTTTCCACCATCCAGTTGGATTTCAACCTCCCTGAACTGTTCGATCTCGAGTACATGGGAGACGACAACCGCCGGCACCGTCCGATCATGATTCATCGTGCGATGTACGGATCGATCGAGCGATTTTTCGGAATTCTCGTCGAACACTATGCGGGCGCTTTTCCCACCTGGCTGGCGCCCGTGCAACTGAGGATCCTGCCGGTTGCCGATCGTCACGCAGAGTATGCGGCGAGAATCGAAATGGAAGCCCGACGCAGAGGGCTGCGCTGCGAAGTGGATAATTCGAGGGAGACGCTTGCCAACAAGATTCGCAGGAGTCAGATGGAAAAAGTTCCGTATGTCGCAGTGGTGGGCGACGACGACGTAAGCGGGAACACCGCGGGGCTGAGGACACGCGATGGAACCGACAGGCGGGGCATCCCTGTCGAGGAAATTCTTCGGCGAATCGAATCCGAAGATGAGGAGAAACGGTAGATGGATCGCCTCTGGGCCATCTGGAGGATGGCCTACATCGACCAAGCGGTATCGTCCGGCGGCGCTCCGCAGGCATGCATCTTTTGCGAACTGCCCGAAATCGCCGAGCCCAAGGAGTCGATGGTCGTCGCCCGTCGTCGATACGCTTTTGCGGTATTGAACATCTTCCCTTACAACACCGGCCATACCATGGTCGCCCCCTTTCGACATTGCGGATCTCTCGAGGAACTGGATAAAGAGGAGCTGATCGATCTCTTCGAGTTGACGCGAGACGTCGTTGCGGCGCTTCGCAAGGCGTATACGCCGGATGGGTTCAATGTAGGTATGAACCTCGGCCGGGTAGCAGGGGCGGGCTTCCCCGACCACCTTCACGTCCATGTGGTGCCCCGGTGGTCCGGCGACACCAATTTCATGCCGGTAATCGCCGAGACGAAAGTGCTGCCCGAGGATCTGGAGACGACTTTCAAGAAAGTGACGGCCGCCCTGGAATCGGGAGCAGAAGGGACGGCGTGAGCGAACCCGGCGATTCCAAAGACAAAGCAATAGAGGAAGAAGCCCTTCCCGAAGATCTCCTACCGGAGGCCTCCTCGGAGGAGTACGAATTTCCCGATGTTCGCAGACGCGCTTACGGCGGAGTGTTGGTTTTGCTTGCGTCGTGCGCCGGTCTCGTCTCGACGCTATTCGTCGACGACGCCTACATCAACGGCGGGCTCGTAGCAGCAGCTCTGCTCGGCTGCGCGGCGGGCGTATACGTACTCGCTTCTTCCTGGCGGCTCAGGGTTTCAGAAAAGGACGCTATCTTGAAAGCAGCCGCTGCCTTGTCGTTTCCTTTAGGTCCTGCTTCGATAAGCATCGGATGGAGGGGATTGCTTTCCAGACCGTACTGGAGAGTCCTGGCTTACTCGCCTGAGGAACCGGTGCCACAGAGGCGCGGGTATGTGGCAATAGATGCGGTTTCCGGAGAGGTGATCGACCGAATCGACGAGCCGAATCCGGAGTCCGACTGGCTCGAAGAGCAACATCGAGGTCAGGATAAGGCGTCCGAGCCGTAGAACACTATCGCCGTTTCGGGCGAGGATGACCTCCGATCTTTTGCTCGCCGCCGAGGCCGTCAATTTTATGCAACGCGATCAGCAGCTCTTCGAGCATCTCCGACAGCTCGGTGAGGCGCGATTTACCCATTTCGGCTTCGAGCTGCAAGAGAGCTTTGCGCAGTTGAGGCATCTGGTCGTCGATCAGGCGGCGGCCTTGTGAAGTCAGGGAAATAGTCAGAGCGCGGCGATCGTTAGGATCGGCTTCTTTTCTGACCAGACCTTTGCGCTCCAGGCTGGATATCACCTGGCTCATTCCGCCCGGGGTAACCAGAAATGACGTGGCAAGGTCGCCGGGGCGAGAAGGGCCTTGCAGAGCCAGCTCTATCAATACCCATCCAGACGCCACGCCGAGTCCGGCGGCGGCCCATCGCCTGGTCTCTATGTGCTGAATCAATATAGCGATGGTTCGGACCAGCGCCACGGCTTCGAGCGAACGCGCCGGAAGCCCGAGGCGCTGGGCGACGGATCTGAAGTCCCGAAGGGAACCTACCAGCCAAGCTTTGGGATCGACGGGCTTCAGCATGAATACGACCTCTCGATTCTGATAACGATGCGCGATGGCGGCGCGGTCCCGAAAAAAGGTGGGCCGTCCCGACCCGGACCGCGCGCCGACCCTTGCGATTGACGCCACTGTTCGTTTGGCGATAGTTTAGCTCTAAATTATGTTCTTCGACAGGAGATGCTAATGCTTGGAAAGATCGCGAGATTTTGCGTTTCACGGCGTCTGATCGTCATCGGAATTTGGCTTTTGTTAGCTATCGGAGCGGTATTGCTCTCATCGTCGCTGGGATCTCGCTACGCGAACGAATTTCGTCTGCCCAAATCTGAATCGCAAGAGGTCTTCGAGATCCTGAAGTCCGAGTTTCCGGATTTCAAGGGTCAGTCGGTCCAGGTTGTCTTCAAAGCGGACGCCGGCGTGCTCGATCCTGCGTCGCGCGCTGAGATCGAAGCTTTATTCTCCAGGCTGAGCGAGCTCCCTCACGTGGCGGCAGTCCGCTCTCCATATCAAGGCGGCGGGGGAATCTCGTCCGACCAAAAAGTGGGTTTCGGCAGCGTCGAGCTCGATGAAGAGGCGGTGAAGATACCGCGGGAGGACATCGCCGCCATTAGAGACACCATAATCGGCGCCTCGAGGCCGGGGCTGCAGGTCGAAGCCGGGGGAATGGCC
>VAPR01000668.1_pt1 | contig 20632 bp, 18 predicted proteins | sample 3380701 | NCBI WGS metagenome assembly VAPR01 (sample SAMN11536904, study PRJNA540576) | hot springs metagenome | isolation source: hot spring wet sediment | place: Spain: Lobios | collected 2014-01 | reverse complement strand
CGCCTCTCTCTTGCGTTCGGCCGGATCTTCGGAGAATTCATGCTTAGAGGCGGAGGCAACCTCAGCTTTTTGGGGTCGGCTGAAGACTGAGGCGAAGATGCCCGGTTTTCCGTTGCGGTCCGAGACGGCTTTCAATGCCTTTTCTACGATCGCCTCGACGGCGACGCTGGCGGCGAGGGCTGCCCGGACCGAGCGATCGGCGAAGCTCCGACCGAACTTTGCCTCCAGCCTGGCCAGGGCGGCGGCATCCAGGTAATCGCGCTGGCGCCGGTAACACAGGTGCAGCGCCGAGCGAAGCAACAACAAGTCGCTCCTGGCGCGGGCCAGCGTATCGATATCTTCCGGGCCGAGCAGCTCCTGGGGGTCGACGCCCAGAATTCGTAGCGACCATTCGAGAGTGGAAATATCTCGCAGTCCTCCCGATCCGAGTTTTAGATCCATCTGGAGGTACCCTGCTTTGTGTTGGAGCCCGTCGAACTCCCCGAGCGCCGCGCTCCTTTTTCGGCGCCTCTCGATGAGATCGTCGATCATCCGACTCGATCGCTTCTTCATGAACGACGAAAAGCGGGCTTTTAGCTCCTCGAAGGGCTCGGGCGAGCCCGATACGAGTCGCGCATCTAAATAGCTGACGGCTACATCCGGTTCTGCGGCTGCTACGCTCGTCGACTCTTTGGGCGTGCGTACCGAATGTCCGACTTTTATGCCCGAATCCCAAAGGGGGTAGAAAATCGCCGAAGAGATTTCATTGATCCCCTTCAATCCCGGCATGTAGCAGATCGTCACGTCGATGTCGGAATATGGGCAGACATCGCGGCGCCCGTAGCCTCCGGTGGCTACCAGCGAAATCGGCGGAGTTTCGGGATAGCCGTTCGCAGGCTCGGTAGGTTCGAGACCTAATGCCAGAGCGAATATCTCGGCGACGCACCTGTCGGTTGCATCCGAAAGGATGCGACACAGGGCTATGCCGGCGTGCTCGCCCGAAGTCGTATCGCTCGAAGTCTGATCCGGCCCTGCATCGAAGCGGGGGGATTCTTCGGGGAAAGCGAGCCGGCCCAAGAACTTCTCGGCCAGATCCAATCTGGCGCGTTGAATTCTTAGGCCGGCTTCGTGAGCTCTTTGAGTCCGGCTGGCGCCGGACCGCCGCTCGCTAGAGCGCGTCGCTGCCCCGCTCCCCCGTCCGGATGCGGATGACTTCTTCCAGTGGAATGACGAAGATCTTTCCGTCGCCGATCTCCCCGGTCCTCGTGGCGCCAACTATCGCATCGATTACACGATCTACCATGTCGTCGGCGACGGCGATCTCGAGGCGCAATTTCGGCAAAAACTCGACCTTGTACTCTGCGCCCCGGTATACCTCGGTCTGTCCTCTCTGTCGACCGAAGCCACGCGCTTCGCTAACCGTCATTCCCTGAACGCCCGCTTCCTGAAGACTCGCCTTTACGTCGTCCAGCTTGTGGGGCTTTATGACCGCGATGATCTGCTTCATATTGCCTCCGGTGTCATGAACTCCTTCGTAAGGCTATCCACTGCAATCTGCCTCACTGCATCACGTACGCCTGCTCGCTGTGCTCAGCCAGATCGAGCCCGACGGTCTCGGACTCTTCGTCGACTCTCAGTCCAACGAGCGCTTTGACGATCAAGGCGATGATCGCGGTGAGCACGCCGCTGTAGATGAGGGTGGCGGCAACTCCGATTGCCTGAATTCCGAGTTGCTTGACATTGCCTTGAATGAGCCCTTTTCCGAGCGGGTTCACGTAATCGAGAGCCAGCACGCCCGTCAAGAGCGCACCGGTGATGCCGCCGACCATGTGTACGGCCACCACGTCCAGCGAGTCGTCGTATCCGAGTTTGAACTTCAGGCTGACGGCTAGATAGCAGATGACGCCTGCAACGAATCCGACGACTATCGCGCCTGCTTCGTTCACGAAACCCGCTGCGGGGGTGATCGCAACCAGTCCCGCCACCGCACCGGAAGCGGCGCCCAGGGTGGTCGGATGCTTGTCTTTTATCCATTCAGAAACGACCCATCCGAGCGCTCCAATGGCCGCGCCTATCTGAGTGTTGATGAATGCCTGGGCAGCCAATCCGGATGCTGCAACCGCCGACCCGGCGTTGAATCCGAACCAGCCGAACCAAAGAATCCCTGTGCCCAGCAATGTCAATGGCAAGCTATGGGGTCGGAGATCGGGAGACTCGGGCCATCCCCGCCTCTTTCCCAAAAGCAGCGCCAGGACGAGGGCGCCGATTCCCGCGTTGATGTGCACCACGGTTCCGCCTGCGAAATCGAGTGCGCCGGCTTTGAAAAGCCATCCCTCAGGAGACCATACCCAGTGGGCAACAGGGGCATAGACGAGGATCGACCAAAGGCCGATTATTAGAACGAAAGCTTTGAATTTGAGTCTTTCCGCAAAGGCGCCGGTCATGAGAGCCGGGGTGATGATGGCGAACATGAGCTGATACGCCAGGTACGCCAGCTCGGGAATCTTAGGGACGCTTTCGCCCCACATATCGGCCCACGGCTGACTTATGGCTTGACCTACACCTCTTCCTAAGTAGTAGGTCAGCTTCCCTACGAACGCGTTGCCCCCCGGGCCGAAGGCGATGGCAAAGCCGATCAGAACCCAGGTAAACGTCACGATCGTGATCGTGAAGAAGTTCTGCATGAGCATTCCGAGTACGTTTTTCTGGCGTACCATGCCGCCGTAGAAGAAGGCGAGGCCCGGTGTCATGAAAAGCACCAAGGCCGCGCAGAGAAGCATGAAGCCGGTGTCCGCTGCTGAAATCTCGATAGCTTCCGCAGGCATCTATCCTCCCGTCCTTCGGTACCATGCTTTGCCTGAGCGGCGTAGCGCGCGTGCCGAGTACGGAGAAACACTAAGGCGGCTCTGTTTCGCTTATGTTTCGGAAAGGCGAATGATTTGTTTCGAAATAGCGGGTTCCGAACACCCCGAAGACCTAGCTGCCGGGAATGAATTGCTCATTGTGGCGAGCCAGGCTGTACGATCGGTGGAAGTCGGCGAGGCTAACGGAGCTCGCCCGGATCGATAGGAGAAAGCAAAGAATGCCCCGAGGTACGGTGAAGTTCTTCAATTCAGAGAAGGGCTTCGGATTCATCACACGTGAAGATGGCAACGACATCTTCGTCCACTTCTCCAATATCCAGGGTGAGGGATACCGCACCCTGACGGAGGGTCAGAAAGTAGAGTTCGAGATCGGTCCGGGCCGAAAGGGAGACGAAGCCCGCAACGTGCGGGTCATCGACTGACTTCGAATTCGCGGAATTCAAATTCCTTCGAGCGGCGCGCCCAGCGCGTGGAAGCCGCCGTCTACGTGGATGATCTCACCCGTGATGGCCCTTGCCAGATCGGAGAAGAGAAAGACGCAGGTATCCGCGACCGGCGAGGGGTCTTTTTCGTTCCATCCCAGAGGCGCCTGGCTCTCCCAGAGATGACCGAAACGATCGAAGCCGGGGATGCCCTTGGCTGCCATCGTCCTGAGCGGACCTGCCGAGACGAGGTTCACCCGTATATTCTGAGGGCCCAGATCTCGCGCTAGATAACGCGCTGCCGACTCCAGGGCGGCTTTAGCGACTCCCATCCAGTCGTATATCGGCCATGCGACCGATGCATCGAAGTCGAGCGCGACGATGCTCGATCCCTCGCCGAGTACGGGTCGCAGCCCCCGCGCGATCGAGACCAACGAAAATGAGCTGATTCGCAGCGCCGTCGCCACATCCTCCCACGGCGAGGTCAGAAATCCGCCCCCCAGGCAGGACTGCGGCGCGAATCCGATCGCGTGGAGCACTCCATCGAGGGATTCTCCGCGTTCTTGCAGCACCCTTGCGATTTCGACGGGATGATCGTCGTTGGTCGCGTCCAGTTCGAAAATCTCAGGAGGCGTCTCTAGCGGGAGACGTCTGGAGGATCTCTCGGTAAGAGACATCGTGCGGCCGAATCCTGTCAAGTACACTCTGGCGCCGTGCTCGATTGCAGATTTGGCTACGTAAAATGCGATCGAGTCGTCGGTAAGGACACCCGTAATGAGCAAAGTTTTTCCCTCTAACAGCACGGCGCCTCCTTCGGTCCCTCACGACCGGGTTTTGGTCGATCATCCATGGTCACACATCGCGCGCTTCCCGGTCGTTGGACTCTTTTTTAGCCGATTCGATATCGCGCGCTTCTGCGAGGAGCACCGAGAGTCTTTTGAAAAAAGCGGCTCTGGTTAGCACCTCGTCGAATTTGGCATTCTGAGCTGCGGCGATTCCTTCTTTATCTTGATGCGAGATAAAGCCGATGACTCTTGCGGGGCGAACGGCAGACTTTTGCTTCAAAATTTCGGGAACGCGAATTCCATCCAGCTCTTTGTCGGTAAGGTCGACGAAAATTGTCGTTTCCGCCCCGAGTTCGATGTTTTCCAATTCGTCGAGACTCGATACGAAGGTGACCGAAGATCCTACGGCCTTCGCCATTCCCTGAATTCGGGACCTGTCGAGAAGATCTTTCACCAGGCCAACGACGGCTGCCATCTATCGAAACCCTCTAGTCTCCGCCGACATCGACATGTCGAGTTTTCTCATCGGTCCCCAATATTGGGTGATCATACCGTCGAGAGACTACCCGATTCGGGGCAGGGGGGTCTCGGTCGGGCTAGGCGCGGGTGAAGAGCCTAAGGCGCCACCCAAAATCTCTTCATCCGTCGGCGGCGACGGTTCGGGTGCCGGGGTTCTCTCGGTTGGTTCGGTTACTTTCGGCTGCTGTATTCCCCATCCTGCCTGAGACGGGGTCCAGGGCGACTGCGGTGGCGCCGAGTTCGGGCAATTGAAAGCCTGCTGGGACATGGCGTAATAAACAGCGGACGAGGGTCCGGATGCTACGTCGTAGATTCCGTAGTATCTGCCGCTAGGTCCTACAGCTTGCAATAGCACCGGTGCGGAAGGATCGGGCCCTCCGCAAACCCTCACAGCTACAACTCCGGGTCGCGATGGCGTAACGCCAGGTTCCCATACGACTTCCGGCGCCTTCTTCGCCAGGGTCTCGATGTCGTCGGTGTAACTACCTGTTTGGACGTAGATGAGCTTCTCTGCGATCAAAGCGTTGCGGAGATCATTCTGTGCGGAAAGATCGGGTCCCGCTGATACCAGTGGGCCCGGAGTGGTTTGGGGAACGGGAATGGGGACCAGTCCGCCGATCGGCTTTGGCTGAACCTGTGGGGAAGGGGAAGGAAGGGGTTCGAGTACGATGTATTCCTTCGGAGGGCTCAAGATGTACATCAGGCTCGCGCCCAGCAGCAAGCCCGCAAGGAGCGAAACAGCGGGCCAGACGATCCGGGACAAGGAGGATTCTTTGGGGGGCCTTATTACAAAACCCGCACCTCTGGGAACCGCAGGCGCCTGCGGTGTAGTGGCAGAGTCGACTGGTTGATAGTAGGGCGCAGGCTCTGCCGGGCTGCTTGTGTCCGACGAAGTCGGAATCGGCTCGCCGGCAACGACTCTTTCCTCTGCAGGATGCTCGGTCTGCTCAGGGGTGAAGGAGGCTGGTACAGGCTGCTCTTCCGGCGATACCGGCTGGGACTCCTCGACTTCTTTATGTGCCTCGTTTAAAACTTCCTCGCCGGATTCCTCTCGCTCTATGCTGCGACCTCCCTTTCGCCTCTTCTTTTTCGGCGGCTTTCTGAGAGGCGATCGGAGAGGATTCTCGATTCTCCAAAAGTCATCCGGATTCTCGCCACCGGCCAGAAGCCACCCACAGTTGGGGCAGAAGGTCGCACCGATATGCTGTTCGAACCCGCAGCGTGGACAATTCATACGGTATGAGATACCCATCCTTGCCGACGACGGGTTCGAGCGGGGATCTAAGGATCAGCTCCGCAATAGATCCCCGCTCGGACTCCCCGGACGAAAAAACTTTCTGCGCCAGCCTACACTGAAGAAGTGCTTGTTCTGCTAGAGAATGAAGAAACTCCTCTTCCTCAGCGCAGACCGACCCACCCTGCCATCCTCACGGTGAGGGTGACCGGGTCGAGTGGGACGACTCCTTCCGGCGGGCATGGCGTGTCGGGTGATCCTTCGGCCAGGCATGCCGCCAGTACGGTGTTGGGCGCCGTAGCCTCGCCCTTCACGATACCGATCATCAGCCGCCCGTCGCGCAGACCGAAGCGAAGCTTGAAGGTACCACCCGTAGCCGACTGACTGATCGGTGACTCGACGTACGGTCCGGTCACCACGGGCTGGCCGCAGGATGATCCATCCGACACCAACGAAGCTCTCACCAGGGCGTTCAGGGTGAGCGATGCGGTGCCTTTGAAAATGTCGGCAGTCGCCGTACTTTGCTTGGACGGATCCAAGCGAATTTGAATAGGCGAGGTCCTGAGTACCGGACAAGTTGTAGCGTCGAGAACGATCGGGTCTACAGTGAGGTTCGCTCTGGTAAAGGCGATCGTCACTTTCCCGGTGAGCAAGCTGATCACAGCGTCGCCGTCTACGTATCCTCTCAGCTTCAGCGTCTTTGTCTCGGTTGTAAGGGGATTCCCCTGCAACGTCAACGGCGGCACCACGACCTGGTTGGCGCCGAAGGCATCGTCGAGAGTGATTCGGACCGGAATCGGCTTCGGCGATCGCTGACTGTGTGTCGCCTCGGCTTTTGTTGGGGAAAGCGCGACAGCTCCAAGCGCGATCGTCGCTATCGTGAGCGCTGCCAGAAAGCGCGTGCGGTGCAGTTTCGCTATCGGGCGCATCTTGGTTCCTCCCGTCTCGGACCCGTCACCTAGGACGGGCTTCTCCCCTTCCGCCGGGCAGCAACCAGGCGTATACCTGTCGCGTGCTCGGCTCAGCTACCGACGGGTTCCCGCAAGCGCATTCCCGTAGCCGGCGCCAAAGCGCAAAGGAACGCTACACGAGGACGATTGCGCTGTCAACAGCTACGCTCGGTCGCTTTGTGAAGCAGGCCTGAAGAGCGGAATCGAAATCTCGTCGGAGAGCTTTTCGAAAACCACTTCGACTTTCATTCCGACCCGCACTTCTTCGGGGTCGCAACCGACCAGGTTGGTCATCAGTCTGACCCCTTCCTCGATTTCCACCAGAGCGACTATATAAGGAACTTCATTTGCCATCCCGGGATGCGCCGGGCGCCAGATGACCGAGAAGCTGTAGACGACTCCGGTTCCCGGGAGTTCCTCCCATTCGAGAGAATCGCTTTTGCACCTCGGACAGAGGTTTCTCGGATAAAAAACGAGTCTTTTGCACGCAGAACAGCGCTGCATCGCAAGGACACCTCGAGCTGCGGCTTCCCAGAAGGGACGGGTTATGGGATCTGGTACGGGAACGAGCCGGGCAGCCGCCGGCATGAACTTCTGATCCGAGGTAGTCACGCGATCCTCGCTTCTTAGAGCTCCGTCGACAGCACCGCGGTGGCCGTCGAGGACAAGACCCCTCCGCAACCGTGCGCCAGAGCGGTGACGGCGTCGGGAACCTGCCTCTCACCACACTCCCGGCGCAACTGCCTCACTGCTTCGATCAGAAGAAAGATGCCGAACATCCCCGGATGGCAGTACGAGAGGCCTCCTCCAGAAGTGTTGGTGGGAAGCGATCCGCCCGGGCCGAGCTTCCCGTCCTCCACGAACGGGCCACCTTCGCCTTTGGCGCAAAATCCCAGGTCTTCGAGCGCCAGAAGAACGGTGATGGTGAAGGAGTCGTATATTTCCAGTACGTCGATATCCGCAGGGCCGAGTCCTGCCATCTCGAACGCTCGTCGTCCCGAAACCGACCCGGATGTGGTTGTCAAGTCGGGCATTTGAGAGATCATCGAATGATCGTGGGATTCTCCCCACCCAAGGACGTACACCGGCCGCTTTTTGCAATCCCGCGCTCGCTGTGCGCTGGTGACGACCAATGCACCGCCGCCGTCGGTTACGAGGCAGCAATCCAATCTGTGCAGAGGGCTGGCGATGAGTGGAGAGGCCAGTACGTCTTCGATGGTAATTGGATCTCTGTACCAGGCTTTGGGATTCATCGAAGCCCACCGGCGGGTGTCGACGGCGATTTGCGCTAACTGTTCGGGCTTCGTTCCGTACTGGGCCATGTGACGTTGCGCAGCCAAAGCGTAAGCGCCGAGGGGCATGGGGAGCCCATAAGGAGCTTCGAATTGACCTTGCAGTGTCTGTGCTAGCTGTCCGGTTAGGAGCCCGGCGGGCTGGAGCCGTCTGCTCCGTTCGCTTCTTTGGCGGCTCGCGTAGCTGATGAGAGCGACGTCGCAAGCGCCGGAAGCGATGGCCAGGAGTGCGTGACCGAGGTGGGCTTCGAAGCTGGCGCCGCCGATGTTCGTCGAGTCTGTGTAGGTCGGAACGATTCCTAGATACTCGGCCAGCTGCATCGAAGCCGCAAAAGTTTGTCCGCCGACGGCACAAAAGACTGCATCGACTTCCGCCGGAGCTATGCCGGCGTCATCGAGGGCCTCGAGGGCAGCCTTAGCCTGCATCGACCATATGGTCTCGTCTGGGACTTCTCCAAGCTCAGATTCTGCAACGCCTACGATGGCTGCGGATCCTCTCAAATCTCGCAACTCCACCGGTCTTCGAGCTCCTTTTACGAAGCGGGTGCGTCCTAGAGATGTCGGGATGAAAGTCGAATGGGTCGGAGCTACTCATAATAGCTTTCATGTTTTTGTTGCTCCTAGGAGTCATCCTGGCTGCGGTGGCGTCCGTCCTCTTTAATTTGGGTTTGGTCCTACAGAAGCAAGGAGCGAGGGCGCAGCGAGGGCTCGCCAGGCTGTCGATCGCCTGGATCAAGGGGTATCTCACCTCCAGGCGATGGCTGGCAGGAACCGGAATCACAATTATCGGTTACGGAAGCGAACTAGCTTCCTTCGCCATCGCTCCCTTCGCTCTCGTTCAGCCCGTCTTTACCGCGGGGCTCGTCACATTGGCGATTTTTTCAGTCCTGGTAGCCAAGGAACGTTTCTCTCGCACCGAATGGATCGGCGTATCCACTGCGGTAGCGGGTGCGCTAATGGTCGTTTCGACTGCTCGTCCCGAATTCGATGCAGTAGCGTTCGAGAAAATCTCATGGGACAGGCTCGGCGTCGTTCTGGCGATATCCGGACTGGGCGCCTCTCTTTGTTTTGCGGTCGGCGCCAGGTTGAAAGCCGGGAGCGAGGTAGTCATCGGATTGGCTTCGGGACTAGGCTTTACCGGCGCGGAAATGCTCACTAAAGTCGTTGGGATCGAGGCAGCTTACGGCCCGGCCGCTCGCTCGGCAGCCCTGCTCGGCCGGCCGAGATTCTGGGCCGTGCTGGTAGGTCTCGCCGTATTCGGCTTGATCGGCACTTATTTTCTACAAGTGGGATTCGAACGCGGGCGAGCGCTGATTGTCGGAGGCGTGATGAGCTTGAGCGCAGACATGCTTCCGCTTCTGTCCGGTGTGGTGGTATTCGGTGAGAAGTTGTCTCCCGGCATTACTCTGGGAGTATTGCGGATAGGCGGAATTTTCCTGAGCGTGACCGGCGCATCGATGGTCGCATTCTCGAAGGAGACAGAACACCTCATCGAGGCACTGGAGAGCGAGCCTGGATGAGCGGCTCCGGATTCACCGGTTGTCGAGGCGGTCTCGGGATGCGTGTTATTGCGCTCGGCCTGGCAGCAGTGGCTCTACTGGGGGCATGTGGAACCTACGATCGAGGGCCGGGACGTATCCCCGAAGGAGGAACGCCCGTCGAAGAAGCCGGCTCGGACGCTAGCGGAGAAGCGTCCTGGATCCGCCTGCCCGATGCCCCTTCTTCCCGCACCGAGGTCGGAGCGACTCATCTAGACGGCAGGATCTACGTCGCCGGAGGCATCGAAGTGGGAGAGGGATCCGGGCGCGTCGTCTCGACATTCGAGTCCTTCGAGATATCGACATCGCGATGGAAAATACTTCCCGAGCTGCCCGAGGCCAGGCATCATGCGGCGGTCGCCGCACTCGATGGGACCATCTATGTCATAGGCGGTTTTTCCGACATGGCTTTCACCCCTTCGTCCAGTGTTTTTGCTTTCGATCCGGGCGCCGATCGATGGCGGAGGGCGCCTAATCTCCCGGAGCCCATCGGCGCAGGAGGCGCGGCGGCGCTCGGCGACAAGATCTACTTTGTCGGAGGGGTCGACTCCTCGGGCAAAGCATCCGCGCGGCTGTATTCGTTCGACGGCGCGACCTGGCGTCGATTGCGGGATATGCCGACACCCAGGGAACATTTGGCTGTTGCTGCGACATCGAGTTTTCTTTACGTTCTCGGTGGACGGCATCCCATCACCGATGCTGCAGAGCGTTACGATCCCGAAAGCGATTCCTGGGAGGCATTGCCGCCGAAGCCCACGGCCAGAGGCGGTATAGCCGGCGCGGGAGTCGGAGGACGCTTTGCTTGCGCTGTGGGCGGTGAGGACGATCGCCGCACCTACGCTGATGCTGAATGCTTCGACGAGATAAGCGGCGCCTGGCTTACCCTGCCCCAGATGAGTGTCGCCCGGCATGGACTCGGAGCGGCGGGTACCGAGAAATACTTGTATACCGTGGCAGGTGGCGACAGGCCGGGTCTCGCGCAAACCGCTGTTGCTGAATCCATCTCGGTCGGTTGAGTTCGGGAGGGCCGAGCAGTGCCTTTCACGCCCGGAGGAAAAATCCCGGCGCGCATCGTCGGGAATCCCACAATTCGTCGACTTTTCGGATTCGACCTGCCCCCAAGAGACGTGCGGTGGGCAGGTATCGAACCCGGCATGCGGGTACTAGAAATCGGCGCCGGAAGGGGACTGTACACCCGGGCTTTGCTTCAGGCGGTAGGCCCGACCGGATCGGTTGTTTCTTTGGAGTACTCCGAAGAAGCAGCCCGGATTCTCGCCAAAGAACTGGAATCCGCCCGTGTAGTAGTAGCCGATGCGAGGCTTCTCCCGATCCGCCAGGATCAGCGATTCGATGCGCTCTGCTGCTTTTATTCGATCGAGGAAATCCCCGATAACCTAGCGGTGGCCGCCGAGCTCGCTCGCTTCGTCATCGAAGGCGGACTGGCAATTCTTTTTTTCTGGCGACCCTTGTGTGGTAGGCGCAAGCGCTGTAGCATCCTTGACGTGCTCAGATTGGAAGGCTTTACGGTCGAGGCTGAGTGGTCGGACCTGCAAAACGTTCGGGTTGTGCTCAGGAAATCGTCGTTAACGAGCTCTTTCGCTTCGACGGGACAAACTTTGGCGAGCAGGGGAGAAAATTAGGCCGATGGCTTCGAAAGTCAGAGTCGAAGAGATCGAGTCCTACACGGTCGCGAGAGTTCGAGCCCGTTCCGGTTCGCCTGAAGACGTGGCTGATGCATGGGTGAGACTCATCTCATGGCTGGGAAGTCAGAGGGCGCTGGCAAAGACCGCCGTCGGAGGCGGAATCGGCATCATCCACGGGGCGCCCGGTAAGCGAGGGTACAGGTACGAGGCCGCCTGGCCCATAGAGGGCGATGCTAAAGGGACCCGTGAAGTCAAGATCGGAGAAACTCCCCGGGGACAGTACGCTGTGATGAGGCACAAAGGCGATCTTCGAAAGCTCGAAGATACGCTCTCGGCCCTACTGTACGAATGGCTTCCGACGAGCGGTTTCGAGAGGGCGGCAGGACCAATTCTCACTTTGCACCGCAACAGCCTCAAGGTCAGGCAACCGGATAAGCAGATAGTCGACGTCTGTGTTCCGGTGACAAAAATCTCCAAGAAGAAATAAGCCTTGGCGCGATCGATCTTCTATTCACCTTCCGGCGGAATTTTCCGAATTTCGCCTTTGTCTTCCAGTCAAATTCGCCAGTTGCTGGCGGCCGGGCGGCAAGATCAAATAGACGCGGTCGAGGAAGAATTTTTCGACGATCTTCTCTGTGACCTTAGAAAGCTTTTGGGCGAACGAATTCGGCCCCGGTCTTCATCGAGCGATCGCCGAGATGCTCTAGAAGGTGAGTCCGAATACCGTGTCGTACCTCTCTCGCCATCGGGCGCTTTGATCATTCAGTACGCATCCCGGTCGATTGGCGCCGACAAAGACGGGCTGATCTGGTTGAGACAAGTATTCGCCGGTCGACTGTCTTTCGTACTGGATGCCGGCGGCGGGATCGAGAGCGGTTGACCGAGATGTGTATCTGCCGGTCTAGATTGCCCACCCTGTTGCTGGTTCTGGTCGTAGCTGCCGCGACGCCGGCAGTCGGGGAAGCGTCGGCTGCTTATCCTTCCAGCGTCGCTAAGCCGTTGCCGCCGAAGACCGTTCAGTCCGTGGCCCCCTCACAAGTCCCGAGCGGCGGCGGAGTGCCCCTAAAGATAGAGCTCACGGGTTGGTCGGGAGTGGAGATCCTCCCACAAGAGCTGATCTCCGGTCCGAATCCGGAGCGATATGCCCGAATCCGGCAGGGGCCTTCGTTCGGATATGTGGTGAGAGATCTCGCGCCCTCCTCCAGCGGACGCTACGACATAGAAGTCTATTTTGCGGTGCGGGCGTCTTTGTGCCCCGGGGCGGCCACACAACAGGTATTTTTCGCAACGGATCCCGAAGCGCCTCTGGGATCGCCTCTCATGACAGTCGATGTGTGTGCGTCGGGAACTCTGCTCGGGTTGGTGCGGGCGGCAAAACTCACCGTACTGGGCGCAAGCCTTCCTTCGAGAGCCGCCGTTTTTCGATTTGTCGCCGTGCAGGGAAATGCGGTGGTGTCCCAGATTAGGATCGCACCAGAGGGCGAACTTCAAAGTTCTTCACAGTTGATTCCGTCCGATCAGTCGCGACTGAACTACAAGCATGATCCCTCCGGCGATTACCTTCCGCCTCGCGATCTGAACTTCACCAAACTGGACGTAAGAGAAGCCGTTGTGTCCAGATTCGGCTCCCGCCATACCGCCGTTCTGGCGCCTCAGCGACTCGGCTTTTATTACTCGGCACTGGGAATCGACGCCGCCGACCTACAGGATCTTGTGGTTCTCGCGACGGTCGATAACGAGGTGCGCGCTCTTCCGCTTACCGACCGGTATCCGCTCTTCGACTCGGTGCGACAGTACGATTCGCCCACCGGGGTAAGGATGGTAGCGAACGACCCCGCCGTAGGCATCGAGATGAGCTTGGATATAAAGGCGCCGTTCTGGCCGCAGGATGAGCAGACATCGCTTCTTCCGTCGCTGTTCTTCGACCTGACATTGACCAACACCAGCCCGTCTGCCATCACACCGAATATCACGGTGGCATTGCCGGTGTCCTACGACGGCAGAGACTCAGCCTACTGTCCGTCTTGTGGTCCCAAGGAGATAACGCCTTTAGCCGGCGTCAAGGGTATCGGATGGTCTTCGATCGAAGCTGTTGGAGAGTCGAGCAAACCCGATCCGGGTTCATTCGGGGGCGGCGTTTCGGTGAGAGTCGACTATGCCTTGGTGGCATCGGGTGGTTCGATCACAGACGTCGCCGTCGCCGGCGCGGCCGGCGCCGACGCTGCTGCATCGTCGTCGTGGCTTCCACCGTCGACAGGCTCGGGGGTGCCGGAGACAGGCCTTAGAGTATTCAAAAGGGTTCCCAGAGGATATACCGGATTGGTCTTCAAAGCCGGCGCTCTACCGCCCGACGGTACGGCCGACGCAGAAGCAGCGTTGACATCTTTCGTATCCGGGGATGTTGTAGCAGCGGCGCATCCAGGAGGAGGCAGCGCCGGATACGTTTTCCGCTATCGAGACTACTTTGCCGACATGACGTCTGTTGTGACGGCGTCGGTGGCGCTAAGAGACGCTCAGGTTGGTCGTTCCGTCGACTTCGACTCCTTAGTCGCGGGCTCGTCGGGACCCGACCTGGGGCCGGCTCTGGGGAGTCAGACCGATGCGCTTAGGCGCTTGCTCGCGCTGGCCTACAGGTCTTATGCGGCAAACGCCTGGTGGCTCTCCAGGTCTTCCGGTTCCTCCGCGTTGCCTGCAGAGATATTCACGGTCTCGGAGGGTTCGGGCGTTTGCTGCAGGTTTCAGTCGACGGTCGACGTCACCTACAACGATTCTCACCTGCTTCTGGCAATGTGGCCGTCGCTGCTCGCAAAGATGCTGGATCTTTGGAGTCTTTATTCGGGATCGTCGCCGCCGATGCCCGGAAAGGTCGTTCCTCATGATGTCGGCCTCGCACAGACTCTCAGCGGGCAGGCCTACATACCGATGCCGGTCGAAGAAAACACAAACTATACACTTCTCGCGTACGCTCACTGGAAAGCGACCGGCGATAACGCGTCGGCCGCGGCCAGGTTGCCGTTCCTAAAAGAACTTATGAGCTATGTCGAAGCAGCCGATTCCGATGCGGACGGCTTGCCCGATGTAGGTGTGGCCAACACCATCGATGCAGCCAATCCCACTCTTTTTAAGTCCCCGGGTCAGATCTACCTCGGGTTGAAATCGGCCGCTGCTGCCAGAGCGGCCCTCGAGATGAGTTCCGCCTTCGGAGACCCCGATCAAGCATTCAGAGATCGAATGGACGCTCTACACCATAGGGTGCTGCACTCTATCGAGAACGCTGCATGGCGCGGAGACCACTTCGCGGTATCGCTGGACCCGTCCTCCGATTCGGCTTCACTTCGGGCATTCGGATCGATATACCCGGCGGGAACTCTCATATTCAACCTCCTCTACGGCGGAGACCTGCCTGTGTCGCAGAGCGTATTGGACCGCATGATTCTCGACGTAAGAGCCGTCGCTTCGCGGACGACCGGACCGTACGGCTCGGTGCACATGGAGCGAGGTGAGGTCTCAGGATGGGCGTCGCAGAGCATCTTGAGGGATATGGCAGCTTCGATGTTGGGCGCCAATCGAGACGATGCGTTCACCTCGTATCTGTCGGGATATCTCGCCTGGCAGGACTTGCTTTCCAGATCCGGTGACGGGGGATGGTGGGATACCTTCACCTACACAGGCTCGGCGCAAAGCGGCTTCTCACCGCTTACCGGCTCGACATCGAGAGGAGTTCTGGGTTACCACCCGAGAGGTGCGGTCTTGTACGGCTATGCACAATCCTTCGCCGGTCTCAGTCTCGATCGATCCTCGGCAATATTGGCTACTTTGCCTTGGGCGCGCCCGGGCGCTCGTGTTCCGCTCTACTCGCTCGCCGACTGGTCGACCGGCAGGGTCCCGGTTGCGGTGGTTCAAGCTACATCGCCTCCTTCTGTGATCGTCGAGAATCCCACAACCGCATCGTCCGGCCTGTCGGTGGTCGCCCGACAGATGACATCTCCCCAACTGGAGACGGGATCGGATAGCTTCGCTCCCTCGTTGGGCGAGACGGTTCAGTTGTCCGTACAGGGAGGAACTAGCAGGGCCTCCCTTTCAGCCGGACATGCCGGAAACTGGTTCTACCAGGCCGCGTCCGCTACGCCGTATTCGTATCTTTGGGATGGCCTGGTGGGGTCCGCTCCGGCGACGGACGCCAAAGGAACCGTGTGCGCCATTGCCCCTCAACCCTCTCCCGGTGCGTTGCAAGCGCCTTCCTGCAAAGAGCTGGGCGTCGACACCAACAGTCCAAAACCGGCCACCGACTGGTACGTGGCCGAGGGAGCTACTGCTTACGGCTTTGAGACGTATCTGCTGATTCAGAACCCGGGCGGTGCTGCCGCCACCGTCGAGGTGACCTATCTGACACCCCACGGTCCGGTCCCCAAAGCACCTCTACTGGTCCCTGCCCAGTCCCGCCGCACGATAATTGTCGCCGCCGACCTTCCCGGAGCGGAGGTTTCGACAAGGATTCGCTCCGATCAACCTGTGGTCGTCGAGCGGGCCATGTATTGGAGGGGTAGTGACGGGAGCTGGCGAGAGGGCCATGCCGTAGTCGGTACGAGATCGCCCGCGACGACGTGGTATCTGGCCGAGGGTTCGACCAACTGGGGATTCGATGAATGGATACTGTTGCAAAATCCGGGCGCGGCCGATGCCGCGGCGCGCTTGCGTTTTGTCGCCCAGGATGGGAGACGACTCGACCACGATGTCGTCGTAAAAGCCGGAACCCGGATGACGATCAAGGTGGCCGATTTGATGCCCTTTGCAGATGTGGCCACCGAGATTCAGTCGAGTCAGCCGATCGTCGCTGAAAGAGCGATGTATTGGGGAGGTCCTTACCCTGCCGCAGCAGGCGGATCCGCCACGATCGGGTTGCGGGCGCCTTCCCAAACCTGGTTTTTGGCGGAAGGGAGCTCTAATTGGGGCTTCGAAACCTGGTTGCTGCTGCTGAATCCCAATGATTCAGAGGTCGGAGTCGATGTCGTCTATATGACACAGTCGGGTCCTGTGGTTCGTCCCGGGATAACCATGCCTCCCCGTTCGAGGCAGTCCATTTCTATGGGATGGGACATTGGTCCGGCCGACTCTTCGATCTTTATTAGAGCTAGCCGACCGGTTTTGGCAGAGAGGGCGATGTACTACTCGCCCGATGGCGCCCCTGCAGGATCGTCCAGGGCCGGGCATGCCTCTCAGGGAGCATCGAGTCCATCTCGAACCTGGAGACTGGCAGAAGGAAGTACGGGGCACGGGCTTTATGAATACGTCCTCGTGCAGAATCCCGGGTCGACGGAGGCGGCAGTAGAGATCGTTTTGCAAACCGAAGGCGGAAATGCGGGCAGTCACTGGTATTCGGTCGCTCCCGGGGCGAGGCTCACAGTTTTCCTAAATTCGGTCATTTCCGACTCCGATGTATCAGTAGCTGTAAACTCGTCGGCGCCCGTTGTGGTCGAGCGCGCCATGTATACGAGGGACGGAGTAGGGTACCTTGTAATGCACGGCGCAATCGGCGCCAAGTAAGCTTTGCCCGGGGCGCTGAACTCTTTGTCTTTCGAGCCACAGGGCACCGACCAGGGGATGTCTGCATCAGCCGGGGAGCAAGAGGGCGCGTATGAAACCTTCGAACCAAAAGCGCGGCGCAAAAAGCACCGGCCGCGCTCGGTCGGAAAAGCGTCACCAGGGAGGTCTTCTAGGCGGTCGTAGCGGTCAGGTTTTGGTCTCTCAGCAGGACTACGACTCCGACTGGCTGAGGATCGCCTGGCCGCCGACCGGCAAGATTACTATCGAGTGTATGAACCCGAGATGCTCATCGAGCGGCTTCGACTGGGAGCGCCTAGAGGCCGCGATAGCGGACGCCCTCGATGACGGAGGCGCGGTAGCGGGATCGCTTCGATGCGAGGGCACCGACACCCTGGCAATGAGTCGATGCACCAACGCTTTGGTATACCTCTGGGACGGCGATCAGTCCGAGGAGGCGTCCTGATCCTTCTTGCGTGCTGCTTTCTTGCCCCTTAGTGATCCGATACGTCGGTAGTGCTCTTTACCGTACCTTTGCTTGGTGACCGCCCCCCCTTTGGCGCCACCCTGTCTTCCGATGTCCTTGTAGTGTTCGGCCCCGTAGAGCTCTCGCGTTCTCAGTCCCCCCAGCCTTCCGGCCTCTGCTCGACTGAGCTTGGGTCTTTCGCTATCGACACTGCCGGCAGCACTTGTGCGGTTTGCTCCGGTATGGCTTCCGTCGTCTGCGGACGACGGTGACGTTGCTGTATTTTTATCCGCCTCGACCGCCTGAGATGAGCCTCCCGGTCCACCCCGGCGGGCCCCTCTTGTCATGCTTTGAAACTTCCCTTTCCTTGCGACGCTTGAATTGTATTACCCGATGTCAAGTTAGCCGGGGACGAATGCAGCAGGGCTTCCCCTGGAGCGAGACGCCCTGTCGACCCGGGCCGACAGGGCGTCGAACGAGCCGATCTAAACCGACCTTAGGCGTCTGTGTTAGAACTCGTCCATTCCGCCGCCACCGCCCGGCATCTGAGGTTGCTTCTCCTCGGGCTTCTCGGCGATCACGGCCTCGGTGGTGAGGAACAGAGCCGCAATCGAAGCGGCGTTCTGAAGGGCGGATCGCGTCACTTTTGCGGGGTCGATAACACCGGCAGCCATCAGATCTTCGTACTCTCCGGTGGCTGCATTGAGACCCTTCGACCCTTCCAGCGATCGCACTTTCTCGACCACGACTCCGCCTTCGAACCCGGCGTTTTGGGCTATTTGCTTGATCGGCGCCTCGAGAGCGTGCGCGACGATCTTGGCGCCGGTCTGCTCGTCACCGGTGAGGTTCAAGCTTTCGACCGCGGACTGAGCTCGCAGCAATGCGACTCCTCCGCCGGGAACCACACCCTCTTCGACCGCAGCCTTGGTCGCCGAGACCGCGTCCTCGATGCGGTGCTTCTTCTCTTTGAGTTCTACCTCAGTCGCCGCTCCGACGCGGATCACGGCCACGCCGCCGGACAGCTTGGCGAGTCGCTCCTGGAGCTTCTCCCGGTCGTAGTCGGAGTCGGTGGTCTCGATCTCGGTTTTGATCTGCTGGATTCGGCCTTTGATTTGCTCGGGGTCTCCTTGCCCCTCGACGATAGTCGTGTCGTCTTTGGTGACGACGACCTTGCGGGCTCGCCCCAACAGATCGAGCGTGGTGTTCTCGAGCTTGAGTCCGACGTCTTCCGAGATGACCTGGCCCCCCGTAAGAATCGCCATGTCCTGAAGCATGGCTTTGCGCCGATCACCGAATCCGGGCGCCTTGACGGCAACGCTCTTGAAGGTTCCCCGGATCTTGTTGACGACCAGGGTCGCGAGCGCTTCTCCTTCTACGTCTTCTGCGATAACGACCAGAGGTTTGCCGGTCTGCATTACTTTTTCGAGAACCGGCAGAAGGTCTTTGACCGAGGAGACTTTGCTCTGGACCAGCAAAACGTATGGCTCTTCGAGCACGGCCTCCATGCGCTCAGGATCGGTCACGAAGTACGGCGAGATATATCCCTTGTCGAAACGCATGCCTTCTACGAGCTCCAGCTCGAGCCCGAAGGTGTTCGACTCCTCGACGGTGATTACGCCGTCCTTGCCGACCTTGTCCATCGCCTCAGCGATGGTCTGGCCGATCTCCTCGTCGTTGTTGGCAGAAATCGTGGCGACCTGTGCGATTTCGTCCTTCGATTCGACGTCTTTGGCTATCTTTCCGATGGCATCGACAGCGGCCTCCACCGCTTTTTCGATGCCCCGCTTGAGGGCCATGGGATTGGCGCCGGCGGCGACGTTTCTCAGACCCTCGTGAACGAGCGCCTTGGCCAGAATAGTCGCCGTAGTCGTACCGTCACCCGCGACGTCGTTGGTCTTCTTGGCGACTTCTTTTACTAACTCGGCGCCGATCTTCTCGTAAGGGTCCTCGAGTTCGATTTCCTTTGCGATCGAGACGCCGTCGTTGGTGATCGTCGGGGCGCCCCACTTTTTCTCGAGTACGACGTTGCGCCCTTTCGGACCGAGAGTTACTCGTACGGCGTCTGCGAGCAAGTCCATTCCCCTTTCCAGGGAACGCCGGGCTTCTTCGTCGAAGGCCATAATCTTCGGCATCGCAGCATCCTCCTCCGGGTCGATTAGCAGTCAAGGCGTGAGAGTGCTAATAAACTTCTACCAGAGAAACGGGAGATCGCGCAACCCGTATCGGACGCGAAATCGGGATCGACCGACCCGTCCGACTTCCGGGCCGTTTTGGCTTCAGACGCCGCCTGCAACGGCGGGGACGATAGAGATGACGGAATCTCCTTTCACGGGAGTCGAGAGGCCGTCCACGAATCGGATGTCTTCGTCGTCGACGTAGATGTTGACGAATCGGCGCAGCTCTCCCGAGTCGTCGTAGATTCGTTCCGCCATTCCCGGATGGGCCTTGTCGAGCTCCCCGAGCACTTCTTGTACGGTGGCGCCCGGCACTTCGACTTCCGCAGCGCCGCCGGTGAGCGTGCGAAGCGGTGTAGGGATTCGAACTTTTGGCATCTATACCTCCCGATATGCGGCTGCGAAGGATTCGAGTGTCGGCTCGATGGTGATCGTAGGCCTGTTGTCCGCCTCGAAGGCTTCGAGTGTCTTGAGTCCCAGTCCTGTAATGTAAGCTACGACTTTCTCTTCGGGGCGAACCACTCCGGCGTTCACCAGTTGTATGAGCGACGCGATCGTCACCCCTCCGGCCGTCTCGGTGAAGATTCCCTCCGTTCTAGCTAGGAGCCGTACTGCGTCGATTATTTCTTGGTCGGTCACTTTTCCGAAGCTGCCGCCGGTCGAAGCGACGGCGTCCAGGGCGTAGTAACCGTCGGCGGGGTTGCCGATGGCGAGCGATTTCGCAATCGTATCGGGCTTTTGTGGCTTGATCGCCGGAAGCTTCTCGAGGAACGCCGTGGCGACCGGAGAGCAACCCTCGGCCTGAGCGCCCGAGACCCGCACCCTGGGCGGGTCGTCCATCAATCCCACCAAATGCAATTCATCGAATCCTTTTTTGACTTTCGTTAGAAGAGATCCTGAGGCTACCGGAACAATGACATGATCGGGATACGACCAGCCGAGCTGCTCCACCGTCTCGTAGGCAATCGTCTTGGATCCTTCTGCATAGTAAGGACGGATATTGACATTTACGAAGGCCCAGGGATAATTGCCGGCAATTTCGGCGCATAGCCTGTTGACGTCGTCGTAACTGCCTTTGACGGCGATGACGACTCCTCCGTAAACGGCGGTCGTGACGATCTTTCCGGCTTCCAGGTCGTGCGGAATAAAGACTACCGATTTCAAACCGGACGCTGCGGCGTGAGCCGCCACAGCGTTAGCCAGATTGCCGGTCGAAGCGCACCCC
>VAPR01000666.1_pt1 | contig 20671 bp, 21 predicted proteins | sample 3380701 | NCBI WGS metagenome assembly VAPR01 (sample SAMN11536904, study PRJNA540576) | hot springs metagenome | isolation source: hot spring wet sediment | place: Spain: Lobios | collected 2014-01 | reverse complement strand
TTTGAAGAGCATTTCTCTGAAAAGCTGGGCGTCGGCTTCGTAGCACACGTCTGCGTTCGGCTCCTTTCCCAGCACTCCTCTATGGTCGACCACCGACATGCCGCGTGTCAGCTCGCTTTGGTTCTCCACATCCACATACCGTCGCTCAACCTTTCTCGCGATTTTAGGCTTAATATAAGTTAAGCCTAACGCCTTTCGCAACGAGCTTAATATAAGTTAATCTGCTACTATTGTTCCAGCCTGTCTGCCCATGAGGGCTTGGCGTACTGCTTCGAGGTTGTTTCCGTTGACGTAGTAGAGGGGTATGCGTGTTCGGAGGGCCATGGCGAGGCCAACTGCGTCGATGAGCTGGTAGTCGCCGGCGCGTTGCGAAACTTTTTTGCTGATTTCGGCCAGCTGGGCGAAGCTTATCCTTGGCAGGAGCTTTGCTTCGGGGTTTTTCTTCGGGTCATCGGTGTATACTCCGTCAACATCGCTGGCCACGACAACTCTCTCCGCCCCAATCACCGAGGCCGCGTGAATGCTGACGGCCATCGTCGACTGACCAGCCTGCATACCGCCCGAGACAACAACCTTCCCAAACCCTGTCAAGTAGCGCAACTCATCAACCGTCGTAGGCACAGCCTGTACAGCGAGGTCTCCAAGAGCCCGTGCAAAGAGATATGCATGCAGCCGTGTAACCTTAATCGCCGCCTCGTCACAAGTAGCCTCGTCGAGACCAATCTTTCTCGCAGCGGCTATGTAGCGGCGGGCCTGCTCACCACCGCCAACCACAACAACCCACCGCCCACCATCATACAACTCCCCCAGAAGCCTCACATACCCATTCAACAAATCCGTGTCCACATTCTCGCCAAAAACAACATGACCACCAAGCTTCAAAACAACATTAACCAAAGCAACCACTCAGCAAAAAAGCAAACAGCCGCCATAAAAACACAAGCGTCAAAACACCCACTCACCATAAAACCATGGCGACAAACCTTATGTATTACATTGTATTACCATGGTTAATGAAAAAGACATCGGTTGTGACTTTACGTCTCTCCAGGCGGGATTTAAGAAGACTTGAAGAGCTGAGGCGTGTTGAAGATTTCGACCGCTCCACTATGATCAAAATGCTGATTGAAGAAGGGATGCGGAGAAGGGTTGTTGAGCTTTATCGGCGGGAAAAGTTGACGAGTGGTCGTGCGGCGGAAATTCTGGGGGTTTCGCTCCGTGAATTTCTGGAAATTTTGGAAAGGGAAGGTGTACCGATTAACTGGGATATCGAGGGTATTCGGGCCTATTTGACGGAGAAGGATTTGAAACGTTTTGAGAAGTGGTGGACAAACCATGCAGGTGATGATGCCGAAATAAAATACAAGGTAGAGTAGAGGCATTTTGTCACCTGTTGTCTCTGACGCCGGACCACTTATCCATTTGGCCCAGATTGACAAGCTACATCTTCTCAAGATGCTATTCAGTCAGGTGGTCATTACCCCAGGTGTGAAAAGAGAAGCGCATGACATGGGAGTGAAACATGGTTACGCCGACGCAGCAATAATAGGAAAAGCAATCGAGGAGGGGTGGATTATTGTAGAAAAGCCTTCAAAACATCTTGTCATATCCTCTAGAAAGTTGGCGAAACAAGAGAATATTTCACTGGTTGATGCGGAGACGATTCTTTTGGCTAAAGAAAAGAAGGCGGAAGTTCTTGTTGATGAAAGAGTTCTTTCAAATCTTGCACGCTTGATGGGTTTAAGGGTCTGGAACACTTGGACCGTTTTGCTGGAGTCACTAAACCAGGGATATATTGAAGTCGCTGACATCGAGGCAGCTATAAAACAACTCGCTGAGAAAAAGCACAAACTAAAACCTGAACATGCTAACCATATTTTGACAGCGGCGAGAAATATTGCTCGTAGGAAAGGTTAATGTCACGATTTAAACATCTTGCGTCTGATTATTTTTGATGCTTCGACGGTGATGTAGACTATTAGGGCTCCTCCGATTATCCATGTTAGGTCTGCTGTGGTCGGTGTTGTGAGGCTTAGCAGCTGGGCCGCTCCCGGGATTGTGAGAATGGCTATGATGAGGGTTATTTCCCATGCGATGGCGATGAGCAGCCATTTGTGTGGTTTTGCTTCGAGGTTTGTGTATACGAGGGAGCGGCAACTCAGCGCCAGCATGAGCTCGTTGGCGATGAACATGAGGAAGAGTCTTGTTCTCGCGTGTTCCACGCCTTCGGGAACTGCTGTCACGTAGCCAATGAGGTAGAGGGGCGTGGTCACGGCAACTATCGTGGCAAGCATAGCTATCACATCTTTGTTGAAGACGGGCTCGTTCCTAGGTGTCGGTTTTCGTTTCATTATGTCGGGGTCGGGTGGAGCGAACCCCAGTGCTATTGCAGGTAGCCCGTCGGTGGCGAGGTTGATGTAGAGGATGTGGACTGGGAGAAGCGGCAAAGTATCTTCACCTCTCAGACCCAGCAACTCTGCGATGAAGAGAGACACCGCCGTTATCACAATTACTTCTACAAGGTTTGCTTCAAGAAGATAGGTGAGATATTTTCGGACGTTTCCGTATATCCATCGGCCCAGCTCTACGGCTTTGACTATTGTGGCGAAGTTGTCGTCTGCGAGCATGATGTCCGAAGCCTCTTTCGCAACATCTGTCCCGGTTACGCCCATCGAGACCCCTATGTCAGCTCTCTTCAACGCTGGTGCATCGTTTACTCCGTCCCCGGTCATGGCGACGACGTATCCCTTTCTCTTCCATGCTTCAACAATCCTCAGCTTATGCAGGGGTGAGATGCGTGCGTAGACGACCACATGTTCAACTATTTTGTCCAGCTCCTCGTCCGAGAGCTTGTCGAGTTCCTCGCCGGTTAGAACCATGTCTCCTTCCTTCATTATGCCGACTTCACGTGCTATGGCTATGGCCGTGAGCTTGTGGTCCCCCGTAACCATCACCGTCCTGATGCCTGCTTCATGAGCTTTCTTTACCGCGTCATAGACCTCGGGCCTCGGCGGGTCCATCATCCCAACCAGCCCCAAGAAAACAAACCCGCTCTCCTCAAAGCCTTCACCAGCTTCAGGTTTATGGGCTACAGCCAATACACGTAAACCCGAAGAGGCCATCTGCTCAGCAACAGAGAGAATCTTGGCTCTCGAATGTTCGTCAAGTCTATGCTTTTCTCCATGTTTGTAGAGGGTGTCGCAATTGGGTAGGACAACCTCGACAGCGCCCTTCATGTGTCCTGCTATGTCGCCTCTCTGTGTTTTGTGGAAAGTTGTCATCATCTTCCGCTCCGAAGTGAACGGAATCTCATGCAGACGTGGATGGGTTTTTCTCAGAACCTCGACATCCCAGCCAAGCCGCTTCGCCAACAGAATCAAGGCCCCTTCCGTTGGGTCACCTTTCACGGTCATCTGTCCATCAGCAGTTTCGACCACGGCGTCGCTGCAGAGGACGCTTGTGTCGAGGAGTAGTTTGAGAGTTGTTGAGGGTTTTTCCAAGGTGTCTACGTCGATGAGCTGGTCGTCTGCGTAGATTTTTCTGACGGTCATTTGGTTGGTTGTGAGGGTGCCTGTTTTATCGAAGCAGATGACCTGTGTGGAGCCGAGTGTCTCCACGGCGGGCAGCCTTCTGACGAGAGCGTTTCTCCTAGCCATTATGCCTGTTCCGATGGCGAGTGTGCCTGTCACTATGCCGGGAAGAGCTTCGGGAACAACTGCCACAGCAAGAGCCACGGCGAAGAGCAGAACCTCGATAATGAAATTAAGTGAAAAATCTCCCGACACCAACTCACGGATTAGCTCCACCGCGAAGATAACCACTATAGCGGCCGCGGCTATGACCGCGAACTTCTTCCCAATCTCATCCATCCTCTGCTCAAGCGGTGTTTTCTCCTCCTCTACCGCTGTGGCTGCCGCCGCTATCTTGCCGAACTCTGTCCGCTGCCCAGTCGCAACCACAACACCTTTTCCACGGCCGTATGTCACAATCGTTCCCGCAAACGCCATGTTTACTCTGTCGCCCAATGCAAGGTTACTCGGCAGAGGGTCAATCTTTTTCTGGACAGGTGATGATTCACCCGTCAACGCTGCCTCGTTTGTTTGAAGGTTGATTGACTCAATCAATCGAAGGTCCGCTGCCACTTTTGTCCCCGTCGTGAGGATAACGATGTCGCCTGGCACAAGCTCTTTGTAGGAGACTTCACGCTCTTTCCCATCTCTGACCACCGTGACAGACTGGGTGAGCATTTTCTTGAGAGCTTCGAGGGTTTTCTCCGCCCGGTACTCCTGCACAAAACCGACGACCGCGACAAAGAAGACGATGACCGCTATAACAAGCGAGTCAACCCATTCGCCGAAAAAAGCCGAGATAACAATGGCTATGAGAAGTATCCCGATAAGTATGTTCGCGAATTGTTTGAGAAAGATTTTGATGGGCGAGGTTTTCTTCGGCGGCTCAAGCTCGTTGGGGCCAAATATCTTCAGCCGTCTCTGCGCCTCTTCGCTGGACAGCCCGTTAACAGGGTCTGTGCCAAGCCGCGCGACAACCTCCTCCACCGACAAGCTGTGCCAGTTCACTTCCTCGACGACGGTCTGGGACAAGGGCTTCTGGAGTGACGCCTAAGAATATCTAATTAAAGAATTTTTATGGAAGAAGCCTTGAACGGGGCGTGAAGCGGGGAAATGGTGGCATCGGTGGGAGAAGGCAGGGTTTACTAAACCCATATTTTTCGATACACTGGACTATCTGTGGTTAGCGTCAAGGTTCCCCACCGGGTTAAGGATAAGATGAAAGAGTATGAAGACGTTGTGAACTGGTCCAAGGAGATTAGAAAAAGCATCATCAATAAGCTTGAGGAGTTGGAGAGGGCGGTTGAAGAGGCTATAAAGGTGGCTATGAATAGAGGGATAACGGTTTATGATGCAGTCTTCATGAGGCTTATGACTGCCGATGATGGTCAAGCTAGAGCAGCGTCTGAAGAAGGGGTTGAGGTGAGATTAGTGGAAGCAAAACGCTAAGCTCGTAAAGCAAGGCCTGTGACTAGAGCAGGGGAATACATTTTTAACATGGCTTTACGGTTTTTCGGCTGGTTAGCTTGGCTGTTTGGTTTTCGTAGCTGATTGGTTGGCTGGTGTCGTTTATGTCGTTGAGACGGGATTCTGTTTCGCTTTACCAGTTTAGGCGTTTGCTGGAGACCATCGAGAAGCTGGAGGGCCGGGGGACGGAGCTTGTCACCCTCTATATTCCACCCGACAAATCCATATCCGATGTCATCAACTACCTCAGGCAGGAGTATGCCACCGCAGCGAACATCAAGTCGAAGCAGACGCGGAAAAACGTCCAAGACGCCATCGAAAGCGCGATTCAGCGGCTGAAGCTCTTCGACAACCCGGGGCCGACGGGCCTCGTCATATTCAGCGGCGCAATTCCTCAGAACAGCGGCCAGACAAGCAAAATAGAGGTCTACCACATCATTCCACCCGAGCCTATAACCACCTTCCTCTACAGATGCGACAGCCGCTTCCACACCGAGCCGCTTAAAGACATTCTAAGGGAGAAAGCCGTCTACGGCGTGATTGTGATAGATAATGAGGAGGCCGCTGTCGCTGTGGTGAAGGGCCGCAGCATATCAGAGCTCAAAACATACACCTCCGGTGTGCCGGGGAAGCATCACGCAGGCGGCCAGTCGGCGAGAAGGTTTGAGAGACTCCGCGAGATGACGCTCAACGAATTCTACAAACGCGTCGCCGAGAAAGCCAACGAAATCTTTCTTCAGTATCCGGAATTGAAGGGAGTGATTTTGGCGGGCCCCGGTCCCACTAAAGAGGTCTTTGCGCAAGGCGAGTATCTGCATTATTCTCTCCGCGACAAAATCCACATAGTCGATACATCCTATTCCGGTGAAAGCGGTGTACGCGAGGCCGTGGCCAAGTCTGCTGATTTTCTGAAGGAGGTTAGGATGGTTGAGGAGCAGCGGCTTATTCAGCGGTTGATGTCGGAGGCTACACGGGCCGACGGCTTGGCGGTGTATGGTGAGAAGCAGGTCCGTGAAGCTCTCCGCAAAAACATGGTTGAGCTTCTACTCATCTCCGAGGACCTTGACAGGCTGGAGGTTAAGATAAAGTGTCAAAACTGCGGCTACGAGAGCGTTTTCACAATAGACTCTGGAGAGCTTCAGACAGAGGTGCCGAAGAAGCTGGCGGAGAAATGCCCCACCTGCCAAAACCAAACCCTGGCCCTCGCCGAGACCACTCCGTTGATAGACAAGCTGATAGCTGAGGCGGAGAACATGGGGGTCCGTGTTGAGCTGATTTCGTCAGAGCATGAGGAGGGGGAGATGTTCAGGAAAGCCTTCAGCGGCGTGGCTGGTTTTCTGCGGCATCGCGGAGGCTATTGAATTGAGCGAGGAGAACTACATCGCCGCGGGAGTTGACACGGTGCGGCTGAAGCTGGTTCATGTCTCGAACGCGGAGGCGGAAGCACGTTTGGAGAGGGATGAGTTGGAGAAGTTTCCCCAGCTTCTGGAATCGATGCAACAGGCTAGGAGCATGGCGTCGGCGGCGGTTTATCCCCGGGAGTTTGAGGCCCTTAATCCAGCGCCGGTGGTCGCTGTTCTCTCCAGAGATGATGCGGGAAAGTTTGTGGAGCTGGTTAGGCGGAAAACGGGTGTTAGCCTCTATGAACGGGCTGTGAAAATCGCTGTCGAGGGGGATGTCTTCATAGTCGCTGTTGAGTATCACTGTGGATGATTTTGAGCAGGGCTCTTGTGATGTCCGCGGGGTTGGGGTGCTGGAAGATGTTTCTTCCTATGGCGGCTCCCGCTCCGCCTACAGAAACACTATCCCTAACCATCTCCAATACCTGCTGCTCCGACTCTATTTTCTCGCCGCCGAGAACCACAACGGGGACGGGGCATGTCTCCACCACGTATCTGAAGCTGGCCGCGTCTCCAGTGTAAACGGTTTTAACAAAATCGCCGCCATACTCTGCGCCTATGCGGGCCATCTTCGCCACCTCCTCGGGCGAAGGCCTCGAGACGGGATACATTTCGGCGAGCACGGGCAAGCCATACTCGCGGCACGTCATGCTGACCACCCAGAGAATATCCAGGTCTCTCTTCATGTTTTCGGAACCGTAGCTCACGAAGACCTTCACCGCGTCGGCGCCCATCGCCACCGCCGAGGCCACGCTTTTCTCAACGGTTGTGGGCGAGGTATCCAGCAGAGTCAGTATCCAGCCGAGGTCTTTACGTGCAAGAGATGATGCATAGTTTTTCATGATTCCGTAGGTGGTCATCACAGCGTCGGCACCTGCTTCAACCACCTTCTCCAAAACCTCGAGCGGTTTTTCAACACCTTTCACGGGGCCCATGAAGAACCCGTGGTCAATCGCGAAAATCAACGTCCGCCCATCGCCGCGGAAAATTCTTCTAAGCCTGATACTGTGTCCACATTCATTCATGGAATACAATCACCCTTGCCCCGTCTTATGTCTATTTACTTATCGACAACGGAACCCCTTTAAACACGAGTGGCCAGATTAGATTTGGGGCCATGCTGAGTAGCTGCCGTCTCTGCGGCTCTCCAAAGGCGGCGAGAAACCTCTCCGTATGTGTAGAGTGTTTGAGGGAAAATGAGGAGAAGGCTCTGCCGTTTGCTGTTGATGCTCACAGGTCGAGTAGAAGAGTGTTCGGTCTTCCGCCTGAGCCTCCGAAAACGTTGGGCGGAATTCCGTGCAAGCTGTGTGCTGCGGAGTGTGTTTTGGGTGATGGTGAGATGGGGTATTGTGGTGTGAGGGGCAACCGGGGAGGCAAAATGTTTACGCCCGCATCACATGGGAAAGCTCTGCTACACTATTACCTCGACCCGCATGTAACAAATTGCTGCAACACCTACTTCTGCCCAGCCGGCACAGGCGCCGGCTACCCGGAGATACGCGTGTAGAGAAGGACCAGAACATGGCTACTACAACTTGGCTCTCTTCTTCTACGGCTGCAGCCTTAACTGCCTCTTCTGCCAAAACTGGACACACAAGCTAATCAGCAAAGCACCCCAAACCTCGGTCGACGAGCTTGTCCAGCTCACACTCAACAACAAGCGGATATCTTGCTGGTGCTGGTTCGGCGGCTCGCCGGAGCCTCAGCTCCCCTTCGCCGTCGAGGCTTCGCGGAAAATCGTGGAAACCAAGCCGAGCAACAGGGTTATGAGGGTCTGCTATGAATGGAACGGGGACGGAAACCCCGCGCTTGTCAAGAAAGCTGTTGAAACTGTTGCGGAAAGCGGAGGCAACGTCAAATTCGACCTCAAGGCATTCACGCCATCTGTCCACAAGGCTTTGACAGGGCTTGACAACAGACGCATACTGGAGAACTTTGAGATGGTTTACCGCGAATTTTACGAGAGAAGGCTTGAGCTTCCCGTTCTCGGGGCCACGACCCTCCTCGTCCCGGCTACGTTGACGCGGTGGAGGTTGAGAGAATAGCGCGGTTCATCGCCTCACTCGACGAAACCATCCCCTACAGCCTACTAGTCTTCCACCCCGAGTTCATGATGAGCGACATGCCGATAACCCCTGAGAAACAGGTGTGGGAATGCTACCGAGCCGCCGCAAAACATCTCAGAAGAGTCAACATCGGAAACCTGCATCTCCTCGGCTTCGCAAAAAAGCCGTTGCAGTAAAATTATGGCTCCACATGTTTGCGACAGATGCAGTTGCTGAAAGCTGTTTTGTTCGATTTTGATAATACGTTGGTTGACTCGGCTGCGGCTCTTCCGCTGGCTCGTCGACGGGTCGCTGAGGAGATTGTGGCATATTATGGGAATTCTCTCGACGTTGAGGAGGTTGCGCAGGTGGTTGCGTGGGTTGAGCATGTTGCTGAGCGGCTGGGCCTTCTGGACCGGAACCTGATTTGGGAGCATGTGATACATAGCATCGGGATGGATACTTCGCCCTCCGCTGATATCCGCCGCAGATGGAGCAGCGTCTACTGGACAGAGTACATGAAGGGCCCTCTTTTCCCCGATACGGTATCTGTGCTGGAGAATTTTGGTAGAAGATATGTCCTCGGCATGGTTACGAACACCGATGGAATGCCTGGGATGAAGATGCACAGGCTCGAGCGAAGCGGTCTTCTCAAGTTCTTCAAAGCAGTTGTTATCGCGGGCGAGGATGTTCCCGAAACAAAGCCCAGCCCAAGGCCCTTCCTACACGTCGCCAAACTCCTCAACATCAAACCCGAAGAATGCATAATGGTGGGAGATGACCCGATAAACGATGTCCTAGGCGCAAAGTCCGCGGGAATGTATTCGGTTCTCCTAGATAGACAAGGAGGCAAACCCTATCCAGTCAAACCCGACCACATAGTGAAAAGCCTGAGAGAGCTTTTGGCTTTGCTGGATGCATGAGTTGTGGAAAACTTTTTACCCTGCTGCTGCCTTTGTTTCGGCGGGTGAGCTAAACTAGAGAAGTGGGTTGTCTGCGGTGCATGGCCCTACATAAACACCGTTCCTCATCTCGGCACACTCATAGGCTCCGAGCTTTCAGCAGACGTCTTCGCACGCTACCTACGGGCCAAGGGCCATAGAGTTGTCTTTGTCAGCGGCTCGGATGAGCATGGCACACCCATCGAGGTTGAGGCGGCCAAGAGAGGCGTAGACCCACGTGAGATAACCGACAAAAACCACGCCCTAGTTGTCGAGCTCTTCAACAAGTTTCACCTCTCCTTCGACAACTACACCCGAACACACAACCCAACACACATCACCTTCTGCCAAAACTTCTTCATGAAAATCTACGAAAACGGCTACATCTACGAGCAGGATGTCAACCAGCTCTACTGCAAAAACTGTGGAAGATTTCTACCCGACAGGTTTGTGACAGGTGTCTGCCCCTCATGCGGCTACCAACGTGCCCGCGGCGACCAGTGCGAGGCATGCGGCAAAGTCCTCGACCCACTGGACCTACTCGAGCCACGGTGCAGCATCTGCGGTGAGAAACCAGTCGTAGAATCTAGTAGGCACTGGTTCTTCGATTTGCCACAGTTCAGCGATAGGCTGAGAACATGGCTGACCACGAGCACCACCTTGTCTGAGAAAGTGCGGAACTTCAGCCTCAGCTGGATTAGGGAGGGGCTTAAGCCAAGGGCTGTTACACGTGACAACCTCTGGGGAATACCTGCGCCTTTCCCGGGCGCGGGCAACAAAACTATCTACGTGTGGTTTGAGGCGGTTCTCGGCTACCCGAGCGCAACGGTTGAATGGGCGGAGAAAAAAGGTGAGCCCGAGCTTTGGAGAGAGTTTTGGCTCAGCCCCGACACGAAGTCAGCCTACTTCATCGGCAAAGACAACATACCTTTCCACACAGTCATCCTCCCCGCCCTACTTCTCGCAACACATGAGCCCTACATACTCCCCTACATAGTATCGGCCACAGAATATCTCACCTTCGAGGGCAAAAAATTCTCCAAAAGCCTCGGCGTAGGAATATGGCTCGACCAAGCCATCGCCATGCTCGAAGCCGATGTCTGGCGATACTATCTAGTCAAGATAAGGCCCGAGACAGGTGACACAAACTTCAGCTACGACGGGCTCATGGCGGTTGTTAACTCGGACCTCAACAACGACCTCGGCAACTTCATCCACCGCGTCCTCACCTTCATAAACAACAACTTCGACGCAAAAATCCCCGAAGCAACACATTTAACAGAAGAAGACAGGGCGATGCTGGCTGCTATAGAGAAGACATTCACAGAAGTGGACAACCTTCTCTCAGAGGCGAGAGAGAAACAGGCTCTCGAGACAGTTATACAACTCGCCCGCGAAGGAAACGTCTACTTCAACAGACGGGAGCCATGGCGGCTTGTCAAGACGAGGAAAGATGAGGCCGCGACGGTTCTTCATGTGGCTGCACAGGTCTTGAAGGCGCTGGCCCTGCTTTTGGCCCCGTTCACCCCCGCGACCACACACAGAATACTTGACCTGATTGGCCAGGGAGAAGAAGCTGTAACATGGCTCGGTGAAAAACCATGGCATCTGCCAGCGGGAGCATCCATAGCCAAGCCAATCCCCCTATTCGAGAAACTCACCGAAGATAAGCTCAAAGCAATACGTGCAGGCGCATCATCCGCCTACTGAAAAACAAGCGTAACCTCTCCGTCTTTCATCTCGATGACGAGTTTAGCCTTGCCACGGCTTTCAGCCGCTATGCTTGAGGGAAGCGTTGCGCGGCCGTAACGGTCCAGCTTGAGAGAATGCTTGTCCCCGCCATAGGTGACTTGTATCGTCTTACCTTTACCCGCCAAGAGCGGAATGACCGCGGGAGGCAGCCTTATCTTGCCATACTTGGTAAGGGTGGGCGGAATCTCGGACTCAAGCCGCAGGAAAACCTTCACAAAATAATGCTGCTATGCTCGGCCCTTTATGCTTTGCGGAGCTGTGGATTAGCCTTTATTTGGGAGTTTGTGTAGGCGATTGTGTTGAGCTCTGTATCGGCGAATGTGAGGGAGGTTGCTGAGGCGGTCTCGATTTTTGACGAGGCGAGAAATGTGGGGGCTTTGGATGAGGGGTTCACGGTTTTTACGCGAAGCGTCAAGTCGTCGGTTGGTAGGCTGAAGCCTGTGAAGTCCGGCGGCCTCTGGTTTGCGGTGCTTGTTTATCCACGGCAGAGTGCGACGACTTCTCCTCTCCTTATCCTGACCACTGCTTTATCGGTTGTCGAGGGTATTGCCAAGACAACTGGTCTCCAGCCTCTTCTCCGATGGCCAAACGAAGTCTCCCTCCACGGCTCGGTGGTTGGAGCCGCCTCGGTTGAGATGGAGGTGGTCAACGACGCAATAGCAAGAGCTTTCGCGGGCGCAGGCATCTACGTCAACGCAAAAACCGGAGAGCAGGAAACCTCGATAGCCGAACAAGCCGGCGGGGAAATCGACGACACACTTCTTCTCGAAAACATACTACAATCTTTTACGAGAAATTACCAGCTCTATAAAGAGGGGTGGCGTGTGGAGCTGCTGGACAAGATAAGGGACATGATGGAGTATGTGAGAACAGTTGTATCCGTTAACCTGTCGCAGGGAACGCAGCTCATCGGGTTTCTCGAGGGCCTCGACGAGCTCGGACGACTAATTCTCCGTGTCGACCAAGAAAGAATACCGCTAGCCCCCGCAGACGTCGAATCCATCACGCTCTTCTAGAAACCTTTTTCAACAGCTTTACCCATGCTTTTGCATGATTCAGCCGCAGCATTTGAAGACCCGTGAAATTGCTAAGCGTGTTGTGGCGGCGGGCGACCCTGCGCGTGTTGTCCAGCTTTCCAAGATGCTTGAGAACCCGCGTCTCGTGAACGAGAACAGAGGATTCATAGCATATACGGGAAAATATGAGGGAGAGGATGTTACCGTCATCTGCCACGGTGTCGGCGGGCCTTCTTCGGCGATTGTTTTCGAGGAGACTGTTATGCTGGGAGCGAGGCTGATTATCAGGCTCGGCTCATGCGGCGCCTTTCTCAAAGGCATGCAAATCGGTGAAGCAGTCATCCCAACCGCAGCATCCTACATAGGTGGAACACTTCAACAATACATCCCAGACACACACATCACACCTGTGCCAAGCTACGATGTCTTGACCACATTGGTTGACGAGTTCAGGCGAAGCGGGTTGAAGACATATATTGGACCCGTTTTCTCCAGCGACGCCTTCTACGCCGAGGACCCCAACTTTGTCGCAAAATGGAGCGGCCTCGGATACATAGCTGTGGAGATGGAGTGCGCAACTCTCTTCGGCCTCGGAATGCTCAGAAAATTCAAAACAGGCTCAGCCCTCCTCATAAGCGACAACCTCGCAGAAATGACCCCCATGGTCGACGCGGAACAATTGAAAACCTATGTCGAAAAAGCGGGACGAGCCACGTTATCGGCGGCAGTAAAAATTCCACTAGAATAATCATTCTAAACAGCCTCCCCATTTTTTAGAACATGTGCTCGGTTTATTCCGAGCATCAAGTGATGGGCATGGCTTAAATGGTCCTTTGAGGCGGCGTAGTCATGCGTGCACAGCTCGCGGTCTCCAGCCTGATTATTTTCGGCATTATTCTTGTTGGGCTGGGGTTCGCGAGGCTGCCCTATGTAATCACTTATGATGAGACGGTGGCGATTCAGACGTCGAGAGTGACGACTGTTGTCGAGACCGAGGCAATTGTGCGGACGACGACGATGGAGCTGACGGAGGCTTTCGAGACCACTATCTTGTCGACCACCTTCTCCACGGAAACAGCTGTGACAACAAACATCTTGACACGTGTGGCTGCCGAGGTCCTCAACCAAACCGTTGCGGCTGAAGCTGCCTTGGTGACGGGCCCCATCACGATACAGCCGTCGAGAACCCTTGAGCTGTCGTGGAAATCTAATAAAACCGTTGACATATACATAGCGGTGGGTAGCTATCTCAACGCCTCAGGCTGGATGCTGGTTGGAAGAGGCGTCATCGGCAGCGCCGCCATCCCCTTCGACGGCGAAGCTGAAATCTACGTCATCACCCGCACGAGTGGTGCCGCTGCCTCTGTTTCGTTTACGGCTGTTGAGAGCTGGCCCGAAACCATCACCGAAACCAAGACAAGCACACTTTCAACACTCTTAACCACCACCATGGACTCGACACGTTATCTCACAAGCGAGACAACCGACACCACCAGCTACACCACCGAGAAGCCTCTCTACTACGTGACGACTCTGGTGACCACCGTGACCGAGACCCGCTACCCTGACCTAAGCTTCATGACGTTGATGGGCAGCTTCATAATCTTCGTAGGCATCCTGTTCATGGTTCTGCTGTTGCGCACACTGGGGAAACCCGTGGAAAAACAATAACAACAATCCGGGCTTATTCACTCTCTTACATAGGGTTTTCCGAGTGCTTTTGGGAATCGCCGCGTTGAGGGAAAGAGTGCTAAGACCGCGACGGTCACTATGTAGGGAAGCATCATGATGAAATGAAAGGGTACAGCTTCTTTTACCGCGGGAGTCACGACCACGGCAAAAGCCAGCCCCTCCGCGAACCCGAATATGAATGTGGCTGCCAGAGCCGTCAATGGGTTAAGCCCTGAGAAAACCACTGCAGCCAATGCTATGAACCCGCGTCCAGCCGTTATCTCTTTCACAAGTCCTCCGAACCATCCCAGAGGCATGAAGGCTCCGCCGACACCGGCTAGAAACCCGCCGACTATGCTTGCGAAGATTCTTACCCTGTAAACGCTGTGGCCAGCTACGTCTACTGATTCGGGTTTTTCGCCTGCGGCCCTCAGCCTGATACCCAGAAGTGTTTTGTTTAGAAGTAGGTATGCCGCGAAGGCGGCTGCTATGGCTGCGAGAGATATGGGGCTAACCGCCAGTTCCTCGCCAATCAGAGGTATGGATATGCGCGGCACGACAAGTGTCCGGGGGAAGATGTGGATGCCGGGGAAAGCCCATATCGCCATGAGGAGATACTGGAACAGGCCGATGGCTAAGATGTTGAGGCCCATTCCGGCGATTACCTGCTCCGCTCTTCCATAGACATTTAGAAGTCCCAGAACCCCTCCTATCAACGCGCCGAAAACACCGCCCATCAACAGGCCCAGCAATCCTGACTCAAACACCTCGGCCCAGAAAACACCAGCCACAGCAGAAATCAGAAATATCCCCTCGATACCTATGTTGATTTGACCAGATTTCTCGTTGATGCATTCACCGACGGCTGCGAAGGCGAGAGGCGTCAGAGCAAGCAGCGCGAACTCTATTAACCTCGTGGGTTTGAGGCCGAAAAAAGACATCGCGTAAATCGTCGCCGCCACAGCTACAAAGCCTATCAATAGCCAGAGAACCCTGAGGCGATATGGCTTCACCCTGTCTCACCTCTATTTTTTCTTGGAAAAATTTTCTTGACTAGGTCAAGGGCCGCCGGTATTGCGAGAGCCAGTATGATTATGCCGTTTATGGCTCTGACGATTTCTGAGGCCACTCCTGCTTCAAATTCCATGAATCGGCCTCCGTGGAGTAAGCCGCCGTAGAAGATGCTTGCGAAGATTATCCCAATGGGATGGTTGCGGCCTACTAGAGCTACTCCTATGCCTTCGAACCCGATGTTGATGAGGTTTCCCATGGTTGCGAAGACGGTCCAGTGAGGAGGCCGCCCCAAAACTTGCGAAACCCCTGCAAGCCCCGCGGCCAGCCCACCTAGGAAAAAACTCGTCATCATCGTCTTTGAGATGTTTATTCCCGCGTATCGCGCAGCTTCTTGGTTATGGCCCACAACCCGCAGCTCATAGCCTAGAGTTGTTCGCCAGAGAAGGAAATAGGCTATGAGAGAAAAAGCTATCACAACTATGAAGACGGTGGTCAGGGACGCGCCTATGACAAGATACCGTGCTGTTTCCTGTGCGGGAACCGCTCTCTCGGCTCTCGCCGGGTCGGCTACGTGATAGGTTATCAGGTATGTGACGAGCCAGAAAGCAATCCAATTAAGCATTATTGTTGAAACAACTTCGTGGACTCCTCTGCTGATCTTTAGGAGGGCCGCGGGCAGGCTCCAAATAGCTCCAGCCAGCATACCAAAAACCGTGGCAAAGATTAGATGTATAATAGGTGGAAGGTTTAACATTCCTCCCACGAAGACCGCCCCAATTGCGCCCATGTACATCTGCCCCTCCGCACCTATGTTAAACAAGCCGGAGCGCATACCTATGGCGAAGGTTAGCCCAGTCATGATAAGCGGTGTGGCGAAAGCAAGGGTTTCGAGAAAACCTGAGAAATCTCCGAAAGCTCCGAGAAAAAGCGCTCTATAGGCTTTGACGAAATCGTATCCATACACTGCCATGAGTGCGGCGCCTCCAACGAGCCCAACCGCCACCGCGAGCATGGACTCGGCTAGCTTTTTTAGGGTTTTACGGATTTTTCTTGACAAGTTTTGCTGTAACATGATGAAAAAAGGGGAGTAAAGGGTGTTTAGCCGAGAAGTTCACGCCATCTATCGACTTCTTCCTTAGTCAACACCATAGGCACTTGTGCTTGTCCGCTTCTTATCTTGCTCTCTAGCTCCGTCAAAGCATCCCATATCCATGAGGGCAGATTTTGCCGCATCTCCGTTACCTTCTGACGGATCTCTTCTGGAGACATGGGTAGAACCTTCTTTCCGGTCAGCTTCTCCGCGTCCACACCCATTTTGATGAATTCATCCAAGTCTGCTAGGGTGCTCACCGATATGCCTTCCATAGCTAGGTTGCCAACCTTGGTGCCTATTCCGAGAACAAGGACACCGTTAGTGTCAGCCACTACTTCTTTGAATTTTCCAATCACTGTGAGAAGCGCTGCATAGTATACGCCTCTGTCCACACGCTTCATCATGCTGGCGATGACGAACCCGGGATTAATCCAGTCTTGGTTGGCGTCTACACCTATCCAGTAAGGCGGCCCGGTTGTGAGCCTTTTCTCAGTCGCTATCTCTTGGACGGCTTGATTAATTCCTAGACCTAGTGGACCTGCGATGTTGTACACAGCTATTGCCTGTTGCTCATACATGGATTTAGCGGCTGCGTATCCTTTTGTTATGTCACTGAAGGTGCCTGTGTATGTCCAGAGCACGCGGCCCTTATACCAGCACTGGCCTGCCTGTGGACAGTATAGACCATCTCGCCAGTTGGGTCCAGACCCGTATCTTCCATCCTCGCCTATCAGTGGCGCGCGTTTTCCGAATCGCTGTTCATACCATTTCAGACCCCAGTCGCATCCCCATTTGTAGCCAACCTCAAACTTCCAGAGAACAGGTATCTCTATCCCGAAGACTCCTCCGATGTAGGGATAGTTTCCTCCCAGCTCGTTGTAGTGTGCTGCAAGGAGACATCCGAGTGCGCCGACCATCGCGCTGCCTTTATGCTCCTCATAGACGATGTCCAACATGTTGGGTAAGGGTTTTCCTGTTTTCTGAACCGCTAGAGATTGTGTGAAAGTATCTATGCCTGCGAAGTTCTTGTCCGGGTATTTGGCGGCGACTTCGAGGAGTGCTTCGCTGAGGAGGAAGCCTACTCCTACGATTAGTTTAACATCGGGGTCGCGGGCCGCTGTCTCAAGGTTCGGGACATAGTCGGCCTCTGTTTTACTTATCAGCTCAACCATCTGAACACCTAGATCCTTCTCGGCCTCATCTCCGCCCTTGAAGGCCATGTCGTTGAAGGAGAGGTCGCCGCGGCCACCTATGTCTGAAACAACAGCTATCTTAATGGCTCCAGGTGAAATAGGACGCTCGACCGTAACAGTCGATGTTACAACCCGAGTAGTTGTGATGGTTTGTGCGGAGCCGCCGACGGTGACGGTCGATGTGACAGTTTCAACGATTCTCTGCCCCGGCTGCGTCCAACCAACAGCCCCAGCAATTATGGCGACAACGAGTAGAACAGCGAGAATAGACTCGGTTCTCGTCAAAGCTTTCCGGTTCATACACATTTCAAAATCCGCGAGGTTATATAAAGTTTCTTAAAAATTTATCTAAGTTTTTTTACAACGCTCATCAGCTTTTTTACTCGCTCGGGTTCTACGGGGTTCCAGAATTTGCCGTCTCGTCTCAGGTATGAGCCTACGATGGCGCCGTCGGCCACTTTCAGCAGGTTTTCGGCGTTATCCGCGTTTAGGCCGCTGCCTATCAAAACAGGTAACGAGGTTGCTTGTTTGGCTCTTACGACTTTTTCCAAAGGCGTCTCCGCCCCTGTTCTTGTTCCCGAAACTATGATGGCGTCCGCGTCGAAAAACTCTGCATCAGCCACCTGCTCCTCAAACGGTCTATCACTTATGATAAAGTGGCTCCCATGCTTTACGTTAACGTCTGCAAAAACCCTTACATCATAGGCTCTGAGGTTCGCTCTGTATCTGAGGGCGCGATGAGCTATGGCTTCTACGAACCCCTCGTCGGCTATGTATGCGTTGGCCCATTCAGCTGCTCGCACCCACTTTCCTCCAGAGGCGACGCATGCTGCTATAGCTGGGATGACGCCGTTGGCTAGGCAGCAAATGCCCACAGGAAGACCTGTGGATTTCCTCACCTCACGAGCCATTACAGCTAAAATGGAGCTGGTCTCATGCCCTATATCATCAGGCTTCAGGTATGGATAGTCACCTATGTTCTCCACCTGAAGACCATCAACATCGTTACTCTTCAGAACCTCAGCGTCACGGAGCCCATATTCGATGATGTCTTCGACAGACATTCCCGAGTAGCGTGGAGCGCCGGGTAAAGGAGGTAGATGAATCATGGCGATGATGGGCTTCGTGTTCTTGAAAATTTCTTTTAAAGCGTCTGGTTTCATGGGTAGAAGAGGCGAAGGCATGCGAAACCGCGGCTTTCTTCGTTTAAAAACTTTATAGATGCTCCAGTCTGCCGCCGATGGTTTTGACGGCGAGGGCGCCTAATCGTGTGGCGAGAAGACCGCACACGGTCGCCGGTGAGCCTTTCAGCATCTCATGCAGAAATCCGGCGATGAATGCGTCGCCTGCGCCTGTTCCGTCCACTGTTTCCACGGGTTCGGCGGGAAGCTTCACGACCTCGCCGTCGGTCTTGGCTATTTCACACCCCTCACTGCCTTTCTTGAAGACAACCATGCAGCCCCATTGCCGCGCCAGGTCCGAGACAGAACTCACACCAAAATATCCCTTAACCACACTGTATTCTGCCGAGTTTAGGAAGACGCAGTCAACATGTTTGACTATGTTTTCCAGAAGAAGTGGTTGGCTGGCTAGCGGTATGCACAAATCCAGCGTGACGGCGTTGTCTGCTTTTTCGAGAGCTTTGAAAGCTGTTTCCCTTTGCGGGCCTTCGAGGAAGCTGTAGCCGGAGAAGTGTAGTATGGCTGCGTCGTTGAGGACGTCGAATGAGAGATGTGTATGGTTGAGGTGCCTGTTTGCTCCACGGTAAGCGAGCATAGTGCGCTCTCCGTTTTTGCTTACAACTATGTAGGTTATGCCCGTGATGTCGGCTGAGGTTTTCTGGACATGAGCTGTGTCCACTCCTGCGTCCACCAACCCTTTCACAAGCATTTCGCCCAAGGGGTCTTCTCCCACGCATCCAATCATCACCACAGATGTTCCAAGCAAGGAAAGCGTGTGCGCTACGTTAGCAGCTGAGCCACCGTGTCGAATGTATGCTTTCTCAGCCATGTCCTCATACCCCTCCTCTGGAAACTTTTGATGAAAAGCTATGATGTCGAGGTTTATGTCGCCGAGGACCACTATCCTCCGCCGTCTCAATTTTTACACGTATGGGGTCGGCATGTTTTTTAAACTTACCGCAACCGATATAACCATCGTCTCCGGAAAATTGGGCTGTGAAGTACGCTACGCTTTTGGAGTATGCGTTTCAGGCGCTGAAAAACTCGTATGCACCATATTCCCGGTTTCGGGTCGGTGCGGCTCTGTTGTCGGATGATGGTGAGGTTGTTACAGGATGCAACGTTGAGAATGCCAGCTATGGTCTCTCGATGTGTGCGGAGCGGACAGCCGTCTTCAGGGCGGTGGCACAGGGGGTGAAGAAGTTTGACGCGATAGCTGTGGTGTCTGGCAAAGTTAACCCTGTTTATCCATGCGGAGCCTGTAGACAAGTTCTCCGAGAGTTCAACCCTCGTCTAACTGTTGTCGTCGCGGGGCCGGGTAAGAAACCTCTCACCACTTCGCTGGATAAACTTTTGCCCAAGAGTTTTGGAAAAGAAAGCTTAAGGCGGAGATGAAGGTGGCTTAGCTATGCTGCGCCTGATAATTGACACCGACACGGCTGGTGATGACACGATTTCGCTGTTGATGGCTTTGAAATGGCCTGGAGTGAGGCTTGAAGCGGTCACCGTGGTCTGTGGAAACGTTGAGTTCTCACAGCAAGTCGAAAACGCGCTCTACACAGTCGAGAATTTCGCGGACCACTATGTGCCTGTTTACCCGGGCTGCGACAGACCATTTCTAAGAACTTGGAAATACGCCGACTATGTCCATGGAAAAGACGGCATGGGTGAAAACTATTTCCCCAAAGCTCGGCAAAGACCAGAGAATAAGCATGCGGTGCAAGCCCTGTTGGAGCTGGTTAACTCAAGCCCTGGAGAATACACCATCATAGCCCAAGGCCCCCTCACAAACATAGCCACGGCCATCATGCTGGACAAAAACTTTGCGAAAAAAGTGAGAAGACTCTACATCATGGGCGGCTACGCAGATGGATACGGCAACGTGACCCCGGCGGCCGAGTACAACTTCTGGGTAGACCCTGACGCCGCTAAGATAGTTCTACACTCGGGGATAAACCCGTTTATCGTCGGATGGGACATCGCGGTCAAATACAGTGTTGTTGAGGAGGATATGCATCGTGAGATAGCTAAGTGGGGAACTCGGGAGGCTGATTTCTTCGTCAAGGTGAACAGGAAAGTGGTGGAGTTTGAGAAAAGGGTGATGGGTATTCCCGGCAGCACGCATCCCGACACTATAACCACCGCAATTGCGATAGAGCCTAAAATCGCGAGAAAGGTTGAGCGACGGTATGTGGATGTGGAGAACCAGAGCGAGCTGACACGTGGCATGTCGGTGGTTGACCATAGAGGAGTGCTGGGAAAGGAGCCGAACGCAGACGTGTGCTACGAAGCCGACGCCCAGCTTTTCAGAGAAATGCTCTTCAAAATC
>VAPR01000665.1_pt1 | contig 20715 bp, 24 predicted proteins | sample 3380701 | NCBI WGS metagenome assembly VAPR01 (sample SAMN11536904, study PRJNA540576) | hot springs metagenome | isolation source: hot spring wet sediment | place: Spain: Lobios | collected 2014-01 | reverse complement strand
GCGTCAAAAAACCTCGACATCCTCCCGCCACGCTACGGCATAACAGCACAGGATTTGGAGGAGGCCCTCAAGTTTCAGAAAACAGAGATAAACGAGGGAGACGCAGTCCTCATCAGAACAGGGTACTCACGCTACTTCACAACAGACAAGGAGAAGTATCTGCACGACTTCGCAGGAATAACTGAGGAATCGGCCAAATGGCTCATAGACCATAAAATCTCTCTCCTCGGTATCGACAACCTGGCCATGGCTGTTCCGAAGCCCTTCACAGTCCATCTAATGTTCCTCGTCGACGCCGGAACACATGTGATGAAAAGCCTCTACCTCGAGGAGCTGGCCAGAGACAAAGCATATGTCTCGGTGCTGGTTGTCACCCCCTTGAAAATAGTCGGTGGTACAGGTTCTCTCGTGAGACCCATCGCCCTCGTTTACAAGGGAAAAGCTTAAGTCTCGACAACTATTCAGGTACTTGATTTGTCGGACAGGCCCATCAAGACTTTTTTCCGTTGGGTTCTTTTAGGAACACGCGGAGGCCCCACCCGCTTGCTCATAATTTTAAAGCTGCGAGACGGCCCCGCCAACGCCAACCAACTCGCTAAAGCGCTGCGCCTAAACTACAAAACCATCCTGCATCACCTCGAGTTTCTCATAGAGAACAATTTAGTCGAGGCGGATGAGGGAAGGTATGACGTGAAATACAGGCTCTCTCCCGTGCTTTCCGAAAACATGGACATACTCGAGTCTGTTGTAAGCGAGGTTTTAGGCGGTTCACGGGCGCGTGTTTCATGGGCCCGCTCTGGCTGATAAACATCCTGATATCGCTGATGATTGTGATTGGGCTGCTCTACTCCTTACGCAACTATCTCCTCACCAGAAAATATGCGAGAACAAAGTTCACGAACGCCTTGGTTGCCTTGACCACGGTTTTCCTAATTCAACATCTATACGCCGCATACGTTTTCTACATGATGTCCTTCGCCTACAGCGAAGAAATGCATATCGCGACGCCGCTGCTCATGCTCAACGTGATAGGTTTCGCAGGCTTCACAATCTTCATCTACCTCTCACGAGCATGAGGAAATCATGGTCTCCAGCCGTTTAGCAGAAGCAGGGTGTAGGCTACGGCCAATATGTCTGCGGCCGCAGCGGGCTTCATTCCCGCTCTCTTAACGATTTTGATTAGCTGAGTGTATCTGCGGCCGCCTTCAGCAGTGCCCACTCCCCCAGCATCGAGAACCTGTTTAGCCATTCTGGAGAGAATTCTGGCGGCGTGTCTACCCTGCCTGCGTGACACGTGGCTATCCGGGAGATTCTGTAAAATGTTTAGGAACGTGTTTAGCCCCGTCGTGTTCCAGTCCTCGTGGTCTATTCTTTTTTTGAGAAACCGGTAGCCATACATTATGCTGGCTTGGTAGTTTGTGCAGTATTCATGAGCTACGACTTCAACACGTGTGTAGGGTTTAAACGCTTCGGTGACAGAGGTCTTGCGACGCTTCACCAATTCGTATGTTTTCACGTTGTTAACGTCAAGGTATGCTACCTTTCCCAGCGCACCAGGCTGCACCAGCTTTATGGCGGTCAAGATCTTGTGCAAGTCTCTGTGATCCATTTCCTTGAGTGTTTTCGATAAGCTGCGGCGTAGATTCCCGAATTTTTGTGCAGCGACGGCTGCTTTTGCGATGGGTGTTAAAAGTAGGATGGCGCCGAGATGTGTGTTCCCTCCTTTCTGCCAGCTCAGCATCTCACGGGATGAATGTAGAACGGCCTCGCCAACGGTCATGCCTTTACCTGCATTCAAGAAAGATCTATACAGCGCGACGGCAGAGGCGGTGAACTGTGCATAGGCAGCGGGATTGGACAGCCTGTCAACCAGCCCGGGTTTTGGCGATGTCGCGAGCTCAAGCAAGAGGCCGAGTGTGCAGCATCTCGCAACCTCCTCAGGTGTCATCATATTTCACAGTGGTATGAGAGTGATGAGAAAAGCGCAGACCATCGCAACCAGCAGAGTGAGCGGCAGCCCGGGAAAGACAGGCCTCGTTTCCGCAAGCTTGATGGTTAAGAGGTATCCGGCTATGAGGCCTGCGGAGGCTGCCATCCCCGACATCCAACCGAGGTTGCTTGCCGCGAAGCTCTGGGCAACGGAGTAGAAGAAGAGGTCGCCCAACCCTATGCTGAGGCCCTCGACAGTAACAACCAGTCCTCTCAGCTCCCCCATATCCATGTTTCCCAGCCTCTTCAAATGGCCCCTGAAAACCGCGACCACGTCGTAAACCGCAACTGCTCCAAGCAGGACAAGCGATGTCCAGAAAGGCAGGGAAATTCCGAAAATCACGCCGCTCGCTGAAGCCACATAAGCCGCAGCCAACACGTTAAACACTTCACGCCTCGAAAACACTCCCGCCAAAACCAGCCCGCCCACCATCACCGAGACACCCAACAACACATCCTCTCCCAGACTGGTCGAAATAAACAGGAAAAGGAAAGTGACAGAAGCCGCGGTGGCGAAAAGCACCGCCGACACGATTACTGCGAGGGCTCTGCGGTATCGTATAAGCCAGAGCATAGCGAGGCTGCCCAAAAAAATAACCGCTATCACAATCAGGCTGTTTAGATAGGGTGTGGGAGACCCTAGAACAGCCACATCCTCATCCTCTTCCTGCAACGGCGCCAGCGGAGGCTGAGGCAACATCACACCGCTCAACAGCGACTGAAAAACCATAGCAAAAACCAAAGTCGTCAAAACCGGTAAAACGGCCACCAAGTACCTCCGCAAACCCAAGGAACCTCCCTACTGCCGGTAAAAAGGGTTCTTCAAAATTTTATATCATTCTTACATTCAATTTATGCGTGATTGATGGAGAAAGAATGGAGTATATAAGCACGGGCGTCAGCGGCCTTGACGTTCTCTTGGGGAATAAGGGGTTTCCCGCCGGGTTTAACATCGTGGTCATGGGCTCCCCCGGCTCCGGGAAAACCACCCTCGGCCTCCAGTACCTGTACCACGGATGCCTAAAAGGAGAGAACGGCATATACGTGACTCTCGATGAGAGGCCTGAAAGCGTTCTCCGTAACGTGGCAAACCTGGGCATAGACCTTGAGCCTTTTATAAAAGAGGGCAGATTATCGATAGTCGACGCATCTCCGATTAGAACGATACCGGGTGAGATAAAGCTCGGCGGCATATCCATCGGTAAAAAAGATTTCTCCCTCGCGGCCTTGATAGCGGCCGTCGGAAACCATGTAAGAAACATCAACGCGAAAAGACTTGTCATCGACTCTCTAACATCCTTCTTCATACAGTATCCACGGGTTGCGGAGAGGCGGGCGGCTTTTCTGGAGCTTTTAGAGGGGATAACGCCGTTAAGGTGCACCACCCTCCTGCTGACAGAGCTACGTTACAGCGGAGCCGAGAGACCCTATCAGTTCGAAGAGTATTTGGCGGACGGTGTAATAATTCTGAGAAAATATCTTAAGAATGCAACCGTTGCAAGCTCGATTCAAGTCGAGAAAATGAGGGGAGTGGACCACGACGTAGAGCCTCATCCCTATAAATTCGTGATTGGCGGCTTGGAGGTTTACCCCACCGAGAAAGTTATCTAAACCTTATTTTCCATCGTCAAAATAATTTTAACATGAATCAGAATAGGGGGGAGGGGTTAGACCACTTTACAAAAGCCGCGGGCCTGTTGATGCTACGATACATAGCGGGCAACAGGAAAAACCTGTCGCAGATGCTTTGCATCATACGGGAAACATCCAACTACTTCCGCAAAACCATGGAAAACATCCTAGGAGGAGAGGAGACGGCAAGCCTCGAGGAAATGATGAACCTCGGCGTCATGAAAGAGAAGTATTTGCCGTACTCGTCATACATGGCAACCATCTCAGCCTACCCGCTTCTTCACAAAAAAGCTACGAGAACACAAATTCTCTCAACAGTTCTCGCCAAGATGGCGCTAATTCTCAGCATAAAAGTCCTCGACAACATCAACGACACCTTTCACACAACCGAAGAGGCTGAGCACTCGCTCCATAGACAGAAAAAAGCCATCGAAGAAGGCATATACATATCAGCTGGAAACAACGACATCGTAAAACGAGCTGAAAACTCATGTATATTACTGGCACTCCTCGTCAACAAATGGCTTAAAAACCTACCCAGCACAGCAGACACATCCAGGCAAGAATTTCTAAAAGACCTATCTACATATATCGGCGGCCAAGGAGCATCATTTAAACAGCAGAACCATCTTGACAGAGAAAAAATTACACTCCAGGACTACGTCTACAGACTGAATGAAAAAGGAGTGGGGAGAGTGTGGGTAGGACTTGACCTATGCATGCTTGAGACTTTATGCGATAGAACGTTAAAAGCGGCCAAGGCATTTGAATATCTGAGAAAGGGATTCGACTACATCTTCAAATCATCAAATTATTACGACGATGTTGCAGACCTTAGAGTCGACTTGGGTGTGGGGATCTGGAATAGCGTCGTCTACTTAGGACGCGATCTCGAAATCATAGATAAACCTGAGGAAGCTTTGTGTAATAGTTACGTAAAAAAACAAACAATTAGGCTAGGCGACCTTCACTATTTAATTGGAATCGATTACCTGCGAAAGGCTGCTAAACTTGTTGAATATGATGAGAAAAGTCTAATAGCCGCCATGAACGTCTCGCGATTCTTCTCAATAAGAAAATGGCTATTCCAGTCGAAGAATCCGACGAATTTCATTGACTTTCTCGTACCAAGGGTTTCTAATATCTTGCTAAACTACGTCAAGGTCACTTGATTAAAAGCAAAAACAATACTACAACTGATATAAGAGAAAGCATCCAATATACTATTTTCCAGATCGTTGGCCGATTTAGTAGTAATAATGACAAAAGTCCTTGTACAAAACATAAAAGTATAACAAAATTTTTGTAGCCATTATTTACCCAGATCCATATGAAGACAGCCGCTGCCAAATAGAAAAGCAACATTATCAACACTGATATCTTTACCCCAAAAATGGATGGAAACGTCCAATCACCGACTAAAACATCCCCTGCGATGTCTCCTATATCCTGCACTGTATGTACAGCGAGTCCTATAAGGTAAAGTGGCACTATCACCGTCAAATAATCAGAAACATTCTTATTCGACACCAGTGCCCCAGCTATTATTGGGATAATAGCAGTATGTAGTATTAGGATCGTTCCCTTTAGTATAGGGAATCGTTTGAGCCTGATTTTCGGTGCTGAATAAAGGAATCCTAATATCAAATCAAGTATAAGAATAATCGTCAAATTAGGCCACTTCAAATCAATCGGTATCAAAGTAACAAAAGCGATAAACAAAACCACTAAGGAAAATGATGTCGCAACACCCCGTCCAATAACTCCGGTAGGCAGTGGAAAACCATTCTTTGTAACAGAATCAGCAGCGACATCCATCAAGTTGTTAAAGCTATTTAGAAAGGCGGTGGACAAAAAGAAAAAAAAGTGAGACATACAATAAATCATACAATTTAACTTCTGAAACAATTAAAAAAGCAATAGTTGCTATCAGGGGTGAGGTGAAGAGGGAAAAATAAGATTTTGGCAAGGCTGCAATTCCACGGAGCTTCTGCGTACGAGACATCTTTGCCACCTCACTTATTCAAATCTTGTAAGCTTTGAAACTACATGATTTGTGACCCATAGCTTTGCATGAGACCTCAAAACACTCGAAGCGTCTTTTAAGACAAACTGATAAGACACCCGATACAACGCTTGATACAAACTTATCGCAAAATGGTTCTCTGTCAGTAATTCCCTCGCAAAGATGACATTTCTTTACCTCGAAAAACCAGCTTTCTCTGGATTTAGAAATGAACATAACATCTAGGTCCCATCCCACTTTCAGGGATAATGCAATTAAGCTTGGCACATGTTCCAGTTGGAAAACAGTGTACGGGGTTCCCTCTAGTCTCATAATATGCTCGAGAGCTGTTTTGCGTGCTGATTGTTCCCCAAAATACCTTGTAGCTTGTTTTACCTCCCTTCGTAGCTCGGGCCTCTCTGATGCAATTAATTCTACGACATTTTTCATGGCTTCTAGCACAGCTAGATGTGCGTCAAGAGGAACAGTCCTTACTCTTTTTCCAAGAAAGCCTCTTGAAAGCGAAACCAGCATTAATGCGATGCTTGTTGGCGCCCTTAGCAGGAGTTTGTTTTTTAACTTTAGCTGATTGCGCCGTGGATAATATTTACTTGACTCGGCCTCCTCAGTCTTCAGAATGCCAGCCAATATCCACTGTGTGATTTTATCTAATAGGTCCGGTAATCTATCTGGGTAAAGGAGCTTGACAGTAGAAAGGGGGAGATTGTCCAATGATGTGAGCAAAACATAATCTTCAACATTGAAGTTCACAGGGTTAATGTTTCCCATTTTTAGGACTATCCGGTCTTCATCTTTCTCTAGTTTTTCCCTAATTTTTTCCATCGTTATTAGGTCTGCTGGGAATCTGTCTAACATGGCGCCTTCCCATTCTATTAGTAGTTGGTCTTCTTTGATTTCGTATCGTATGTTTTTGAGGTGGTGGGCTGGTGAGCATGATCTAATGGGTGTGAAGTAGTAGAGGAACTGGTTGTTTTCTTTAATGACCTGAATCTCTATTGCGGCGTCGACGATTGCTTTGGCTTTTCTCTCGAAGTCTGCGAAGGTGTTGCGTGGAAGGAGATAGAACTCAAGGTTTCCGGAGTTGGCGACGTCTTTTTGCCACATCTCTAAAAGCTTGAGCACCTCGTCGCCGTTGTGGCGGATGAGCAGCTCTGGAAGATAGCTGTGAATGAATATCCGGTTTTTCTCGGCTCTCCTTTTCTGGTTCACGTTTATCGATAGGTCTTGCAGCGCCTCTATCGGTACTGGAACCTGTTTGGGATCTGTTTGGGGGTAGCGGGTTGACACAAGCTCTACAAGCGATTGTTGATGATTCTTCAGAAGCGTGCGTAGGAATGTTTTTGCTTCGCTGAAGGTCTCGTCGGTGACAAGCACGGTCATACCATGTCTGAAGTAAACTATTCGGTCGAATACCTGATGGCCAGTTGGGAACAGCGATTTCTCCAGGTCGGTGCTCTCCATTATCTGGATAAAGTGGGCCCGAGGGTTTAATAATGTTTTCAGCCGGCCCTAACGACCACCACACCGCCGAGAATTTTCTCCCTAACCTCAACTGTTTCGAAGAACATCTTAAGCAGGGATTTTAGCTCCGTATTTGTCGGGAGCCGCCGGTAGGTTCTGTAGATTGCGGCGGCCTCTAATCCTGTTTTCCCCAGCTTAAACGAGGCCAGGACAGGGGCCACCAAAGCCCAGTAAACGCCTATCGCGAATCTTTTCAAAATGTTAGCCGGCTTGCCGAGGTCAACGACGAGCAGTCGGCCACCTTTTCTCAATATTTTCCGGATCTCGGAAAGAGCTTTGGCCATGTTGGACGCGTCTCGCAGCGAGAAACCCATCAAAACAGTGTCGAACACATCTTCTCTAAAGGGCATCCGCTCAAAAACCCCAGCCACCTGATGCGATATGTTATGAGGCACCTTCTCTCGGGCAAGATTATGCATGGTGGGCAGGGGGTCGAGCAAGACCGCGTCACCCTGCCACTTCTGCGTCTCGAGCAAAATCTCGGTGAAGACACCGGGCCCAGACCCCGCGTCAAGCACCCTATCCATCACACCCACGTTGCCATCGAGACACTCAACCCTAAGCCCCACATCCGTGTTGAAAGAAATTGTTTTGTTCAACCTATCATACACGGGGGCCAGCTTCTCCAAAGACCTCATAACAGGCCACCAATCTGGGCCCAGTCCATACTCCCGTTTCTGCATCTTCCCTGATAGATGCTGTGGACAAATTTAAACGGTTGCTCTCATAACATGCTGCGTGGAGGAAAACGAGCTGGCGGAGACGCTGCAAAAGGTTTTCGGCTTCAATAAGTATCAGGCGAGGGCCTATGTCGCTGTATTGAAGGGATACAGCAGGCCAGCCGACATAGCCCGCAGATCAAAAATCCCAATTACACGTGTTTACGATGTTCTATCGAGTTTGTATGAGAACGGGTTTTTGACTAAGACCAGCAACGGCTACGGAGTTTCCGACCCAGTCTCCGCCTTCACCATGTGGCTTGAGAGGGAGCGGACGAGTCAGGAGTCGCAGATGATGGAGAAAAAGAGGATGATTGAGCAACTTGTTCCAGTTGTCTCGCGGCTCCGGAGACGAGAAGATGTCGAGGCGCATGCCTCTATACTGAAGGGGCTTCAGCCAGTTTTGGTTAAGCTTAGTGAAATGGTCTATACGGGTAACAAGTTCATTTTCGCGGTCAAGAAAGCGGCTAAACTTAAGGAGGAGTTTAAGAAAGTTGTCGCAGGGTTTCCGGACAAAACATTCACCTTCATACTGCATCCCTCAGTTCAGCCAAATCAAGATGACTACTGGTTCTTCGAGAAAATCGGTGCAAAAGTCTATTTCAGCGAGGCTGTTCTATTGGATATTCTGGTTACTGATGGCGGCGAGGCTATTATAGGTCTGCCCCTCGACGACGAGCCCGTGGTTGTCTGGGTGAAGGATAGAGGGTTCGCCTCTTCACTTATGAAGTCTCTAGAGGATCTCGCAGTGGGTTAGGGCGGTGGTGGAGGCGGTGGAGGCTGCGCACCTGTCTGAGGAATTTGGAAAAAGGCCACGGCCAGCAGAATGTACGCGACAAGTGATAGAATAAACCCAACAAGAATTATTGTGAGAATGGCTCCGAGAAACAGCAGGAGGCCGCTTGTTCTGAATAGTTTTATGCCTAGGCTGTCCCCCGTTAAATACAGCGATTTTCTGAAAAAGAATGCTGAGATGACGGCGAAAATCCACATAACAACGATTGCCACGAGAATCCCCGTCAACAACGAGAGAAAATCTGCCGGTGACTCTGCTGGACCTAAGCCAAACCCTGTAAACGCGAAAAACGTCGCACCGCCAAGCACAATACCGATAATGGCACCTATTATCCCGACGATAACAGCGTATAAAGCGTTCTGAAAAATGGCCCGCTGCTGAACAGCATCAGCCACATACTTCAACGCCAGCAATACTAAGATGAAGCCGACGATGCTGAGAACAGGTCCGACACTCGGCACGATTGCGAGAACAAGAAGAATAGAGCCTATACCGCCAATCATTCTAGCCTGATTTATATCCGCCATGTTTTGCATACTTGAATGATTTATATAAGCTTTTTAACCAAAATTCAGACGCTCAACCATTCCATCAGCGTAAGCGATTATCAACGTGTCGATGTAGCCTATGAAAATCCCTGTCTCGACAACGCCTGGTATTTTTCTGAGAAAATTTTCCACCTGAGCTGGTTCATCTATTTGGCCAAAGTCCGCGTCGGCGAGAAAGTTGCCGTTGTCGGATATGGTGGGCCCATTTTTGGCCGGCGAGGTCCTCGTCACAAGTTTTACACCTTTTTCCTTGAGCTTGTTTTCCACAAGCTTGTACGCGAAGGGGATGATTTCCAGAGGCACGGGCCTGCTGAGCGTCTCCACAAGCTTGCTTTGGTCGCCGAGAAAGACCCTTTTTCTCGACGCCGAAGCGAGAACCTTCTCCCTCAGCATGGCGCCGCCTCCGCCCTTAATCATCACACCTTCTCGTGTCACCTGGTCGAAGCTGTCGAGATAAACATCGGGAAAAGGATGCTGATCCAAGCTCGAAACAGTTAGCCCCGCCTCAATCGCCTCGAAGCGGCTTTGCCAAGATGCTGGAATAATCACTACTCTTTTCCCAGCAGCAGCCAGCGCTGACAAAATCAGCGAAACAGTTGTGCCGCTGCCCACCCCCACCACGAACCCGTCCTCCACAAACTCTACCGCAGCCTCAGCCGCTCTTTTCTTCGCCTCCACCAAGAACACTCTCCACCTCCTTCTCAAGCATCTCAACATTCTTCTCAGTCTGCAAAATTATCGGGGAAAGATGTGTATCTGTTTGCGGCGGGATGTCGGCGCTGTTTATCACTATGGTTTGACGTGGTGGCGGAGCACGTGGCGATGTTTTGAGAAGAATGTATACCAAGGCCGCTATAGTGGTTGCGGTGAAAACAATCAGTAAAATGATGAGGTCTTCGTACAACCCGGCCCTGCGTCTCGGCGGCGGTGTTATAACTTTTGCGCACCATATTGATATGCATATTACCCCCGTCAGTGAACAATTTGTGTGAAACATCTGGCGATAATGGGGTTCAAAAAAACCGGCAAAACTCTCCTCGCCACTAGGATTATCGAAGACTTGGCGGCTGCTGGGTACCGTGTCGCCGCTGTTAAACACATTCATCACGAATTCACAATCGACACAGAGGGCAAGGATACATGGCGTATGGCCCGGAGCGGGGCCAAGATTGTTACAAGTGTATCACCTAACGAAACAGCCATAATAATCCCTCGGCAGGCACAGGAGCCCATGAACCACATGTTCCTCAGAAAAATTTTCCAAGAACAGGGAATCGACGTCATCGTCTATGAGGGGTTCGCGGCTCTTTATGGAAAGTCTCCAGACGTTCACAAAATATTGACCGTTAGAAAACAAGAAGACCTAAGGTTGATTGAAGAGATTTCTCCGCCGATCATAGCTGTTTACCGTATAGAAGATTTTTCGCCGCCAGTTTTGCATGTTCCCGTCTATGGGCCGGAGTTTTCGCCGAGTTTTTTCAACCATGTGAGGAGGGCTCTAGGTTTGAAGTGAAGAGGCATGCGGGTTTACGGTGTTGTTCTATCCGGAGGTGTTTCGAGAAGGTTTGGAGGCGATAAGGCTCTTGCCCTCCTCGACGGTGAGCCTTTGGTTAGACATGTCGCAAAGTCTCTTCACGAAGCTGTTGACGAGGTTTGGCTAAGCGTAAAGGATGCCAGGAGAGGTGAAGAGCTGGTAAAAGCCTGTGAACCATATGTGAGCGGCTACATCGTTGACGAGTTCCCCGCGGGACCTCTCTCGGGAGTTTTGACGGCGGCTAAAAGACTCGGAGCCGATGCGATGGTTACATGCCCAACCGATACGCCTAGGATAAAGCCCACCACGTTCAAGAAACTGGTTGAACAATTTCTCGATAATAGCCCTTCCGCTTTATCTGTTGTCTGGGGCAACGGGATGGTGGAGACGCTTGTGCAGGTGTTGTCCATCGACACGGTGAAGCATTATCTCGAAAAAGTGTTTGCTCAGAGGAGAGGTCTTTACAGGGCCTCGGACATGCTTAGATGCGCTGACAGGTTGTTGCTCGTGGTGGGGTTCAAACTTTCTTCAGATCCCTACGAGTTCGCCAACATCAACACAGCTGACGACCTCGTAAATCCCAAGCCACGCCCAGACCGGGGAAGCCTTGTAAAAGACGACATACTTCTCACCGAAAGCTTGGAACACTTCCACCAAGCCGCAGCATATTCTGGAGAAAACCTGTTCAACGAAGCGGCACAGGAATACTTGTATGAAGCGCTTGCACTACTCTCGCATGGGGTGGCTCACTTAACTACGCACGCTCTCACAGATGCGTCCAAAATGTTCGAGAAAGCAGGCTCATCCGGGGCCGCTACACTCTGCGCGAGAATGGATGCCTACATCCGTCGAAAAATGTTGCCAAGTATGCGTTAAATTGTGGTCAAACAGATTATCGCGCATGGGTAAGGTATTGATGGTTGTCAGGATTTTGCCAAAAGACTCTGACACGGATTTGGATGAGGTGGCGAAGGCTGTTGAATCAAACCTGCCGAATGATGTGCAGGTAAGTGACAAAAGGGTTGAGGACATAGGGTTTGGGCTGAAGGCGCTCGTGATTGGTTTCCTAATGCCCGAGGTGGACGGGGTGGGTGAGGCGCTTGAACAATATCTCTCGTCGGTGGAGCTTGTGGGCGAATATGATGTCCAGTCCGTGACCCGTATCTAGTGGTTGGACTCCAGCAAACTGTTTAGCCTACGTAGAACCATTAGCTTTGTTTCGTCACCCATCTTAGACGCCATAACGGCCTGTTTGATGAATTCAGCGGCCTCAAGCATGGCTGCTTTGTTGACTGGATAGGGTTTCCCGCTTTTGGTTCCGAAGGCGTAACTGAATTTAACCGGGTCCCGCCACGACACCTTTGAGCCATAGATGAGGGCGGCTATGTAGGCGAGCCCGCGTATGGTGGCTGCTCCTACACCCTGCGTTGTCAAAAGCTCGTCGAAGCTTGACACGTTTTTGGCCCTTCTAATTGTTTCCTCGTCAAACCTATTGGGTGGGGAGAGATGCGTCGGGATTGTGGGAAGATCTTCGAATGAGTCTGTGAGGGTGTGTTGTTTACGAGCTATTGCCTTGATCTGTGCGAGGTCTTGGTTAAGCCTGCTGGGCGGAGTGTCCTCAAGCATCTCAAGGATTGTCTGACATGTTTCCGCGGATGCTGTGCTTGTCAGGTCGAGCACCACATCCTCAACAGCCTCACTCAAAATCTCTGTGTGAGGCTCCACAACGCCGAGACCGCGGTCGCTTGACCAGTGATAACGTCTCGCTGTCTTATTATCCGTGTTCATGCCTTGGTTGATAATGACCCACTGCCCGGATTCGGACACAATTGCGGCGTGGAAATAGATGTCGTAAGAGTCCTGTAGTGCTGCGTTGTCGACGGACGTCGTGAGTCTCATGGCCCTGCGGATTTCCCCAACCTCTCTGACGCCGATTTCAGCGAGAAGCTTGCCCGCCTCCAACTGAGCCGACCGCATCTCAGCACCCTTTCCTCCCAAAACCCTGACCGGGATATCTGTCCCCACAAGCCCGTGGCTGAGAGCCTTCAGCGTTACCGTGGTCTGCCCGCTCGTGTTCCACTCAAACCCCAGTGCGCATGCAAGGCTGCTTAACCAGAACGGGTCCGCAAACCTTCTAACCGTCTCCTCATTACCCACTTGCTCACACAGCGCCCTCATAATCTCACGACCAAGCTCCACCATCTCCCTAAAATGCGGCACCGAACCCTCTGTCAACCACAGCGTAGCCGTGCCGGTGCGCTTCATCCACCAATACCTAATTCCTCGGCGTAAAGAAATATTTTGTCAAACTCCGGGGCCACTATTTATAAAGTCTTTCCAGCATCCGGCTGAACTAGCCCAGTTAATATTTAAGAATGGGCAGTTGTCAAAAACATCAGGTGCATAGAAAGATGGAGTATGTTTACGCAGCGCTGTTGCTCCACAAGGCTGGCAAAAAAATCGACGAGGAAAGCTTGAAGAGAGTTGTCGAAGCAGCGGGTATCACGCCTGACATGTCGAAAATCAAATCACTGTCCGCGGCCCTAGCCGAGATAAACATCGACGAGGTCCTAAAACAGGCGACCGCAGCTCCTGTAGCAGTTGCAGCGGCACCTGCCGCAGCCGCCGCAGCTCCACAGGCAGCAGAGGCTCCCGCCGAGAAACCGAAGGAGGAGAAGGCGCAGGAAGAGGCTCTATCTGGTCTGAGCGCCCTCTTCGGATAACATCAAAAATTTTTTACCCATCTCATTTGTATTGTTTATCGGATGCCTGTCCTACTTGAGGCTGCTGATATCTGGAAAAGTTTCGGTAAAGTGGCCGCTGTTAGGGGGGTTTCTTTCAAGCTTGAGGCTGGGCAGGTTCATGGCCTACTTGGCCCCAACGGCTCAGGAAAAACAACGACCCTGAAATGCATCGTCGGACTTCTGAAACCTGACAAAGGAACCGTAACCATCCTCGGCGAAAAACCATCATCCAACAACGGCTACAAAAAAAGGTTAGGATATGTTCCCGAAAATCCGTCCCTTCCAGACTACTTGACAGTTCAAGAGTTTCTGATTTTCTCAGCCCGTTTAAAAGGCCTTGAAGGTGATGGTTTGCGGAGGAAAGTTTCTGAACTGTTGGATGCTTATTCGCTGCACCATGTTTCAGATAGGCTTGTTTACGAGCTTTCTAAAGGTGTCCGACAGAGATTGGCCATAGCAGCTTCGCTTGTAAACTCCCCGACTATTCTAATTCTCGACGAGCCATTCAACGGACTTGACCCAGAGGCCCAGAAAATCACAAGGCTCTACATCAACGACATCATAAAGAATGGAGGTGGCGTCCTTATCTCCACTCATCTGCTTGATTCTGCTGAGAAAATCTGCAACCATGTAACTATAATAGCTGATGGAATAGTTTTGTGTTCCTCGAGCCTTTCGGAGCTTAAGATGGAGAACGGTGATGCATCTCTTGAAGAAATCTTCCTCTCTCTTGTTCGGGTGAAAAAAGATGTTAATTGAGATTTTTATCGTAAAGGTGAGGCAGTTCGCCGGTTCTTTTGGAAGATCCTTCTCAAGAGCAGTCGCTCCTGTGATGTTCTACCTGCTTTATTTACTTGTGCTGGGTTTGGTTTCGATAACGCTGCGATTCTATGGCGTTATAATGGGTATGGATATGAATGATTTTGTCAGGGCTTTGAAGCCGCTGGCGACGTCTGGTGTCTTAGCGGTTGGGGTGTTTCTTGGTTTGAAGGGGGGTGTTACGGCCTTGGGCTATGAGATAGACTACATTTTCACCTCTAATGTTAGGCCGAGAACTTATTTGTGGTCAGATTTTTTGTTTCAATTTATTTTCCTCAACGTGTTTTCTCTGCCGTCGATGGCGCTTGTTGTAACGGTATTGACTTTCCCACGCCACCTCATCCATTTGTTTAATTTCGTTATGGTTGTTGAGGCGGCTGTTGTCTCGTCTATTTTGATATCGCATTTACTTGGTCTTTTGCGTAACTGGTTGGGGAGGAGATGTGTGATGGCTGTTGGCGGGGTTGTGATGATATTAGTGTTGATGCCTCTTTTGGATGTTTTTGCATCACTTGCATGGGTTAGCGGCTTTCCGTTTCCCACCACACTCCTGCTCGGCATAACGGAAGGCGGCTTCAAAACGGCTGCGGCCTCTCTGTTTATGGCCGGATTGCTTGCAGTACATCTTTTTCTCTCCAAGTCAGTGGAATACGCGGGTCTGGCGCCGATATTGACCAATGTTTTCACCGACCCGCCGAGAAAATTCGTAACCTCTTTCAAACTTCCGGAGCCTGTGGCGAGATTTTTGTCGATAAACCCCGGTAACAGTCCTGCGGCTCTGCTAGTCAAAGCTCATTTGACAAGGTTTCTGCGAGACGGCAGTCTTTGGATAACAGCTTTTGTCCTGCTCTTACTTGTCTACGTAGGTTCTGCTCTTCCCCGAGTTCTCGCGTTCACCGCCCAGCCCGAGGCAATTTTCCTCACCATAGTCTCACTGTATACCCCAATGATACCGGCTCTTCTTTCATTCAATTGGCTGCTTTCCGAGAAACAGAATCTATGGCTGGTTCAGCTTTCTGTATACCGTATCTCATCCTATTTCTACACATTATTGGCGGCCTACGTGATTGTTTCTTTAGTTTTTTCATCTGTGTTGGTGGCTGCTATACAGGTTTTCAACGGGTTTATCGCATTCACATATGTGGATGGCTTGCTGTTTCTGTGTTCAGCCGTTTTCGGCTCATTTCTTGCATTGATGATATCTTCTTCTGTTAAGCGCCTTTCCTCTCCCTTCTCTTTTATTTCGATTTTCATAGTTGTTATACCGCTCCTCGGTTCGCAGCTGCTTAGCCTCCCGCTGCTGATGTCCCGTTTATTCGAGCCTCTTGTCTCTAATCCCCCTGCTTTCCTGCCCTATCTGTTGTCTGGGTATGCTCTGTTCGCTTTCGCTCTCGTCGCCTATTCCTCCAAGAATTTTTCGGCGGAGGTGCTTGTTTAGAAATAGTTAAAACGGCGTCTTGACCGCGGCCTTGTGGTGTCGACCCCTTGCCCTACGACGAGCAAGAATACAGGCTCGAGTTCTTTCTACAAAACGGGTTTGTGAGGAACCAGTGCAGGGTTTGCGGCGAGTTTTTCTGGAGCCTCGACCCCGACAGAGACATATGCGGTGAATCCCCCTGCGTCGAATACAGTTTTCTCGAGAAAAAATACTGCTCCGGGCCTCTGTCGGTCGGTGAGGCTAGGCAGGCTTTCATAGAGTTTTTCGCTCAGAGAGGCCATGCTCCGATAAGGCCGTATCCGATTGTGGCGCGGTGGCGCACAGACCTTTACTTGACCGATGCGTCAATAGTTGATTTTCAGCCCTGGGTCACGAACGGTATCGCTCCTCCTCCCGCCAACCCTTTGGTGATAAGCCAGCCCTGTGCAAGGCTTGTGGACCTCGACAAAATAGGCCTTACATTCGGCCGCCATCTCACGGTGTTTGAGATGGGTGGCCACCACGCCTTCAACTACCCCGATAAAAAAATCTACTGGAAATCGGAGACGGCGGAGTATTGTCACGAGTTTATGACAAATGTTCTGGGCATCTCTGGCGGCGAGCTTGTTTACAAGGAGTCTTGGTGGGCGGGCGGCGGCAACGAGGGCCCCTGCCTCGAGGTGATAGCGGGTGGGCTTGAGCTGGCGACCCTGGTCTTCATGCAGTTCAAAACACTCGACGGCGGAAGGGTTGAGACACCTATCAAAACCGTCGACACAGGCTATGGCATAGAGAGGCTGGCGTGGTTCTCCCAGCAAACACCGAGCGCCTTCGACGCCATTTACGGCGAGCTGCTCTCCAAGGTGCGGGAGCTTATACCCGTTAACAGGCCGGATGAAGAGCTTCTCATCAAATATGCGAAATACACAGGACTTGTTAAACCCGGTGCCGATGCCACGGTCAGCGAGCTGAGGAGAAAAGTCGCCGCGATGTCTGGGATAGGCATCGAAACGGTAAACGACCTGATTGTTCCCTATGAAAAGGTTTACTCAGCGCTCGACTACAGCAAGGCGATAGCCTTCATAGTAGCTGAGGGGGTTGTCCCCAGCAACGTCAAAACAGGGTATCTTACACGGCTTCTCATACGTAGGGCTTACAGGCTGCTGAGAACAGTTGATGCCGAAGAGAAGCTGCTCGACCTAATCGACATGCAAATAGAGTATTGGGGGAAAGATTTTCCCCATTTGTCCGAGATGCGGGATGAGGTTCTCGACATCGTGGAACATGAGGTTAACAAGTTCAGGGAGACGATAAAACGCGGAACCGAAACAGTGCTCAGAGAATTGAAAAACGTCAAAACAATATCGGTTGAAAAACTGATACAATACTATGATGACAAAGGGCTGACACCGGATATCGTTGCAGAGATGGCTGCCAAGCAAGGTGTCGAGGTAACGGTTCCCGAAAACTTCTACGAGCTGGTGGCTTCACGGCATCTACGCGAGACACCTGAGAAAACAACTTCGCGGCAACAAATAGATGTCTCATCTTATCCGAAGACAAGGAAACTCTATTACGAACAGCCCACCAGCTACAGTTTCCGTGCAAAGGTTCTCGGGGTAGTGGATGGACACGTCATACTCGATGCGACGCTGTTTTATCCCGAGAGCGGCGGCGCAGTAGGTGACACTGGTACACTGGTTTTCCGCGACAAGGTCTCCACAGTGGTTGACACACAGGTCTTAGACGACGTTATTCTACACAGGGTGGAGGGCCCTGTTCCAGAGGTTGGTGAAGAGGTGGAGGGCTATGTAGACACGGAGAGAAGACACGCCATCGTCAGACACCACACCGCCACACATATCCTGCTTGGCGCTGTCCGACGTGTCCTGGGTAAACATGCATGGCAGGCCGGTGCGAGGAAAGAGCCTGAGAAAGGCAGGCTCGACTTCTATCACCACAAGAGGCTCACACCTGAACAGATACGTGAGATAGAGAGATTGGCTAACAGAGTTGTGGCGCGTCGCATACCTGTGCGGATAAGCTGGATGAACAGAAACGAGGCCGAGGAAACATACGGGTTCGGACTTTACCAAGGCGGCGAAGTCCCACTCGGCGTCATAAGGGTTGTAGAGATACCTGGATGGGATGCCGAGGCATGCGGCGGAATACACTGCGAAAACACAGAGAACGTAGGCTTAATCAAAATCATCTCGAGCGAGAGGATACAGGACGGGGTTGAGAGAATAGAGTTCACCGCGGGCCCCGCAAACCTATCACGCTACCAAAACATCGAGGACACGCTGCACCAGGTTGCGCAGAAACTTCAGACACCGGTCGAGGATGTTGTAAAGAAAGTGGCCGAACTCGACGAAAACCTCCGCACACTCAGAAAAACGGTCAAAACCCTTTCGGAAAAAATAATTGGCTACAGGGCTGCTGAAGTAAGAAGCGTCGGCATAGCCGTCGACAAACTTCTTCTCTACATATCTGAAGAGGAGTATGATGACGAGGATTACCTGATTAAGCTGGCGGCCGAGATTGTGAAGACGGATAAGCCTGCCGTGGCTCTGGCGTATGCGGGCGCCCCGACTGCAAAGGTGGTTGCAGTGGCCAACGACAAGGCTGTGGCGGAGGGCGTGAACGTTGGAGAAGTTTTGAGAAGGTTTCTGCAGCTCGCGGGAGGGGGTGGCGGCGGCAGCAAAACCCTCGGCAGAGGCGCCGCACCAGCGGAGCAGCTCGTCTCCAACCTGCCCGAGCTAAGCAACCTACTCAGAGACACCCGCGGCCCGCGCTAACGCACTCGACTCCGCCAAAGCCTTTGCGAAAACGAGTGGCAGCGTCTCCTTTGTGTAGTAGCCTGCCTCGACAGCCAATGCTCTTGCATGTGTTTCGGCGCGTATCAGCAGCGGCTGCAGAGTTTCCTTGGTTATGTAGGATATTTCGACTGCGAAAGCGAGGGCTAGCGAGGCCGCTGACGCGATCTCCTGCCGAATCTTCGCAGGGTCTATGATGAGGTCCTCCGCTTTGAAGAAGACCCCGTCCTCATAAGCGCTTATCAGGTTAACACCCCTCAGAACAGCTTTGATGTCGAGCTTCGCCAACAGGCTCGCCAAGAGCTGTGATATCTCCTCACCCTTCTTGGCGACAAGAGTGTCCTTCGCTATCCAAACCTGTCCACCCTCAATCCTAGTAGGTATCTTGAGTTTGCCGAAGTCGCTGAGAATAGGGCCTGGCGGAAGCCCTGTGTTTGTCTCGGGCACCCAGATGTCGAAGTCGGCTTTCTCACCTGCTTTCGCATGCATGGGAACCTTGTTCTTTTCCAGCGTAAGAGCGAGCTGGAAGCTGTTGATGCTGCTGAAGATGAAGCCGACAGGAATTTTGATGTTTTCCACGAGTTTCTCCAGCTCAGGCTTCCCCGCGAGCCTACACGCTTTCATGAACAGGGTTTTTTTCAGTATCCTTATCTCACACAGTCCGCGGAGCTTTTTCCTCATTTCATGAATGGTGTTGGCTCTTGTGCTTCTCAGGTCAAAGACTGCGACAACTGGATGTCTCTTGATAAGCTCAGCTACCTCTTCAACGAGCCGCGCCTTCTTCACTAAGCTGGGTCGAGTGACAGCAGTGGCCATGGCTTCATCGCTCCATGTTGCCAGCCCCATACCTTCGGCGATTAATCAAGTTATTCATCAGATCTCCACCTTGACAGGCTTGCCCATCGTTGTCTTGACGTATACGCCGGAGATGTTCCGTTTCTTTTTTTCAAGCTTCTCGACAACCCTGCTTAACACCGTCTCTATATTTTCGGCTATTTTCTCATCAGGGTCCTCCTCCACGCCGACTATGCAGGCGACTTGCGGTGATTTTCTCATGGTCACTTGGACGCTGTTCTCATATCTTTTCACGAGCTTCTGTATGTCGGAGCCGGGTGGAATAGGTACAGGCGTTTTACCTCTTGCGCCGAGAGCTGCTCCAAGAGCTCTCGCAGCCAACGCCACCAGAGCGGGCTCAACCAAGACAAAATCATACTCTGAAGCGATTTTCTTCGCCTCTTTTTTCCTGCCCACAAGGGCCTCCAGCTCCTCTTTCTGAATGACCCGGTCGACACCCAGCGTCTTAGAGGCTTCTAGTGCAAGGTTTCCCGACGCTATGACAAGGATTTTTCTCCGCTTTCTTCCAAGTCCGTTAGGAAGCTCAATAACCTCTGAAAACCTGTTCTGCGGCTTGGTAAGGTCCACTCCCGTGACGTTGATCACCAGCTCCACCGATTGCTTAAACTTTGTGTTCTTCTTGTTCTGCTTAGCCTGTTTGACGGCTTCCACTGCCTTGGCTAAAGCGGCGCGCATCAATTCTCTTCACCCAGTAGCTGGTCGTATTTTCCCTGTTCGACGAGCTTGACGACTTCTCTAGGGTCCATGCCGTCCACCTTTATCCCCATGCTGACGCATGAGCCGAGTATCTCTTTGACAGCAGCTTTCAATGTCTTGGACCTCATGTCTGGAAGCTTCGTCTTAGCGATCTTCACAACATCGGTGAATTTGAGGTCGCCCACGTAATCGCGTCCCGCGGTCCCGCTTCCCTTCTGGACGCCCGCCGCACTGGCTAAAAGAGCCGAGGTGCTAGGCGTCCCAACCTTTATCTCAAACTTCTTAGTATCTGTGTCTACCACCACCTCTATCGGGACACGCATGCCGTTAAACTCCTGTGTAAGCCTGTTAGCCTCTTCAGCCACGGCCATAACATTCAGCCCTAGAGGCCCTAGGGCTGGGCCCAGGGGAGGCCCTGCCGTGACCTTGCCGCCTTCTACGAGGAAGCGGAAAGTTTTTTCACCCATGTCTAACCCCTTCCCAGATTGGCTATTCTTAAACCTACGTCTTGTCTATAGGGCGGACGGCGTCGATGGAGACTGATATGGGAAGCTGGAAAGCCGCCTCCTTCAGCTCAAGCGTGACCTCGCGCCTCGACTTCTC
>VAPR01000660.1_pt1 | contig 20924 bp, 18 predicted proteins | sample 3380701 | NCBI WGS metagenome assembly VAPR01 (sample SAMN11536904, study PRJNA540576) | hot springs metagenome | isolation source: hot spring wet sediment | place: Spain: Lobios | collected 2014-01 | reverse complement strand
CCCATCATCCGCCCATGAAGAGCCTCCTGGCCGTGCCCATCGCCATCGGGGAAAGGGTCATCGGCAGCCTCTATCTGGCCGACCGGCGCGATGGCCGTCCCTTCGACGACCGGGACGAAGGGCTCCTGCGCCTCCTGGCTGCCTGGGCCAGCATAGCCATGAAGAACGCCGATCTCTACGAACAGGAGCGACAACGGGCGGCGGAGTGGCGCTCCCTCTTCGATCTGGGTCAGGAGATGACCGCCTCGCGGGACGTGGAGGAGCTGCTCGACTCGGTGGTGCAGCGCTCGGCCGGGCTGCTGGGGGCGGACGTGGCCGCTCTCCTCTTGCTGGAGCCGGAGGGGGAGTCCCTCAGGGTGGCCGCCCAGCAGGGGCTCCTTCACGCCCGCAAGGGGGAACGGTTGCCCCTCTCGATCTACGGCCTGCAGCGTGCGGTCATGGAGTCCGGGCAACCCCTCGTCGTGGACGAGGCCCGGACAGCGCCCGATGCCGCCCCGGGCACGCGCGCCCTCGTAGAGGAGGAAGGGCTGGCGGCCCTGGTCATCGTCCCCTTCTCCGTCAAGGGCAACGTGCTGGGGACGCTGACGGTGGGCAGCCGGCGGCCCGTCCGCTTCCGGGAGCGGCAGGTAGAGCTCCTGCAGGCCTTCGCTAACTGGGCGGCGGTGGCCGTGGAGACGAGACGGCTGTACGAGCGGCTGGAGAGCCTGGCCCGCCTGGAGGAGCGAGAGCGCATCGCCATGGATCTGCATGACAGCATCATCCAGTCGCTCTACGCCGGGGGTCTCCTCCTGGAGGACGCCCTGGCCCATCTGACGACGGCCCCCGAAGTGGCCCGGCAGAGGCTAGAGCGGGCGGCCCAGGGGCTGGACCGCACCATAACGGAGATCCGCAACTACATCTTCGACCTGCGGCCCAGGCTCTCCACGGTGGACGACCTGCCCGAGGCCCTGGCCACCCTGGCCCGTGAGCTCCAGGTCAACACGCTGGCGGACGTGGCCCTGGAGGTGGACGACCATCTGCCGGCCCTGGACGAGCAGCAGTCCCTCGCCGTATACCACATCGCCCAGGAGGCCCTGAACAACGTGGCGAAGCATGCCAGGGCCTCCCGCGTGTCCGTCCGCCTCTGGCGGGACGGCCCCTTCCTCCACCTGGAGGTGAAGGACAACGGCATAGGCTTCGACCCCGAAAGCGCGTCGGACCTGTCCCGACAGGGGTTGCGCAACATGACGGACCGCGCCCGCAGCATCGGCGCCCACCTGTCGGTGCGCAGCGCGCCGGGCGAGGGCACCTGTGTCTCCCTCAGTCTCCCTCTCACGGAGGTGGAACGGTGACCAGGCAAGACAGCGTGCGGATCCTCATAGTGGACGACCACGAGGTGGTGCGGATGGGCCTGCGCTACCTGTTGGAGCGAGAGCCCGGCTTCGTCGTGGTGGGAGAAGCGGGAAGCGTGGCAGAGGCGGTGCGCGCCGCCCAGGCCCTCCAGCCCCATGTTGTGGTGATGGACATCCGCCTCCCAGATGGCTCCGGCATCGAGGCCTGCCGTGAGATCCGGGAGACCAACCCGGAGACGAAGGTCATCATGCTCACCGCCTATGCCGACGACGAGGCCCTCTTCGGCTCCATCATGGCGGGGGCCTCGGGCTATCTGCTGAAGCAGACGCGCGGCCAGGGCCTGGCCGAGGCGGTGGCCCGGGTGGCCCGGGGAGAGTCCCTCCTGGACCCCAGCGTCACTGGCAAGGTCCTGGAGCGGATGCGTCGGCTCGCCTCCGGCGAGGGGGACGAGCTGTCCAGCCTCTCCCAGCAAGAGCGGCGCGTCCTGGGGCTGATCGCCGAAGGGAAGACCAACCGGGAGATAGCCGAGGAGCTCTACCTCTCCGAGAAGACGGTCAAGAACTACGTCTCCAGCATCCTGGCCAAGCTGAACCTGCACCGGCGGTCGCAGGCGGCCGCCTTCCTCGCCCAGCTCAAGGCCAAGGGCATCAACCCGGACGCCCCCTGAGGGGCCTACCGTTCGGACAGCTCCTGGCCCAAACCGGCCTCCTCTTCTCCACCCTGCCCATGGCAAGCCCCGGGCCTGCCGGCAGGTCCTACATGCTTCCCCCTCCCTGGCCCTCTCACCGCGCTCATGCCTAGAAAGTCCCGTCCCGCATGGGCCAGGGGGCCTGCTCGAGACGTGACCAACGCAGCGCTGCGCGGGTACCGAATGGCCGTAGAGAGAGGCGACCGCTGGCGTCTACATTCGACCTGGCAGGGTCAACGGAGAAAGGCGATGCATCGTGGAGGTGACGGGATGATGCCGCGTAATCGTCATCGGCGCTGCAGCGGCCGCCTCTGCTGGCGACGGGTTCAGGAGACCGCCCCCGCAGCCACAGGTCCGAGCGAGCCCTGATCGGAGGGAGGTGACATCGTGCCCAGAGTGTTCGGTCGGCTACGACGCGAGACGGATATCCTTCTGGTGCTGGCCCTGCTCATGGCCGCGGGCATCCTGTCGGCAGGGCTGACGGGATGGCTCATGACGGATCGACTCGCCAGCGCTCAACCGGTGCGTGAGTATACGCTGGAGATCGTGCCCACCGATATAGACTACGGTGGCGGCAACATCTGGCACGCCTGGACGTACAAACCGGCTGACGCGCCCACCGGCAGCGTCCCCGGGCCCACCCTGTACGCCAACGTAGGGGAGCGGCTCAGGGTCAGGGTGCGCAACCGGCACAATCTGGTCCACAGCTTCCATACCCATCTGACCCACTACAGCTTGGAGTCGGACGGGAGCCAGTTGAACACCATCACCGGCCGAGGCGCTGGTGCCATGATCCCGCCTGGCGGCGAATACGTCTACGAGTTCGAGCCCCAAGAGCCGGGCATTTACTACTACCACTGCCACTCCGCCGACGGCGGGCTGACTATAAGCCAACACATACACCAGGGGCTCTACGGTGCGATAATCGTGCGCTCCAAAGACGACCCTCCTATGCAGGAGGAAGTCATCTTCATGGCCGAAACGGGCCATGAGAAGGAGGGCAACGCTGTCCCCTTCTTCATCATGAACGGGCTGGGCATCCCCGGCGGGGAGCACAAACTGGAGGAGATCTATCACCAGGGCGGCATGCCCGCGGTGGCCGCCCAGCTGGGGAAGACCGTCCCCACCATCGAGGCCAAAGTGGGCCAGCCTCTCCGGGTCCATGTGATCAACATCGGCGACCAGATCCACTCCTTCCATGTGCACCACGCCAGCCACATCTCGGAGACTACTCTCCAGGGACGCCCCTGGCCGGCCAACGTAGTGCCGCTCGTTCCCGGCCAGGCCGAGACTCTGCGCATCACCTTCACCGAGCCTGGCCTCTGGCTCTTCCACTGCCACGTGGTGCAACACGCCGATGCAGGGATGATCGGCCTCTTCTCGGTGGAGGAGTGAGGCGAGACAGCCTGCCCTGAGCGGCCGGGCAGCTTCATGGACAAGGTCAGAGCCGGACGGGCGCCTGGGGACGTCAGCCCTGGGCCCCGTCCGGCGCCGGCGAGCACCGCCTTCTCTGGGCCAGGAGCGCGAGGCCGCATCCCCCCGGCCAAGTTACCACGCGGAGCGCGAAAACGGGGCCGGGGGTCGTTGACAGGGGGCGTCAGCCCTCCATACGATTGTCCCAGAGAGGTTTTTGACCCCCCGTGGCGGCAGGAGCGCGCGTGCCGCTCTCCCCAGGAGGCGCCCGTCAGAGGACGGGCGCTGGGCCGTTGCGCTTTGTGGCGACGCTGCTCTTCGTCCTGGCGGTGCCTGTCCTGCTCCTGACGACGAACATCCGCATCGCCTTCAACCTGCCACAGCTCTACGACTACAGCGTCCGCCAGTACGATGCCGCCGACAGGAGCGGCATTCCCCAGGAGGAGCTGCTGCGAGCCAACCGCGAGATAGTGCGCTACTTCAACGACGACCGGGAGACGCTGCGCATCGTGGTGACGGACCGCACGGGCGCCAGGGTCTCCCTTTTCACTCCTCGGGAGACGGCCCACATGGCCGATGTCAAGTCCCTCCTGTGGAAGCTCTTCCGTGTCCAGGAGGCGGCCCTGGCCTACGTGCTGGTCTTCATGGTGGCCGTCTACGTCTGGGCGAGGGAGGGCAGCCTGCGCGACCTGGCGCGGGCGGCCCTGCAGGCGGCCGTCCTGACGGTGGGGATAGTGGTGGGTGTGGGGGTGGCAGCGGCGGCCGGCTTCGACAGGCTGTGGGAACAGCTCCACGTCCTGGTCTTCCCCAACGACTTCTGGCTCCTGGACCCGCGGGAACATCACCTGATCCAGATGTTCCCGGAGGAGTTCTGGTTGGAGATGGTCCTGCTGCTGGGGCTGGTGACCCTGGCGGAGGCGACGCTCCTGGCGCTCCTGGCCGGAGGATATCTCTGGTGGTCGCGCCCCGAGGGAGCGCCAGCAGGGCAGCGCTACGTCTTCAACCTGGCCACCCGGGCGAGGCCCCTGCCGCGTCCCTGGCGGGCCCGTCCTGGCGCGCCCCGCGGCTGAGGCGGCGCCTCAGGCCCCGCAGGCGCAGCCGGCGCAGTGACCGCCGGCGCAGGAGCCGCAGCCACCGCCCAGGCTACCCATCTGTCCGCCCTCACCGCTGCTGAAGGCGGCGAAGAGGGAGAGCACCCGCTCACCTCCCTGATGGCCGGCGGGACAGGTGGCAGGCTCGTCCCGGCGGGACATGGGCCGCAACAGCTCGAAGCGGGCGTCGCACTGGCTGCAGTAGTACTCGTATAGGGGCATCCTACCGCCTCCGTGCCCCGATGCTAGGCGTCATCGGGCCCCTGCGTCAAGGCCCGCCCGTCACTCCAGGAAGTCTCGCAGCTTCTTGCTGCGGCTGGGGTGGCGCAGCTTGCGCAGTGCCTTCGCCTCTATCTGGCGGATGCGCTCACGCGTCACGTTGAACTCTCGCCCCACCTCCTCCAGGGTGCGACTGCGCCCGTCCTCCAGCCCGAAGCGGAGGATGAGCACCTTCTGCTCCCGGGGTGTGAGGGTAGAGAGCACCTCCTGCACCTGCTCTCGCATGAGCTGCTGAGAGGCCGCCTCCACGGGCGAGATGGTTCCCTGGTCCTCGATGAAGTCGCCCAGGTGGGAGTCCTCCTCCTCGCCTATGGGCGTCTCCAGGGAGACGGGCTCCTGGGAGACGCGGACGATCTCCCGCACCTTCTCCGGCCCCACGTCCATCTGGCGACCGATCTCCTCGCTGGTGGGCTCGCGGCCGTACTCCTGGACGAGGCGGCGGCTGACCCGCATCAGCTTGTTGATGGTCTCCACCATGTGGACGGGGATGCGGATGGTGCGGGCCTGATCGGCGATGGCCCTGGTGATGGCCTGCCGTATCCACCAGGTGGCGTAGGTGCTGAACTTGTAGCCCTTGCGGTAATCGAACTTCTCCACTGCCCGTATGAGGCCGATGTTCCCCTCCTGGATGAGGTCCAGCAGGGACATGCCGCGGCCGATGTACTTCTTGGCCACGCTGACCACCAGCCGCAGGTTGGCCTCGGTTAGGCGCTTTTCCGCCTTGCGGCCGTCCTCCTTGAGCTGGCGCAGGCGGGCGCCTAGCTGCTCCTCGTAGGGGGAGAGGCGCTCCACCAGACCCTCCGCCGGCGGCAGGAGGGAGGTCAGGTCACCGCCCGTGGCCTCCAGGACGATGGGAAGCAAACCCTGGATCAGGACGTGGGTCACCACCGAGAGCTGGACCAGGGCCTGTTCGGCCTCCCGCTGGTCCATGCCCAGCCTCTGGGCTACCTTCTCCGCCATGGCAGTATCTATCTCGCCGTCCACGCAGGAGCGAAAGGCCTCGTTCTCCAGCAGCTCCGGCAGGAAGAGGCCTCGCAGGTCCAGCTCGTCGGCCACCACGTCCATGACGCGCCGCAGGCGGTGCAGCTCCTGGAGCATGGCGACCACCGTCTGGGCGGCGGAGGGGGCGCGTCCGTTCTTCTCCTTGAGGGCCTCCTCGAGGCGCTTTATGAACTTGGCCTCCTCCATCTGGCGCGCGAGGAACTTCTCATCGGCGGCGGTGAGGAGGCTGACCTTGCCGATCTCCCGCAGGTACATGCGGACGGGGTCATCCACCCCCTCTTCCAGCTCCTCCAGCTCTCGCTCGACGTCCTCGGGGTGCTCCTCTTCCTCCTCCACCCACTCCTCTTCCTCCACCACGTCAGGGGCGGCGAGGACGGGCGGGGCCTCCTGGGCCTCGGGCTCCTCCTCCAGGTACTCCAGGGTGGGGGCCGGGCCCTCCAGCTCCTCGGGCTCGTCCAGGATCTCCTCTTCCTCCGTCAGGTCGCCCTCTCTGGGGTGTCTGCGCCTCTCCATGTCTTCCAGGTGCTCGGCCATGTCTGTTCACCTCAAACCTAGCTGCTCTCTGGGCCCCCGCCCTCGGATGGGCGCTCTTTGCCCCGGCTGTGGAGCTTGAGCCCCAGCTCCAGGTCCTCCAGGAGCAGGGCGTCCAGGGGTTCCAGCTCCTCCTCCCTCTCCGCCACACGCAGCGGGCGCTCCCGCCAGGCGCGGGCCGCCCGTTCCAGGACCTTCAGCTTGTCAGGGGTCTTCTCCTCCTGCGCGGCCAACGAGGCAGTTCGGGCCATCTTCTCGGCCTGGAGCTGCCGCTGCTCCAGTCGCTGTCGGAGGCTCCAGAATGCATTACCTCCATCATCATTATCCCACACAGGGTCGAAGCGCGTCCAAAGGGACAGGAGGTACTCTACATAATCATGGAGCTCCTCCGGCAGAGCCTGGCGCAGTTCGCCCAGGTCTTTGCACCTTTTCCAGGCCCTGAGCACCTCTCGGCCCTCGCTGCGCCAGAACAGCTCTTCGGGCAGGTCGAGGCCGTCCTGCCGACGGGCCGGGTAGCGCAGGAGGAGGGAGAGGGCCCAGTCCTCAGGCTTGTACACAGAAGTGGCGTCCGGCGTCGCCTCTGGGCCTCTGGCCGCCTCCTCCGGGCCGGCCCGGGAGCGCCGCAGGAGGGATAGGAGCTCCGCCTCCCGGACCAGGGCCAGGCGGGAGAGGCGCTGCAGGTAGTGGGCGCGGACCACTGGGTCGGCGATGGCGGCCACCAGGGGGAGTAGCTCCCGCACCGCCTGGGAGCGGGCGCGCGGGTCATTGCGGTCTACCGACTCGGCCACCCGGCGGAAGCGGTAGTCCAGCACCGGCTCGGCGCTGGCGATGAGGGCCTGCCACTCCGCGGGCGATTCCCGTATCACCTGGTCCGGGTCTTTGCCCTCCGGCAGGACGGCCACCCGCAGCTCCACGGCCGCCGCCTCCTGGTAGCGGACGAGCCCGCGCCAGGTGAGGACGGGCACCGTCTCCCGCTCCTGGGCGAGGGCGGCCTCCACCACCTCCTGGCTGCGCAGGGCGGCCGCCGCCCCGGCGGCGTCGGCGTCCAGGGCCAGGACGAGCCGCTGGCTGTAGCGACGCAGCAGGCGCACCTGTCGCTCTGTGAGGGCGGTGCCCATGGAGGCTACCACGTTGGCGAAGCCGGCCTGATGGGCGGCCAGGGCGTCCATGTAGCCCTCCACTATTACCACCTCGCCCTGGCGGCGGATGGCGTCCTGGGCGCGGTCCAGGGCGTAGAGGAGGCCGCCTTTGTCGAAGAGGGGCGTCTGGGGGGTGTTCAGGTACTTGGGCGGCGTGTCGTCCAAGGAGCGGCCGCCAAAGCCCACCACCCGGCCGCGGGCGTCCCGTATGGGGAAGACGAGGCGGTCATGGAAGCGGTCGCGCGCTCCCCCCTCCCCCTCCACCAGGAGCCCCGCCTCCAGCAACTCCTGCTCGCTGAAGCCCCTGGCCAGCAGGTGGCGGCGCAGGACGTCTCGCCCCCGGGGGCTGTAGCCCAGGAGGAACTCGCGCCGGGCCCACTCGTTGACGCCGCGGGCCTCCAGGTAGCGACGGGCGGCGGCCGCCTCGTCGCTCTCCAGCAGGAGGCGATGGTAGAACAGGGCGGCAGCCTCGTTGGCCTCCCGCAGGCGGCGGAGTCGGTCGTCCTGCTCCTTCTCCTGGCGCTCCGGCAGGTCGACGCCGGCCCGCTGGGCGAGGAGGCGCAGCGCCCCGGCGAAGTCCAGCCCCTCCTTGCGCATCACGAAGCTGAAGACGTCTCCCCCCGTGTTGCAGGCGCCGAAGCAGTGCCAGCTCTGCCGCTCCGGGGAGACGTAGAACGAAGGAGTGCGCTCCTGGTGAAAGGGGCAGAGGGCGCGATAGTAGCGCCCCGCCCGCTGGAGGGATACGTAGCTCCCCACCACGTCCAGGATGTCCAGGCGCGCCTTGATCTCGTCGACGACGCTCATGCCCCCGAACGCTGTCCCCTCATTATGTATTTTAGGGCCGGCCAAGGCCTTCCACGGGCCATTTCTGGCCCATATCCCAACATAAAACGCACATCAGGCCTCCCGGTAGCCGAGCCGGAAGGCGGTCTCCAGGGCGAAGCGGTCCGTCATACCGGCTATGTAATCGGCGGCCTGGCGCCAGGGGGGGTCGCCCGGTATCACGAAATCGCTCCTGATCTCCTGCGGCCTCTCGACATAATACTGATACAGGAAGCGGACGATCCGTTTCGCTCTCTCGGCCTCCGCCTGACGTCCCTCCCACAGGTATACCCGCTGGAACATGAACTCCCGTAACGCGTTGGCCGCCTCGTGCACCGGCGGGCTCATGGCGATGCGGGGCTGGACGTCCGTGCCCAGCTCGCCGGTGGCGGCCCAGGAGGTGGCGACGATATCGCACACCAGGGCGTTGATGCGCGCCGAGTGGCGTCGCCCCAGCCGCTCCTGGACGATCTCCGGCAGCTCCTCCTCCCGCAGCAGGCCGGCCCGTATGGCATCGGCGATGTCGTGGTTCAGGTAGGCCACGGCGTCCGCCAGCTTCACCACCTGCCCCTCCAGGGTGGCCGGCGTCCCGTAGCCCTCCCCCAGGATGTCCTCCCGCGGCTTGGAGCTGTGGACGATGCCGTCCCGCACCTCCCAGGTCAGGTTCAGCCCCTGGCCTCCCTTCTCCAGCCGCTCCACCACCCGCAGGCTCTGCTGGGCGTGGCGGAAGCCGCCAGGCATCAGCTCGTTCAGGGCGGCCTCCCCAGCGTGGCCGAAGGGAGGGTGTCCCAGGTCGTGCCCCAGGGCTATGGCCTCCGTCAGGTCTTCGTTCAGGTTCAGGGCGCGGGCGATGGTGCGCGCTATCTGGGCCACCTCCAGGGTGTGGGTGAGGCGGGTCACGTAGTGGTCCCCCGCCGGGGCCACGAAGACCTGCGTCTTGTGCTTGAGCCGACGAAAGGCCTTGCTGTGCAGGATGCGGTCGCGGTCCCGCTGGAACTCCGTCCGCACCGGGGAGGGCTCCTCCGGCCGCTCCCGGCCCCGAGAGAGGTAGCTCCTGGCGGCGAAGGGAGAGAGACGCCTCTCCCCCTCCTCCAGACGGCGTCTCACGCTGGCGAAGACGTCCACTTCCCGGGGTCTCGGTTGCTCCTCCGCCATGACAACCCCCTCCCGCGGGCGACCGGTGCGGCGGCCCCACTGTCATATTAGCAAGGGCCGTCCTTCCGCAGGAGAGGCCGCCGGCACGGGCGCAGGAGGGCCCCTATGCTCGCCTGCTCCGGGATGGCGAGGTGAGCACCAGGAGAACGGCCACCGCCGCCGCGGCGGTGGCCAGCACCAGGGGCGTCCGCAGGAGCCCCAGGAGCCAGCCTACCCGGGGCAGGTGCAGCCAGAGGGCGCCCGCTATGTCCTGGGGGCGGGGGCGCCAGAGGTCGGCGCCGGTGCGGTTGTCGCCGCGGGTGACGAACCCCTCCTCCGCCGAGCCGCCGACGATGCGGTGGACGACGATGATCCCCTCCCCCGGTTCGCCGCGGGGGATGCGATAGGCGATGACATCGCCCGCCTGATAGCTGTCGCGCTGGCGGACCAGGACGAGGTCGCCGCTGTGGAGGGTGGGCTCCATGCTCTGCCCGGAGACGATGACGTAGCCCACGGGGCCGCCCAGGTTCTGGGGACGCAGGAGGAAGAACCAGGCCGCCACCAGGGCCAGGACGGCCAGCTCCACCAGAAGTTCTCGACCGGCACGCGGTCGCGCTCTGGCCAGGAGCCGTCTTATGCCGGGCCACACCCGCCGCGCCGCGGGTGTGGCGAGATCCAGGCTGTCCCGCGCTCCGCGGGACGCAGAAGTGGTATCTTCCATCTATCCGCTCACTTCAGGTAGGTGATATCCACCCAGACTTCGCTCACTTGTAGCTGGTTATTTCCCGAACCGCCAGCAGCAGTATTGGCCGTGACCACCACATACAAGTTGTTGAGCTGTGTCTTGGTCAATGACACCGATGTCTCACTACCGGCGATCGTGGTGAAGCTGGCTGGCACATTGTTGGAGCTAGCGCTGGCGATGGTCGTGGTGCCGGACTTCAGCTCCACGGTGGCGGTCAGTGTTCTGGCCCCGCTGCCCACTTTTTTCGCCTTGAAGGAGACTTTGACCAGCACCACCGGCGATCCCGTGCCAGGGACGTCTGGCGGCGCATCGTCCAGTTCAAACTCGGCCTTTCGGTTGCTGGGATTGTTGCCGGTGGTGATGTAAGTGCTGTCGTCGTTGTCCCGCAAGGACAGATAACACTGGACCTGATTCCTGTTGCAGCGGTTCCCTGCCTGATCGTTCCAGTCATTATCAATGTTGCTGTCACGGTCTGCATTGGGACGGAGGGTGGCGGTGCCCACCACGTCGGTGAAGGTCTGGGTGGTGAGCCGGGCGGAGGTCACCTGGAGGAGGGCGGCGGCGCCCCCGCCGGCCGCCAGGGCCGTGGCCGCTATCAGCAGCGCCGCCAGGACGTAGCGCCTCATGCTCCCTCGCCTTCCTCGCTCCTCACTCGCTGACGTTGACCCGCGTCTCGCAGCTCCTGAAGGTCTCCGTAGCCACGGTGCCGTAGCAGGTGTCGTTGCCCGGGCCGCCGTCCAGGGTGTCCGTCCCCGGGCCGCCGTAGAGGACGTCGTTGCCGTTGCCGCCCCGGAGCTCGTCCTGCCCCGCGCCGCCCAGGAGGACGTCGTTGCCGTTGTCGCCGAAGAGGCTGTCGTTCCCCTCGCCGCCCAGGATGCAGTCGCGGTTGTTGCCGCCGGAGACGGTGTCGTTGCCGGCGTTGCCGCTCATCAGGTCGTTGAAGTTGGAGCCCGTGATGGTGTCGTCGCCGTCGGTGCCGCTGTAGGTGCGGTCCACCTTGATCCCCTGGCACTCCGGCGGCAGGGGCGCCGTGCCCCCGGCGATGACCACCTCCACCCAGTTGACGGCGGAGGCCAGGGGGTCGGGCGAGACGTCCACGGCGACGTCCCCGCCGCCGTTGCTCACGGTGGCGCTGCCGCTGGCGATGGGCGTCCCCGGCGGCTGGGCCTGGTAGAGGCGGACGCTGGCGTCGGCGCCCTGGCAGGTGGCGGAGACCCCCTCCAGCGTCACCCGCTGGACGCGGAAGCCCGGCGGCGTCGGCGTCTCCTGGAAGGCGACGTCGTAGGAGACGTTGACGCCGTCGATGTCGCAGGAGATGTCGGTGGGGGGCTGGGCGCGGGCCAGGCCCAGGTAGGCCAGGACGGGAAGGCCGGCCAGGGCGGCCAGGAGCAGGCCGCCGGCCAGGAGGCGGCGCCCCCGCCGTCCCCCCGCTCCTCTACGGGCCCACGACCACCACATGGACGTTCCTCACGCTGCTCACCGGCACCGGCGTCACGTTCACGGTGACACTGCTGCCGGTGACGGGGGCGCTTCCCTCGCTGAGCTTGTTGTTGGCGGCGTCCGTCAGGACCACGCTCATCTGGCCGTCGTTGCAGTCGCTGGCCACGTCGCCGATGGTCACCGACACCACGTTGCCGGCGTTGGCCCCGCCGCCCAGGTCGATGGTCCTGGTGAAGGAGGTATCGCAGCGCTGGACGGCGGCGCCGCCGGCGCCCAGGCTGGCGGAGCCGACGCCGAGGCTGGCGGCGGCGCCGTAGACCAGGGCGAAGGCGAGGGCGCCCAGGAGCAGGGCCAGGGCGGGCCTGGTCATGCCGCGTCACCCCGTGGCGGCGGGGGTCCGGGGGAGGGGGCGTCCCGCCCCCGGCCCCGCCGCGCTCACCAGTCCTCGGCCTCTAGCCCGTGATCACCACGTGCACGTCGGTGACGTCCGAGGCCTTCTGCTCGTTCCCGGCGCCGAAGTCCACGGTGACCGAGGTGCTGGCGTTGTCGGTAGGGATGGTCCTGGTCTCGGGGTCTCCCAGAGCATTACCGCTGGTGCCTGTCAGTTGTACCGTGATATTCTTGCCGTCGCATGCATTGTCAACGCCAGTAACAATCACCGTGTCCACAAGGAAGCCTTGGCCTGCGACATACTTTGTCGTATAGGTTGCGCGGACGGCGTCGTCGCAGGACGTCACCGCGGTGCCGCCGGCGCCCAGGTTGTCGGACGTGACGTTCAGGCTGGCGGCGACGCCGAAGACGGTGGCGAAGACCGCGCCCCCCGCCACCAGCGCTATCAGTAGCCGCTTCTTCATTCTCCTCCCTCCTCATCGGGCCCTGTGGGTGTCTGTCCTCTCTGAATCATGAATGCAGAATGCAGTCTTCTAGTGCTGTGCGTCTCTCCTCACGGTGCGCCTGGCTGTCACCTCCCGTCGTCCCGTGGTGCGGCGGGCGGGGGGAGGCCCCGCCCACCGTATCTGCCCTACATAACGCAGAAAGGGACCAGTCCGTTACAGCGGGGGGGCGGCACGGCCGCCCCCCCGCCGGGTCTCCGGGCGGTGGAAGCTAGGGCTCCTGGCGGTGGGGGACGCCGTTGTCCCGGGGCTCCCCGTAGCGGACGCGCAGCCCCTCGGTGCCGATGACGATGTCGTCCACGTAGGAGGTGGCCGGGCCCTCGTCCAGTATCAGGAAGAGGGCGCTGACGGTGGCCCCGCCGTGGTGATCGAGCACGTCCGACCAGCCAGTATGGGTGTGGCCGCTGGAGTCGTAGATGGTGCAGGTGCCGCCCACGAAGTCCACCGTCTTCCAGTCGGGTCCGCCGTCCGGGTCATCGCAGTAGAGGGCGGAGAGCCAGAGCACCGTGCCGTCGTCCAGGATCAGGGAGAAGCGGGGCGCCCCGGCCCCTATGTAGCCCTTGACGGAGAAGCCCAGTTCCCTCAGGTCCGACAGGGGCGTCCCGGCGATGCCCCCCACCCAGAGGCCGGCGTAGGCGCTGCCGGTGGGGAGCGGGTTGGCCAGCTTCACGGAGAAGCGACCATCGAGGGCCTCCTCCTTCGTCCACTCGACGGTGGCGCCGCCAGCGGCGAAGAAGGAGAAGGGACCGAAGGCCAGGCCGGCCAGGGAGGTCCCGCCAGCGAAGGCCAGCGCCAGCAGGGCAGCCGCCGCGGCCAGGCCAGTCCACCACAGTCTGCGCATAGCGCTCCCTCCTCAATCTTGAGTGTCGGCCTGACTGAGAGGACAGGCAGGGCAGGAAGGGGTCTACCAGCGCGCCCTCTATCACCCCCCGTCGCCGTGGAATGGGGGACGGGGCGGCAGCCGCCCCGTCCCGTCTTCTCATTCCCGTGCGGGGGAGGGAGTGCGACGCGGCGGAGGGAACGCTAGGGAGGGGGCCGCCCTCAGAGGCGGGCGGGGGCGGCGCGGCTGGCCAGCTCCGCCTCCGCCTGGGCCACTACCTCCCGCGTGCGGTCTATGGCGTCCGGGTTGACGGAGACGGAGGTGATGCCCCACTCCACCAGGCGGCGGGCCAGCTCCGGGTAGTCGCTGGGAGCCTGGCCGCAGATGGAGACGGTGACGCCGCGGCGGGAGGCGCCCTGGACCAGGAGGCGCAGGGCCTCCATCACCGCCTCGTCCCGCTCGTCGAACTCGCTGGCCAGGAGGGAGCTGTCCCGGTCTATGCCCAGGACGAGCTGGGTCAGGTCGTTGGAGCCGATGCTGATGCCGTCGATGCCCACGTCCAGGAAGCGGTCCAGGATGAGGACGTTGGCGGGGACTTCGGCCATCATCCAGAGCTTGAAGTCGGGGGAGCGGCGGAGCCCCTCCTGCTCCAGGAGGGCCTTGACGCGGGCCAGCTCCTGGGGCGTCCTGACGAAGGGGATCATGACCCAGAGGTTGTTGTAGTCCTGGCGCACCCGCTTGATGGCCTCCGTCTCCAGACGGAAGACCTCCGGCTCCCGTATGTAGCGGGAGGCGCCGCGGTAGCCTATCATGGGGTTCTCTTCCTGGGGCTCGTAGCGCTCGCCGCCCTTCAGGTTGCGGTACTCGTTGGTCTTGAAGTCGGTCATGCGGTAGACGACGGGCCTGGGGTAGAAGGCGCGGGTGAACTGGCGGAGGCCGTCGGCCAGCCGCTCGATGAACCACTCGGCGCGGCCCTCCTCCAGGCAGAGGCGGGGGTGGACGCCTATGTGCTCGGCGATGATGAACTCGGCCCTCAGTAGGCCGACGCCGTCCACGTTGCGCCTGGCCACCCGCTCCGCCAGCTCCGGGTCGGCCAGGTTGACGTAAATCTTGGTGCGGGTGCGGATGCGGGAGGCCTGGGCGCGGCGCTCCTGCTCCCTGGCCCACCAGGCCAGGCGGGCCTCGGCGCGGCCCTGGTAGACGCGGCCCGTCAGGCCGTCCACGGTGACGGTCTGGCCGTCCCGCAGCCGCTCCGTGGCCCCCTCCACCCCCATCACCAGGGGGATGCCCAGCTCACGGCTGACGATGGCGGCGTGGCAGGTGCGGCCTCCCCGCTCGGTGACGATGGCGGCCGCCCGCTTCATGGCCGGCACCCAGTCCGGGGCGGTCATCACCGTCACCAGGATGTCGCCCTCCCGCACCTTGGCGATGGCCTCCCGGGGCTCCAGGGCCACCCGCACGGTGCCCACGGCGACGCCGGGGCTCCCCGGCGCTCCCTCCAGCAGGACGGGGGCCGTCTCCTCCGGCCCTTCCTCCTCCTCGGCGAAGGCGTCGCCCCGGAGGGTGGTCACCGGCCGCGTCTGGACGATGTAGAACTGGCCGCCCTCCTCCGCCCACTCGATGTCCTGGGGGTGGCCGTAGTGCTCCTCGATGCGGCGGCCCAGGGCAGCCAGGTGGCGCACCTCGGCGTCCGTCAGCTTCTGCTGGTCCTGGTCGTCCAGGGGGACGTCCACCCAGACGTTGGGCTCCTCGCCAGGGGCGGGGGAGGGGTTGCGGGCCAGCTTCTTCACCTGCCGGACGACGCGCCGGTCCAGCACGCGCAGGGTGGCCTTGTCCACCAGATAAGTATCGGGGGTTATGGCCCCCGATACGATAGCCTCGCCCAGCCCGTATACGGCCTCTACTAAGATCTTCCCGGCGTCCCCCTTCACCGGCTCGACGGTGAACATGACGCCGGAGCGGTCGGACTGGACCATGCGCTGCACCGGCACGGCTATGCCCACCTTCAGGTGGTCGAACCCCTGCTGGACGCGGTAGAAGATGGCCCGCGCCTCGAACAGGGAGGCCCAGCAGCCGCGGACGGCCTCCAGGACGGCCTCCTCTCCCTCCACGTTCAGGAAGGTGCACTGCTGCCCGGCGAAGGAGGCCTCCGGGAGGTCTTCCGCTGTGGCGGAGCTGCGGACGGCCACCGGCCCGCCGCCCAGGGCGCGGTAGGCCTCGCGGATGGCCTGAGCGATCTCCTCTGGGATGGGGGCGGAGCGTATCAGCTCCTGGATTCTGGTCGCCACCTGCCAGAGGCGGTCGGAGTCGTTGACGTCCAGGTCGCGCAGCAGGCGGCGGAGCTTCGGTCTGAGGTTGGCCTGGCGGAGGAAGTGGAAGAAGGCCTCAGAGGTGACGATGAAGGCTGGTGGCACGGGGATGTCAGCCTTGACCAGCTCGCCCAGGTTGGCACCCTTGCCGCCCACCAGCCCCACGTCCTGTTTACCCACCTGGTCCAACCATACCACCGGCCTCATAGTCTCCCCTCCTTACCGGTGACAGGGTTGAGACCATTATAGTCGCTGAGAAGCCCCCCTGTCCAGTCAATGAAAAGGGCGGCAGTCTATAGAACTTACTTTAATGCAGAGATAGAATTATCTGCTAGAAGGTCAGCTATTCAACGGTGACGGTCTTGGCCAGGTTGCGGGGCTGGTCCACGTCGCAGCCCCGGCGCACGGCGATGTAGTAGGCCAGGAACTGCAGGGGGACGGCCGTCAGCACAGGCATCAGGAGGCCGGGCGCCTGGGGGACGTAGATGACGTGGTCCGCCAGCTCCCGGACGTCCTCGTCCCCCTCGCTGGCCACCACGGTGAGGGAGCCCTCCCGTGCCTTCACCTGCTCCAGATTGGAGCGCATCTTCTCGTACAGCTCGTCCCGCACGGCGATGGCCACTACCGGCATCTCCTGGTCTATGAGGGCGATGGGTCCGTGCTTCATCTCCCCCGCCGGGTAGCCCTCGGCGTGGATGTAGGAGACCTCCTTGAGTTTGAGGGCGCCCTCCATGGCTATGGGGTACTGGATGCCGCGGCCCAGGTAGAGGAAGTTGCCGTAGCGAAAGAGCTGGTGGGCCAGCCGCTCGTATTCGCCGGTGCGCTTGGTCAGCTCCCCCAGCAGGTAGGGGAGACGGGCCAGCCCCTCCAGGGCGCGCCCCATCTCCTCTGGCCCAAGGCGCCCCCGCAGGTGGCCCAGGTAGCAGGCCAGCAGATAGAGGGCCACCAGAGAGGCGGTGAAGGTCTTGGTGCTGCAGACGCCGATCTCCAGTCCGCAGCGAGTGTAGACCACGGCATCGGCCAGGCGGGCCGCCTGACTGCCGATGACGTTGCACACGGCGGCTACGAGACAGCCCTTGCGGCGCCCCTCCTCCATCCCGGCCAGGGTATCCACCGTCTCCCCGGACTGGGTGACGGCCACCAGGAGCGTCTCCGGCCCCACTATGGGGTCGCGGTAGCGGAACTCGGAGGCGTTGTCGGCCTCGGCGGGGAGGCCGGCCAGCCGCTCCATGTAGTGGCGCCCCACCATGGCGGCGTGGAGGCTCGTCCCCATGCCGATGAGCACCACTCGCTGCACCTGCCGCAGCCTCTGCGAGGGTATGGAGACGCCCTCCAGGGAGACCTGGCCCAGCTCCAGGTCAACGCGGCCCCTCAGAGTGTCCAGGATACACTCCGGCTGCTCCATCATCTCCTTCAACATGAAGTGCTTGTAGGAGCCCTTGGCCGCCGATAGGGGGTCGTAGGGGACGGTTGTCGGCTGGCGCTCCAGGGGCTGGCCGCTCAGGGTCCGGAGGCGGACGCCATCCTGGCCCACCTCGGCCAGTTCGCCATCGGCCAGGAAGATGACGCGACGGGTGTGGGGGAGGAGAGCGGGGAGGTCGCTGGCGACGAATGCCTCTCCCTCCCCCAGGCCGATGACGACGCCGCCGGCGTTGCCCAGCCGCGCCGCCACCAGCCGCCCGGGCTGACGGCGGCACATGACCACCGTTGCGTTGGCGCCCTGCAGGGCGGAGAGGGCGCGCCGCACCGCCTCCATCAGGTCTTCTCCCCGTGCCAGGCCCTCCTCCACCAGGTGGGCGATGATCTCCGTATCGGTCTCCGAGGAGAAGCGGTGGCCCTGGCGCTGCAGCTCTTCCTTGAGCTCGCGGTAGTTCTCGATGATGCCGTTGTGGACCACCAGCACATCGCCCTGGCAGTCGCTCAGGGGGTGGGCGTTCTGGTCGGTGGGCCGGCCGTGGGTGGCCCAGCGGGTGTGGCCGATGCCCACCCGACCCTCAGGCCAGCACCCTTCCAGGGCCTGGACCAGCTCAGCCAGCTTGCCGGCCCGCTTGTGGACGGCGACGCGGCCGTCTCCCTCCAAGACGGCCAGGCCGGCGCTATCGTAGCCGCGGTACTCCAGGCGCTGAAGGCCGTCCAGTATTATGGGCGCAGCAGAGCGCTGCCCTACGTAGCCGATGATACCGCACATGACGGAGGCCCTCCGGGGCCTTCGACCCTAAGGAAAGAACGCGCTAGACAGGGCGTGGTCGCGTCGGTAGGCTGTCAGTCCTGAGGGATGAGGCCCGAGGCCGCCATCTCCCGGATGCGGGCCACCACTTCCTCCACCGCCCAGTCCGGCGTGGAGGCGCCGGCAGTGATCCCCACCCGCTGGCGTCCCTGGAGCCAGCCTGGCTCCAGCTCCTCCGCCCGCTCGATGTGGTAGGTCTCGGCCCCCTCCTCCTGGCAGACCTCCACCAGGTGGCGGGTGTTGGCGCTGCTCCGCCCCCCGACGACGATGACCACGTCCACCTCTCGCGCCAGCTCCCGCGCCGCCTCCTGCTGGCTGGAGGTGACGTTGCACAGGGTGTTGACCAGGCGCAGTTCGTGGATCTCGTCCACCCGCTCCTTCAGGAGCCGAGAGACGAAATCGGCGAACTTGTCCGGGTTCTGTGTGGTCTGAGAGATGACGGCGACGCGGGAGAGGTGGGGCGGCAGCTCGGAGATATCGGTGACGGCGATGCCCTTCCCCTGCGTCCAGGCCAGGACGCCCCGCACCTCGCGGTGGTTGGCGTCGCCGAAGATGACCACGGTGAAGCCCTGATCCACCATGCGCTTGGCCCAGCGCTGGGAGCGGGTGACGATGGGACAGGTGGTGTCTATGATCTCCACTCCCTGCTCGCGGGCCCGCTGGTAGACCTCGGGTCCGGCGCCGTGGGCGGTGATGGCCAGGGGGCGCCCCTGGGGCATCTCCCCTCCGTTGGCCAGGCGCACGCCCCGTTCCTCCAGCTTGGCCATGACCAGGGGGTTATGGGCGATGGGGCCCAGGCTTATGATCTCTCCCTTCTCCTGGGCCGCCCGCTCCATGATCTCTATGGCGCGGCGCACACCCCAGCAGAAGCCCATGTCCCTGGCCAGTATGATCTCCATACGGTCACCTCGCGTCGTTGGCGCTCTCCATCTCGCACAATCTAGCATACACGCCGCGGTAAGGGGGGTCTAGCAACTCGGCTATGCGACGCATTATCTCCTGCGTCGCCTCCTCCACCTGGGGCGTCCTCACCCTCTCCAGTCGCGGCAGGGAGAAGGGCCGGCCGTAGACCAGCCGCACCAGGGGACGCTCTACCCGCGCCCAGTTGAAGAAGCTGCGGGGCAGCCGTATGGCCTCCGTCCCCATGATGCCAACGGGGAGGACGGGCGCCCCCGTCTGCAGGGCGATGAGGGCCGTCCCCGGGTAGGCCCGGTTCATGCCCGGCCGCCCGCTGCGGGTGCCCTCCGGGAACATACCCAGGGCCATACCGCGGCGTAGGGCCTGGCGAGCCCGTCGGAGCGCCTGCAGGTCCGCCTCGAAGCGCCGGACGGGGAGACAGCCATACAGATAGTAGGCCAGGCCGATTACCGGGACATCGAAAAGCTCCTTCTTGGCCATCCAGGCTATGCGCCGCGGCGTCTTGACGGTGATGATGGGCGGGTCGGCCACGCTTATGTGGTTGCAGGCCAGTATGAGGGGGCCGCTGCGGGGCACATTCTCCCTTCCCACCACCTCCACCCGCACGTTGATGGCTACCAGTATCTGGGCCCAGCTACCGATGTTGGCCCAGTACCACAGGGCCACTATGGGGTCAGGAACCCCGTTTCTGAGCAAGCTGCACCACCTGTTCCACTACCTGCTCGATGGAGAGCCCTTCCGTGTCCAGGACGATGGCGTCCGGGGCGGGGCGGAGGGGCGAGACCTCCCGGGTGGAATCGATCTCGTCCCGGCGCTGGACGTCTCGCTTCACCTGCTCTAGGCTGCCCCGCCAGCCCTGGGCCCGCAGCTCACGGTAGCGGCGACGCGCTCGTTCCTCCAGCGAGGCGGTGAGGAACACCTTCACCTGCGCCCCCGGCAGGACTACGGTGCCTATATCGCGCCCCGCCACCACCACGCCCCCCTCCCGGGCCAGCTCGCGTTGCAGGCGCACCATCTCCTCCCGCACTGCCGGCACCCTGGATACCAGGGAGACTGCCTGCTCCACCTCGGGACGTCGCAGGTGGGGGGTGGCGTCCTCCCCCTCCACCAGGATGGAGGAGACGCTGGCGGAGCCGGGCGGCGCGGGCCCCAGCCGCATGTGCACGGTGCGGGCCAGGGCCGCCAGGGCTCCGGCGTCGTCGGGGTCGAGGCCGCGCCGCAGGGCGAGCCAGGTGAGGGCGCGGTACATGCTTCCCGTGTCCAGAAAGTAGTAGCCCAGGCGGCGCGCCACCGCCTGCCCCACCGTCGTCTTGCCGGAGGCGGTGGGGCCATCGATGGCGATGAGGAGGCCCCGCTCCTGCCCGGGGCCCCTGCCTTCGCCGGCCCTCGTCCTGGCCTCCGCCATCTTCCAGCCTATTTTACGGCCCTCACCCCCTTTGCGACACGCCGGTTGACACCTCCTCCCCTGTAGGGCTAATTTGGAGCCAGCGCGTGTCACGAAGCGCAGGAGGCGGAGAGATGACCACCACTAGCTTCACCCTGATGATGACGCCGGAGATAAAGGAGCTGAGGGCCCGCACGCGTGCCTTCATGGAAGAGCACATCTACCCCAACGAGCGCCTCTTCCAGCGGGGTGGCCCCGAGGCCGACGAGCTCATGAAGGAGCTCAAGAAGAAGGTAAAGGCGCTGGGGATGTGGGCGCCCCACATGCCCAAGGAAGCCGGCGGGATGGGCATCGGCTTCTTCAAGTATGTCTTCATGAACGAGATCCTGGGGCGCAGCTACTGGGCCCCTTTCGCCTTCGGCTGCCAGGCGCCCGACGCCGGCAACGCCGAGATCCTCTGGCTCTTCGGGACCGAGGAGCAGAAGGAGAAGTACCTGCGGCCCCTGGTGGACGGTGAGGTCTACTCCTGCTTCTCCATGACGGAGCCGGACACCGCCGGCTCTGACCCCACCCTGCTCAGGACCAGGGCGGTGCGGGACGGCGACGAGTGGGTCATCAACGGCCACAAGTGGTTCACCAGCGGCGCTGGACGGGCCGCCTTCGCCATCGTCATGGCCGTGACCGACCCCAACGCCAGCAGCCACCGCCGCGCCAGCATGATCATCGTCCCCGCCGGCACCCCCGGCTTCAAGATCGT
>VAPR01000658.1_pt1 | contig 20933 bp, 15 predicted proteins | sample 3380701 | NCBI WGS metagenome assembly VAPR01 (sample SAMN11536904, study PRJNA540576) | hot springs metagenome | isolation source: hot spring wet sediment | place: Spain: Lobios | collected 2014-01 | reverse complement strand
CAGAGATGGGGATGAGGGTATGGATGTTTGTTGTGATGGGTGTGACATGGTGGAGATGGCAAGAAGGGAGCAGGGATGGCAGCGTTATCTTGTGCGTTGGGCAATGAGATGGTTAAGTAAGCAAGAGCGGCGAGTGTTGGAGGGACTATTCTGGGAGGAACGCACGGAAGAGGAAATGGCCCAGGAGTTGGGCATTAGCCAGCAAGCGGTCAACAAGGTCAAGAAAAGAGCCCTTGAGAAGATGGGAAGGATGCTAAGAAGGCTGATTTGAAAGAGAAGCCTTAAAAAGGCTACCAAATCAGCGCATATCATAACCATGAGGGTCCACATCCCTTGGAAAAGGCATGGGGAATGTCCCATTCCCACTCGTTGCCTGTCGCATTCCCCAAAAGTTCGTTGTGGTCGGCGAAAGTATTGATTGCTCGAGCGACAGTGTAAGTGAGGCGGTAAGTTTGCAAGCCCATGACGGTGCCATTAGGATCACCGATGCGCCAGACAGGGTAATCGCCTTCCTTCCAAATCTTGACAGGTATTGCTTAACCGTTGGCATCGGTGACCGAGTTCAACTTAGGGATACTCGCCAACCGAGTGTTGTAATCGCAGGCGACGGCGTTGTAGTATCTTCGGGCGTTGGCAATCTCTTCTTCAATAGCGGAAAGTTCTTGCTGCAGCGAGAGGAAATTGTCGTTTGCTTTCAAATTGGGGTAGGCTTCCACCAGAGCGAAGAGTTGGCGCAAGGTGGAGGTCAGCATGTTCTCCAATGCAGCGCATTGTTTTGGGGTGTTGGCGGTGATAGCGGCATTGCGGGAGCTACCAGAAGGTTTATTTTCACCACCCTTTCCCGCTTAGGCTATCCCGTTGCCTTGCTTAACCCAAATCCGTTCGCTCTTTTGCTCTCTCCATTGGCAAAATAGGGAACCGCTTACCTAAAGCACAACTTCTCATGGTAACCCGCTGCGTCGGACAAGCCACCATTCAACCGTTAAGGCGAAAAGGAGCAACAAGTAGGGAAGCGGCAAAGCCGACAGCGGTTGCGTTGTTTGCACCAACTCAACGCGCGACCATTGCAAGTTGCTGAACCAGTCATCCAATTGTTCCAACGAGAGCACCTGCCCGCCGCTCTCTTCTGCCCATTGGCGCACTCGCTTTGGCTGGGGTGCAGCAACTATTTCTGGAGGCGCTGGTTGGGGAACGATCAGTGTCGGAGCACGGGCTATCTCGGTTTCTTTCGCTCGCTTCGTCGGATCAGCAAGGAACCGAACGAGGGTGCGCCAAAACTGTCGGTGCGTTGATGTTGTTTCGCCTTTTTGCGCTGCATCCATCACCCAACGCCAAGTGCCCTCTATCGCCAACACAGCGATTTTTCCCAACCCCTCTTGCCACCAGACCAACACAGGTTGCCCTTGGCTGCTCAATGCTGCTTGAGCTGACAAGCGCTCCGCTTTGATTGCCCATGCCGCTTCAGCAACAGGCAGCGGAGGCAACATTCTTCCCAACGCATCGTTTTGGTTGGCTGTCAGGGGCGTTGACGGTGGAAGGGGCAAAAGAGGCAACGGCATAGGCAAAAACCGAAGCCATCCTTGGGTTCGGACGGTTCGTTCACCGATGGTGAGCAAAAGCCCACCTCCTGATCGGACGAAGGTGGCAACGGCTTGCCCTTCCGCACTACCGAAATCAACAAACGAAGGGGCAATCAGCAAAAGCACATGAAAAGGCGCTAACCGCTGTAAAGAAACGGGAAGCAGGGACGGAACACCTTGTTGGAACCGAGTCCCATCGGGCAAATTGGCAATGGCTGCCCACTCAAAATTAGGTTCGCTCTCCAACGCTTGCTTGACAAACTTGAAATCAAAATTGGGTGCGCCTGTGACCAACAGCACCCGCAACTTTGTCGGCGATTGCCAAACAGCAACTTCAGCCGTGTTGTCTAACAACCAGCTTTCGCCCTCCGATGGGGTTACGGTCACTCGATACCGCTGCCATCCTGATTTAGTGGGGCGGACAGGAAAAGTTACTTGCGTCTTCCCACCTTGCAATCGGACGCGGGTTTGCGCCACCTGCCGCTGCCCTTCCCAAAGGCTCACAGTAGCGAAAGCGTTGGCAGGCAAGTGGTGTCCTTGCACTTGCACGAGGACGCTCCCTTCTTCGCCCGCAAACAGAAATTGTCGGGTGGGTGAAACGCTGAGGCTCAAGTTTGGCGGCAATGCATGGGGCAAAACAACTGTGTGCAAAACCGTTCCCGATCGGCGAATCAGACTGACAACTTTTTCATCAGGCAAAGGATCAGTGTCCTGACCATCGGTGAGGAGTAACAGGAAATCTGGTTGGGCTGCGGTTACAACGCTTTGCACAGCAGTAGAAAGGCGAGACGCTTTCCCTTTCGGTTCCGTCGCCAAGGAGCGCCAATCGGTGGGCTTCAGGGTTTCGTCAAATTGCCACAAAAGCACAGAAGTCCCGTGCGGTTCCAAAAGGGAGCGCAATCGTTCTATCGCTTTGGTTCGTTCAGGCGTTGCGGTGCTCGCTGAAGCGTCAACCAAGACGGCTAATCGCAACGGTTGAGTTACGGGGCGATGAAAAGCAAGCGAAACAGGCGAAACCAAAAGAGCAGCAACGGCAAGGGCGACAAGCCGGAGCAACAAGACCAAGATCGCTTGCCCTGTGCCGAGGTGGCGGCGCAGCAAAGGAAAGCGCAAAACGGAAAAAACCAAAACTGCAACCAACAAGAGCCAAAACAATCCCATGATTGTCACCAAAGCAACTGTGGTCAACAAGCTTGATCAATGGCTCGACGAACAGCCTCTACTGTTGGTGGGAGGGGTTCAGGCAGTTGGAAGGTTTGCAGTGCTGTTTGCGGGTCCTTCAACCCGTGTCCCGTCAACACGCAAACAACAACGGGGCGGTCTCGCTCAATCGTTCGGGTTTGCCGCAATTGAGCGAACTTTTGCTCAAAGTAGCCTTCGTTTGCCAACTTCAGTAGCCCTGCCACACTGGCGGCGGAAGCAGGTTCGGCAAAAATCCCCTCCCGTTGAGCCAGCAGCCGATAGGCATTAACGATTTCTTCGTCGGAGACAGCGATGATTGTTCCGCCGGACTCGTTGCGGGCTTTGACGGCGCCGTGCCAACTGGCAGGGTTACCAATGCGGATCGCTGTAGCGATGGTTTCCGGATTGGGAACAGGTTCCCCCCGCACCAGCGGTGCTGCCCCTTCGGCTTGCACACCAACCATCACCGGCAAAGCCGAGCAGCGTCCCGCTGCGTAGTATTCGCTGTAGCCTTTCCAGTGGGCAGTGATGTTCCCTGCGTTGCCAACAGGTAGCACATGGAAATCGGGAGCGTCACCCAAAGTATCGCAAATTTCAAAGGCGCAAGTTTTTTGCCCCTCAATGCGGTCAGGGTTGAGGGAGTTGAGCAAGGCAACGGGCAACTCAGTGGTTAGTTGGCGAACAATCTTCAAGGCATCGTCAAAACTGCCGTGCACGGCACAGATAATAGCGCCGTGGGCTAAGGCTTGAGACAACTTGCCTGCCGCAATCTTACCAACAGGCACCACGATAGCGCACTTCATACCTGCTACACTGCAGTAAGCCGCTGCACTGGCAGAAGTGTTGCCTGTGGAAGCGCAAATACCAATGGTGAGCCCCCGTTCTAAGGCTTTGCTAACAGCAACTGTCATTCCTCGGTCCTTGAAACTCCCAGTAGGGTTCGTGCCTTCAAATTTGAGGTAGACTTCCAAGCGTTCGTTCACTAACCGTTCCAACCAACGGGCACGCAGCAACGGGGTGTTGCCTTCGTGGAGGGAGATGATTGGCGTCTGATCGGTGATGGGTAGAAACTCGCGGTAGTGAGCGATAATACCTTGCCACCGAAGGATTGAAAGGCGCATGTCGCTTTCCATACCGTCAAAACCTCCCGTTGATGCCCATGTGCTCTCAATCGCTTTCCACCCAAAGAGGTGGTCGGACGGAGCAGACTACATCCAGCTGTTGGATTTCCGCCAAAGATTTTTGCATTGCTGCGTAAGGGGTTTTGTGGGTGAGCCAAACGATCTGAGCGACTTCACCCCTGCTCTCTTTTTGGATGACCGAAGCGATGCTTACTTGGTTGTGCCCGAACACAGAAGCAATTTTTGCCAGAACCCCGGGTTTGTCCACCACTTCCATGCGCAAGCAGAAGCGACTCTCTATGGCATGGATTGGCTTGAGTTTGGGATTGATGCGGCAGGTGCACACTATCCGAGCTTTTGCCCCGAACACCAGATTGCGGGCAGCATCAATGATGTCACTGACCACGCTGTTGCCCGTTGGTGGACCACCCGCCCCTTGCCCGTAAAACATCAACCGACCCACATGCTCGCCCTCAACCAAAATGGCGTTGAATTGATCGCTGACCGCCGCTAAGGGATGGGACAGGGGAACCAAAGTGGGGTGCACCCGAAGCTCTATCACGCCGTTTTCTTGCTTGGCGATTGCTAACAACTTGATCGTGTAGCCCAACTCTTGAGCATTTCGGATATCGGTGCTTTCAATGTTTCGGATCCCTTCTCGGTAGATGGCTTCCAAGCGGATGCGGTATCCGAAGGCGATGGCAGCGAGGATGGCTATCTTGTAGGTGGCATCGTGACCGTCCACATCGTCGGAGGGATCGGCTTCTGCGAACCCCTTTTCTTGCGCTTCCTTTAGGGCTTGCTCAAAAGTCAGCCCGTCTCGGCTCATCCGGGTTAGGATGTAGTTTGTTGTGCCGTTGACGATGCCGACGATACGGTGTATGGTCTCGCCCGCCAAACTTTGCTTGAGGGCGGTAATGATGGGGATACCACCAGCGACACTGGCTTCAAAGTAGACATCGGTGCCTATCTCCCGAGCGATATCCAGCAACTCGCTCCCCCGCTTGGCAAGCAACTCTTTGTTGGCGGTGACAACCGATTTGCCCTGCTTGAGGGCAGTGACTAAAAGGTCGAACGCTGGTTCGGTGCCTCCCATCACTTCCACAACGATATCCACGCGTGGGTCTGTGACCACGCTGTAAGGGTCGGTGGTATAAAGTTCGGGAGGCAAGTTGACAGGGCGTGGCTTTTTGGGGTTGCGGACGGCGACCTTGACAATTTCAAAAGCACACCGGGCACGGTGTTCTATCATCGCAGCGTTTTTGAGCAAGATGTTAGCAGCCCCGCAGCCGACAACCCCCATGCCGAGAAACCCTAAACGCACAATTGGTTTATCGTCTGGCAAAGTCCCTCACCTCGGTGCCTAAAAGTTTAGCGCGCCTGCCCTAATCCCCGCGAATAACCCGCACCTCCCAATCGGTCAAATCCAACGACTCTACCCGAGCATCCCCAGAAGTTTCCAGCACGGCCCCTTGCCCGTTGCGGAAGGTTTGGGTAGAGGTGATGGGGATAGAGACAAACTCGTTGCCCGTCACCCCCAAAGCATCAAAACCGTCGCGCGGGGTATTGTCGTAGGGATTGGTCTTCAACTCATCCACGCTGATGAAGTTCAGCTCCAACCGTTCGGGGAGCGGGTCGGGAGGTGGGAACAGCTGCTGTAGGTCCAAGGTGACACGCACCTGATTAGGTTGGGCGAAGGCAAGATCCAACGGTGGCCCCAACGGTCGCGCAGTGAAGGGAGGTAGGAACAACTCAATGCGGAACACTTGACCTGATTGACGCACAAGTTCTACGAAAAAGTGGATGCGTGACCCCAACCGCTCGTCTAACGGCACACCCCAACCGTTGCCCCAAGGTCGGGTGAGGGAGGGAAGAGGTCCCGTCAATGGATCCCCATCATCGTCTATTGCAATGTAGTAAAACGCTGCAGGGTCAAGGGGCGCTGCATAGGTAAGCGTGATGACCAGACGGTTCTTGGACACTGCCACTGGTGGCTGTTCTGGAAACTTTGCGCACCCAAGCAGCCCCAGCGCTGACAAAGCCGAAACCAGCAATCCGAGCCAACGATAGCGCACTTCCCCTTTCCCTCCACTCAAACACACATTGAGTTATTCGCCCTGTAGGTGCTGAAAGACCCATGTGCCACAAAGCAACGGCAATGTTTTCAAAAAGGTTGCCACAACGGAGCGAGAAGTGCAGGATTTTCCGCAGCCGCTCAAGAGTTAAGGGCTCGGAATGAAAGTCCACAAGCCTTGTTAAGGTCGTTGCTCCTCATCGGTCAAGTTCAGGGCTTGGGGATCTGGAGACGCACGAAGGAGAACCCGAACTTTGGTGATGCGTCGGCGCTGAACTTCTTCCACAATGAAGACTGCTTCGTCTGTCGTCACCTTTTCGCCGATCGCAGGTAGCCGCCCTAACCGAGTGAAAACAAACCCTCCCACTGTGCTGAATTCTCCTTCAGGCAACTCTATACCAGTCAACTCTTCGAACTGCCGGCGATCCATTCGGGCGTCCACGATGAAGGTGCGGTCGTTCAGTGGCCACCAAAGGTCGCTCTCTCGGTCGTGCTCATCGCGCAATTCGCCAACGATTTCTTCCACGATATCTTCCAAAGTCACCAAGCCAGCGACAGCACCGTGTTCGTCCAAGACGATAGCAATGTGCATTTGGTTAGTTCTCATCTCGTGGAGCAACTCGCTGACGGGTTTGGTTTCAGGCACGAAGTAGGGAGGACGAGCCACCTGAAGGGGTGAAATAGCTCGTTCGCCATCGGCGATGCGCGCCAAAAGGTCGTAGGCGTAAACGATGCCCACTATGTTGTCTATGCTTCCTTCGTAAAGAGGCAAGCGAGAGTGACCCGTTTGAATAATAGTTTCCATCACCGCTTCAAAGGAGCTATCCGCAGGGAGGGCAACGATGTCTGGTCGGGCGACCATGATGTCCCGCGCCAAGATGTCATCCAGTTGCAAAACGCGTTCTGCTAAAAGAAATTCTTCCGGCTCTATCACTTGGGCTTCTCGTCCCGCTTCCAATAAAGCCGCAACTTCTTCGATGGTTAGGCGAGGTTGACGGTTTGGGTTGAACCCCATGAGCCGTAGGGTGCGGGCAGCAATGCTATAAACCACTCGGTTGAGGGGTTGGAAAAAGCGACTGAGGAATTGCCAAAGAGGCAACCAACGCACCAACATGGATTCCGCTTTGGCGGCGCCAATGCTTTTGGGCAACACCTCGCAAAAAGTCAAAATGAACACAGCCATCCCTAACCCCGCAATTTCGCCCCATCCCTCCCACCGCATCTCTACCAAGTGGGTCACGACAGCAGAAGTGAGGAGGATCAGCAAAGTGACCCCAATCAGCAGGCTAGAGAGGTTAGCTCGGTCGTTGACAAACGCCCCAATGGTGGCTTCGTTGGGGTTGCGCTGCTGGCGCAAGAGGGCACGCAAGCGCCCTCGGTTCACCGCTACCAGCGTTGCTTCCCCGAGGGAGCACAAAAAAATCAACCCCAGCATCACTACCACAAGGATCACTTCTGCCCAAGTCAATGCAGCATAGATGGCTGGCATCTGGTTCCACTCCCCCAAAACCTGCTCAAAGGTGGAAGGGTTTGGGGGCAAACAGGTCTTATTCGGTGGTTTCTTTTGGCACCCAAACCTTCACCCAGGTGATGCGTCGCCCCCGCATTTCTGCCACTTCCAAAGTGATATCGTCCAGTTCCACCCGATCGCCAACTTGAGGCAATCGTTCCAAGTGGGCGGCGATCAGCTCGGCAAGGGTGTCGTAGTCTTCTTCGGGCAAATCCACGCCCAAATACTTCTCCACTTGTCGGATGCTCAAAGGGGCACGCACCAAATACTCCCTTTCCCCAACCTGTCGCACTGGTGATTCAGCGACATCGTATTCGTCGTAAATTTCACCCACAATCTCTTCCAGCAAGTCTTCCACTGTGACCAAGCCGGCGGTGCCCCCTTCTTCATCCAACACGATGGCGATTCCTCGGTGCTGCCGTTGCATCGTGCGCAACAGTTGGTAAGCCCGCTGGCTCTCCGTCGCAAAAAGGGGTGGTCGGGCTAATTCCCCAGCCGTTTTGTCCCGATCGCCGCGATACCACGCTGCCAACACATCCTTGGCATACAGGATACCAACAATTTCGTCACGGGTGTCATGGTAAACGGGCAAGCGGCTGTGTCCAGAAGAACGCATCAACCGCATCGCTTCGTCCAACAAAGTGTCATGCCGAATCATCACGGCGTCCACGCGGGGCACCATGACTTCCCCCACCCGCACCTCTTTAAACTCCAAAGCACTGGCAAGCATCTGGCGCTGCTCTCGGGTCAGCACCTTTTGTTGCTCTGCCATCTCCAAAGTTGCGAAAATTTCCGACTCGGTCACGAGAGGAGGATGGTAAGCATCTTTGAGCCCCAACAGGTTTAAAACCCCGCCGACCACCCTGTCCACGAAAGCCACTAACGGGGTGAAGAGGAGCTGAAAGGCTCCAACCCAACGAGCCACACCGAAAGCGACCATGTCGGCATAAGCGGCACCGTAAATCGCAGGGAGCACATCTATGAAAGTAACCACCAAGAACGCAAAAAATACTGACACAACCGCAGAGAAACCGGCTAACCGGATCGTTTCCGCCCACTCCAGTGCGAGTGAGGTCACTAAGGCTTCTGCTAAGTAATCGGACACCGTGATGCCTGCAATCAAGGTAGCAATTAGCCGAGGCGGGTTCTGGAACAGCCTTAGGATTTGTGCTGCGTTCTCATCGCCTTCGTCTGCGAGGTGCTTTGCTTTGATTTTTCCAACACCCAAGAGAGCCGTTTCTGATGCCGAAAACAAAGCACTGACCCACAACGCTATAACCGCTAAAACCAATTTCAGCGCAGTGACTGCTACTTCGTCGCTACTCATTCCCTCACTCCCTCGGGGGAGACAGGATCTTGGCACTTTTGATTATAGCCCATTGTGAGTCCTTTCAGCGAAGCACCATTTTGGTGGGGCTAACCTCTTAACAAAGCCCCTAAGTGGCTTTGCATGCGGTCAAGGTGCGCAGGGTTTGGATAAGGGCGAGGGCGGTTGCCCGCTCCCGGATTTGTTGGCGCGTCCCCCGCAATTGATAGCGCTCCACAACCGTTGTCATCGGGGTGCTGACGGCAATAAACACAGTGCCAACAGGCATGTCCGGTTCGCCACCCGTTGGTCCTGCATAGCCTGTTGTTGCGACCCCCACATGGGCTTTCAACCGAGATCGCACCTGAATCGCCATCCAACGAGCACAAGTTTCACTCACCGCTCCTTCCACTTGCAAGACTTCCCAAGGCACGCCCAACAGGTGCATTTTGACTGAATTTTCGTAGGCGACAACGCCACCCCGAACATAGGCGCTGCTGCCGGGCACTTTGATCAAGGTAGCGCAAACCAAGCCCCCCGTGACCGATTCTGCCGTCGCAATGGACCATTGGCGTTCCTTTAGGGCATTGCCGACCATTTCCTCCAACGGTTCTTCACCAACAGCAAACAGCCACTCACCGACCCGTTCCCGAACCACTGTTTCTGCTTCGTTCAAGAGTGCGACTGCTTCTTCTTCGGAAGAGGCTTTTGCCACGAGGCGCAACCAAACTTCTCCGGGCTTGACAAGGGTGCCGAAACTTAATGACTCGTTAAAGCCCCAATCCTTCAAGCGGTCTGTCAAGGCTGACTCACCAATACCGACGAAGCGCAACACTCGCCAACGCAGCACGCCCCCTCTTAGCCAAGCCTTGAGGCGAGGGATTACTTCCTGTTCAAACATTGCTTCCATTTCAGCGGGCACCCCGGGCAATGCAGCGAGGACTTTCCCTTCCCACTCCACCCAAATGCCGGGTGCGGTGCCAACAGGGTTGGGCAGCCAAGCAGCGCCTTCTGGCAAATCGGCTTGCTTAAGCAAGGTGGGGTTAGATCTAATCCCTCGCTGCTGGAGTAAGTCTGTCAACCACGCCGCTGCTTCTGGAGAACGAACAAGGGGAACACCCAACCCTTGGGCAATCCCTAATGCAGTCACATCGTCCGGGGTTGGTCCCAACCCTCCAGTGATCAACACGCAATCAGACTGCTGCCAAGCAGATCGCACTGCTTGAGCGATTTGCGCTGCGTCATCCCCAACAGTCACTCGCCGTATTACTGTCACTCCCAGCAAAGCCAAGCGCTGGGAGAGGTAAACCTCGTTGGTGTTCACGATCTGCCCTAACAACAACTCAGTGCCGACGCTGATGATTTCCGCCGTCATCGACTGTGCGCCTCCTGTATAACGCATGAATTTCCTTTGCCTTACTGAGTGCGGGCAATGAGCTGAAGAGGATAGAACGAACCGGCTGAAGGGATGGTGAAAACTTGGATGGTGCGGGTTTGTTGGGGTGCTAAGGAAAAGGAGTGGATCACCCGCTCCTCATGGGGACGGAGCAAAGGTAGCTCTACCAAGCGACCATCCACAATGAAAGCACCACGCAAAACCCCACCTGTCGGCTCTACAACGATTTGGGCTTGCCACGACCGATCCGTGGGGTTGACAAACTTGATGGTGATGCGATAGAGGACACCATAGTTGCCTTGCAAGGTTCGCCCTTTTAAAGGATGCTGCAGACCGAACCGACCAATGCTAATAAAGGTCCACTGCTTTCCCGCCACATGGGTCTCTTCTACCAAGCGCAACGGTTTGGGGTAAGGGGGCGGATCAGGAGTGCTCACCAAGGCTTCCACTAACTGAGTTCCTGTCAACCACTCACTCTTGGGCGGAGCAACTGGCAGCGCTACGACTTGATAGCCTACACCAGCACCCTCTTCCAACCGTATTTCAGCCAATGCGCTGGCAGTGTGGTTAGGCTGTAAGCCAAAGCGCAAAAGGCGATATGCATTTTGAGGCGGCAACGAGAGTCGAATGGCTGAGTCGTCCACGATGCTTTGCAGGAAAGATGCAGTGGCATCATGTCCACACCGCAACTCGCTTTCCTGGGGGATCCCATGACCAAACCGCACCAGCAAAGGCACCCAATGGTCTTCCGTGTTGCGGAGTTCCAAAACGAGCCAAGCAGGTCGGTTCATGCCATTGCGATGATGAAGAATAAAGCGAGTGGTTTGCCCCGGGGTAAGGATGCCTCGCGCCAACACCCGAAACTCGCGGAAAGTTTCGGGTTCGTTGCTGATAACCAACAGATCCGCCTCCCCTAACGATTGGGGGAAGGATCGCAAGGGAACGGAAACGACCTCATCCAACGGGAGCAATTGCTCCCCCATTGCTTGGATTCGCCACTGAGTTGGGACTTCAGGCGTAAAGAAAGGGAGGTTATCTCCTACCGGCAGTATGGTCCAGCGTGCCCCTGGCTGGGCATTCAATGTCATCATCACAGCGTTTTCTACGGCTTCGCGCACCATAGTCGCACTCAACCGCGCTCCTCTAACCCAAGCAACTGGAGCGCTTTTCCAAGTTGCCGCTCGGTAAAGCACCCGATAGGGCAAACGAAGCCCTGTTGTTCCCTTGACAATCCGCAACACCCCTGCCCCTACATCCACACCACGCACTATCAAACTCTGACCATTAGGACTAACTTTCCAACGAAGGGGTTCAGACGGGAGGGCTTCCACCTGAACGAGCCCTTCGGCATTGCCTAACAGAGGCACCGTCATCTCTTCGTTGACTGCTAAGACCAACTCCTTCACTGGAACGGCTAACCAACGCCAACGAAAAACTTCTCGCAGCCGTTGTGCCCACTGTTCTGCTAAAGACTTTGGATCGCTATTGGTGGCTCTTGCTATTGGGTGGGTGACGGTCAGCAAAGGTTCCCCCTTCACTGTCAAAGCGTAACCGCCGGGAACCTTCACCACTGCGACAGCCTCTGCTGTTGTCCCTTGCCAAAGCAAAGTGTTGAGTCGTTCAGCTAAAGCCGCAACTTGCGAAAGGGCATCAGGGGCACGCCAACGCAACACGGTTTGCCCTGCCGCTTTCAATTCCGCCGCATTCTCACCGACAGACGAAACTTCAAATTGCCAACTCACTGTCCAACTGGTTTGTTGGGCAGGTGCCAGTGACAAAGCGAGACCAACGATTGTTGCAACGCAAAAAAAGCTGCGCAACGGAACACCTCCTTTGTCTGAAGCGTCACCGATGCGCTTTGGGGCTTTCGGCCTCTTTGACGCACGGAACTGGCTTTAGTCCTTTTGGCTGCGTTGCTCCAATGCTGCCACCCGTTGTGCCAACTGCCGAAGCAATTTTAAAGCATCGGGCAATTCTGAGAGAGCTGCTTCTATCCGCAGCCACTGCCAACGGGGGCGGGCAGGGTAGCCTGCCCACTGAGAGCTGGCAGGGGCATGATCCATCAAGCCCGTTTTCGCCAACAAAGCGACATGGTCCCCAACCCGCACATGATCAGCAATCCCCACTTGTCCTCCCATGAGGACGCCATTGCCCACTTGAACGCTTCCTGATAAGCCCACCTGTCCCGCCAAGACGCAGTGAGTACCCAAGGCGCAATTGTGGGCAATTTGGACAAGGTTGTCTATCTTGGTGCCCTTGCCAATTCGGGTTTCCCCCAAGGTGGCACGGTCGATGCAAGTGTTAGCACCGATCTCCACCTCGTCTTCAATGATCACTGTGCCAACTTGAGGGATGCGTCGGTAGCGTTCCCCTTCCCAAACGAATCCAAACCCTTCCTTGCCGATAACAGCCCCGGCATGGATAACCACTTGGTTGCCAATCACCACACGGTCATAGATAGTGACTTGCGGGTAGATGAGGCAATGAGCCCCAATGCGGACTTGCCGACCGATCACTACATGAGGAAAGATGACCGTGCCGTCACCAATTTCCACATCGTCGCCAATCACAGCATAATCGCCGATGAACACCCCTTGCCCCAACCGCACCCTTTCACCGAGAACCGCTGTAGGCGCAATGCGTTCGGGGAAAGCAGGAGGCGGAAAGAGGTGAGCCAGCAGCTGCGCCATTGCTAACCGAGGGTTTGCCACTTGAATGTGTGGCTTGGCCGGTTGCGACCACTCGGGAGGAACAACAACAGCGGTAGCAAGGCTCTCAAATGCCAACGCTACATACCTCTTGTCCCACGCAAAAACCAAATCGCCAGGCTGCGCCGATTCCACTTCGCTGATCCCAGTCACTTGTGTGTTCGGGTCACCTATTAAAGTGCCACCGATGAGTTCCGCAATATGGGCGAGAGAGAGAGGCTGAGGCAAACCTGTGCGCCCCATGCACCATCACTCCTTCGGAAAAATCCGCTGTAACCAATTCCTCCACGCTTTGGCTATTTGGTCGGTCACATCAGGGATAGTTGGTTGCGGTTTAGTGACTATCCGCCAACCTTGCCGCCGGGCATAAGCCGAAGCAAAAGACTGAGCTGCCTGATAGGCAAGGTTTTTGAGGGCGCTTACGATCTCCCCTTTTGAAACCGTTGACCTCCCACTTTTGGTCTCCTCTTCCTGTTGCAATCCCAACGCCTTAGTGTTGGGCAAGGGAACAGAAGTAGGGGAAACTAAAGCGAGGATCGTTGCTGCATCGGTCAAAGGTTCAGGCGGCTTGATTTGAAGGGGCGGGGGCGGAGACACAGGAAGCAAAATCAACGAAGGGGTTGTCGGTGGGGGATCCAACTGAGCCTCCAACTCCTTCCACCTTTGCTCTACCTTTTGTCGCTCGTGAGGGGAGAGCAAGTCAGCAAAGGCTAAGCGGAGCCGCAACCGAACCCGTTCAGCCTCCTGCTGTTCCCACTGCTGTAACAAGAACTGCCAACGAGCCAAAGGGTTCAAAGAGGGAAGAGGGGGTAAAGCCACCTGCACTTGCCACACCCCTTCCAAAATCCGGGGGGACACCAAACTGTCCACTTCCGCTCGCCACCAAGAAGGTTGCGGAAGCAGTTCTTCTGTCAAGGAAGGGGGAAGGGCAAAAGGCAAACCCACCTCTGTCAGGGTGAAAAGGAAGGAAGGCAAATGGGGCAAAGTGATTGTGGGTATTTCTCGTTCTACCCGCTGCGCCCACTGCCATGCCGGATGCATTGTCGCCAATCGGTTTACATCAACGAAAACGGTTGCTTGGGCTCCTAATGCCTCTATGGTGACGAGGGCAATGAAGATTAAGAGAACTCTTCGCATCAGGGCTTCGCTTCCTTTTCAGCTGGAGATTGGCTTTGCAATGCCTCGGTCAAAGCAGAGATGGCTGCGTTGGTGATGTCCACTGCTTGCCCCCGCACAAAGTAAACTACGCTTCTGTCCAGCACTAAGTCCAATTGATGCTCGGTGGCAACTTTTTGGATGGCTTGTTGAATTTTTTCATCCACCAACCTATTGAGTTGCTCTTCCAGCCGGCGCAACTCCTCTTCCATCAAGCCCTTGAGCCGTTCTATGTCGTTCCTCGCTTCCTTCCAAACTTGAGTGAGTTGCTCCAGACGGGTGCGTTCTTGAGGCGAGAGTTTCTCTGGAGGGGTTTGTTGCAGCCGTTGCAACTCCACCTCCCGGTCCAAGGAAAGGCGCCTCAACTCTCGGATGCGATCTTCTTCGTTGCGAGAGCGTTGCGGTCGGCTCAACAAGCGACGCAGGTCCGCCCACTCCAAGCCAGTCAGCATCAAAAAGTTTTGCCGCAAGGAGATGAGTTCCAAGTAAGCCCGTCGTTGTTCTTCATAAGTGCGGCGCAGTTCTGCAAGGCTTTGGACCTCCCGAGAAACTTTGGTGCTGTCTAAGATCCCAATTCGCAAGGTAGGGGAAGGATTGGGTTCTTGAGCTGACGGGTTCTGCCGTTGCCAAAACGCTAACAACCCAGCAACGCTCAAGAGTAGAAAAGTCAGCGCCATAGACCGCATACCACTCACCCCACAGTTGTTGTTTCGAGAGACTTTGCTGCTCACCAACTCACCTGCTGGCGTTGAGGATCTCCAACATCTTGTCCGTGATGTCCAGACTGGGTTCGGCATACAGCACCAAATCGTCGTCGGCGATGAGAACCATTTTCAGCCCTAACTGCTGAGCCACTTGTTGAGCGGCGCTGCGGATGCGGTTTCGGTGCCGAGCGGTCAACACTTCGTTCAACTTTGCCAGTTCCTCTTCAAACTGTTGCATCAACCGCTGCAACCGCTCTCGGTTAGTGTTCTGGAGGTTGATCAGGGCTTCCAACCGCTTCCGATCGGCATCAGTTTTGTTCTCCTTCAATTGGAGGTGTTGCAATTCTGTCAAGCGCTGTTCGGAGAGTTTGCGTAGCTCGTCCAACCGATTTCGTTCGGTAGAGGAGAGTTTTCCTTCCGCCTCCTTCTTCTCCAAAGCGTCCAGTTCTTCCCACTCTTTCGTCTCCAACATCAGGCGGACTTCCAGCATCTTTTGGCGACGCAAAAGGGCTTGGCGGTATTCCTCGTCATCCTGTTTGAGGGCCTGGTAATTAGTGACCAGTTTGTCCATGTCCACCAAGCCAACGGTCACCGGTTGGTTAAGAGCATCAAAAGTCATCGCGCGCCACGCTGTCGCTACTAACAAAGCAGCAGCAGCTAACCCGACCAAAAACCAACGAACCATTCTTGCTCACGCTCCTTTTGGCTTGTTGGTGCTTGTCAGAACGCAGAGCCGATACTGAAGTGGGTGCGGTTCCCTTCCTCCCCGAAGCCAAAGTCAAATCGCAGCAACCCGAAGGGGGTGACAAAACGGACTCCGAAGCCATATCCAACTTTTAGCCGCAAGGCGTCTCGTCGGCGCGGGTCCCCTTGTTGGGCAGCCTTCAAGTCCAACGAGTTGGGGCCGCCAAAAGCATCCCCGATATCCACAAAGAGCACCCCTTGCAACTCTCTTCGGAAGCGACGGCGCAACTCCATGTTGAGCACAAGCATGTGTCGCCCCACGAACCGGTCAATGGTGTAGCCTCGCAAAGTCTCTGCGCCCCCAACGAAGAAGTTCTCAAAGATAGGCACCGTGCCCAGTGCCGTCCCCACTAACAAGCGAGTGGCGAAGGTTGTGTTTTTCCCTTGCGGGATGTAGCGGCGCCAGTCAATCAACAGTTTGGTGAAGGTGTTGGAACCACCAAACAGGCGAGGCACAACTTCTACTTCGCCCTCAAAATAGGAACCCTTAGTTGGGTCAAAGGGGAAGTCTCGGGTGTCCCACAAGCGGCTGTAAGCGATGCCGGTCACCCAACCTTGATCGGCTTTGCCCCCAACTTGCTCAATGACGCCTCCTCGGATTCGCCGCTGTTGAAAGTAAACCCGCTCCGCTCGCAGTTTGATCTCCTGCCACAAGTAATCGCCTTTTGGACGGCGGAGGCTCAACCGCATGCCCCGTCGAATTTCGGAGAACAAGAGGTCTTCCGTGATGGTGCCTTGCCCGCCACCTAAAACCAAGGCAGTCGTCGGTTCCCGGTAAAAACTGCGGTCAAAGAGGTTGATGGCAAACCCTGTCCGCTTGCTGTCAATCCAAGGGCGGTAGTAATAAAAGTCGAAGCCCTTGCGGTCAAAGAACTCCACCATCAAGCGCAAGTGTTGGGCTAACCCGCGGAAGTTGGTGTCCTGAACCGCAGCGAAGCCAACCACTTCCTCTCGCGAACTGTAGCCCAACCCCACATTTGCCAACCCTGTCTTCTTTTCCTTCAGTTTGTAGACGACCTCCACGCCGACTTCGCCAGTTTGTGGGTCAGCCACATCTTTAGGCTCCACGATGACTTCCTCAAAGATGTCCAGCAGGAAGAGCCTGCGGCGGTCTTCCTCAATGGCGCGCTGGTTGAACAGTTGTCCCGGTCGCACTTTCAGTTCCCGCCAAACCACCTTCTCTTTTGTCTTCGGCTTCTGACCCAAGTCTACCTTGACGCTGACCACTTTAAGTTCCTGAATGGTGATAACGATCGTGCCGTCTTCCTGGATGTCAGGGGCTAAGGGTTGGGCAATGTAGCCGTTAGCAAGGTAAAAATCCTGCAGGCGCTGCAAATCGCGACGGAGGGTGTGGATGTTTAGGATTTTGCCCGGTTGGGTTTGCATCACCTCTAACAGTTTTTTGGAGGGGATCGCGGTGTTGCCTTCAAACACAATGTCCTTGACCACAGGGTTTTCAAACACCCGCACCACGACGATGAGGCGCCCTTCCGGGGTCAACATGGGGAGTGCAACCGGTTCCCGAACGAAGAAGCCCATGTCGTAGATGGCTTGCAAATCCTTGCGCAACCGCACCAAAGAGAAAGGCAAACCCGGTTTCGTGTCCATGACCATCAAAATGCTCTCCGTTGGCACTTGTTTGTTGCCTTCAATCCGCACTTCCACAACCTCTTGCCCCTCCACCTCTTGAGCAGAGACTGAGAAGGGGAGCAAGCCGATCAGCAAGGGAAGCAAGATCCACCATCGTGCCATGTTCGGAACCCTCCATCCTTGAGATGCACGAGCCATTGGGTTAGACCACTGCAGCACAGGGTTTGTTCACCGCTCCAGAAACGGGCGCAACTTTTTGCGCAAGGTAGAACGAGCCCGAAAAAGCCTCGATTTCACCGCCTCCACTGTGCACCCTTGAAGGTGAGCGATCTCTTGGTAACTAAGACCCTCTATGTCCCGAAGCACCAAAGTGATGCGTTGGTCCTCCGGCAGTTCGTCAATCGCTTTCTGAATCGCCTCGGCTAACTCCTTCTGTTCCAACAAGGTTTCGGGCGAGAGCTTCACATCCTCCCACTCAAAAGATTCGGCATCCTCTTCCTCCTCTTCCAGTTCCTCCGGCAAAATCTCCCACCGGTGCTCCCGTTCCCTTTGCAACTGCTTGTAGCGGTTCTTCGCCAAGTTCACGGTGATTCGGTAGAGCCAAGTAAAGACTTCCGCATCACCACGAAAACGGTCGTAGGCTTGGTAAGCGTGAATGAACACTTCCTGCGCCAAATCCTCTGCCTCCTCTCGGTTGCCCATGAGCCGAAAGGCAAGGTTCTTGACCTTGTCGTAGTAACGGTCAATCACTTCGTCAAAGGGAGGCTTGTTGGTTAGCGCCTCCAAATGGGCTCCCAAGCGCCGGTTCCGTCGCACGAACGCACCACTCTCCGTGTCCCTTTGCGTTTCAAAACCGCACAGAAGTTTGCACCCGGATTTCTGCACGCTCCCTTTCCCGTTTGATCACAGTCACTGATGTTCGCTTGCCCAAATAGTATTGCACTTCCAGAGCGGAAGGGTCAGCAGGCGAGAACCCTTGCCGCCAAAGGATATGCAACCGTGGTGACAGGGGAATGCCCAACCGCAGCCATTGCCGCCGAGTTGTTTGCTCCCGAACCACACTTAGTTCTGTCCAGCGAAGGGCTTGAGCAATAGGTTCAGTCACAGGCGCCAGCAAGTTGCCCATGAAACTCTGAACAAATGCTCCAGAAAACAACTGCTGCCAGTTGGTCAGGGCTTCTCCCAACTGCGCCAATCCCAACCCAAACATTCGCTCCAACGCCGTTTGTTCAGGTAAAGGGGGAATGGCTAAGAGGGAGACCGAAGGCAAAATGCCCAACCGTTGGGATTGTTCGTCCACCGGTCCAGAAATCGTGAACAGCACCCGATGGATGTCCAACATTGTCTCCCCTTCAATGCGTAAACGGGCAGTGCCTACCCACTGACGGGTGAGGGGATCAAGGGCGTAAGCGAGCCGTAACCCCATATCCGTGATGCTCAAAACCGCCGCAGGCAAGCGAAGGGTGCCCCGGCGGCTCCGCAATTCCCCTTCCAAACGCGGTCGCGCCAAATCCCCTTGTAAGGAGAGCTCTCCGTCCAGCAACAAGGAGGCTTGCGGGTTGCGTAGGAAGAACTGGTTCCCCACAGTCAAAGTTAGCGCCAATCTCACTGCTGGTGGCAACTCCCACTTGGCATTCCCACCCGCTGCCATCGCTGGCAGCCGAAGGAGATCGCCATCGTGCAGCCTCAATTCGCCAGTCAACACGGGCACTTTTGCTCCTTCCTCGGTGCGCAGCGCTACACTGCCAGACAACTCTCCCCTCCCTCCTCTGATTTGCCAGCGAAATTCATCCAACTGCAAGGAGAGGTTCCACTGCCCATCCGCCAACCATGCCCACTGGTCAGCAGGAAGGCTTGTCCAGCGCACTCCCCCAGAAACGGTGATGCCGTTGCCTTGCCACTTTTCCACTTGCAAGTGCATCCCATCAGCGTCCAAGCGGGCTCGCAGGATTGCTTCGTGGATATGCACAGGCGTTGCTTGCCATTGGGTTTGGAACCCACGCACCCGCAGAACCCCTTCCCCTTGGTTTGCCAGCAAGTTTTGCAACCCGCCCTTGCCTAACTGCAACCATCCCTCCCCCGTCACTGTCCCACCACTCCAATTGGCAGTCAATTGGCTCATCCGAACCTTATTGCCTTCAGCGACCAACAGGCAGCGGACATTTCGCCAAGTAGTTAGGGAAGCGAGAGCAGGAGATTTTCTGGCAACAGGGGCGATCCCGAGAGCATCAGCTGCAATTTCCAACATGCCCTGAACTTTCGGTTCCCCCGTTGTTCCTTCCACCCGTAGCCAACCACTTCCCCAACCTTGTTCCACTTGGAGTGGCAAATTCGCTGGCAATATTTCCTGCAGAGGGGTCGGTGGCACCTCCAATTGCCATCCCCATCGCCGCTGCCCATTGAGTTCTACAGTGCCCCAAAAAGACGCCACCGCTTTATCGGATTGCCAACGGATCATCCCATCGCCCTTCTCTACATGCAACACATTGTTGCGGATCAAGAAGCGCCGCACGACTACTTGACGAATTGTCCAACCGCGCCAACGAATTCCGTCCGCACGGATGACGCCTTCCAAAACAGGCTTTTCTGTCGTCCCCGCTAATTGAAGGCGCGCTGTGATGTTGCCTTCTGGGATAAACCAATCGTCTACAGGAACCCCCAGCAAAGTCAAAGCGCTAAGCACCAATTCCGAAGAAACGCGGGTGACCGTGAGGGTTCCCGACAACTCTCCCCCATCGGTAAGGGTTACCCTCCCTTCCCCTTTGGCTTCCCCTTGCTGCAACTCCGCTAATTGGATGAACCACCGTTTGTCTGCCCGTTGCACACGCAAAGTTAGTTGCGTAGGTCGGTCACCCAAACCGCGCAAAGTGGTAGACCGAAGGTCTGCGTCCAAAGCTAACAATTGCCCGTGCTGTCCACTTGCTTGTCCATTTGTCCAAACTTCGCCTGCAATTGGCAACTCTAACCATCGTTTCCAACCCTTGGTTTGCGGAGCAGGGGTTTTGGTGAACCACTCGTAGGCAAGGGAACGAACTGTAGCGAGGGGCACTCGCCCCGCTTGCCACGCTACCTGCCAATTGGGCAGGTCGCCTTCCCACGCTACGCCGACCCTTGCCCCGTTTTGTTGAAAGGTCACTTGCCCCTTGATAGCCGTCGCTGTTTGATCTTCAGCGATTCGCTGGTCAACTTGTAGATCCAACCGCGCCGAACCCAAAAGAGTTCTACCCAACCTCAGTTCTGGGCTTTCAGCAACCACCAACCATTTTCGCCGTTGATGGGACCAAAAGAGGTGAACTGTTCCGTTCAGTTGCCCCAACCATTCCCAATCGCTGAAAGGCAATTGCCACTCTTGAAGCAATTGGCTCAGTTCCGCTGCAGCAACGCTTTGCGCCTTCACGGTCAAGGAAGCAAGGGGTTTCGGCGAGAGGGTGAGGTTTCCTTCAGCGAACCATTCTCCTTGTCCCCATCGGGCTCGAAGGGAACGAAAGTGCACAACTTGCTCTTGCCATTCCCATTCCCCAGACACTTGTCGCCAAAGGGTGCGGTTGCCTACCCGAACGGCTTGAGCGGTAGCAGTCCCCTGAAGGTGCCACCGCCCATCCCATCGGACTTGCAAGGTCCCTTCACTAACCCCTCTCAGAGCAATGGGCAAGTCAAAGCGTTGGCTCAACCGCTGCAGGGAGATGCCAACCCAACGCCCTTGCAACTGCAGTTCAGGTTGACCATTGCGAACGGCGAAGTGACCTGAGAGCACTGCTTGCCCCTCTTCACTAAGCAAGTGCAACCCTTCCACCTCGCCTGTAAGCACGGGCAAACTCTGACCACTCCGCCATGACCACGCCCCATGCGCCCGCGCCCCAGCC
>VAPR01000657.1_pt1 | contig 20976 bp, 17 predicted proteins | sample 3380701 | NCBI WGS metagenome assembly VAPR01 (sample SAMN11536904, study PRJNA540576) | hot springs metagenome | isolation source: hot spring wet sediment | place: Spain: Lobios | collected 2014-01 | reverse complement strand
GCACAGACCACCGACCGGTCGCCTTCGCGCCACCATTGCGGTGTTGCTGCTGCAAGCGCGTTTCCGAAACCACGGCTAGCTTACGCCAGCCGCTCCTGGTTGCACCGACGCAAGTCGTCGCGGATGCGCGTTTTGTCCAGCACGAACGCACGTTTGCAAGAGCGGCGGGGGGCAGCATGCCGTGGCTGGGAGTAACAAAAGACTGGAGCCGAGCGTGGATCGGCGGTGTACATGGCGTGTGTTGCATGGCGTGTGTGCGGGAAACGCTGCGAATCGTGTGGGTACTGTGCATCTGCAAGCGGCATTCATTTACAAGCGGCATGCATCAGCGCGCAAGGATGGCATGGCGGGTGGCCGCGAAATGGTGCGACCTGGTTCGACGGATAGCGGGCAAGTGATAAGATTTTCAGCAGCGGTGCTTGTTCACGGAAAGCTCGGCGGCTGTCCGACATGGTCGCCGGATGGCCGAAGAGGACGCCGTCGGACGAAAATTTCGGGCGGATGGCCAGGGGGTCGGCTTTCCGTCAGGCACCATGGTGCCGTGTCTGCCGACGACATTCGCGGCCGGATGGCTGGCGGTCGGCTTTCCATCCGGCATCATGCTGTCGAGGCTTCGGGCGACATCTTTGGGCAAACGATCTGGCGCGACAATCAGGCCTTTTTTGCAGTGGGACATCGGCTTCGGGCGACACTTTTGTACGGATGATCTGCTTCCTGCGGCGGGTGGCGCGAGCCGATGCGGTGAGGAACTCGCATCAGACGACTCCAGCAGGGAAACCCACTGTGCCGGGTCGGGAGTGCGAGGGGAAGAAAAGTGAGGGTGTCGCCTGCTGTCGCTAAGTCCGGGGACAATCGCCCGCCTGGTGTGTGGGTAAACAAAGTGAGGAATTCGCCCCAGGAAATTTCAGCAGCGAAACCGAGGTGCGGAACATGAGCGGGTGTGTCGGCATCATGCTGGTCGCGGCTTACTGGACGGTTTGGCAGCAAACAGGCCCGGGTCAGGCACCGGAAAAGCCGGTCGCCAAACTGGCAGGCGAGACTCGTCCGAGCCAGCCGGAACGAATCGGTGCCGGCCAGGCGGAGAGCAAGCAATCCCCGTCCGCGCGGCAGTCCGATCTGCCGGCCCAATTGCCGATGAGCAAATTGAAACCAGCCAGGTTGCAGCCTGGTTTGTCGGTGCTGCATTACCGGATCAGCACGAGTTCGCCCTTGTGCCAGCAGTTTTTCGATCAGGGCCTGGCCTACCTTTACAGCTACGTGTGGATGGAGGCGGTGAGGAATTTCGAGACGGCCTTGCAGTACGACAAAGAATCCGCCATCACCTGGTGGGCCCTGAGCCGAGCCTTGGAGGCCTGGGGCAAGCAAAAAGAGTCCCGGCAGGCGCTGGAGAAAGCCTGGGAGTTGCGGCACCTGGCCAGTCCCTCCGAACAGCTGTTGATTCAGGCACGGGCTCAGGAAAAAGGATTGCTGCCGGAATTGACCACACCCGAAGCGCGTCGCCAGGCCGCCATCAATACCATTGACCAGCTGCTCAGCCTGCACGAAGAGGATGAAGAAGCGTGGTTTTACCGAGCCCAGCTGGCCTGCGGCGGGAGATTGTTCGGCGGTAACGTCAACGCGGTGCCGTTTTACAAGGCCCTGCTGCGGATCAATCCGTTGCACCCTGGAGCCAATCACGAACTGGTGCATTATTACGAAAATGCCCGACAACCTGCGCTGGGCTGGGCGGCGAGTGAAAACTACATTGCGAGCTCGCCTGGCATTCCTCATGCCTGGCACATGCAGGCACACCTGGCGACGCGGTTGGGGCGGTGGGACCGGGCCAATGCTTCCAGTTCCCGAGCCGTTGCCCTGCAGCATGCCTACCACCGCGACATGGAGGTTCGACCCGCCGAGGATCACCAGTACGTGCACCATGTGGAGGTGCTGGCTATATCGCTGGTGCATGACGGGCGATTCCGCGAAGCACGCCAGCTTCGTGATTTGCCAGGCATTACCAACAAAAACGCCCCGGTCTGGTTCCGGCTCATGCTGGCCAGCGGCGATTACGCATCGGCCAGAAAGATCGCTGAGGCCAACCGTCGCACGGATAAAGTCCTGGGAGCGTACCAGTCGGCGCTGACGGCTCTGGCTTGCAATGACCTGGCGCAGGCGGAAGCGGAAATCCACGTTCTCCAGCAGGCGTGGCAAGAAACCCGTTCCCGCTCCGATTTGCGGTTGAAGCTGCTGGAAACGCGAGGCATTTACCTGTGTCGGCTGGCAGCACGGCAACCGCATGGGCTGGTCAGTCCTTCCGCGGGACTGGCTTTGCTCGAACAGGCCGTGCGCATCACTCAGGACGATTACCGCCATCACGCCTGGGGCAACGGTGCGTATTACATGGAAATCTGGGGTACCGAAGCCCTGCGGTTGGGACAATGGGACATCGCCGAGGAAGCTTTCCTGGAAGCACTGGCCCATGATTCCGGCAGTGTCCGGGCAGCGCTCGGTCTGGCTTATCTGAAGGAAGAACAGGGCGATCGCATGCTGGCCGAGCGGTATCACCAGCTGGCCCGACGCTTCTGGTCACAAGCGGACGCCGGTCACCTGGAACGTGTGCAGCAGCATTATCGAGAACTGGCCCAGCAAGGTCGGGCCCTGGTCTCACCCTCCCAAGGAGCCACGCCATGAAAGAACTTGTGCTGATCACGGCTGCAGTATGGCTGATAGGCGACACGCCGAGTCCCGGCCCTAAGCCCGGCGAACGGTTACCGCCGTACATGTCCATCGTCAGTCTCGGAGACAAGCGCGGTCAGCAGCATTGCTTTGTCTGAGAGACAGGCGAGCGGCCAGCGGTGATCGTCTTCGCCCGTCAACCGGACGAACCGCTGGGCCGACTGCTGATCCAGTTGGATCAATGGCTGCGGCAGGACAAATCGGCAACGCGACGCATCTGGGTCACGTTTCTTTCCCATCGGCAGCCGCAACTTGACGCACAACTGGTGGACTGGGGAAAACGCCTGGGTCTGGCACGATTGCCGGTGAGTATCTTCGAGGATGACCACGGACCACCCGCCTATCGCATTCCCGACGAGGCTGCGGTAGTCGTTGTTTTTGCCAACAAGCGACGCATTGTCGCCAGCCGACTCTTTTCACGCAAGGAATGGGAGCAGGTCAAACTCGATTCACTGCTGGACGAGATTCGCCGATTCCTGGAAGCGAATGGTGAGGCGGGATTGCGGCCCGGCCAGAAGTAATTGCAATTGCGGCCAACCGGTACCACGGCCCGATGCAGGAGCAGTCCGGCAGCGGTCGAGGCTGGGAACCAGTCCCGGCACATAGGCAAAACGCAGCACACAGCGATGCTCCTGCGGTTGCAGATCGGCAAAGGTCAACAGTCCCGGCTGGGCTCGCCACAACCGTCCCTGCCCATGCTCGAAGTAGCCGGGAAATGGACGGGCCAGTAAATGCCAGCCGGTTTTCGGATCGTGCGCAACTACCCGGACACCCGGCAAGGGGGTCAGGAAAGCTACGGTGCTTCTTTGCCGCACCAGCAGCCAGCCTATGTTCCAGCGATCCAGTTCGGCCAGCAACTCCGCAGGCGACCAGTCCTGCAATCGTTTCTCGCCCAGCCGACTTTCCGCATCTGCAGCCACGAGAGCCAGCCTGGCTGGCGTTATTTGCGTGGGCCGAAGCGGATTGGCGGTGGCTCGGGCGTGATCTGCCGCGGTTCGGTGTGCGGTGCGCTCCGCCGGGAGACTTTCGGAACTTCGTGCCGGGATCGGCCAGCAACGCCAGCGAAATTCCTGTTGCGCCAGCGGCGTTTCCCGTGCCAGGCCATTGGCAAACAGCCGACCGCTCCACGCTATAAGCATCGGCGACCAGACCCAGCAGCTCGCATCTTCTTCCACGGCGATGCGGGCTTCCAAAGTAGTGTGCTGGTTGAGCCAGGCAAGTAACGTGGCCAGCACGCCAGGCGCATCCGTGTCGCCCGGAAACGGGGCATCTTGTTCGGTCGGGGTTGGCAGGAACGCGGCAGCTGGCCCGGTTGCCGAGGGATGTTCGGTCGCGTCCCGAGCCCAGGCCAGCAACGCCGCCAGGGCGAGCATCGCGGCTACGATACGGGCCAGTAATCGCGGTTGCCTAATCGCCGACGGTCGCGATGGTTGATCCGCCGATGGTACCGGTTGCCGATTCCCCGACTGTGAGGATTCAACCGTGCGTGGCGGAGAATCCGTGGACTCTGTGCCGGCACTGACGGAAGAGCGTTCGTTTGACCGGACGGGGTTTGTCGGGCGAAAAGTCTTCCAGGCGACCAGAGCCATGCTCACAGGAATCAGCAAAAGCGGAAACAGCAGCCCGACCAGTCGTGCCGGTTGCCACGCTTCCGGTAAAGGCAAGCCGGGACAAAAGCCCATTCCCGCCACGACCAGCATGGTGATTAGCCAGGTTCGTCCCGCAGAACGATTTTCCGCCAGGTACCAGCAACCGATACCGGCGGCGGCAACTGGCAGAGCGAGACGTACCGCTTCCGACCCGTTCTGCACGAAATTCGACGAGCGGGCGAATTGCAACGGCTCATGCCAGTCGAGCAACCACCAGGTATCCAGCAGAGCACGCCAACCCGGCCAGTGCAGCACCACGACCGGCAAACTCAAAACCAGCGTCGCCAGATGCCACCCGGCCGATTGTTTGGCACCGATGCGTAAGTACCAGATAACTCCCAGCAAAACCACCACCGCGCCCGCCAGCGGATAGACCCACAGCAATAACATCAATGCGAGCGTGGCGGTGAGGGCAACCGTCAACCCGGCGCCATTCTGCCAGGCACACCATCCGGCCACGATCACCGGAACCAGTCCGCTGGCCGCGAGCAGGTCCAGGTCGCCCTGGGCCAGCCAGATTTGTCCCGGTTGCAACCAGAACATCCAGCCACACAGAACGAAGCTCATCCAGGCCGCGGCAAAACTTCCTCCGAACCACCAGCCCGCCAGCCACCACAACCAGGGCAATGCCAGTAGCGTTATCAGCAGCCCCAGTTTGTAAGCCGACCAGCTATGTTCTGCTGCCAGCCAGACCGTCGCCAGTCGCCCGCGGGCTTCCCACCACGGTGTCACCAGATAGCCGCCGTAAACCATCGGGTCCCAGACCACCGGTCGCCACGGTGCCAACCCCAACCGACCCTGGTACCAGTGTCGCGGATGCTCTCCTGCGTACAACGGCTGTTCCTCGTTCCACAACCGTAATAACTCCGCCGGCGAGTGCCGACAGGCTTCCCGGCAACGCTCAACCACTGGCCGAACATCCGCAGCCACAATCCAGTGCAACGCCAGCCACGACCAGAGCGTCCAGACCGCACCTCCCACAGCCACGTGTATCGCTACACGCCCGAAGCGGCTTTGCCCAAGCGAGCTTGGCATATCCTTGCCTTTTCAAAATCCCTGACCCGCGAAATCGGCGGCAGCGCAGCAAATTCCGGAGCCAGGCGAGCCGCCGGTGTCGGCGAAAGTGCCGCCACGATTGGCAGCCACTAAGAGCTTCAACCAGTCGCCAGCTTTCGCGCTATGGCTGTAGTCGGCGAAAGTGCCGTCCTGATGGGCAGCCATGCGGCAAATTCTCGGGCATCATTTCCTATACCACGCCGCCCACCGATCGTTCAACCTCGTCCACCATGCCGACCTTGTTCTGGCGCGCTGTTCCTGCACCATGCAGGCCGCCGACCTTTCAACCTCGCGCACGACGCCGAGCGGCTCCGATCTGGCCCGGCATCGGTTGCATAATCATGCCGTCCTCCGAGCTTTCAACGTCGCGCACGAGGCCGACCGGCTCCGATCTGGCACGGCATGTGTTCCTATACCACGCCGGGCATCAATCCTTCAATCCCGAAACGCACAGCAACGCACCGGCAAGCCGATCCGCCCGGCGTCTGCCACCGCGCTTGACCCCGTCAACCTCGCCAAAGCCTGCGGGCTGGAGTCAAAACGCGAAGGCCGGCCCAAGTAAGCACTCTTCCCACCAAAATCGCCTGCCGTGAACCCGCACTGCCGATGCTGTCAGGAAACCCGGTCCTACCAGGGTCAGTTGCCGTAAGCCGGCCACGGACAGCCCGACCACTTTGCGATGGCAAACGCAGCTGTGCATGGGCATGCGTGCGTGCAACCAGGAGCGGCTGGCGTTAGCCAGCCGTGCGACGAATAGCGTGCTTATGGATACGAAACGCACACTTGCACCCGCATCCGCGCTTCCAACCAGGAGCGGCTGGCGTTAGCCAGCCGTGGTATCGGAAACGCGCTTGCAGCAGCAACACCGCAATGGTGGCAAGGAGGCGACGGGTCGGTGGTCTGTGCACGAACACCGTTGCAATCGCGTTACCATACCACGGCGGGCTCACGCCCGCCGCTCCTCGGTCGGGTGTCGTCGGTCCGGGAACGATGTTCGATTTTCGCGGTACAGCCATCGGTATAACCACCCACGGCGGGCTGACGCCCGCCGCTCCTGTGAACGTGCGTTCGTGCATCGCAAAAGGCGCTTTTCCGCGGGCGAGCGATCGTCCAACAATCAAGAGCGGGGGGGCGTTAGCCCCCGTGGAATGCACTCCGCATGCGAACTCATCAACTTCGACGCATTCCACGTGGAGGCGCCAAGGGCTTTAGACCCCGCGCAATGCACTCCGTGCATGCGAACGCGAAATGCGGAAATTCGTCGCATTGCAATTGCAGACGCGGTTTACAAACCCACGGTGGGCTTACGCCCGCCGCTCTTGTGAACGTGCGTCTGTCCATCGGGAATGGCACTTTATGCAGTGCACGAACGTCGTGCTCCGAGAGCGGTCGGCGTAAGCCGACCGTGGAAAATGTCCGCGATTGCACCGGCGTCGGTGAACCACGGCGGGCTAACGCCCGCCGCTCCTGTGAACGTGCGTTCGTGCATCGCAAAAATCGCTTTTTCGACGGCAGACGTTCGCACCGAAACACAAGAGCGGGGGGCGTAAGCCCCCCGTGGTTTCGCAAACGCGCTTACAAGCGCGTTTCCAGCACATTACGGACAACGTTCGCCCGACCACACCCACGGCGGGCTGACGCATGGCACTGTTCCTCGAGCGTGCGGTAGTTGCCGAGCAATGCTCGGTTTTTGCGGCACGGCATCGGCATCATCTGCCCACGGCGGGCTTACGCCCGCCGCTCTTGTTCGTCCGTTCGTCGGTCGCGGGACGATGCTCGATTCTCTCGGTACAGCGTCGGTATGGCGAGCCACCGTAGGCTGACGCCCGCCGCTCGTGATGCGCGGTTTACCTCGGCAGGAGTTGCCGGAGGACGTAATGGAGAATGCCGCCGTGCTGGTAGTACTGGGCCTCGCGCGGCGTATCAATGCGTACCAAAGCGTGGAAGGAAAACGTGCTGCCATCGCTGCGGTGCACCCGGACGGTGCAGGTGCGGTTGGGCGTGAACGGTTCCTGGAAAACCTGCGCCAATCCGAGCAGATCGTAAACCTCCTCGCCGGTCAGGCCCAAAGTGGCGGCGTTCTGTCCGGGCAGGAACTGCAAGGGGAGGATGCCCATGCCGACAAGGTTGCTGCGGTGGATGCGTTCAAAACTTTCGGCCAGCACGGCCCGCACGCCGAGCAGACGCGGCCCTTTAGCCGCCCAATCCCGCGACGAACCGGAGCCGTATTCCTTGCCCGCGATCACTAGTAGCGGCACATTTTCGAGCCGGTAACGCTCGGCCGCCTCGAAAATGGTCATCACCGTGCCGTCGGGGAAATGTCGCGTCCAGCCTCCTTCCTGGCCAGGCACCAGACGGTTTTTCAGGCGCACATTGGCAAACGTCCCACGCACCATGACTTCGTGGTTTCCGCGGCGAGCGCCATAGGAATTGAACTCCTGCACTGGTACGCCCCGCTCCAGCAAATACTTTCCTGCCGGGCTGTCCGGCGGAATAGACCCGGCCGGCGAAATGTGATCCGTGGTGATACTGTCGCCGAGAAAACACAACACCCGCAGTCCCAGCAAATCTTTGACCGACTCCGAAAGGTTCTGGAAAAGCGGCTGGTGAGCGGCATGGGCGGCAAGCAGGTCATCGAAATACGGCGGGCGTTTCACGTAGGTGGAGCGTTCGTCCCACACAAAAAGTTCGCCCTGCGGGGCCGGTAAGCTTTGCCAGCGTTCATCCCCGGCGAATAAACTGCCATACTCCCGCTCATAAATGTCCCGACGGTGATAGCGGCGGAGAATTTCGTCAATCTCCTGGGGTTGCGGCCAGAGGTCGCGCAGATAAACCGGCTGACCGTTTCGATCTTTGCCGATGGGTTCGGTGGTCAAATCGAGGTCAATCCGTCCGGCCAGGGCATAGGCCACCACCAGCGGCGGGGACATCAGATAATTAGCCCGCACCAGCGGATGAATTCGCCCCTCGAAATTGCGGTTGCCGCTCAACACCGCCACCACAACCAGACCTTTACTCTCGATCTCGCGTGCTACCGGTTCGGGCAGCGGGCCACTGTTGCCGATACACGTCGTGCATCCGTAGCCGACCAGATGGAACCGCAACTGTTCCAGATAGTCGAGCAGTCCGGACTCCCGCAGATACTGAGTAACCACCTTGGAGCCCGGGGCGAGGCTGGTTTTCACCCACGCCGGAACTTGCAAACCTCGTTCGACGGCTTTCTTGGCCAGCAATCCCGCTCCCACCAGCACCGAAGGATTGGAGGTGTTGGTGCAGCTGGTGATGGCGGCAATCACCACCGAACCATGGGTGAGTTGTCCGTTGCTGGTGGCGGAGAATTCGGCGGTAGTGGCAGGCGCTTTTTTCCTGGCAGCGCTGAGCAAATTGGGCAGGGCCTGACGGAACGACCTGGCCGCTTCTCGCAAAGCGACGCGATCCTGCGGCCGACTCGGCCCGGCGACGCTTGGCTCGACAGTGGACAGGTCCAGTTCCAGCACCTGCGAATAGCGGGCAGGCGGTTGGTCCGGTGTGGCAAACAGACCCTGCTCCTTCGCGTATGCTTCCACCAGAGCAATCAACCAGTCCGGTCGGCCCGTCAATCGCAAATAGCGCAGCGTCTCGTGGTCGAGCGGAAACAATCCGCAGGTCGCTCCGTATTCAGGAGCCATGTTGGCGATGGTGGCGCGATCGGCGACCGGCAACGAAGCCACTCCTTCTCCGAAAAACTCCACGAATTTGCCCACCACACCGTGCTGCCGCAATCGCTGCGTGATGGTGAGCACCAGATCGGTAGCAGTGGCTCCTGGGGCCAGCGTGCCCGTCAGCCGAAAGCCGACTACCTGCGGCAGCAACATGGACACAGGTTGACCGAGCATTGCCGCCTCGGCTTCGATTCCCCCGACACCCCAACCGAGCACACCCAGCCCGTTGATCATCGTGGTGTGGGAATCGGTGCCCACCAGGGTATCCGGATAAGCCAGCCACTGACCGTCTCGCTGTTCGGCAAAAATGACGCGAGCCAGCGCCTCCAGGTTGACCTGATGCACAATGCCTGTTTGTGGCGGAACGACGCGAAAATTCTCAAAGGCCTGCTGACCCCAGCGCAGGAAAACGTAGCGTTCCCGATTGCGCTGATATTCCAGGTCGGAATTGATCTGCCAGGCTTGCGGCTGGCCGAACGCATCTACCTGCACGGAATGGTCAATGACCAGCTCCACCGGTTGCAGAGGATTGACCCGCCGCGGATCGCCGCCCAGCCGAGCCACTGCTTCGCGCATCGCCGCCAGGTCCACCACTGCCGGGACACCGGTGAAATCCTGCAACAATACCCGCGCTGGATAAAACGCAATCTCGCGCTGCGGTTCGGCAGACGGATCCCACTGTGCCACGGCAGCAATATCGTCGGCCCGCACGGTGACGCCATCCTCATGCCGCAGCAGATTCTCCAGCAAAATCTTCAGGCTCCACGGCAAGCGAGCCACCTCCGGGTACACCCGCTCGACTGCCGCCAGCCGATAAATCTCGTATTCCCTGTCCCCGACTCGCAAGCTCCCGCGAGCACGAAAGCTGTCCGCCATTGCCATTCGCTCCTTCGTGGTTCGAGTGCCGGCTCAGCTACCATGAATGACGGGTCAGGCGACTCGCCATCTCCAAGCTGCTGCCGGACTGTTATCCATGTTAGCATACGCCAGCGCCCGCAAGACGGCACGAAACGCCCCAAGCAAACTCCGCGTTGGGAGATCCATCGCAACATACGCCAGCGCCCCCGGACGGCACGAAACACTGCCCGTCGCACTGCGGGACACCAGCTGCCGTTACTTTTTATTGCAACCGACATGCCCAGCGCTGATACCCACGATAGAACCAGCTGCACTCCTGAACCAACAAAGACAACAGTGCCATGCATCAGACCGCTGCGGATCCAGAAATGCCGGGTCGTTAGTGCCGAAAGACGGTCTGGCCGCCGACTTGAATGGCCGGGGTAACCGCAACGGCCTGGGCAGCGATCAGGGCCAGCGCGAAGGCAACCGCTAAATCGTCGGCCTGTCCCGCCGGAGCACGCAGGGTGCTTCCCTCGATGCTGGCGAGTTGTTCCAGTGTGCGGCGATGGTGAAGCCGACACCGGCCCAGGCGGAGATGTTCGGCCAGGTTCGTCCACAATTGCGCTTTGCTGGCGGTAGTGGTAAGCCAGCCAGGTCGGCCATCGGGACCCGGTACCAGGGGCGGTAATGGTGGATGCAGAAAACCCCGGCCACTCTGTTCCATCCACCAGAGCAATACGGCGTGTCCGTGTTGATTGCGTTCGATAAGGACAGGTGCCTGACAGTACCACTGTGCCAGCCCCGCGAGCCGATCGGCAAAGACGGCGGGTTCCGCACGACCGCAAAGCACCGCCACTTCTTCGCACGTTTCCGCATCCACAACCACCGCTGCGGAGTCGTCGCTGTGAGGATTGCCTTCTGCTGGGTCGGCACCGATCACATACCGGCGGCGGGGTTGCGGCAGGCGATACACCGTCAGCTGCGAACCAAACTGGTCGGAAGGGATTGGCCCAGCCTGACCGATCGGAGCCAGTTCTTCGTAGCAGGCCAGCAACCAGGCCAGGGGAAACCGTTTTTCACTCTGCCGCGGTGCCAGGGCTTCGGCTTCGTGGGCGGGATATTGCTCATACAGTTCGTCCAGCGAGCCGGTGCGGGCGAGAATATCCCGACGCATGGCCGCATACCATGCCTCGTCCCGATCCGGTCGTGCCGTCCAGGGCAGAAAAACGGCGTGCCAGTCCGTCTCGCCTTGCCTGGCCTGCTGGTAGAGGCGTTGGAAAGGACTATTCGGGTGGGATTTGTTGACGCGGGAAAGCACCACGATCTGCCCACCGGCATCAATGGTGGGTTTGACACTGCGGAGCAAACGCTCCAGATCGGGCACAAGATCGGCTTCATCGAGGATGGCCAGACTGGCGGTGTAACTGTCGCCGGCATTACTGGGAAATGCCCGGGCAACCGATCCGTTGGCCAGCATCCAGCAATCGCTTGCCTGCCGTACTGCTTCCGGCAACCGCATCCAATCGGGCAGCCGGCGAAACATGCCGCGCAGCCGTTCCTCACCGAGCAGGTATTCGGCCTCCTCCTGCCGGCGGGAAAAAATAAGCACAGTTGCCGACGGATGAAAAAGCATCCGCCACAGCGCGTATCCCAGCACCAGCCAGGATAAACCCAGCTGCCGCGCTTTGAGGATGACGACCTGGCGATAGCGAAGCAGATCGTCGGCGACCTGCCATTGCGCTGGCCAGAGGCGAAACCGCAACCAGTCCCGCCGGACGGCATCGTAAATCCAGCCGTACTCGCAAAGGAAATACTGAAGCGAACGGCGACACTTGCGTGTTTCCGCGAGGATGTGCTGTTTGCTCAACATCCGCTTCGACCTCCAGTGCAGCGGTAACGTTCCGCACGGCTTACGAAGCTGGCGGCGTGGGCTGGTGTTCCTGGAGCCAGGTTTCGAGCTGGCGATCGGCTGCCAGGGCCTGCTGCAAAGTCAGCGTGGGCAATTGCACCTGCTTTTCTCGCCGCTGCCAGTGTCGCAACAGTCGTTCCCGCTGGGCCAGCAATTTCAGGACACGATCCAGAACCGGCAAATCGCCCTGCACTGCCTGACGCCACAGGCTGCGAATCAGCCGCTCCAGTCGAAAGAGCTCCAGGCGTAGCAACAGCACCGACCCTTCCCGCGGTGCCAGTTTCAGAGCGCGCTGCAACATTCGCCAAACCGCCCAGTTCGATTCCAGACCCAGAAGCTGGCAAATCTCCGGATAACCGCAACCAGCCAGGCGAAGTTCCAGCACTTGCCGGGCAAGTTGATTTTTGTCCGTGTGCTGAGCGGCACGGAGCTGGCTTGCGGCGGGGCTAGCGCTGCTTCTGGTCGCTGCCGTTTTTTTGATCCTGCTCGTGGTGGGCGAAGTGCGTTTTGCCATGGTGCTTCTCCTGTAGCCAGGCCGGGCCTACGTAAAGAAAGGTCGCGGTCAATCGTCCGCACGAGCTGCTGCGCCAGCGAGCCGGACACGCATGGCCGAACCGCAACAATTTCCAGTACCGACTGCGGGCACGGTGACGGATCATGGCCGGATGACTGGTGATCGAGTAAAACCGCCGCCCTCGGCTTTTCAACCATCCTCCCAGCCATTCGCTCAAAGCGTTGCCGATGCCCAATCCCTGATAGTCGGGCAAAACGACGGTGCGATGCTCGCGGTAAGCTCCCGCCACGCCGAACATCGGCAGATAACTGGTGAAGGCGACCATCTCGCCCTGCCAGTGCGCCACAAAACAGCGAGCCGCCCGGTGTAATTCAGCGCTCAGATAATGATGCGGGCTAAACACGGGCCAGACTGCGCGGGAGGCCGGGTAGATTTCCAGCGGCACGCGCGGTCGTCCCCGGCAACGCCGACGAAAAAACTGCCCCTGCGCTGTGTCGTACACCCAGTCGGGATCCAGCCAGGGCAGAATATCCCGGTGGCAGGTCAGGGCGACCAGTTTCGGTTGGCCTCGCCGACGCAAGGCCCGCGCCAGACTGGCACAGCACACCCGGGCCGCTCGACGATCCACCAGACTGCTGAATTCATCCATGACGATGACCGGCTTATCTTCGAGCAACGCTCGCGCTAAGTCGCAGCGGAATTGCTGACCGGCCGAAAGTTCACCGTACCGTTTCAACCAGTGCGGCGGCGAGGAAAAACCGACCGCCGACAGGGCCTGCACAATGTCACGAATGCCCAGATGCGGCGGAAAAGCGTCCACGATGGCCCTGTCCTCCGGCCAAAAGTAAGCGGACACGTAGGCAGATTCGCCGAATAAAGCCCGGCCCAGGGTAGTTTTCCCCGAACCCGATGGGCCGACAATCAGGCCGATCTGCCACGCGAGATTTTCCAGCGGAAGTTCGGCGGAGATTTCCTCGACGAACTCCTCGCGGTTCGGCAAATCGAATATGCCGCACACCTGGGCGACACGGAAGCTGGGCCGGATACGACTGCGATGCTGCACCTGGATTCGCATGGGCGACCTCCGTTGTTCAAAAGGCCAGCACGCGACAACGCCATCCCTCGGCGGTGAGACGTTCGTAAAGTTGCCGCTGGCTTGCTTCATCGGGACACTCGACGAGCACCTCATACCGGCTGGGCGGCAGGCTCACCGAACGTTTCGTGGTATCCGCCGCAGTGAGCGTTTCCGGCGGCAAAGGTAACTCGCTCTGCCGGGCAAAGACGGTCAAAGCTTCGGCGAGATGAGCATCCACCTCGGCCAGTGTTTCCAGCAATTCCTGCCAGCGCTGGGGATCGGGTTCGGCCAGAGCGCTCAGCGGATCCAGCAAAGCAAGAATCTTGCGTTCCTGTTGCTCCGACCAGGAGCCGACCAGCACCGGTACTTTCTGCCCGTGTGCGAGTTCTTTGCGGAGATGGCCATCCAGCAGCCGACCGGTGCGTTCGTTGTAGAGCAGTGCCCCGGCCCAACCGACTTCATGCAACAACCGCGCCAACGCTTGCTTCTGCCGAGCCGGATGCCGTCGCCAGTTGGCTGGATGCTCCGTCAACCGATCCGCTTCCCACCACTCCAGCCGCAAGCCTTGCGGTTCCGGTAAGCCAGTAACCGAACCGGCCTGCTCTGCCTGCGGGTCTGGGTCTGCCGGTAGCGATTGCAGTTGTGCGTTCCCTGCTTCGCACGCCTTCGCCGACTCTGCCGACGGTGTCTCGCGGATGCTGGAATCACTCGACCGAACACGTGCCATGCTGCGTTCCTCCTGGCTGTCTCTCCGGGTTGTGCATGTTGGCTTGCAGGAGCAGGCAAGCGAATGCTGCTTTCCTCCTGGCCGCCTTTTCGGGGTTCCGTGATAAGTGCATTTTTGTACACTTGATAGCAGTATGCCACAACGGCCAGGCACGAGTCAAGGTCAAATCGGCCAACCTGCCGCTTTTCGGGCACAGTAACATCACGCCATAGGAGCGACCGGCGTCAGTTAGCTGTGCCAAACGAAACCCGATGCAAATCGCAACCGTTCATCTGCGACGACATGCGTGCGTGCAACCAGGAGCGGGGAGCGTTAGCCCCCCGTGGTGCGGAGAGTCGAATGTGGGGTGCAAAAACGTATTCAGTCCGAAAAAGTCGGCTGCCGTGCCGATTGTGTTATCGAACCACGGCGGGCTAACGCCCGCCGCTCTTGGTTGAACCTGCGTTTGTGCAGCGCAAAAATCGTTTTTCGCCGGCGGACATTCGCACAGCAACGCAAGAGCGGGGGGCGTAAGCCCCCCGTGGTTTCGCTACCGCGACTGCACCGGGATTTGTGAACGCACCGATGGCAGTCTCCCGCGACTTGGCGGCAGCGTTCCTGCATGTGCATTTCCTTAACACCCACGGCGGGCTGACGAACGCCGCTCTTGATTCAGTGTTCGCTAGTCGCCGAACATCGCGCGATTCTGGCCGCACGACGTTCGGTTCACTGAGCCACGGCGGGCTAACGCCCGCCGCTCTTGTGAAGCTGCGTTCGCGTATCGGAAAAATCGCCGTTTCATCGGCGAACCAACACCGTTCAACCAAGAGCGGGGGGCGTAAGCCCCCGTGGTTTCGCTACGGCGCTTGCAAGTGCGCTTCCAGCACATTACGGACAACGTTCGCCCAACCACACCCACGGCGGGCTAACGCCCGCCGCTCTTGTGAAGATGCGTTCGCGTATCGCAAAAATCGCTGTTTCATCAGCGAACCAACACCGTGCAACCAGGAGCGGGGGGCGTAAGCCCCCCGTGGTGCGGAGAGCCGAGTGTGCGGTGCGAAAACGTATTCAGTCCGAAAAAGTCGGCTGCCGTCGCAATCGCGTTACCGAAGCACGGCGGGCTAACGCCCGCCGCTCTTGATTCTGCGTGTGCCAGTCGCCGAACATTGCGCGATTCTGACCGCACGACGCCCCGATGACCGAACCACGGCGGGCTGACGAACGCCGCTCTTGGTCGTGTATTCGCCCGTCGCTGAACAACATTCGCCTCTTGCGGCACAGCGATCGTATGACCGAAGCACGGCGGGCTGACGGTCGCCGCTCCTGGGGTTGCATTGTGAATACGCTGGTGGGCGATTATTTCATCATGCCGCGGCGACGGGCCAGGTCGAACAGAAACTGGTACCGCTCCTGGATGCGCAAATCGCGTTTTTCTTCGGCGCGGCCCATTTCGTCGCGAGCCTCGGCCAGTTCGCGTTCCAGTTCCTCGATGCGCAGGCGGAGCAATTCCATGTCCAGCTCCACGAGCCGCTTCGCCGCATCCCGCAAGTCGGATTGTAAACCTGGCTTTTCCGCGCTGTTGCTGGTACTCAGACGTGCCACCAGGACCAAAGCGCGGCTCTCGGTTTTCCAGCGTTCCAGCTCCAGTTGATAACGCCGTTCATCGCGGATACGCAACTCCGTCAGAGCTTCCGAAAACTGGAAAATCTCGCAAATCTCCTGCTGGTAGCGTTTCCAGTCGGCGCGGCGAACTCGCTCCAGAAGCGGCAACAGATCGGGATAATGTCGCCGCACGAAGGTCAACGCCGCCGCTTCTCGCTCCTCGGTGAAGACAGGTAAATGTGGTTCCGCCGCGGTCGCCACCGTTTTCGTTGGCAACAAAACACATCCCAATAGTAAGCCAGCAATCAACGTGCATGCCAGGCCAGGCAGCGCGGCCGGGCGATTGTTCCAGGGCAACGCGGTCATGGATAAGTCCTCCTCACATGCCCATCTGCTGGTCGCGGGGGCACGGTTGGTTGAAATATTCTAAGAGCGGCAAATGACGCACCGCAGCGGGTGAAGAGCGGTTGGCGTTTTTCTGACCGTCGGACGCAATTTGAGCCACACGCTCGGCCGTGGTCAAATCCACGTAGGTTATCGCGGCCAGGTTTTCGAAATCCTCAGCGGCATCGGTGAGGATAGCGGCAGGATTGCCCGATCGCGGCAACGGATCGGCCTGCGCTTGCGAAAAGCCAGTGGCGGAATGGCTGCCCCAGCGCAACTGGCCCAATCCGGTCAACACCGCCAGTGTGGTGATAGCTCCCAGGCACGCCGCCATCGCCAGTTTCAACCAGGGACGAAAGCCGGTCGCCGGTTTTCGCAATCGCCGACGCAGCTGGTCGCGCCAGCAGGCCGATGGGCCGGCGATAGGCCAACGGCTCGCCATCGTTTCCATGGCGCTGACCAGCGCATCGCGAACCGCTTGGGATTCGGCAAGCCGGTTTTCAAAAGCCGCCGTTTCTTCCGGCGTCAATTCGCCCACCAGATACAAAATCGCCTGCCGATGCCAGGAGGTCGAAGTTGGCGAGTTCATGGGCTGGCTCCGATAAGGATACGACCCTTGTGTTTGCTTGCCCGTCGGTCTAGGAATCGGAATCGGCGGACGAATCTTCCGCCAGACGCAGGAGGCGTTTCAATGCCTGGTGCCAGCGAGCCAGGGCAGTGCCCAGCGGGCAACCGAGTCGAGCAGCGATTTCCCGAAAGCGTAAGCCCTCGAAAATCCGCAGGCGAAGCACCTGTTGCAGGCCTGGCGGTAGCTGAGTGACCCAGCGTTCCAGCTGGGCGAGTTGTTCCTGGCGTTGCACTTGCTGCCAGGGTTCGGGAGTATTGGCCGGACACGGAAGTTCTTCGATGTCGGGCCCGCCGGAACCGAAGCGCTTGTGCAATGCCTGGCGGCGACGTTCCAGCATGGCCTGATGGTAGGCCACGGTGAATAGCCAGCCGCGAAAATGCTCCCGATCCACGCCGTCCAGCCGCGTCAGAGCCGTGTAAAAAGTTTCTTGCAGCACATCCTCGGCTCGGTGCGGATCTCGCAGCAAGCCCAGCACGAACAGATACACGGGCCTTTCGTAGCGGCTCAATAACGTTTCCAGGGCCGATTCGTCACCGCTACGCCAGCGGTCGAGCAATTCGGCGTCGCTGACCGTAGCCCCGGGCTGGTCTGGCTGCTGCTCGGCCGGGCGATCCCCGCACGGTAAAGGTGACACCGACGGCCTGGCTCCCGTCGCACCGGGGTGACCGGCGTCTATTTGGTCGGTGCGCGACGGCCGATTTTTATTGTGCTCGGACATGCCGGGCCCCATTTTGCCACGGCTGCTTTCGGGCTTACCGTCAGCGGCAGATGATCAGCCGCTCCGATGCAATCCTGGTTGCGGCAGGGGTGACCGAAGCGCCTGGGTTGACCAGGTCACTTCGGGGATGGCTAAGCGACACGTTCCGCTTCGAGTGCTTCGCGATACGCATCCACCAGGCCATCAATTTCTGCCCGGCTCCGCGATTCGGTCACGGCGAGGCTGACCGCCTGACCTAACGCCGGGTACCATTTTCCCAGCCAGATTCCGCCCAAGTAACCGCGGGACAGGAGTCGCTGTAAGACGGCCCGTGGATTGCCGGGCAGCAGCAGGGTAAATTCCTTGAAAAAAGGTCGGTCGAACGCCAGCCGCACACCGGGAATTTCGCACAGTCGCCTGGCCGTGTAATGAGCTTTCCGCAGGCAAAGTTCGGCTGTTTCCCGCAATCCCTGGGGACCGAGTGCCGCCAGGTAAACCGCCGCACGCAAGGCCATCAGTCCCTGGTTGGTGCAGATGTTGGAAGTCGCTTTCTCCCGACGGATGTGCTGCTCGCGGGTCTGTAAAGTCAATACCCAGCACCGCCGACCCTGCCGATCTACGGTTTGTCCCACCAGCCGACCCGGCATCTTGCGAACATAGGCTTGCCGGCAGGCGAGGATTCCCAGATAAGGCCCACCGAATTGCATGGGGATACCGAGCGGTTGTCCCTCAGCAACGACGATATCGGCCCCGTAATCGCCAGGTCGGCGAAGCAAGCCCAGGCTGATCGGGTCAACGCTGACGACGAACAGAGCACCCCGCCGATGGCAACGCTCGGCCAGCTGCTCGACCTCCTCCAGGTGTCCGAAGAAATTGGGATGCTGCACCAGCACCGCCGCGGTGTCTTCGGTTAATGCCTGGCTCAGCAGGTCGGGATCGAGGAAACCTTGCGGTGTCGGCAAGGTGACCAGTTGCGGTTCCAGATGGGCCAGGTAGGCCTGCACGGTCTGGCGGTAATGGGGATGGACGCTCTCGGCCAGGAGAATCCGCCCGTAGCGCCCGGTTACACTCAGGGCCATCATCGCCGCTTCCGCTAACGCACTGCCCCCTTCGTACAAACTAGCGTTGGCTACTTCCATCCCCGTCAACTGGCAGACCAGCGTCTGATACTCAAAAAACGCCTGCAAGCTGCCCTGGCTTGCCTCGGCCTGGTACGGTGTGTAGGCGGTGTAAAATTCGCTGCGACTGGCAACGGTGTCCACTACCGCGGGGATGAAGTGATCGTAACTGCCGCCTCCCAGAAAGCAAATCGCTTCCTGGCCGACACGGTTGCGCGAGGCCAGCTGGCTGATATGCTCGGTCAATTCCTGTTCCGTCAGGGCCGGTGGGACGTTCGGCAAGCGCTGCAAGCGTGCCGCCGGGGGAATACACGCGAACAGTTCCTCCACCGAAGACAGCCCGAGGGCGGCCAGCATTTCCTGTTGCTGCTGTTGGGTATTGCCAATGTAGGCCACAGGTTTACCTCCGCGGCAACTCGCATTTATGCCTGCTGGGCGATCTGTTGCTGGTACTCGGCATAGGAAAGCAATCGGCTCCACCGGGCGTTGGCGGCGGGGCGAATCTTAATGAGCCAGCCCTGACCGTATGGATCGCGGCTGATGATCTGGGGTTCGGCAACGACAGCCTCGTTGACCGCCACGACTTCGCCATCCACAGGGGCGTACAGATCGCTGACCGCTTTGATGGATTCCACTTCGCCGAAACTCGAGCCCGCTTCGGTGCGGGTACCCAGGGGCGGAAGTTCGATATAGACCAGATCGCGGAGCAAGTCGGCAGCGTACTGGGTGATGCCGACCGTAACCAGTCCGTCCTGTTCGGCCACCCACTCATGGGTTTCGGTGTAGCGTAATTGTTCGGGGTTCATGCCTGCTCCTTCGCGGGGAGAAAGTGGTCGGCGGGAGATCGGCAGGATTCACCGGCGCGTTTATGAGCTTGCACGTCGGCGGCAATAAAAGGGCAAGGGGACGACCTGAGCGGCTTCCCGCTGGCCTCGAATCTCCACTTCCAGTCGCGTTCCCACTGCCGTGCAAGCCGGGGCTACGTAAGCCAGTGCTATGCTCTTTTGCAGTGTCGGTGCAAAAGTACCGCTGCTGATCCAGCCGACCGGTTGCTCACCCTGCCAGACGCGGCACTGCTCACGGGCAATGCGCCGGCCAGCCAGTTCCAGACCGACACGTTTCGGCAAATTTTTGTCCTCTCGCCGGCGCAGCAATGCCTGCCGACCGATAAAGTCCTTTTCCTGCCATTTTACCGCCCATTCCAAACCCGCCTGGAAGGGATCAATCTCTTCCGTCAATTCATGGCCATAGAGCGGCATCGCCGCTTCCAGTCGCAGCGTATCACGGGCTCCCAGGCCGCAGGCAGTTACGCCCAATCCCTGCAAATCTTCCCACAGCGGCAGGGCCTGGCTCTGCGGGACAATCCATTCCAGGCCATCTTCGCCGGTGTAACCGGTGCGGCTGACCAGACAGCGCTGCCCTCGGTACGACACATACCGGCCATGGTAATAACGCAAATCGTGCAAAGGCGTGTCGGTCAGCTTCTGGCAAAGCTCCACCGCGATCGGCCCCTGCACAGCCACCATTGCCGTGGCGAAAGTGGCATCGTGAATTTCGACTTCTCGACCCTGCCGGTGCGTTTCCAGCCAGGCGAGAATTTTCTCGCGGTTGGCAGCGTTGACCACCAGCAGGTACGGGAAACCCTGTGACAGCGGATTGTCACTGCTCGAATCAGTCGCCAGGTCCCCCGGGGCAATTTCCGGCAAGCGGTAAAGCAGCACGTCATCTTTCACCCCGCCGGCTTCATTACAAATCAAACCGTACCGCACCTGGCCCGTCTTCAGCGTGGCCACCGCATTGGTGTAAACCCACTCCAGCAGGAAAAGAGCATCCGAACCTCGCAAAAACAATCGCCCCATGTGGCTTATATCGAAGCGACCTGCCCGCTGACGGACTGCCTGATGTTCCTCGGTGATGGTGGTGTAGTGCAAGGGCATGTCCCAGCCGGCAAACGGAACCAGGCGTGCCCCCTGGGCTTGATGAGCTGTGTAAAGCGGCGTGCGGTAAAGCTGGCTCATGGGAATTGCAGCACTGGCAGACGGCGTTATTTCCGAAGCAGCGTATCTCAGCACAAGCTCATTCGGGAGAGCTGGACGACCTGGCGACGCGCTTCGCAGCCATCGAGTTCGCCCCGCTCATGGTCGCGGTTCCGAGACCGGCGTTATCCTTCGAGGACCGACCGCATCTCGGTTGCCACCAGGCGGATGATGTAGCGAGTCGTTAGCATGCGCCATTGCGTCGGGCGACACGGACACTGCATCTCGGTTGCCACGCAGCGGATATTATGGTCAGGTCGAGGTTATCCTTATGGATGCAAGCCCAGTCCGGCTAATCCCCGCCACATTCATCGTTGCAAAAGCTCCGCGACGGAGACGGCGCTAT
>VAPR01000655.1_pt1 | contig 21017 bp, 4 predicted proteins | sample 3380701 | NCBI WGS metagenome assembly VAPR01 (sample SAMN11536904, study PRJNA540576) | hot springs metagenome | isolation source: hot spring wet sediment | place: Spain: Lobios | collected 2014-01 | reverse complement strand
CTCGCAGCATCTGCGTAACAGCCTCTGGAAGTGTTAGCAATGTCTTTTTCTTCAACGAGCGAATTCCTGAACCCTTGCCACCTTTTGGTCCCGGTCAACCACCAAACACCACACTGACCCCGCAGATGGGCATCGGTTACGACAATGTCATAGGGTTCACCAGCAAGCCATTTACCACGACAAACTATGTCTTGTTCGTCAGCGACTACGCGTGCGGGCAAAAATGGACCAGAGAACGAGCACGAGGCTTAGGAAATGCTGTCTCGGGGACTTATAACTTAACTGCTTTCCCTACAGAGGCATGGTATTTTGACCTTTTGCCAGAACACCGCCGTTGGGGTCCTGCGGCTTTGATGGTGATCATCCCCGCTCAAGGGAAATCTAATTCGGCTTTCCGTGAAGCCCCATTAATCAGGGATCAAGTAGATGTTTGGCGAACGCTTTGTCGCGGTCCGATCCCCGACGAAATTCTGGCTTTCTATTTGCCCCGACGCTTTGCTGACCCTTTCCTCCAAACAGAGCGGCTGCACGCCGAAAAGTGTGTGATCTGGACGGCTCCTTATACCGGAAACCTCTGGGTAGACCGAGGCACCGTAGAGGACCCTGTCACTCAAAATAAACTGATCCGCTTCCTCCAACAGGGTGGCCGGCTCTTCTTATCCAGCGGTCAAGACTTGGGTTGGGCACTGACTATCAACGGTGCTGTTCCCAATGAATTCTTGACCAACTGGGTGCGTGCTCGCTTTGATCGCATTGTGGGTGGTTTCTACGGGGACTACTACTTCTTGTCTCTCTCCCCACAACGACACAAGTTGCAAGGTCCCGGTAACACCTTGGCGTCAGGGGTTCAAAACTGGGGTGCGCTGACCTTTAATGAGGACCGGGCAGTGTGTAACGAAAACGTTGACCCAGATCAAGAGCACCGAGGTAGTGCTGGCGGAATTGAATTGTTAGGCTTCTCTTACCCCCTCGGGTCGGGCATTGATCCACCTTTGGTGCCTCCGATGTCTGGTGATGGGTGCCAGAACGCTTTATTGATGGATACAGTGGAACTGGGCACCAACGCCTTGGCTGTCTACAGCTACACAGATGGCGGTTTAGTTGCTGGAGTCCAATACCGAGACCCCAACCCCGCAGGAGAATATCGGATCGTCACCTTCTTCTTCCCCTACGAAGCATTGAACACCGGTTTCAGCGACTGCAACCAGGCTGTCATTGCTCACAGCTACCGTGCTTCCTTGATGCACTACATCATGGACTTTTTGCGCACGGGTGTCATTGAAGGTAAAGTGGTGGACACGCAGGGTAATCCATTAGAGGGTCTAATGGTCAGAGTCCAGATCGGCACCCAAGTAGGGCAGAATGTCTTTGGATCAGCTCTCTCTCTACGCGACGGTTCCTACGCTGTTGTAGGCTTAAACGCTGGAATATACGATCTGGATGCCTCGGTTCCCGGATATCAAGCGACCCGCATGCTTCGGACAACTGTGCATGGTGCGCAATCTGAACCCTATAACGCTCTAACCTTCAAGGCTGTTGGTTTAGACTTTCGCATGACGAAACTGGAACCGGGGGCGATCAGCGGGAAGGTTACGGAGTTGGACGGCACTACACCTATTGTGGGGGCGACAGTGCGGGCGGAGTTGGTTGGAGACGAAGCAGGGAACCCAATCCCACCACCGCGAGGCATCCCAACGGTTTACACCACAACTACGAAAGCGGATGGCACTTATCGCCTTGAAGGTCTTCCCAACGGCAGTTACAATGTGACCGCTTCCGCTCCTCGCCATACCTCCGTTACTCGGAGGATGGTTGTTGTTCGTCCCGGTTTAGAGACAACGGGCGTGGACTTTCAATTACCCGGTGAACCGGGCACTATCGCAGGGCAAGTGTTGGACGCTCAAACCAATCAAGGGATTGTTGGGGCTCTGGTGGAGGTGCTTTCTGGAGACAACATTGTTGCTTCTGCCACGACAGATCCGCAGGGCAACTTTTCTATCCCGAATGTGCCAGTAGGCGTTTACGCAGTGCGAGCCACAGCACCGAATTACAAACCTGCCACCGTAACCGGTGTCCAAGTGCAAACAGCGGCGACCACGCAAGTTACCCTGCAGTTAACCCGAGCCCAACCTGGAAGCATTTCGGGGCGAGTCACCCGTGCCGATGGGACCCCCGTTGGTGGGGTGACGGTTGAGGTTGTTCAACCAGCAACTGGTGAGGTAGTGCTAACAGCGATCACCGAAGACCAGTTTACTGTCGTTGGGAGCTATCGCCGCAACTACTTCATCCCAAATGTCCCATTGGGCACTTACACCGTGAGGGTGCAGGCTCCGGGCTATACCGCTACACCGGCGCAAGTTACAGGGGTGGTAGTGCAAGAAGCCACCGAAACTCAGAACATTAACTTCGTCCTTCGGGCCCAATACACCTTCCCACGCGGTGTGCAGCTGATCAGCATCCCTTACGATTACACAGGGACAGGTATTGCCATCAATCGGCTGTTGGGCACGGACCGGATTATTACTTGGGAGACCAATCCGGACTTGGTTGACCCAATGACGGGGTATCGGGGTGGTCGATATGTTCGGTTCCCAGTCCCACCCGCTGATGCGGTGTCTATAGGGCGCGGTTACTTCGTTCGGTTTGACCAAGCCACTGACTTCACTCAACCGGGCTCTCCCGCCTTGAGCGACCGCCCCTTCACGCTGACCTTGAGCAGCCCTGGTTGGTGGCTCATTGGGACGCCATTCCCCTTTAAGGTGGATTGGACGCGAACCCGAGTGCAAAACTTGGCAACAGGACAGGTTCTTCCATTGAGGGATGCGGTGTTGCAAGGGTGGCTGCGGGACACCCTCTTTGCTCTCAACCAGACAGCCACAGGTTATGTGACCTCTTTGTTCTTGGAGCCTTTCAAAGGCTATTGGGTGTATGTGGAAGCCCCCAGAGGAGTCGCTTTGCTGATTGACAACATTCCCACCAGGCAAGAATTGGTTGCCGCAAGGGAGGAGCGTCCCAGTCGTTGGGCGAAGTTAGACGGGCGGTTGTCGGTTGGGGAAGGAGGATGGTTGTTGCCGTTGCGGTTGTCCCAAGAAGGACAAGAGGTCAGTGTTGTCCAAATTGGGGTTGCTCCCCAAGCAACTGACAGTTTGGACGCAGCTGACTTGCCTATTCCGCCCTCCTTGCGGCAATGGGTGCCTGCATGGACCACCTTTGGCTCTGTCCTTCAAAATGGTCGGGGCGAGACTCTCCTTTATGCGGATGTGCGTGCTCCTTCCCCTCGTCCCAAGGTTTGGGATTTGATCGTGGAAGCACCTCAACAGGGCAACCTTACCCTCTCATGGGAGGGGTTGAATGAGCGAGTGCCTGCTGATGTGCGGTTGACTTTGGTGGATTTGGATACGGGTGAAACCCGATACATGCGGACAACAGGAGGCTACACTTTCCTCGCTCGAGATGGGGTGAAACGGCTGCGGGTGATTGCTGACCCTCGGACAAACGGCGGGCTGCGGATTGTGGGGCTGAAGGCGGAAGCAGTTCGCGGTAGTGGCTTGACCATCCGTTGGACCTTGACTGAATCTGCTTATGTAGAAGTGCAACTGCGGAGCTTGACTGGACGATTGGTTTCCATTGTCCAACCTCGCCGCCTCCTGACCGCAGGGGAGCAGCGGTTGCTCTGGAACGGTCGGGGAAGCGGAGTGAACCTGCCCAAAGGGCTATACCTGCTGGAGGTTCGGGCGGAAGGGGAACGAGGGGAGCAAGTGAAGGCAGTATTTCCTGTGCGGTGGCAATAAATCCCGGCTGTAGTGGAGGGGAAAGACAATGCGTTGGCGACGACAATTGTTGTGGCGCTGGGTTGCCCAATGGGTTACAGTGGCTCTGGTGCTCCAGTGGATGGGGATGGGGATCGCTCAAGCGCCATCGGAAACCTTGCGGACCCCCCCTCGGGTTATTGTGTTGGATTTTGAAGTGGGAAAGGACCTCCCCATCCTCTTTGGGCGAAAGGCAGCGGATGCTGTAGCGGTGGCTTTAGTAGACCTCGCCAAATACGAAGTGATCCCTCGTGTGGATGTGGAGGCTGCTCTTCAGCGGTTGCGGCTCACTCCGCCTCTCCTGCCTAACCAACTCTCCCAACTGGCAAAAGAGTTGAATGCCCGCTATGTCATCTATGGGAAAATTGTCAAAGCAACAACTGACCCTAAGAAAGGACAAGCAAGCGTTCAACTGCAAATGCTTTACCACGACCCTTACATGGAAGTGCCTGTCAATGGTGCTAATGTGTTGGCGACCACACCTCCTCGGGTAGGGATTACCCCTGATGTGCTCTTAGACCAAGCCTTGAATTTGGCTGCTGCCCAAGCCGTTCAACAAGCCCTTGCTACTCGGCTGCCTGAGGGGCAGATCATCCAACGAATGGGCAACACAGTCATCATCAACCGAGGGTATGACCAAGGTGTGCGCAACCGAATGCAAATGTGGGTCTACCGATTGGTAAGGGATCCTCAAACTGGGCAGTTCGTGCGCACCCGAATTGGTCTGATTGAAGTCACCAGCGCTGAAGCCCGTCAATCCTCCGCCGTGATCAAAGAAGAGAGTATCCCTATCCAATATCCTGACCGGTTTACTGGTGTCTACGAACTCCCGCCATTGGGGGTAACCGAACCGCCAGTGCGGAAGCAACCGAGGGGCATCGGCGCTGCTATCCCTCAACTCCTTTTGATTGTTGCTGGCGTCGTGTTGGTAGGGTCATTGGCAGGAGGGAGCAAGCGAGGAACGGGAGTACCTTCTATTACTTCTGCTCAGGTTACTTCCAATGGTCAGCAAGTGCGCTTGGCTTTTGCTCGGGATCGGAACTGTGTGCTCATCGAGATCTATCGCGATACCATCCCTCAGATCAATACGATAGGTGCGTATCCCATAGAGATTCTGGACGGTTATGTCACGGAGTATTATGATGGCAGCTACATAAGTTCTGGCACCGTTACAATAGAAATTGAGGAAGAAACCCTCTCACCCTTACCCCCTGACTTGCCAGCAGTGCAGCGAACGATTGGCGATGTTGGGGACTCTTTCACGCGGGAGCAATACAACTATGAGGTCTCCTACCAACACCTCCCGTTAGTGCCTGGGCAACACTATTGGTATGTGATCCGGAAGGTCACTGCCCAACGCCTCGCCCCCCCTGCTCCGACAGGGGGAGAGACAGCAGAGCGTCAACCCTTCCGACTAGTATACAGTCGCGAGTCCCGCCCAGTCGGTCCCCTCACCCCGCTAGCTCAATTGTTAGAAGCCGATCTGTTGGAGCCGACGGGTGATGTGGACATCACGAATGTGACCTTCCGTTTCCTTTCCGCTCAAGGGGCAGATGAATACATTGTCCAAGTGAGCGATCATCCCAATTTCCCTGCTAACCGGACAGTAGAATTCCGCGCCCCTTCATCACTTCCCAATCCCGATGTTGGTGGTCAATTGATTGTCATCCCTAACCAGAATGTGGCATCCCGTCTAAGTGCCAAAGGGATTGCAGTCTCGGTGGGTCAAACCCTCTATTGGCGCGTTGGGTATCGTTACTCCCGCGATGTGCAACCCCCTGAAGGGGGATGGGTGTTTAGCCGCGTGCAATCGTTCCAGGTGCCAGTCGTGCCGCCACTGCCGCCTCAGTAAATTGGCAGGTTAGGCTTGAGAGGGGAGGCAACTATGGTGCGACTGTGGTTCCAAAGAGTTTGGTTAGGTTGTCTTCTGTTGATGGCAACGGCAGGGGTGATGGGACAAGTTCCTACCTTCTGCCGAACCACTGAGATCACGCAGGAGCTGTTCCGGCACTACGGGATCACGGAGGAGAAGATTCGCGCCGTCTTTGAGGCTGCGTCCCGCCAAGCAGGGCGGGAGGCACCTGCCCTGTTCTACAGCGGTTGGGGCAGTTCCTTATACCCGCCTCAAGGTTTAATAGGCACCCTGCGTGCCCTCCATGTCCTTGTTAGACCTAACTCACCCGACATCTTCCCGGATCCACAACACACTGCTGAGTTCTACCGACGCTTCCTGTTTGATGAGACGAATCCCGATTCGTTAGCCTCCTACCTAAAGGAGGCTTCCTATGGGCGATTAAGGCTTTTAGGAGACTCATACGGTCCCATCCCGATAAATGTCCCTGTGACAACTACAGGTGCCATCACCCATATCAGCAACTTTGTGAGTATTCTCACGCTCCAGCGGATTATCTCCCAAGTCATCACCGCTTTGGATAGTCAAGTAGACTTTTCGCGCTACGACTCTGATCGGGACGGTCGGTTGGACCTCCTGTTTTTGACCATTGCTTGTGACCCGGATGCTCGTCCTCCAGCTGGAAACTTCACCTTGGACCCGACTTATGGTGCCTTCACCTTGATGCATGGTAGGACTCGTCGGATAGACCCAACCATCCCGCCCCTTGCAGTTACGGAGGAAGGGATTCGGGTAGAGTGTGCCGTCTTTGTCCACGAGGTTCACAGCATTATCACGCCTAACATGGGAGGGTGTGGTGTCTACGCCCACGAGTTCGGTCATGTGTTTGGGTTGCCAGATCTTTATAACCCAGCGGATCCTTCCCAAGTAGATCCGGGAGCTTGGTCGTTGATGGCAACGGGAGCAGTGTTTTTCCCTGGTCGAGTGACTTTGAACCCCTTGCGCCCCAGCGGACACCCCGGTCACTTTGACCCATGGTGCAAGATGATGTTGGGTTGGCTTTCCCCCGTGGAAGTTACCCGAGACGCAGGGCTCGTTTCCCTCCCCGCTTTGCCGGAGCAACCTACCGCTTACCGATTGTGGGCGTTTGGCAACCCCATCTCTGATGAGTATTTCCTCGTGGTCAATCGCCAACTGCGTGGTTTTGATCGGTTGTTGCCCGGGTTCGGCTTGAATATCTTCCATGTGGATCGGTCCATCCTAAACGACCCGGTGCGCTACTTTGCTAACCGTGTTCAGTTTGACCGCCTTCGGAAAGGTGTGGATTTGGTCGACGCAGATGACCGCAATGACATGGACTATGCCGTTATCCAAACGCAAGCCTTTGACTGGACCAATTTTGGCTTTTTGAGGTTTGCTCAAGGCAACTGGGGGGACGATAGTGACCCCTTCCCAGGTGGGACCAACAACACTCGGTTTGAATTTTTGAGCCGACCGTCCAGCGTCAGTTACATTGGGTTGGACAGTGGGGTGCGGGTTTTGGACATCCGCCCTCAGCCTGATGGCACCATTCAAGCGACCTTACGGGTCGCCTATGCCCCTCAAGCCACTGTCTTAGCCCCGAGGTCCGGGGAAATCGTTTACACTCGTCGACCCACCCTTCAAGTGTTGTTCTCGGCTCCCTTAGGGGCTTTTGCCGACATTGACCCAGCAAGTATTCAGGTTCAACTGAATGGAGCACCGGTGCCTATTACTAACCCTTCAGCAGTGTTCAATGAAGCCACTCAAACTCTCTCCTTGGAGTTGCCAGACTTACCCAGCGGCACCCACACTATAGAAGTGCAGGCGAGTAATCGAGTTGGGATTACCGTGAGGGCGGAAACCACCTTCTCCGTTTTGCCGCTTCGGTTTTCGCCTATGCAAGATCGGGCAGGGCGGATTCTGCCCTTCATGATCACCTTGCCTTATGACTTTCAGCATCCCTCCGTCCCACCTGAACGGCGTCATCCTGAGTTCGTGTTTGGGATCCCGCGCACCCAACGCTTCATCGCCCGCTGGGGTGTGGTCAATGCAGCTGGGCAACAGGATTACCTGTTCTCGGGAGAGTTTGTAGAGCAACTGGCACCGGGGCGGGCTTACTGGGTGCGATTGAGACAAGACACGTTCTTGGCAATTGATGCCCCTGATGTGGATCGGTCAAAGCCGTTCCGCATTGCGAATGAGCCTATTTGGGACCGCACCGCCTTAGATGTAGGGTGGCAGCAGATAGGCAACCCTTATCCCTTCCCTGTGAACGCTTCTGCTGTGCAGGTGATGCTTCCTTCAGGGCAAGTGCTGTCTCTGGCGGAATCGGTTCAACAGGAAGTGATCTTGGGGACCGTTTACCACTACACCGTCGTAGATGGCGTGCCTACTTATGTGGCTCTTCGCGTCTCGGATTGGTCCTTAGCCCCCTTCACTGGCTATTGGATTTACAAGCGTAAACCCTGTTCCTTCGTTATCATTCCGGCGCCGGATGCCCGAGGGCGGAGCCTTCCCACTCCCTCTCCTCGCTCTTTGGTTTCCTTAGAGATTTGGGGTGAGAGGGCAGAGATTCCCTACCGAGTAGCTGTGACCGATAAGACAGAGGAGATTCCCGCTCCACCAACAGCTCCAGGGACAACAGCATGGGCAGGCTTCATCCCTGTTCAAAACCCGTCTCGCAGTAGCGCCTTGCCTCTGATGGAAGTGCCAGCAACGAAAGCAGGTCGCTGGTTGTTGACTGTCAGGTCAGCAGCACCTCATCAGCAAGTAACCTTGCGTTGGCGATCCGAAAAGGGAATGCCTGTCCGCATTACTGTGACCGATACTCAGACTGCTCGTTCCTTCGTGTTGCAGGGAGCCGGAGAGTGGACAATGACCACCGATGAACGAGGGCATCGCACGCTTATCGTAACAGTTGGCGCAGACAAGGGTCTCCCCCTACGCTTTCTGGATGTTAAGATTTCTCGCACAAGAGGAAATCAATTCTGGATCTCAGGGCGCTTGACCACACCAGCCCGGGTTCGAGCAGAAGTCCTCACCTTGACGGGTCGCTTGGTGCAAGTTCTCCCCGAATTGGAGGCAACAACGACCCAATGGCAATTCTTCTGGGACGGGCGAGGCGCGTCAGGGCAACGAGTGTCCACAGGAGCTTACCTTTTGCGCCTCTCCGCTCGAGACCAATTGGGACGAGAAACTCAGCGGGTGGTGGTGCTCCGATGAGAAGAGCGCACATGAAGCCGAGGAGCGTAGGGAGGTTGGGATGGATCCTTTGGTTGGGGTTGACCTTTGGGCTCTTTTGCCTCCCTTCCCTGCTCGTTGGTCAGAGCATCAGCAATGCCTACCTCCAAGTTACTGTTAGCCCCACCAACGGCAATATGACCATCTCAATGTTGGGAGACCCTGATAATCCGCAAGACGACTTAGTCATTGCCGACCCAGAGGATAACGCAGTAATCTTGCGCATCTACAACCTCCCGCTTTCCATTGGAGGCGGAACTGGCGGAGGTGGAGGCGGAACTGGTGGAGGTGGGGGTGGAACCGGCGGCGGGGGCGGAACTGGTGGCGGCGGCGGAACTGGCGGAGGTGGGGGTGGAACCGGCGGCATCTGGCGTGGGGGAACAACAAGTCGCTCCAGACAAGTGCTTTCCATTCCCGTTGACCTGGACTTAAGAGGCGGCGGCACTGTTGGTCTTGTCTCCTATAGCCTCGATGTGGTGGAGTATTCGCTCAACTTCATCCGAACCCGATGGTTAGTCTACCTTCCCGATGCATCAGGAATTTTGCTTCCTACGGCTTCACCGTCCCTGATTGTGGAGCGGGAATGCGTGTTGGTTGGAGATGCTGTAGAGATCCGGGTGAGGGTAACCAGTCAGGAAAATGTCTCTCGCGAGATAGGTATCGGAATAATTCTGGACCCTGGGTTCAACCCTCCGGCGAATCCTTCCACCGACACGCCCGGCTACTTCCTCGTTTCCACTCGGTCTGCGACAATCGTGAAAGAAAGCGTCTTCAATAAATCCATAGGGCTGCCAGTCTTCTGGTTAACTTTCTTAGGCACACAATTACCGGATGCGCAGGTTGGTCAAGTTATCCGAGGTTATGTCTTGTCTGGTGAAGGACCGACTCCCGACAAGGTTCTGTTTGCGTTGGTGACAAACCTTCAAGCGGCAGGCTTTGGTTTTGGTTTTGACTATACCCCTAACCCTTACGCTGACTTGGGACTCACAGACAGCGCGGTGGGGATCTACTGGAATCGTTTGAGTTTGCCAGCCCGTCGCAGCGTAGAAGTGGTCACCCATTATGGGCTCAACTCTGGACCAGCCGACTATCGTCGTCCAATGGGACTGCGAGTGGTCCAACCCAATCCCTTATCGCTGGGTTTGGGCGATGATCCATTTACCCCCGAAACGGAGACAACTTTCATCTCCCCCAACCCGTTTCCTGTCACAGTGTTTGTCTCCAACGCTTTGCCAACACCCATTTCCAATGTGAGTGTTTCCATCGGTTTGCCTGAGGGACTGAGTTTGTCTGCGGGTGAGTCGGCAACCAAAGTCGTGCCAGCGATAGAGGGGCGTGGGGAACAACGCCTTACTTGGCAAGTGCGGGTGAACCCCGGCACAGTAGGGATCAAGGAATTAGTCGTATCCGCTTACTCTCCTCAAGTTGGGCTGAGGCAAGTGCGAGCGACAGTTTTGATTCCTTTTGCGCCTGTGGTGACGCTGAAAGCAGGTTACAATTTAGTTGGGTTCCCCTTCAAGTTCTCCGACCCTGAACCTTCCGTTGCCTTAGGCATCCCTCCTGAAGAGTTGCAACTGGCGCAATACAACCCCACGCTGAACAACTACCTCATCTACCGGCGAGATCCTCAGTTTAACCGTTTGGAACCCGGTTTGGGGTATTGGATTAGGATGCCGGTAGATCGCACTTTGGTCCTCCCGCAGGTGGACTTACACGATCCCTTCCAGCCAATCGTCGTGCCTATCCGGCGAGGTTGGAACCTTTTGTCCAACCCATTCCCTTGGACTGTTTTGTTCCGAGGGCTCCGCCTCTATGTCGGATCGGACCCCATCCCCATCCCTTTGGAGGAAGCCATCCAACGAGGGCTCGTGCGCAACCTTATCTTCACTTGGCGCAATGACCCTCGCATTCCCCCTTGGCGAGGGGAGTATGTGTCACAGCGAGGTACGGAAGCGCGCATAGAACCCTTCCAAGGTTTCTGGCTCTACAGTGAGGTTAATGGAAGCCTTTTGTTTGAGCCTCCTTTCTTCATCGGCGCATGGCAAGGAAGACAGGTTAGCGCCTCTTCTCTCTCATTAGAGTCTGGGGGTTGGACCTTGCAACTGACGGCTCAAAGTGCAGCTGGGCGCGACAGCACGGTCTGGCTAAGCGTTAGCCCCAGAGCCTTAGCTGAATTGGACCTTTTGGACTTACCTAAAGTTCCTATGCCTCCTGGAAGTCTTCAGGTGGGTAGCGTGGTGCGCACGGGACGGGGAGAAACTTTGCTGAGTGTAGACGCTCGCCCGCTCCAAAGCAAGATCGTTTGGTCGTTAGTCATTACTAACCCCGCTGGTGGTGAGGTGCACCTGCAATTTGACGGATTAGCAAAAGTGCCGCGTTCGGTTCTCCTCCTCGTGCGCGATCCCGAAACCAACCAGCAGTGGTCCCTTCGTTCCGTTTCCACCCTTTCTATCCTCACCCAACCTAATCAACCTAAATCCTTGGAAGTGGTTGCTCTTCAAGGAGACAGCGCACCGTTGCGGGTGCAAGGGTTGCGGGTTACTTCTCTGCGAGGGCGAGGGGCTCACATCCAATTTGGTGTGACGGCTCCCGCTCAGGTGCAAGTGCAAATCCGGTCCCTTACAGGTCGTGTCCTTTGGGAAACCCAACAGCAGGTGGATGGTTCTCGCCTTTGCTTGGTGTTCTGGGATGGTCGGGGCAAGGGTGGGGAAGGCGTGCCACCAGGAATCTACACCGTCGTCGTGCAAGCAGTTACTGACGACGGGCGTCAGACACAAGCCCAAACCATCCTACGCTGGCGATAGGGATCAAGGATAAATCTCGCCAGCCATAGGATAAGGTAAGGTTTAGGTCGTTATCTCGCTGTGGTAAAACAAGGACGGCAAACAATCAGGAGTCGGTTAAGGAGGGGCACTGCAGATGCGACTGATGCAGTTGCACCGAAAGAGTTGGAAGGCTGATGTAGCGCTGTTCTTGACACTCGTGATGATGTTTGGTCCTGCCCTCTTGGGGCTGGATGTTGCATGGTTGGGGGTGGCAGGGAAAGCGGCTGCCCAATCCCCCTCCACAACAGCAGTTCAGCCCATTTTGGTTGTTCCCCTTACACCAACGGAAGGAGTCTCACCAAACATTGCTGGTCGGGTCACCTTCGCGTTGGTCAATGAATTAACTGCCAGCAAACGTTTTGCACCTACTCGCCTCTCCCTCGAAGAACCCACTATCCGCCGCTTAATCAGTGAAGGGACATTGATGGAGGAGACCGTTTCTTCGGTCATAGACCAGCCAACTCCCGAGGGCATCGCCGAAATCGCGACTGCCATGAACATCCCTATGGCAGTCTATGGCACGGTGGATGCCTACACCTACACCCCTACTAATGGTGGCTCTGTGAAGGTCCAGTTAACTGTTCGGTTCCTAAGCATTGACTTGGAGACGGGCACCGTTTTGGAAGAGAAGACGGTGGAAATCAGCGAGGAAGGAAGCAGTGCCCCTAAGTTGCGCCCGACTCCTGAAGAAACTTTGGCAGCAGAAGCGATCTATGACGCTGTTGGAAAAGTCCTTGCCAAATTCCTCCAACTGCCTGCCCCTAAGCCACCTGTGCAAGTGCGGCGGGCTCCCGGGTTAGGTGGAATCGCGTTAGTAGCTGCCCTCCTTGCTGCTGCTGCAGCGTTGGGGGGTGGACGAGGGCGCGCTGCTCCGCCCGCCGTCGGTCCTGCTGGGGCTCCTCGGTCTGTGTTTGCTGTCCCCAGCGGTAACCTCATTGTGGTGACTTGGCAGCCACCAGCGCAAGGAACTCCAACAGGCTATCATGTCTATCGGGCACTCGCCGATCTCACAACGGGACAAATCACTGGCGCCTTTGAACGCCTCACGGCTTCCCCTGTGCCGGCTACTCAGCTCAGCTATGAGGATACAACGGCTCGGGTCAATCAAGCGTATGTTTACGGTGTCAGCGCGGTGTTCGCCGATGGGCGAGAGAGCGACCGGACGCTTGCTAACTTGGGGATTATCACGGCGACCCAACCTGCGCCTGTTGGCGTTGGGATTCCTCTTCCTCCCACTAACCTACAGGCTACTCCTCGTGACGCTGCTGTCGCTTTAGCATGGCAAGATCCTTACAACCCTGCAGGGTTAGTGATCGGATATCGGGTCTTCCGCAATGGGGTGTTAATTGCGGATGAGACCACTGTTCGCACCACAACTTACATTGATCGCGGGGTTCAAAACGGCGTCACCTACCAGTATGTAGTGCGAGCCGTTAGCGCTTTCAATGTGAGTGCGCCCAGCGCCCCTGCTGTTGCGACCCCGGGGAACTTGCCTCCTCAAGCTCCCGTCAACCTAACCGCTCGGTTTGACCCAACGACCAAAATTGTCACATTGAATTGGCAGCCACCAACAGATCCCGACATTGCCTACTACGAGGTTGCTCGGGTGCTGAGGGTGGAGACTCGTTTAGGGCGGGGGATTGCCGAACGGGCTGGACGGCTGACCCCTACTCCATCCACCTCGCCCACAATCATTCAACGGGTCCAGCAAACCAATCCTCGCTTGCGGCAGCAAGCGGGCAGCGAGTTTGACAACGCAGTCATCGCCAGCAACATTGTGGTGACCTTCTATAACGACTCTGTCGCTGCTTTCATGCCCCGACCGGAAGGGGCTTTGACAGGCTACACCTTCCTCCGTTACGCTGTCCGAGCTGTAGACACCAACGGTCAAAAGAGTGGATGGTCCAATGTGGTGCAAGTGGTTCCTAACACCCCACCCCCCAGCCTAAGGGTGCAACCAGTTCGGTTAATCCCTGGGGACCGCAACATCGTCTTGGACTTGTTGCCCATTCTTCAGATTGCTCAGGCTGACCCTGAATGGCAGGTAGACCGCAAAGGGGTCCGCATTTTCCGCGCCACTACCCGTGGTGGCACAGCTGCTCCCGGTTTGCGTCCGATCCATCCTCAGGATGTGTTGCCTCTGGATCAACTGGAGCAAGGGCGCTTCTTCCGCGATACGGGCTTGACCAACAGCACACGCTACTACTACGCTGTAGAACTGGTGGACAAACTGGATGTTGCGGGTGAGCGGTCAGTAGAAGCCGTCGCCACACCCTTTGCGACTGCTACCATCACGATCTTGCCTCAAGGCAACCGCCGCGAACTTTCGGGCAACGGTCAAGATCAAGTTTCTTTGACGATTACTGTGACAGATCCCGCTGGAAGACCTGTTGTTGGGGTCCCGCTCCAATTGAGCCTCACTGGAGTAGGCAGCTTGACCGTAGACCCTTCGTTTGATGACCCCTTCTCTGATGACCCCAACGCGGTGTTAACTAATGAGAGTGGACAGGTTATTGCAACTTACCGAGCGGCTCTCGTCGCTGCCGATACAACGGTGACTGTCACAGTGGCGCCAGGAGCAGGCGTTTCTGGCATCACACCCGCTCAACTGATCTTGACTTTGCGTGCTCCCGTCGTCGCTTCGGTAGAAGTGCAACCGGTGCTAACTCAGTTGGTCGCTGATGGACAGAGTTTCACGCAGGTTAACATCACCGTTCGGGACCGGTTGGGGAACTTAATGCCCAACCAGACTATCGCCCTTTCTATCAGCCCTGCTCAAGGACGCTTTGAGGATTTGCAAGGAAACTCGATAACCCAAGTTAGCTCTGGTGCTACGGGCTCAGTGACTGTCGTCTACCGTTCCGGAACCAGAGCCGGTTCTGTGACATTGACAGCGGCTGTTGGTGCTATTCGGGGCGACGCAGTGATCAACTTAGTGCCTGGTTCCCCTGCGACAATCGAATTGGTAGCGGTGCCAACGACGGCGCCTGCTGATGGTCAGACGGAAATCCGAGTCACAGCGACGGTCAAAGACGCTCAGGGCAATGCTGTGCCCAATGTGCAAGTGCGGTTTACTTCTACGCCAACCTTGACCATCACACCGTCGCAGATCGCAACGAACGAGACGGGGCAAGCCACCGTGGCAGTCATTGCCCCTCGGGTTGCCGGTTCCTACCTGCTGCGCGCCCAAGTAGGCACTATCAGCGCAACCCTTTCCTTGACCTTTGGTGCCAGCGCTCCCAGCATCATGACCCTGAGTGCAACCCGGACGAACTTGGTTGTTTCTCTCCCTGCCTTGCCTGCCTATTCGGGCTTGGCGCCTTTTGCTCGGACAGAAATCACTGCTACCGTAGTGGATGAAAACAACAACCCTGTCAGCGGGGTTGTGGTTCAGTTCAATGCTTCTGCTGGCACTATCCAAGCCACAGCGATTACCAATGAAGCGGGAGTTGCCCGTGCCATTTATGTGGCGCCAACTGGACCGGCAGGGCAAGTATCCATCAACGCTCAAGCTGGGGCTGCTTCTGCCAGCCTGACTTTGGATGTCCTCCCCGGTCCACCAGCTCGAGTGGACTTGAGTGCTTCGCCTTTGATAGTGCCTGCCGATGGGCGATCCCAGATTAACCTTACTGCCACTGTGCGTGACCACAACGGTAACCCTGTCGCCGATGGAACCTCTGTCTGCTTCTCTGCCCGGCAAGAAACCAACATTGCTTTGACAGAACCTCGGATTGGTTCCTTGCTGCAGGACAATGTCCCTACCCTTAACGGGCAAGCCCAGACAGCTTTGGTAGCCGGCACCGTGCCCGGTGTGCGTGCCCGTTTGGTTGCTCAGGCTTTTGGCACTGTGTTTGGTCAAAACTTCGGTCCCGTTCCAGCGGAAGCAGAGTTGCCCGCCCTTCAAACCACTTTGCCTCTTGTTCAGTTAGGTGGGCAATTGGTGATTACCCTCTCCGCTACTGAAATGTCCGTTTCCAGCAGCGATGCAACCAATATCCCTGCTGATCGGCAACCCTTGCGCATTTCTGAGCCTCGGGATAACTTTGTGGATCTGAGTGTCCAGTTGGTGGACGGACAAGGCAACCCAGCCCCACTTAGCGGTCAGTCAATCTACTTGACTGCTTCGGACGGACGCGTGTTGTTCGTCCATGAGGGTGGGGCTGATTTGGGCACCACCGTTGTGACTACCGATAGCGCAGGTCAGGCGACTGCCCGCGTCTACGCATCCCGCACCGCAGGTCCTGTGGTCATCGCGGCAGAATTGCGCGATGCCCAAAACCGGGCCTTCTTCCAGCGTTCGGTGACTGTGCGGCAGCGCCCCGGTGTGCCTGCCCTTGTGGTTGTGCCCACACCCCAGCCCAGTATCATCTTTGTGCCCGGTGCTGGCACGCCGACTTCCACGATCGTTTCGGCGACTGTCTACGACGCAGCCAACAATCTTGTGGAAGATGGAACTCTCGTTCGCTGGAGCGCCGATGCGGGGACTTTGACACCTTCCCAATCCACGACGGTCAACGGTCGGGCAGGGACTACTTTGTCCAGCACTCCTGACACCGGGCGCTTTACCGTCCGCGCCGAAGCCAGTGTGCCCGGTCAGGTAACTCCCGCAACAGGCACCGCGACCGTGTCCTTTGCCGTCAATGTCACCCAAATTAGCGTGACAGCGAACCCAACAAGCATCTTAGGAGACGGCACAACCACGGCGCAGATAACGGCAACCCTTGTTGGTGCGATCCCTGACAACACCCGCGTCCAAGTTTCCACTGATCGGGGCTTCATTCGGGAAGTAGGACGCCGGAGCGCCTTCGTGCCTGTTGTCGGAAATGCTTTAGCTGTGACCTTCTACAGCGAAGCAGTTACTGCTGATACCACTGCCACTGTTCGGGTAGAAGCGGTGAACCCTCAAGGAATCGTTGTCTCAGGGGTCGCTCAGATTACTCTTCGCCGTCCCCCGCAACTCCCCATCCTACAGCCTATCCAAGTGGAAAGGGCAACTTTGTCTGTTTCCTCTACGAACGCTCTTGTTCCTGCCCAGCGAGTCCAATTGGGTCCTGAGCCGAACCAAACTTTGGTAACTGTGACTGTTCTGGAGCAAAATCTCAACTTGCCTGTGCCGAATGCTACTGTTTTCCTTTCCTCTTCAGACTCCAACGGGTTGTGGGTGGATGCTCAAAGGAACGCCAGCCTTGGTGGCATCCAAGTAGTCACAGGAAGCAACGGGCAAGCCACAGCCACTTACTATGCCTCCACAACTCCTGGTCAGGTTACCCTTACGGCTCGCTTGGGCGCTCAGGAGCAAACCGCAACGATCAATGTCCTGCCTGGCAACCCTGCCAGCGTCGTGATTGACTTCAGCGGCACCAGAACCGCTCCTGATGGCGTTCCTTACATCTTCGTCCCCGGTGCTGGAGGTCCCAATCAAGCTGGTGTGACAGCAACGGTTCGTGACGCTGTGGGCAACTTGGTGCGCGATGGCACTTCCGTAACCTTCCGTATCGTGGAAGGGGAAGGCACCTTTACCCCGACGGGACCAGTCACGACAACTGGTGGGCGTGCCTCTGTGACCCTTGCCAGTTCGTCTGCTACAGGTGAATTCACGGTGGAAGCCCGATCTGGTGCCGCAGTTGGGCGCCGAAGCATCCGCTACGCAGCTGATGTGCCTGATATTGTCGACATTCGCGCTAACCCGCAGACGATTGCTGACGACGGAAGAGAGGAGAGCACCATCACCATCCGTGTGCCTGCTCCCGATGGCACTCGCTTCCGTGTTGCAACTGACGCAGGGATCTTGACGACGGACAGTCAAACTGGCTCCGCTGTTGTGGCAACAGTAACCAACGAGGAAGCAACAGCGAAACTGAAAGGTCCCGGAAATCTTATCCGCACGACGACCGCGACCGTAAGCGCAGAGATTGTGATCTTGACAGGTGAGAAGCGAAGCAAGAGCACGCAAGTGACGCTCCTGCCTCGCATTGAGATCGTTGACCCCGAATTCCCCTTGCCCAACAACAGCATTGTTGTCTCCAGCAGCAACAGTTTGGATCCAGCTGCTCGCTTGCCTTTGGATGGTGTGCTGGGGAACAACAAAGTGCGGATTAGGGTCATCGTTAACGGAACAATGCCAACAAACCCTGCCGTAAGCCTCTTAGCGTCGGAAGGAAACATCCTCTTTGATGTAGTCACGGGCAGCAACGCTGGGACGAAGCGGTTAGCTACAGTTTCAGGAAACTTGGCGTCTGTGAGTCCGAACGAGCATCGCTACGAAGTAGACATGTATGCCTCCACTTTAGCAGGCACCTTTACCTTGCGCATAGATGTGCCCGGGCTTGGCGTGCAGCGGACATTCACCTTCAACCAATTGCCCGGTCTACCGGGAGCGATTGTGTTGAGCGCAGCAAACTCCTTGATTGGCGTGCAAGGGCATCCATCCCTTCCCACAACAACTCAAATCATTGCCAATGTGCGAGACGCTGTTGGAAACCCTGTGGCTAATGCCCCCGTCTTCTTCGGTGCTGATGATGGACAAGTGAACCCCATCGTTGACAACACGGACAACGCAGGCGTAGCGACTACAACCTTGACCTCCAGCAACTTCACCCGCCGTGTCCGTGTCTTCGCTAAGGCGATTGGCGCAGGCGGTCAGGAAGTGATCGGGTTCACTACGGTTTCCTTCGTTGTGGGCAACTTGGACAGCATTGACTTGGTGCCCGACCGTGCGGATATTCCACCGAACGAAACGGCAACGGTCACTGCTATCTTCAACCCTGCCACTCAAATGCCCAACAATGTTCGGTTTAGCGCTGAATTGACAGGTGCCTACGGTGTCTTAGAGTCAGTGAGCACGACCCTAAACGGGCGCGCCACTATCCGCATCCGTAACAACAACCCTACCACTTCCCGCCAGACCTCCCGATTGACCGTTCGGTTAATCCGCCAAGACGGCTTAGAAATGACCCGGTCTCTTGACCTGAACCTCTTGCCAACCGAAGTGTCTCCTGTTGTGGAACTCTCAACCAACCGCTCAGAAATTGTCGTAAGCAACAACGATACAACGACCAATCCTGCTGACCGGCAAACCTTGGGTCCTGATCCGAACAATGCTACCCTCACCCTCATCGTTCGCAACTTGAATGCAGGAGACACAGTTGCTGTGACCCTTGAGACGACAGATCCTCGTGGGCTCTTTGTGCCGCCTTCCGGCTTGGCTTCTAACAGCATGGGCACGCTTACCTTCAGCATCACGGATGATGGTGCCTTTGACCTTGATCCTACTGATGGTGTGATCCAACGCAACCTCACCTATTACTCCTCTCGGAAGGCACAACCGGTAACCATTCGGGTAACGGTTAACCACAACAATGCTCTGTATGGTGAGTCTGCTGTCGGTCTCTTCCAGAAACCCGGTCCTGTGGAGAAAGCCTTCTTCGCTGTTGATCCCCCTCGGTTAGCCGTTAGCACCTTGACTGGTGAACCGACGCAATCGCGCTTGATCGCCAGCATCTACGACGCCAATGACAACCCTGTCCCCAATGAGCGAGTCTCCTTCGCCATCGTTGACAGCGATGTTCTCCCTTACAGTGACCTCTTGGCCGGAACCGGCACAGCCATCGCCCTTACCCGCTACGATATCCCTTCGTTTAGCGAGTTTTTCCGAGGGCAAGGAGGATCAACAGCGGCGACCAATGATTGGAACGCTGGTGTGCCCAGAGTGGATCGGTATCTTGGGCGCATCGGCTTCTCACCAACAGGGTCATGGACAGGACCAACCATCCCCGATCCTTACTATCCCTCCCCAGGACATCCTCTAACAAATCACTTCTACAGGTTATCTCAACCCAGCGCTGCTCCCAGAGTAGCAGATGGTGGCATTGGACCACAGTCCGAGGCTTACACGGATATCAACGGCATTGCCGTCACTTACCTGACCAGCGTCAATGTTTGCCAACCTGTAACCATTCGGATGGTGCCTCAAAGCAATCCCACCCTCGCCCGAACTTACAGCACCTTCTACTATGTGCCGGTCAACGCAGTCAATGTTTTCATTGTCTCTGGTGGTTTGGACAATGGACCAGGTGCTACCTTTACGGTGGAGTTCCGGTTCTCTCCTGCCAGTGCCTTGCCTCCGGGGACACGGGTCTGGGTGCGCATTCACGGAACCGCCTACGACGGAGATGAGGATGGAGACGGATTAGTCAACGAGGATCCGCCAGGACGCAATAACTGGGATGATGATAAAGACGGACGCATTGACGAAGACCCCGCCGGCGACGCAAACGGAGACGACGATGACGATGATGATTTTGATGGTCAGGACGATGAAGATCCACCCGGACCACAAAGCGCTGATGACGATGGCGACGGGCGAACAGATGAAGACTGGAACCCCAGTCTCGTAGATTACTTCACCACAGTGACGGTTGGCGAACCTGGTATCGTGCGGGTGAGCATCACGAATAATGCTGGGGTTGCTGACTGGGCGAATGGTTGGAAAGTTATCCAAGTCTTCGTTTGGAACCAAGACGGGATTCGGTTGATGGGTCAAACTTCGCCCGTGCGGTTCTATGACTAATCTCCAAACCTTAGCGCCTCAAGCGGGGTGACGGGCGACAAGTTCGTCACCCCGCTTTGCCTTTTGTTCTCTTCCCGCAAGCAATCAATGGTATAGCCATCAAAACCTATGCTTCAGGCTTTTCTCTTTGGGCGAGTTCCCTAACAAGCCGAAATTGGGGTGAGGTTGCTGAGGGAAAATGTCGGCACCTTTGAGGGTGCGTCTCGTGGAGCACCAAAAATCGGTGCCTTGTGATTGCTTCAAAGCCTTGCGCCTGCGCAGCAAATGCGCTAAACTGAATAGCGACCACGGGTGCCAGGGTAGCTCAGTGGTAGAGCACCGGACTGAAAATCCGGGTGTCCGCGGTTCGACTCCGCGCCCTGGCACCAGTTTTTCGCTGTCCCTCAGTCTACCAATCTTTCAGTGATCAGCGCTGGTTTACCGATCAAATTGATTGAAGGCGTAGCAGCGATTTAGAATAAGCCCCAATCCAAAATCTCTTGTCCCTCGTCACCCGCCCCTCGCCCCATCAAAATCGGTCCGCCCACCAAATGTAGGGGTAAGCCGATGGAAAGAGCACTCGTAGCCAAGGGAGTAACCTTTCGTCGCACCGCACCGTTGGATCGGCACACAACGCGTCAATGGTTTGGTAACCCGTCAGCAGTTGGGTTAGCCTTTCCTGCGGCAACTCCACCGTTGGTGTGTTCCTTACTTCGTTCGGC
>VAPR01000654.1_pt1 | contig 21017 bp, 18 predicted proteins | sample 3380701 | NCBI WGS metagenome assembly VAPR01 (sample SAMN11536904, study PRJNA540576) | hot springs metagenome | isolation source: hot spring wet sediment | place: Spain: Lobios | collected 2014-01 | reverse complement strand
GTGTTCATCGGGTTGACGAGTAGTGAGTTTCTGTAGCCAAAGTCCCGGTGCTGCAAGCCACTTCATCACAGGGTTGTTAGCCCCTAACCGCAGCAGTTCAAAACTGACCCCTGCCACTACCGGTAGCATAACAATCCGAAAGAGCACCCCTTGCCAACCGCCGATCGGGAGGAAAGCGAAGAGCACGATTTTGACCACCAACACAAACAGCAAAAAAGAGGTGCCGCAGCGGGGATGCTCAGGTGAGAAGGGTTTGAGGTGTTCCACTGTGAGGGGGACTTGGTGTTCAAAAGCGTGGACGGCTTTGTGTTCAGCACCATGGTAAGCGAACAGCCGTCGGGCTTCTTGAGAGCGACCGACGAACCAAAGGAAGCAAAGGAAGACTACCAGCCGCACAAGACCTTCTACTCCGCTGAATGCCCATCGGTTGGTGAGGTCCAACCGGGCGGAGAGGAGATGAGGGAGCACAACGAACAAAAGGATCGCCAGCGACAGCCCTGCGATGGCTTGCCAAGCGAAGGATTTAGGTTCGGCAAGGTGCTTTTCCTCCTCAGGTAGCGCCAATTGAAGGGAAAGGCGCATGGCACGCAGCCCCAGCGCAATAGCGTCGTAGAGGGCGATCACCCCACGCAGAAACGGGCGCCGCCAAATTCCTTGGGTAGGGGTGATGGGTTCTGAGTGGACAGCGATTTGCCCGTCGGCTGTTCGAACAGCGATAGCGAGATAGCGGGGGCTACGCAGCATAACACCTTCGTAAACCGCCTGACCGCCCAACACCAGCGGCATGGAAGCTCACCATCCCTCTGCTTGGGCTCCTTTTGTTGGAAGGGTTAGCGACGCCGGCGGCGTGTTGTTGCTTGGGCGGCTTCTTGCTGTTGGGCTTGTTGGCTGGCAAGGCGGCGGCGCTCAAACTTCTCAATCCGCCCCAAAGTGTCTACAAAGCGGCGTTCCGCCGTTTGCCCTTGATACCAAGGGTGACAAGCGGAGCAAACCTCAACATGCAACACGGGCTTCGTGGAACGAGTCTTCCAAGTGTTGCCGCAAGCACAAATCACCGTGCACTCCACATATTCCGGATGGATCCCGGGCTTCATGACACAGTCCCTCCTTCATCCGATTGGCTATACCAGTTGGCTAACAAGGTGGTGCCGAAACCGATGAGCAAGGTAGGCACCGCGCTACTCAATGCGACCCACCGCCCTGTGCCTGTTGGCAACAGGAAGGCAACGCCAACTAAACCCCAACCGAACAAGAGCAACCACCATCCCCACCGGTGGAGCGGGGACCCACGATTGCTCCAAAGCAACCGAGCATACCAACCTGCCACTGCGAAGCAAGGAATTGCTGATAATCCCTCACAGGTGCGAGGCGCAATCCAGCCAGCGAGGTAAGCCACTGCCACTATCGCCCCGCACAGTAAGACCATCAGGGTCAGCGACAACATCCACTTCCGATCGGTCGCTGTCTCCATAGGATCTCAGGGGAAGCATCGGTTTTTTGTCCCCTATTTGAGCCGCAAGAAAGGATAGCACACCCTCTCAAAAAAGCAACCTAACGATGCCCCTTAAAGCCCTCTCATTCTCCTGCCGATAAAAAAGTCGGCGAAGAGAGTATATTTCCTTTGGAGGCAAGTCAGGATGAGCAATCAACAAACCCGGTGGGCAGTTCCCATCCCAGTTATCTTGTGTGACAGCCAACCTCTGTTCCGGTTGGGATTGAAAACGGTTTTGGAGCACCAAGGACAGTTTCGTGTTGTTGGGGAAGCGGGAACGGCAGAAGAACTGAAGGCGCTCCTCAACTTTCACCAAGCCCAATTGGTGTTGGTGGATCTGACCATTGTGCAAACCGAAAACTACCAACTCCTGAGATGGCTTCAAAGCTGCAGCCCTAAACCTAAAGTGGTTCTGATAGTGCCCCGCCAGATGTCACCGGCAGATTTGATTAGTGCTATTCAGTGGGGAGTGGCAGGTTGCCTTTTGAGGGATAGTTCCCCTCATTTGGTGCTGAAAGCGCTGGAAGCGGTCCTTGCGGGCTCCTTTTGGGTCCCTACGGAAATCACCCTTGGATTGATCTCTGAGATCGGTGCTGTTCCGACTCCTGTTCACCCCCTGACGGAAAGAGAATTGCAAATCTTGTCCCTGATCGCTCGGGGGATGAGCAACAAGGAAATTGCCCGACAACTTCACCTTAGCTTACAAACCGTTAAAGGGCACATCAGCCGCTTGTTACGGAAGCTGCGGGTGCGCAACCGCGTGGAGGCTGCCAAGTATGCGAAGGTTTTGCTCAGCAATTTCACGAATGTGGTAACTTCGTCAAAGGCAGGTGGTGGAGCCGCCGGGATTTGAACCCGGGACCTCCTGAATGCCATTCAGGCGCGCTCCCACTGCGCTACGGCCCCACCAAAGCAGGGTTTATCCCATTTTAACCCTGTCGCCAACAAAATGCAAGGGGGCGCTGTCAAAAGGTCCCTGAAACCCGGGGGGTAATAGGCATGACAAAACCTTCTCTACTGCTGGTGACAACTGATCGGCAACTGGTCACAACTTTCCGGAATGCGCTGAATCCGCTGGGATTTGACCCCCACCAACTCAAAGAGGTGCCTTCTCCCGAAATATTGGCTCAACCTTGGCAAGTTGTAGTTGTGGATGCTGAGATGCCTATGTGCGAACCTATTTCCTTGCTATGCCTTGCTCGTTCCTACAACCCTGTAGCCCAACGAGGGTTGGTCTTTACCCACTTGGAACCCCAAGATTTGATCAGAGCAATTAACGAAGCCCAAGTGCATCACCTTTGGAAACGACCCGTGACCGAGCGGGCCATCCTCAAGGCGTTGCAGCAGCCGAAGAGGTCTTTGGATGTCTCCTCTTTTGCCTTATTGCTCTCTGCAGCGATAGAAAGCAAGGGCTTAGGGCACTATGGTCATGGGTCTCGGGTAGCCCACTACGCAATGGCGATCGGGCACCAATTGGGGCTAACGGAGGAGCAACTGCGTGCTTTGAAATTGGGTTGCTTCTTGCACGATGTTGGGAAACTGCTCCTCCCTGAGCCTGTTAGTCGCAACGAAGGGGCAACAGAAGAACGAGGGTTGGAGCAGCAACACCCTGTGTTGGGCGAGCAATTGCTTCAAGAATTGGCGCTGCCTGAAGAAGTAAGGGCAGTTATTCGCTACCATCACGAGCGGTGGGATGGCTGTGGTTACCCTGATCAGTTGCGTGGCGAAGAGATTCCCCTTTTAGCCCAGATTGCTGCTTTGGCGAACCGATATGACCACTTGACTGCTCCCTCCTTGCACCGATCTCCATTGAAGCATGGGGAGATCAATGCTTACTTTTTGGAAGAGGCAGGGCGTTCCTTTGCTCCCCAAGTGGTGGAAGCGTTCCTCCGGTTGCGAGAATCTCGGGAGGTATGGGAGATCGTAGACAAAATCACGGACTTGCCTGCTTTAGCCCCAATCGTTGCAAAAGCCTTGACAGTGTTGGAGCGGGAAGACTTTGATTGGCTTGAGGTGGCGGAGATTTTGGTGCAGGATCCCCCTTTGGTGGCACAACTTTTGCGATTAGCCAACTCGGCTATGACAGGGCTGCGTCGGCGAGTGACCAGTCTGCTGACAGCCCTAAAGGTTTTGGGGGCTCGGGCTGTCCGGAACTTGTTGCTAACCCTTTCCGTCCGCCCTTTTTTGCAAGTGCCTGCAGAGTTGCGCCTTTGGGAACACGCTATCGCTTGCGCTTTGGTTGCCCGTTGGTTAGCGCACCAAACCAACTTGGTAGACCCAGAGGAAGCCTTTACTGCCGGATTGCTTCACGACCTTGGCAAGAGCCTGCTGTATCGCTTCTTCCCAGAAAGTTACCAACGAGTCCTTCACTTGGCGCACCTTCAGGGGTGCCCGACTTTCTTGGTGGAACGGCTTATCTTTACGGTGACTCACGGGGAGATTGGGGCTTGGCTGCTGATGCGGTGGCGGTTACCCAGTTTGTTCTGCGATGTGGTGGCAGATCATCATCATCCTCACCGCCACTCCTCTTCCTTAGCGTGGCACCTTTTTTGGGCGAACCGCCTTTTGCGGGGGGAGGAAGGGGAACAGTTGCCTATGCCTCCAGAGGTTGAACGATGGTTACCTTCTTCCTTCTTCTCCCTTTTTGGCGACACCAACCAACTCCTCAAAACAGTGACCGTTCCTCTGGTGGAGATTCAGGGCTTGTTAGACGAGTAAAGTGTTAGGTTCATCGTTCCCTCAAACTCAGAGAGGGGAGAGCGACCAAGGGGAGCAACTGCACATCGCCAGCATTCATTTCTGCTGCTTGCTTTTGCAACCGCTCAGCAAAGGACCGTTCCATCTCCGCTTCCACGCTAACCCATTCGGTGTCGTAAAGCACCTGACGAACGACTCCGTTACGGTAAATGAACGCCAGCAGGTTTTGTGCCCAAAGGGCAAAGCGAGCGCGCACACAAACGAGGCGCAATCGGGCAAATTCTTGTTGGATTCTCTGGCGAAGGTCCTCTAACCCTTCTCCGGACAGAGCCGAAACCAGCACTGCATCAGGGTAACGCCGCTTCAAGGCTTCAATCTCTGTAGGGGAGAGTTTGTCCACTTTGTTGAACACGAGGAGGGTAGGTTTGTCTGCGGCGTGGATTTCTTTGAGCGTGCGCTCTACGACACTGATTTGCTCATCCATTTGGTGGTGCGAAGCATCCACGACATGAAGCAGCAAATCCGCTGTCCGGACCTCTTCCAAGGTGGCATGGAAGGAAGCGATGAGGTGAGGCGGCAAATTGCGGATAAACCCAATGGTGTCAGTTAGAAGAACTTTGTGTCCGTCAGGCAAAAAGAGCACACGAGTTGTAGCGTCTAAAGTAGCGAAGAGGCGATCTTCCACAAAGACATCAGCTTTGGTGAGCGCATTCATCAGGGTGGATTTGCCTACATTGGTGTAGCCCACCAAGGCGATGGTGAACAAATCCCGCTCTTTGCGGCTTTGGACGCGAGTGCTGGTTTGGCGCTGGATATCTTGCAACTGCCGCTGTAAATCGGCGATTCGTTTTTTGGCGCGTCGTTGGTCCACCTCCAACTGAGTTTCGCCCGGACCACGCGTGCCGATCCCGCCACCTAACCGGGAGAGGTGTTGCCACATCCGACGCAACCGAGGGAGTTGATATTGGAGTTGGGCTAACTCCACTTGGAGCATCGCTTGCTTAGTGCGGGCCCGTTTGGCAAAAATGTCCAAAATCAACTCGGTGCGGTCAACCACCCGAACATGCAGTAGTTGCTCCAAGTTTCGGGCTTGAGCGGGTGTTAGGTCGTGGTTGAAGATCACCAACTCTGCCCCTTTTTCTGCGCAAAAGCGAGCTAACTCCTCCGCTTTGCCACGACCAATAAAGTAAGCAGGGTCTATCTCTTTGCGGGTCTGCGTTAGGAAGCCCACAACAATGGCACCAGCGGTATCAGCGAGGGCAGCTAACTCTTCCAACTCCTCCCGACCATTGAGGGCAACACCGACCAATACCGCCCGCTCCTTTGAAGCAATGGGTGTTGCTTTGCTCCGCTCCAACGGATGCTATCACCTCACTTTTGGGACAACCTTTTCAGCGAGCGCTTTCCTAACAACTTTGCAATCGCTATCAATCCTAACGCTGCCGATGAGGATCTGCAATAACCAACCCGAGTTGCTATCTCCTGTGCTAAAACTATTGCAGGTGACAGGCAGTGCCAACAGTCAAACAAATCATCCAGATTATCCTTGGCGACGACAAGGGTTTGCGAGCAACGCTTGCTGTTTTTCAGGGAGGTTTGTAACTTCCTCTTGGCGAAAGGGGACGTCACGCAGCGTGACGCACTCTGCGCTATGCCAGAGAGGCGATACTGCCTTTGCTCGGAGGAGCAGGGGTAATGAAGCAGGAGCCTAATGTTTCGGAAGCCTGGGAGGGTTTTGCCTACTGCGGACAAGTTGCTGCTGTCCAAGGACGGCAACTTAGGTTTATTTGTGGGCACCCATCCATAAGGGGAGGGGTCAAGCCTTGCAAGCACCAAAACTCAACCTTTGGGGCGAATTAACCGAGTGGCATAGCATAGTTAAGAAGGCAGTGCAGCATGTCCTTCAGGGTCGTCCCTTACCATCAACCCTCTATGAGGACCTTTGGATGGAAGCCTATCTTGCCGTGAGGGAAGCATTGGTTCGCTACGATCCGTCAAAGGGACAAAAGGACCACTGGGTTTTCCAAGCAGTGGTTAGGCACCTCCGAAGCATCCTCTCTTGCTACCTCCCTGTCGGACAATCCCTAACGGAGAGGGAGGAAGCAGGTAGCCCTTCTAACCGGGAGAGTCCGCAGGAAAAAGCTTTTCCTGAAGAGTTGCCAACTTCAGTGGCAACAGTGAGACTGGCTCTCCTTTCGGCAATGGCACCACCAGCAGAACGCCGGTATGTCCTCCATGAACTCTTGGGTTGGGAGAAGCCACCGCGTTACTGCAAAACCCGCTTGAAAGAACATTGGCAAAACTTCCCTTGGCTCCTTCTGCTAACAGCCCAAGTCCGTAACCGAGGAGAGCGGGAGCAGCTGCTTCGTCTCCTTTGCCAGCAGGCTCAAAAGGGCGACGAATGGGAGCAAGAGGTAGCAGGGTTGGCGCTATTAGTCGTTGCCCACCAAACCCTTTGCGAGCAAGAGCAACAACTTTTAAATCAGACCACCCAGATTCTGCTCCGAAACCCTAAGCCCTCTCTCCAACTGATAGGGGTTTGGCTGATCCATCAATCGCATCCAGAACCGTGGTCAAACGACTGGGTTGAGGAGGTAGAAGTTAACACCTTAGGAGGGGTTTTGGAATCCCGATACGCCAAGCCCAAGACCTGTGAGTGTCCTTCGCCTTTGTGTTTGCACTACCATCCCGACCAACTACAACGCTTTCCTGATCCGATGGTTTTCCAAGCAGTCGTGGAGGCTTTTGAGCGTTATTGTCAACGGCTGAAGTGTCAACCTAATGGGGAGGTGCGAATGCGGGGGCGATTGATGGCGAAAGCCTTGGGGCTTTACCTGCGGCACTGCCCTTCAGAGGTAGATGGCTTGTTGCCTGAGGGGTTGGACCGAACCGATGAGATGCTGCGCACCTTTGCCCTTGCTCGGGTGAATCCTCAAATGGGTTTGGAGCAAGCCACTAATTGGCTTCCTAAAGCCCCTACCCTTTGGGAGCGGTTATCCAAAGCAATGAGATCGCCCGATCCAATGGAGCGCAGTGCCGCCCTTTACGCGGCCCGAGGCTTGTCTCTGGAAGAAAAGCGCATCTTCGCTCAAAAAGGGCTCAAGGACCCGTTAGTGTTTGTCCGCTTCTCTACGCTGCGCACCCTAAGCGACACTCGCGATTGGGAGCCGCTTTATCGGGAGTTGCTGCACTCCCATGAGCACAAGCGATTGCTGCACCGGTGCATCCTCAACACTCTTGCCCGCATGGACTTAGAGCGGGTTCAACCTATTGCTGCTCAAATCTACTTGGGGCGGGGCAAAGAAGAGTGGCGAGAGGACCCTTGGTTACGCCATGATGCTGGCTACATCTTGCTGAAAGGTGCAAAGGAATTGGGAAATTTCCAAAGTGCTGAAGCCCTCTGTTCCGTCTTGCTCAAAGAGCCGCGCCCTTCTCCCTTCGCCCTCCTTCCCGCAATTCAAGCCTTTGAAGAGGACACAAGGGGTTTGAAGTAAAAAGTGCCTTACAAAGTAATTGCGTATGCAAGGGAGAAAACCCTGTCGCCATCTCCTTAAGTGCGGCAGTGCCGCTGGTCACGCTTGTAGCCAAGGCAGCAGCTTGGGTTGGAGTTATTGGCTCTTCTGAGGGTTCGCCTCCCAGCGACTGCGCATCGGCGCCTCAGGGGAGGTGCCCTCCAACAGCGAAGTTTGAGCGCTCATGGAGCCATGACTTAAGGGTCAGAGGTTTGAAACCAGAGCCTTCAGCTCCTGCCTGTGTTTGTCCACAACACCCCTCTGGGCACCGAACCCGCGTTCCTGAAAGTCGCTGCCGCTTTAATGCGTCCCAATACAGGTTAGCAGTCTGGTTCTGTCTCCCAATTTCATCGTAAACGCTCAACCCCAAGAACTCTAAATTCCCACCCTTAGCTTGCCGAATATCCCAATGGGCTTGATTAGATAGATGGGACCAATTGCAACCAATGCGTTGGGCATAAAGGCGAGAGGGAGCGCTGCGGTGACAACTTGGACCGGAGGTGTTTGCTGTGAGGAAGGCAATGACATCCGTGCTGCAAACTCTGCTGTATCCTGTCGCCAAGTTCTTGGAGCGTCAAAACTTCTTCCGACGCATCATGATCATTGGTGTCGTCTTCGCCGTGCCTATGCTACTCATAGGCTATGGGTTGGACTCCCAACTCCGTGCAGACCTCGCTTTCTTCCAACGAGAGATGCTGGGGGATGAATGCTTTGGTGTAATGTTGGAACTGATTCAATACTTTCAAAAGCACCGTGCCCAATCCACAGCTTACCTGTTGGGCAACCAATCCTACCGAGATGCCATGCTCCAAACCCAAGCCAAAATCGCTGAGTTGATTAAAAGCATGGATGAACTTGCTGACCGCTACAATCGGGAACTTGACTTCAAGCAAAGATGGGAAGAGGTCAAGAGTTTCTGGCAGGATTTGCAAGCCCGAGGCGAGAGCATGAGCCCAGAAGAAAACTTTTGGCGCCACTGCGACCTGTTGGAAAAAGCTTTCTTCGTCGTTCAAGATATCGCCGATCAATCTGAACTCTCTCGGGGAAGCAGTCTGGGTGTCCATGTCTTAGTAAGAGCAGCCATCTCTTCTCCTATGGTGTTGGAGTATGTGACCATAATTCGAACGGCTGCAACCTTTGCCATGGCGGATCAGAAATTGGACCCTGTGGAACGAGCCAGAATCGCCATGGCAGAGAAGTTTGTAAGTGCCGCAGTCCGACAAACCGAGATGGATTTTGAGCATGTCAAAGAATTTGCCCCCGAAGTTTACAAGGTCGTGGAAGACAAAATCCGAACCACCAATGAAAGACTAAATGCTATCATGACCTTGGTCAGGGAACGAATCCTTGGCTCCGCCCGGAGTTCTGTAACGCCTCAGGAATTAACTGCTGCCGCAATTGCCGTCGTGGAAGCCGCGCAAGAACTCGCTTCAGCTCTCTCAGAAGAAGGCGTGGGGAAGATAGTTACCGCCAACCAACAGAGGCTGCGTCGCACTCGGACAATGGTGTTGTCTGGTGTGGTTTTGGCGCTGCTGATCGCTTTCGGCATGTTCTTCGCCTTCCTCACCACCATGACCCAACGGATTCAACAAGTCATCCAGCACAGTGAACACCTCAGCGATCAGGTCTTCCCCGAATTGGTAAGCACCCTGCAGCGGATGGCAGAAGGCGATCTTTCCCAACGCGTAGACATTGCCTTGCCGACAGTAGAACTAAATGGCACTGGGGACACCGAAGAAGGGCGACTGCTTCGGTCCTCCGCCCAGTTAGTAAACAGCGCCCAACGCATCATTGACGCTTATGCCGCTGCTTCTTCCAAGTTAGCCCAAGTTATTGGTGAAGTCACGGCTGCCGCCACCCGTCTGACAGACATCAGCGAACAGATGTCCACTGCCACCCAACAAGTCAGCGATGCCATCACCCAAATCGCAAATGCCATACAACAAAGCACCCAAGATATTTCCAACCAATCTGCTGTTATCAACCACACTCAATCTGCCTTTGACCAACTTAACCAAGCGGTAGACAGCATCGCCAACAACGCTCAAGAGCAAGCCCGACTGGTTAGCAACCTTGCTCAAGCAACAGACCGTATCCAACAGGTGATGCAAGAGTTCACCCAAGTCGTCTCGGAAGGGATTCAAGAGGCTGGCAGCGCCCACCAAGTTGCTGTTGCCAGCGCCCAAAGGTTAAGGCAGATGTTGGCTGGAGTCGACATTATCCGCAATTCGGTGGAAGGAGCTCGTCAGCGAGTGGAAGGGATGAATCGGTTGATGGCGGATATCGGTAAGATCGTGAGCACGATTGCGGATATAGCTCAGCAGACGAACCTACTGGCGTTGAATGCTGCCATTGAAGCGGCGAGAGCTGGAGAACAAGGGCGAGGGTTCTCCGTGGTTGCGGACGAGGTGAGGAAGTTAGCGGAACGCTCAGCACAAGCAACAAAAGAAATCGCCGATTTGATCGCTACGGTTCAGCAAAGTGCCGAAGAAAGCGTCAAGGCGATGGAGGAAACTTACCGGCAAGTGGTGGAGAGTGCTGCAGCGGTGAGTGAGTCGGAAACAGCGTTGATGAGCATCACGGAGGCAGTGCAGAAGGTGCGGGCTCAAAGTGGGCAATTGGAACGAGTGCAACGAGAGATGGCAGGAGCGCTGGAGCAAGTATTTGGAGCAGTGCAACGACTGTCGGAGATTGCAGAACAAAATGCTGCAGGGACGGAAGAGTTGTCAGCAACCGTGGCGGACATGAGCCAGCAAATGCGACGAGTGGTAGAGACAAGCGAGCAAGTGTTGGCTGCAATGGAGGAAGTGTCGGCAGCAAGCGAGGAAGTGAATGCGCAAGCGCAACAGTTGTCGGAAATAGCAGCGAATGTGGCAGCAGATGGGCAGAAGCTGGCAGTGTTGGTCTCTCAGTTCCGAGTAGACGGGTCTGGAAGTCGACGCCTCCCCAAATTGCAGTGGGATAAGTCAGTAGAAGTTGGTGAAGCGAAGATAGACGCACAGCACCAAGAACTTTACCGCATGATCAACCGCTTGGGCGAAGTGATCATGCAACGAGACGAAATGGAACTGGACTCCGTCTTGGTTGCCTTAGAGCGCTATGTGAACGAGCACTTCAGCTACGAAGAAAGTTGCTTTGAGCGGTGGGGTTGTCCCATGGCGGCAAGGAACAAAGAAGCCCACGAACGATTTAAGAGCACCTTTGCTTCTCTCAAGGAACGGCTGCGTGACGAAGGTCAGCGTTGGCAAGCCGCTTTAGAACTGCACCGGACACTTGCGAACTGGTTGCCGAACCACATCCTCGGCGTAGACCGAAAGTGCGGGCAGCAGCGACATGGGGTGGCGGCAGCGGCAGCAAGGGCACCTCGCACAGGAAACGGCTTGTAAAAGGGGGCGGGAACGATGATGCAAGTAGAAAAGGAACAACGACAAGAGCAACAGGAGCGGCACATCGTGGTCTTTCGGCTCAACGAGACGCTGTTTGCAATGGACATCAAAAGCGTGCAGGAAATCGTCCAGCAAAGCGATATCGTGTCAGTGCCCGGTGCCCCACCGTTCATCATGGGCATCGTCAACCTGCGAGGGCGGATCATGGCAGTCGTGGATTCCAAACGACTGTTAGGTATCGGGGAGACGAAAGGGGAGAAAGTCTTGGTGATGGTGGCACAAGTGCAGGAGCATCTGGTGGGGTTCACCGTAGACGAAGTGGAGCAAGTGACAAGGATCAGCGCCGAGGATGTAGAGCCTGTCGGGGAGTTGGTGGCAGCCGAAGACGCTCAGCGGTTGGAAGGGATTTTGAAGTTGGATGGGAAGTTAGTGCTGCTGTTAGATGCTGATCGGTTGCTGGACGAGGAAACCCTTGAGAAGTTTCGCTAAGGCGGATCCCTTTGACGACAAGCAAAGGCGGCGATGGGCATGGCACTGGAAATGACCCAAGAGGAACTGACCCTGTTCGTAGCGGAAATGGAAGAGAAAATTAGCGGGTTGGAGGAAGGGTTGCTGAGGCTGGAACAGGAAAGCAATCCCGAGTTGATTGCGGAACTGTTCCGCCATGCGCATACGATCAAAGGCTCAGCAGGGGTAGCGGGCTTAGCGGAAATGAGCGAACTTGCCCATGGGATGGAAAACCTGCTAGACCAACTGCGCAACGGGACTCGGTCCGTGACCAGTGAGTTGGTAGACGCTTTGTTGGAAGGCGTGGACATGTTGCGGGGGATGCTGCTCTCTGCTCAACAGGGCACACCGCCACCTAATCCCAATACCCTGATCCAACAACTCAACCGTCTTTTAGAGCAGCGAGAAGAAGTGGCACCGCAAGAAGCAATAGTTTCAAAAGAGCAGCCAACTGACACCGGTGCTCCCACTGCAGGGGGTCTGGTCACCCTCAACATTTTCATCAAACCCGAATGCCCGCTTCCATCAGCGAGGGCCTTCCAAGCTTATCTGATCATGAGCCGCTACGGTGAGTTGGTTTCCTCTGATCCTCCGTTGAGCGAGATTCAAGCGGGGCGCGCCAAATACCGCTTGGTCATCCAGATCCGTCTCCCTGATGATGCAGCATTGTTGGAGTTGGAACAGGAACTAAAGCGCTTTGATGACTTACTGGTGGAGGTGCAGCGGCAAGAAGATGGGCGAAAAGTCAGCGAAGTAGTGACCGCACCGCCACCAGAAGAGGGCGCCCCCGCTGCCACCTTGATGCAGGAACTGCAAAGCGTTCGCGTTTCCATTGAGCAAATGGATGCCTTCTTGAACTTAGTAGGGGAGTTGGTCATAGAGAGGTCACGATTGGAGCGTGGCGTTCGGAGGGTAGCAGAACTGAACAACAATGGGATCGCTGAGGAACTTCAAGGAGTGACGGAACGGATCAGCCGGATTGTTGGTCAGTTGCAAGAAGCCCTCACCCGAACCCGCATGGTGCCCCTTAGCGTGGTTTTTGGTCGCTTCCCTCGGTTGGTTCGGGAGATTTCCCGTAAGATGGGCAAGCGCGTCCAGCTACAAATCACGGGCGAAGACATTGAAATTGACCGAGCACTGGTGGAAAAGGTGCACGAGTGCTTGGTGCATCTGGTCCGCAACGCCATTGATCACGGCATTGAGTCAGCAGAAGAACGAACGGCAGCGGGGAAACCTCCAGAAGGCACCATCGCTATTGCAGCCTCTCAGTCGGAAGGCAGTGTCATCATCACAGTCCGTGATGACGGGCGGGGGATTGACCCGAACAAGATTCGACGCAAAGCAGTGGAACGAGGGATTTTGTCAGAAGAGCAGGCTGCTAACCTAAGCGATGAGGATGCCATCAAGTTGATCTTTCACTCGGGTTTCAGCACCAAAGAAGCAGTTAGCGAGGTTTCCGGACGGGGTGTGGGGATGGATGTGGTGAAGTCAGCGATGGAGCAAATCGGGGGAATGGTGGATGTGCATTCGCAGGTCGGAGCGGGCACCTCGGTTACTTTGCGCCTTCCCTTGACTTTGGCGATTATTCCTGCTTTGATGGTGCGGGTTGGCGGTTGCCTTTTTGCCCTGCCCATGCACAATGTCACCGAAGTGATCGATCAGCGCCATGCCGATGTCCAACAGATCGCCCACGGGGAACGGGTGTTGCTATTGCGGGGCGAAGCCCTTCCTCTATGCTCCCTGGCAGATTTGCTGAAGATAAAGACCAACGGGGACGAAACCACCATTGTTATCGTTCGCCACCAAGACCGATTGCTGGCGATGAGCACGGAAGGGGTAGAAGGAAAAGACGAAATTGTCATCAAACCGCTGGGCTATCCCTTGCATTCCTTGCGCACCTTCATCGGCGCCACCATCTTGGGCGATGGGAGTATCGCCCTCATCGTTGACTTGAACGGACTGAGCCTGCGGAGGTGATCAAGATGGGCAATTGCCTTCCTACCGACGCTCTAACTGCCGCACAGCGAGAGTGCGAGCAAGCCCTAATGGAGTTCCTTGGAACGGAGGTGTCTTTTCCCCTCCTAAGCTGTGCCCGCTATCAAGCTGATGAACTGTTGGCGATTGTGGCGCAATTTACCCAGATGGAGGAAGTCAATCGTGCTATTGTGGTGGGCGTTTACGGCGACCTGCAAGGTTACTTGGTGATGATCCTTCCTCCGTCGGAGGCTGATCGGTTGGCTGGGTTTGTTTTGGACGGTGATAACGACCCGGAGATACAACTCTCTGTGTTAGCAGAGATTGGGAACCTGACTACGGCGCGGCTGCTCATGGGGATTGGCAAAGCCATGCGTGACTTCGGGCAAGCCTTGATCACCCCTCCCGTAACACAAGCCGACTTTTCTGGGGCTTTGCTTCAGAGTTTGGTTGCCCTTTTGCTTAGTCAAGGTCAAAACGATGTTCTCTACACCACTTGGCAGTTGCAAGTTTCGTTGCCTGATGATGTGGTAAAGGGCACAGCCCACTTCTTCCTACCTCTGCAAGGGGAATGATCCCTATGAAGGAACGAGTTGTTGGTTTGGGCGAAATCGTGGTCACCAACGATGCGGATGTTGTTTTGATGGTGCCGGGTATCGGTTCTTGCATCGTGGTTTGCGTTTATCACCAACGGACGGGGTGGGCAGGGATGGCTCATGTGGTGTTGCCATCCAGTCAGGGGCGGAAAGATGCTACCAACAAACCGTTTTGGTTTGCGGACATTGCTGTGCCGCACCTCATAAAGGAGTTTGTTGAACGGGGTGCTTATCGTCCAAATTGTGCAGTGGTGGGCGGTGCGAATGTGCTCCCCTCTTTGGCTATGCCCAGTGTCGCAAGCCAAGCGCCTATCGGGGAATTAAACGCCAGAGCCGTATTGGAACACCTCAACGGGTCTGTGAACCTCGTAGCGAAACTAATCGGGGGACAAAACGGGATGGTCGCTCGCCTCCATGTCGCCGATGGGATCTTGGTCGTTAAGGACAAAAGCGGACAAACTCGCCAAATCCACCTTTAGCGCTTCAGTTGATGGAGGGCGATGGGAATGGCAAAAGTGCTAATCGCTGATGACGCTGCGTTCATCCGAATGAAGTTGAAAAAGGTGCTGGAGGAGTTAGGCTTGCAGGTGGTGGAGGCAGCAAACGGTCTGGAGGCTGTCAAACAGTACCAAGAGCGCAAACCCGACTTGGTCTTGATGGACATCTCCATGCCCGAAATGGACGGTCTAAACGCACTGAAAGCCATCATGGAAGCCGATGCAAATGCCCGGGTCGTGATGGTTAGCGCTTTGGGGCAGGAAAGCATCGTTATGCAAGCCTTGCAGATTGGCGCCAAGGACTTTGTCGTCAAGCCCTTCCAACCCGACCAAATCAAACAAGTTGTCCAGCGTTGGTTGCCCAACGGGGGATGAAACCCCACCTTGAAAGGGGGAGTGCTCCTATGGACCGTTGGTGCAAAGTGGTCGTCGTGGACGATTCGGCATTTATGCGCTTGACTATTTCCCGCCTGCTCAAAGAAGATCCCGAAATTGAAGTGGTGGGAGCAGCAAGCAACGGGTTGGAAGGGGTGGAGTTGGTCAAAGCGCTGCGCCCGTCAGTGGTGACACTGGATGTAGAAATGCCCGTGATGGACGGGCTAACTGCCCTTCAACGCATCATGCAAGAGTGTCCTACTCCGGTGATCATGGTGAGTGCTTTGACCAAAGAAGGAGCGGAAATAACTTTCAAAGCATTGCAACTGGGGGCGGTTGACTTTATCACCAAACCCTCTGGCTCTATTTCGCTGGACTTCCACAAGGTGCGCGATGAGTTGGTAGCGAAAGTCAAGAACGCGGCGCGGGCTCGGTTGGGACTCAAAGTGCCTTCCCTAAAGCCTTCCGCTCGGTTCCTCCAACAACCCCTCACTAACTGGTCGGTGATCGTCATCGCTTCCTCCACAGGGGGACCAATGGCTGTCCGCTATGTGCTTTCTCAGTTGCCTGCCGATCTCCCTGCAGCAGTTTTGTTGGTGCAGCACATGCCCGTTGGCTTCACCAAGTTTTTTGCGGATAACCTCAAGCAAGTGTCGGCGCTGCCTGTCCACGAGGCAGAAGAAGGGGAACCGATCCATCCCCAGCAGGTGTATTTAGCACCTTCTGGACATCACCTTTTGGTGGGCAAAGACTACCGATTGAAATTGGACCTCTCCCCTCCTTTGCACAATGTTCGCCCTGCCGCAGACAAAACTTTGGAAAGTGCTGCCCATGTGTTTCAAAGCCGCTGCGTCGGCGTGGTTATGACAGGGATGGGGAGCGATGGGGCTATTGGGCTGCTGACCGTCAAAGAAGCAGGCGGACGCACCTTAGCCCAGTCGCCAGAGACCTGCGTTATCCCCAGCATGCCCGAGTCAGCCATCCGGCTGGGCGCTGCCCAAGAAATAGTCCCCTTGCCCCAACTGCCCCAACGGCTAACGCAAGCGGCTATTGAGGCGGCAAAAACAGTGCCCAAGTCCGCAGCGATCCCGAGAAGGTGATGAGTAATGGTCACCGTAGAGACCTACCTCCACCAACTGAGCCAACTGTTGCGGCTGGACTTGACAGCCTATCACCCACAGCAAATGCAACGGTTGCTCCGTTCCTTTATGCAGCGGCGCCATTTTGAGAAGGTCGAGGATTTGATCGCTGCTTTGCGCCGAAGCGAAGAGTTGCGAAAGGAGTTGTTAGACAGTTTGGGTATCAATGTCACCAGTTTCTTCCGCGACCCTGCCGCTTGGACAACTCTGGAGAAACAAGTGCTGCCCATGTTGCTCCAGCGCTTCAGGAACCTGTCGGTTTGGAGCGCCGGTTGTTCTATCGGCAAAGAGCCTTACTCCCTCGCTGCGGTGTTGCACCATGTTGATCCGAAAGGGATGCACCGCATCATAGCGACCGATATTGACAGTGCCGCTTTACAGCAAGCAAGGGAAGCACGCTACCCTGCAGAAGATTTAGCTGAAATCCCTCAACCTTATCGGGCTTTCTTCCCTGTTCAAGGGGAGGTCTTGACAGTCGCACCAGCTTTGCGGGAGAAGGTTCGGTTTGAGCGACTGAACTTACTGACCGACCCTTACCCGAAAAACATCCACCTTTTGGTTTGCCGCAACCTCCTGATTTACTTTCGCCCCGAAGTAAAGCCGAACATCTTTCACGGCTTCTCCCAATCCCTTATGCCGGGAGGGGTATTGTTCCTCGGTGCTTCAGAAGTGCTGTTCAACCCCTCCCAATACGGCTTCCAAATGCTCCACTTCGGCTTTTATCAGAGGGTTTAAAAGCTTCGTATTCCTTAAAAGCTTGCTAAATCGTCACTTCTTGAGGTGATGCAGTCACCTCCGATTAGCCGCTAATGCGATAGCTTTTCAAGGCGAGATGGGATGAGGGTGTAAGTAACCCATCTGCCAGGTATCATCCCTTCTATCGGTTCCAAGTATCCATTGCGGCAGCGGACCCATCGCCCCGTTCGGACTAACCTTACTCCATCGGGGGCATCTACTTGAAAGCACTGCTCGCTGTCCCCTAACCTGACCCAAACTCGGTTCTTCTCAACCACGATGGTGCTCGCCCTTTGTCCATCAAAAACGAAAGCGGGGAACCGAACTAAAAGGTGATCCGCAACACCATCCACTTCCGTTGTGACCCGAACCCGTTCCGGAGTCAATTCGTAAGTTTCCGTGACCGCTTTCACCGCTGCTCGGTTGACAGGGTAACGCACGGTAAATACTACCCGGTGCGGTTGGGATTCTCGCACGATGACTTCCGCTGCACCTATTTGCCCTTGTCCTAAACCCGCCAGCGGCTGCCATCGGTCACCCTCTTGCCACGCGATGCCAATGGCTAAGGGTTCATCTCGGATAGCAGCGCCATCGCTTGGACCAACCAACGGGTCAACACCTGCTTTGTGCACCCGTAGCAGTCCCGTGCTGTTGTAGTTGGGGTCAGCAGCGGTGTCAATTTCAACATAAAGTCCGCCAGCATTGGCGATGATTTTGTGAAAGTCGGGGAGATGAACCACAAAGCCACCAACATCGGCAGGGGCAGTGCCTTCGGGAATTTGGTCATTTGCAAACAACCAAGCAGTCGCCAACATACTGGCGGCGAGCAAGTTGTATTGCGAGTGAAAAGAGTAACCTTCAAACCCATGACGCACAGCAGGGTCAAATCGGTTCTTGACAATCCACAACTCGCCGGATGGACGAACCCAACGGCGGATGGATTGGAGGGCTAACCGAGCGGCTCGCTTGAAGGCTTGGGCAGCTATTTTGTCTCCTGCTCGCCACTTTCGGTTTGCCCAAATCTCGTAGGTGACACATTGCATCGCCTCGTTCCACTGGTGTTGAGCGCTCCGACCACCTGTCGGCAACTCGCCTAATGGCGATTGCATCAGTAGGGAAGTCCAAGCAGCTCGTTCCAACAACTCCTCAAGGATGGGGCGGTGTTTACCTTCGTAACCTCGCTCTAACATGGCTGCCAGAAAGTGACGGGGAAAATGATCGTATGCCATTGGCACATTGGGGTCGCGATAAAGCCCTTCAGCAGTGAAATGCTGAATTTGGGCTTCCAGATGCCTCTCCACAAACGAAAGGTCCGTAAAGCCTGCTTGAGCCCGCAAAAACTCCCCTGCAATGGCAACCACATTCCAGTTATGCACCACTCGCCCTTTGTCTGTCAAAACATCCCGATAAGCCCGATAGGGGTCAATGGCTTGCAAAAGTTGTTCCCATCGCTGTCGTCGCTGCGCCAACACTCGTTCCCGCAAGTGCTCGTAAGCAAGCATAGCGGGGAAGGTAAAAAAGTCCCCATGACGGTCAGCCGCTTGCGCAGTTGCCAATTGTTCCAGAGAGCACTCTAAGGCTGCTGAAGCACTACTCAGGAGATCGGGTTGGCGGCCGCTGATGATCAACGCTGTCGCTGCCCATGCGTAACACGGGGTGCTATATTGCACCTCCCGGCGCATAAAAGGGTCAAGAATGCGTCCGTCAGGAGTTTGGAAAAACCGAAAGAATCCCACGATCCCGGCGATGGCGTCAAGGTAGTCCTCACGATGAAGACCCGTAGCAGCCACCTTTTTCTCGCTCAAGGTAGAACGCAGCGTTTCAACGGAAGAATCAAAAGGGAAGGTTGGTAGCGGGGGCAACATTGTTAAGGCGAGGAGCCAACCAACCATGTCAATACCCACGCACTTCTCCCGGTGCAGTTGGTGGTTCTCCACCCCCGGGTGCGGTTGTTCGTCCTCGCCAGACGAAAAGTCCCACAAGGATAAAGAGCACCAAGACAACAACACCCGCTACCAACCACCAAGGCATTCTTCGGCGCATCCTTGCTACCTCCTCGCTTAAGCTAATTGCTCCAACACCAACCCGGATTCACTGCGTTGGACGGGTTGCAACCATTGACAGCGGGATCGGAGATCCGTAAGGTGTTCGGGCTCATAGCGGGCACCCACGCAGCGCAGTCTTCTGGGAACACCTTCTGCCACTTAGAGTGCCCATCAACGAAGACCAAGTTCAACCCGTCCATATGATGTGCCCCTAACCGACCGGCTGCAGGGGAGCTGCGAGTGGGCTGCACATTCCAGCGGGAGTGATAGGTGGCGTGAGATGCCCACCGGCAAGGGGAAGCCGCCATGTGCCCTGTCCATGAAAGAGAAGTGGGTGGGTCATTGATCGCTCCATCCCGAGGTGGCCAGTTATCATTTTCCGCCAGAAACACTGTCCCTGCCGGTTGGCGAACAATCACGACAGGTTTGGGTGGGGAGTTGTCCCAACCACCAAATACATCCGCATTGCCCAACCAACCCGTGATCACCCGCCCCAGAGGAGGTGGTTGGACAACCACTTGGTCGCAGCCCGCTGCGTTGTTGAGCCAGAAGCAGGCCCGAACAGTGTATACCCCCGAATATGACGGACAGCGCCACATTTCCAAGTTCCGCATGTAGGGTTGCACCAAAACAAAGTAAATGCCCCAGTGGATAGAAGGTTGTCGTTCGTCGTAGTCTTGGTTGTATTGCAACACTGCGAGCCCAATTTGCTTGGCGTTGGAGAGACACGAAGTCTGCCTCGCCTTGTCGCGGGCTTGGCTGAAGACGGGGAACAAGATGGCGGCAAGGATCGCAATAATCGCGATCACTACCAGAAGTTCAATCAAGGTGAACCCCCAAATGCCTGCCCAATGACGCCGCATCGCATTATCCCCCCTGCCAACCGTCTTAGGACGGTAGTGTAATCATTGCGCCATAGCCTTTTTGGGCTTAGGCTGTTATCATCATAGCCCAACTAACACGGCTTGTAAAGAACCCTACAGCCTCTTTGGGCTTAGGCTGTTACTACTTAATCCAGCCAAGACAGTTCGTCAAGACAATCTTGGGAGAACATTGATGGAAGTCTCAAGAGATGCTTATCCTAAGTTTAAGAGAAAACGCTTACAAAGAAGAGCAGGAGAGAGCTGTAGGGCAGGGGGAAATTCAAGTTGTTCCCTAAAAGAGGGGTTTTTATGACCTTTTTCCTTCACCATTGTCTTACTTTTGCTTTTCTTGGTTTTCTTTTTGACTTTCACGAGAGAAATGCTTATTGCATATAGGGTCTTTCTGCACCTGCCTTCTCGTCTCAACTTCGTAATACCTCACCCCGACATGCAGCGAATCGACATCCCCTTCGCTTCGGCAGCCTCATAAGCCGCAAGAGCGATAGATGATGCTCCCGCCTGTTTGACCGACTATTTTCCCAAATTTCCCAAAGCCTTCGTAGCCATAGCTGGCAACCATACTCTATACTCTACCCCCGCCTGTCACCAGCGAATACCGCCTAACCTGTTGGCACGATAAACCTGAACTTACCCCTTTGCTAAAAACCCAGCAGCTCTTAACCCCAGCAGGTAACGGACAACCTAATTGCTCACCCTCTTTCCGCTATGACTTTGTCGCCATCGTGGTAACCCCCCACAACTCTATCCTTCTACCTGCCTCTAATTCCGTCCACCCCACCATGTTGCCATTTCCAAGTCGCTTTCGTGTCGGCGTTTTCCTCTGTTGCCTTGCCATTAATATCACCGCTGTGAAAGTATACCATCGATACCCATGAATAACGATATCTTTCATAACTTTATTATTTTTTGAGCAATTTACTTGCCGTTAAATCTACCAGATCATTTAAACTCATTTTTTGTAATTCATCTTTATTATAACCAAAATGTTCCATAAATTCAATTAAACATTCACGAAGAGTATTTTCATCCCTCGGAGCAGATTCACTAAATCGGACCTTAACAGTTTCAATAGGTATCTTTATAAATGGGAGAAAAGAAAACAATGGTTCGTATTCAGTTTCAACTTTTAAATCCAACAAATATCCTTCAGAGTTGTAAGCTACATATATACCATTTTT